>Ga0073902_10002050_pt1 | contig 10689 bp, 13 predicted proteins | sample KloWWTmeKNB19Kit_FD_66667 | JGI IMG/M metagenome (GOLD analysis project Ga0073902, IMG submission 66667) | Active sludge microbial communities from Klosterneuburg, Austria, studying microevolution and ecology of nitrifiers - Klosterneuburg... | ecosystem: Engineered > WWTP > Aerobic digester >...
CCCTGATAGCCCGTTGCAGAAGCCGCTCCCTGATAGCCCGTTGCAGAAGCCGCTCCCCGAGTGCCCGTTGCAGACTGACCTTCCAATTTTGCGCGCGACGTGACAAACGCGACGGCCTCAGCAACAAGGCCTGAAATTCCGATTTCATTGCCAACCGTCAAAATCTGCGCTGCGATCTTGTCTTCGCGCTTTTCGGTCTTTCCGCCGATTTCGACAAAGCAAAACCGTGATCCAGCCGGTGCGTAGTATTCAAATACGGAAAGCGGGTGCTGATCCTCTGGGATAGCGTGGAAGCCTCCCTCGCAAGCCTTCACGTCGCCCTCGTGCGTGTAGGTCTTCCCGACTTCAAACTGAAACCCACGGCATTGCAGGTTTGCGTCAAATCCTTTGATAGCCTTCATGGTGCAATCTCCTCTTGCTTCCTCGCCACCATGCCACGACTGCAACCGACACACAAGTGATAAATTGACTTGCGCGCAATGATCCGGCGCGGTATGGTTCGGCATGGACCTGAAAACATACCTCACACAAAACGGCCTTAGCGGCCTGGAATTCGCGGCTCGCGTGGGCACTGACCCGGCGCAAGTCAGCCGCCACAGAAACGGCAAGCGCGGCCCCAAGCTGGAAACCGCGCTGGCCATCGAATACCACACCAACGGCGAAGTAACCTGCTGGGATTGGGGCTGCACCAGCTTCACCAGACCCGCGCGCTTTGTCGATCTGTGGCAAGTCGAAGACTTGGACGCCATGGTCGCAGAAGAACGCAAGCGCCGCGCCCGCGTCAAACTGGCCGAAATCGCGGCTGGAATGGGGCTTGGACCGGAGGATATGGCCAAATCCTGAGAAATCCGGCGCGGTTGCCGGATCGGTTGGCCGTGCGCCGCCGTTAACAGCCGCAAAGCGGTTTCGTATGGACCCCAGACCCCCGGCGCGGACAGGCGCTAACCGATCAACGCCGGGGGAACGCAACAGGAGAATGATATGAGCAAGACAGAAGACCTTGAGCGGTTGCAGGCATTTGTGAAAAGCCTGATCGCCATGAGAAAGCGCCAGTCCGCGCTTAGCGGCAAGTCTTATGACGGTATGACGCCGCGAGCCATCCAGAAGAACAGCACAGACCTGACTTGGATCGGCATGGATATTGACAAGGCAGAGCGCGAAGCTCATGCCGCCGCAGTCGATTGCGGGATTGCCGACCCTCGTGGGGCTGACGCTTATGGTCCGGTTGATTACCGCCCTTCGGCGTTTCACCACTACCGCCACCAGCCGACAAAGCCCAAATGCAGACAGTGAGCGCAGCATGACCATCACCGCACTCTACAACGATGGGGCCGACCGCCTCGACGCATATATCACCGCAGAACGGGCCGGGTCGCCGATGGACCGCGACGGATGGCCGGATGCACTTGGATGGATTGCCGCAACGGCGGCGGAGTTGGGAGACGCAAATGGCTGACAGACCTATCATCTTTTCCGCGCCGATGGTGCGCGCCCTGCTGGACGGGCGGAAGACGCAGACCAGGCGGGTGTTGCCCTTGGCTCATCCAAAGTTTTCGCACCAAAACGTGCTTGATCCAGACATGCTGGTTGACAAGCAATACGTCTGGTTCTGGGATGGCGTCCATGATTGCGTCGGCGCGTCGTGGCCGCTGCCCTACACCCCCGGCGACCGGCTCTGGGTGCGGGAGGCGTTCATCGGCCCCTATGCCTATGAAGTGAACGAATACCCGCCGCGCGACTGGGGCAATAAAGCAATCTGGTTTCCGGCTGATGGTCCTGTGCCAGAAAAACACGCGGGACAGTTTTGGCATCGCGCCCGCCCCTCAATCCACATGCCCCGATGGGCAAGCCGCCTGACCCTGACCGTCACCGATGTTCGGGTGCAGCGGTTGCAGGACATCAGCGCGGCGGATGCGATGGCGGAGGGATGCGATGCAGTGCTTGCTTTGACCATAAAGCGCCCGAACGGCGCGCATCCCGGCAATCCGCGCGAATGCTATTGCGACCTCTGGAACAGCCTGCACGGCCCCGGCGCATGGGATGCAAATCCGTGGGTGGTGGCGCTGACATTCACCGTCCAGCGCGGGAATATCGACAAGATGCCGGGGCAAAATGACCACTAAACCCACCTACGGCTCACAGCCGAAACCGCTGGGCAAATTCGCCAGCGTCACCGAAGCCGCGCGCAAGCTTGGCGTCACGCGCCAAGAGGCCAAGCGCATTCTGAGGGGAAGCAAATGACCATCACCATCAACAAGCCGACACTCGCAGAAGCAAAATCCGCCATGGTTCAAGCCGTGGCGGACAACAACGCGCGCGGGATGCATCTGGCAAGCGCAAGCGTCAAGAAATCAGGCGATGCCGTGACCATCACAATGCGCTTCGGATCGGCGGCATGATCCCCCGCTGGCAACAGGTGGCAGACCTGGCCGACGAAGGAATGACCGCGAAAGAGGCGGCGGAACGGCTGGGCATATGCGAGGATGCCGTCAGAGTGGCGGCTTGGACGGCGCGGGACAGGCACGGGCGCAAGGTCAAATGGAAACGCATGGAGAAGGTGGAATGAAAGTCTCAGAAGCCGCATTTTCGCGCATGTGGAATGACAAAAGCCTGACGCTGGCAGAGATCGGGCAGCGGATTGGCGGGGTGCAATATGCCACCGTGTCAGCCCGTGCGCGGCGGCGTGGATTGCCGCCTCGACTGACAGGGCCAGCGCCAGCAATTCAGGATGATGCCGCGTTTTGCCAGATGTGGCGGGCTGGCGTGTCAGGGCCAAAAATCGCGGCGCACTTTGGCGTCCATATCAACACCGTGGACAGGCATGTGAGGCGGTTAGGGTTGGTGAGGCGGAGGTAAAATATCCGTAGGCTGCAATGTCTCGACCAATACCAAGCCGTCATGCCGATAAAGCCTGACGGCTTCTTTCGTTAGCGATTTCTCATTCAGCCATTCCCGCGCTGCAAAAATACCTTCCCTTGTGTCTTCCGTCGCAAAAACCACAACGCCCGTCTTGATTGTTGCCATGATTTGCCCCAAGGTGTTGCGCAACACCACAAGAGGGCGGCGCATGAAAACCAAAGTTATCCATTGCAGGCTGACTGAAAATCAGCACTCCGCAATCATTGAAGCGGCAAAAGCCGCTGGTCTGTCGATCACCGAGTTTGTGCTTCGCGCCGCTCTCGGAGAACCTGCAAAAGCTGACGGCTAGCATCAGTCGCGCCCTTGGCAACGATAACCTCGTCGCCAAGGCCAGAAAGGTATTCAATCCAGTCTTTCTGATCAGAAGACAGTCGACCGCCTGTCGCCCTCTTCATTTCCACCCATATTTTCCAAGCCGGAATATAAAGGTCAGGAACGCCTGACCTTACACCTTCCTCCTTCATTTTCTTGGCAACGATCATAGCCCGATGCCCGCCGTTCGGAATGTGGAATATCCGCACACCGGGAAAGGCTGCATCGAACCAAGCCAAAAATCCTATCTGCTCGTCACTCTCAGAACGGGATATCAATGTCTTCATCCTCTGGAATGTCTCCGTCCCATGACAGGTCTTGCCCAACAGGCTTCGGCTTGCGCCCGCCTGAATAGTCAAGCTGCACAATCTCATTGAACCTCGGATCATCAGCGCGCGGCTTGATCTTGATCTTGTCAGGCACCGTCCAGGATTTTGAAGCCTCTGCCAGAGCATGATCTGTAGTCAGAGCCGTTGCCCCAAGAGCCGTCATTCTGGCCTTGTAGCGGCTTGCCGCGTAGCCCCCGTGATCAGGGCACAGCCATTCGCTCACCGTCACCATGCCGCAGTGATATGTAACCTTGACGCTATCCGGCTTCCCTTCTTTCTTGTGACGAGTGTAATATGCCGCGTCAACGTCAACCCACTCGGCCACAACCTGACTGGACAGGACCGCACCGCCATATGCCTTCGATCCATGGTTCAACTCAGGTTCCGGGAATTTGTATCCGCACGGGCAATAGCGCAGCCCGGTCGCTACCATGCTTTGACACTCTGGGCACTCCTTGGCTGGCGCTTCACCATCGCCCTTGCTCTGGGTCTTGTCCTTGACCCGCACGGCGTCAATAAACCCGTGCCGTTCAACGTTGCCGCCAAAGTCCAAAAGCAAGCAATCGCTCTTGCCATCGGCAAGCCTCGTTCCGCGCCCAACCATCTGCACATAAAGCCCAGCCGATGCCGTTGCCCGCACCAGCGCAACAAGATCAGTTGCGGGGGCGTTAAAACCAGCGGTCAGGACGTTTACGTTGATCAGGCACCGCAGCGCACCGCTTTTAAACCGCTTGATCCGGCCCGATCTGTCAGTGCCGTTGTCTTCTCCGGTGATAACCTCAGCCTCAATCCCGCTCGCAAGAAATTCGGCCATCAGCATATTGGCATGGTCAACACCGCTGGCAAAAATCAGCCATGACTTCCGGTCTTGGCCGAATGTAACAATCTCCTTCACCGTTGCCTTGACCAATTCAGGATCGCTTGCCGCAATGGCGAGTTGACTTTCGATAAACTCACCGCCGCGCATCCCGACATTCGTCAGGTCAATCTTGGCCTTGGCGCCCTTGCTGACGACAGGTGACAGATATCCCTGATCAATGAGCATCCCGACAGGAATGTCGTAGGCAATACCATCGAAAATAGCGCCTTCGCCTTTGTGCAAATATCCGCTGTCAAGCCGATATGGTGTCGCAGTCAGTCCGACTACTTTCACATCTGGATTGCACGTTTTCAGATCATCCAGAAACTTACCGTATCTGGTGGTAGTGTTTTTCGGAACGAGGTGAGCCTCGTCCACCAGAACCAAATCAGGCGCCGGAACAATGTCAAAAGCCTTTTCCCAGATTGACTGAATTCCCGCGAAAATGACGCGCTTATCCAGCCGCTTTTGCCCAATGCTGGCGCTGTAAAAACCAAGGTCAACACCCGGCAAAGTGTTGATCAGTTCTTCCGCGTTTTGAAGGATCAATTCCTTGACATGGGTCAACATCAGAATGCGCGTTTCTGGATATTCCAGAGCATCCTCAATCAGCTTTGCCAATATCAGGCTTTTTCCTGCGCCTGTTGGGGCTACAATCAAGGGATTGTCACCTCGACCAGTTGACCAATAGTCATAAAGACCGTCAATCGCGGCTTGCTGATAGTCTCTAAGTTTCAACTTCGCCATTAGAACGGCACCCACGCCGATGCAATATCAGGCGAATTTCCTTCGTTGCGGATCACTTCGCCGTCCTGCGTCGTGTATTCCACCCATCCAGGCCCGGCGTCGTAAACCTCCCAAGGCATCGCATACGGGTTGAATAGATGCTCGTCGCAGGCCGTGCCAAAAGCATGACCAGCCGCACATGACCATTTGCCGTCACCGCCGCGTTCCACTGTTGATTGCGCGCATGTTCTGCAATTCACCAAAGGCGGCTTTCCTTCATGGCAGACGTGCCGATAATCGCAAAACCGGCACAGATAAAAAGACGGATCGGAATTCAGCCTTGCAGGCGGCTTGTCTGCAAAAATGATGCTATCGGCCTTGGCAACAAGCTGCATCCCAATGGCCTGATCACGCTTGACCCGCTCCATGTAAATGCTGTCGTCATTCTTGTTGACCGCAATAAAAGCGCAGCGGTCAATATCTGCCAAGTGCATTCCGATCTGGCATTGCGCGTAATAAACAGGCTTGGATTTTTCCAGACCGTCTTTTTGCAGCGCCTTGAAGTTCTTGTCATTCATGGTCTTGAATTCCAAGGTGTGCAATTGCTTGCTTTCCTTGAAGCCTTCTCCGATGCCGTCCAAAGACAAAGCAAAGTGACCATCGCAGGCCGTAAAGCGGATTTGCTTTCCGGTATCAGGATCGCGGTCCCAAACCGTCACGCCAACCGCGCGAAGATTGGCAACAAGCCTGCCTTCCTCTCTGTCTCCGGTCTCGAATAGGCGCAACGTCCGGCCTTCAAATGCTGGCGCATCGGCATGGCGGAATTGAAACCACAGCGCCCGCGCGCATTCGTTGCCGATCTGACTTCCACCCAAATGCGGTCTGTTAGCGTCTTTCCGCTTCTCCTCATAATGAGCATAGATTGCCTTGACCGTCTCCGGCGTCATTACGTCTTCAAGGTTCATTATTCGACCACCGGAAAATCGTCTTGGCAAGCATCAATGGCTCGGCTGATCATAAGCCTAACCTGATCCCAGCCCTGCACAGCCGCTTCACCTTCCATCTGGCCCTTGGCCACATGCGGCCAAAAGTTCAGCCAAAGATCGTAGCCGATGCGAGTGGTAAGCCTAACCTGAATATGCCAAGGTGCCTTTTCTGGCGCAGGCTGAAAGGGCCGCATCCAGTCGTATCTTTCCATAAGCTCCAAAAACTTCTTGTTGTTTTCCTTATGCTCTTTGTTCCGCGCATACAGTTCCATGGAATCCTCCATCCACCCAGCACTAGGCCCCCGCAAGGGCCTAGGTCTTGACGGATATTACCGTTTCCACGCGGGCTTATTGGCGGCGCCACCAGACGCAGCCGCCGCAGCCTTCTGGACTGGCGCGTATTCCTGCACCTCGTTTCCGGATTCGTAGCCGTCGCGGGGGGGCGTGACCTTGATCTTCGCCATCAGCGGCTTGTCATGCAGGTCTTGGCTCGTGCGCGGCGTCATGACGCCAGTTGCCCGGCAAATGCCGGAAAGGCTACGCTGCGCAATCTCGACCGCCTGCGAATTCGGGTTCTTGAGGTTCAGGCGCTCAAAAACCTTCCGGCCAGCGTGATCGCCTTCGATCACTTCCAGCGTCAGTTGCAGGTAGCTGCCGGTCTGCGCCTTGGTGGGCTTTTCCTCACTTTCGGAAATCACCACCTTATACCATCCCGCAGGCAGAGCCTCGCGCGGTTGGTTCGGTTCGACTGCGTTGGCGTCAAAGCCGTTCAGGTCCATCATCTTCTCAGTCTCCTATCGTGCCACATATTGCGAAAAAGGGAAGTCCGCGCCCAGATCAAACGGAATTGGCTGCGTGATGCCAAAGCGGTTTTTGCTGACGTTGCTCGCCACCGGAAAGCAGATGATTTCCCGCTCGCCGTCGCTGATGGCGCGTTTCTTGCCGCCGTCAGTGCCACGCAGCATGGTCTTGAGCCGGATGAACGCCACAAGATCAGAATTGTTGCTGTAGTGATGGACGCAATCGTATTGCCGATTGCGGTGCAACTGGATCGTGTAGCGGCTGTATTTGTCAGTATCCGGCAGGTCCAGTTCTTCTGTCGTCGCGTGGGCAATGAAAACCACGTTCATTCCGCAATCGGTCGCCAGATAGTCGCAGGCTTCCCGAAGTTCCTGGTGCTTGCTGTCAAGGATGCCGTATGCCTTGCCATAACCGCCGTGCGCCGCCGCCATGCTCTTGGCCTTGGGGTTTGTCTCGCTGTCCAGAATTTCCCGGATTGCCAGCTTTTCAAACTGCGTCACGCTGTCGATCACGACCGTCTTGCGGTCATGCTCTTCCGATGCCAGTGCCTCAATGGCGCCGAAAACATCGGCGGTGGACTTGGCAACCGGAAACAGCATTGCGTCCGGGTGCCCGTCAAGGCTTGCCGTTCCATCCTCTGCCCGAATAAAAACCGGGCTTGGGAACATCGCGGCAAGAGTGGTTTTTCCCATGCCGCCCTCACTGAACAGTGTGGCGATGATCGGGCGCGCCGAAGTCGGGCGCGACAGGGATTTCAGGTTGATTGCCATGCTTAGACTTCCTCGACCTTGAAGCCGATCCTGCCCGGCTTGGTTTCAAACGCCTTGGCAATCTTGCGCCACATCGCAGGCTCGTTCTGGGCCAGATACTTGCATCCCGTGGCGTCGGCTTCTGTCTTGACCTTCACCGGTCGCATGTTTTCCGGCACCAAATGCTGCACCTTGGCCCAAGCGGCTTCGTCAAGCTTGCGCGCCACAGGCTGCGTCACCGTGACCTTGAAGCCTTCCAGCTTGTGGGTTTTGCTTCCCTCGTCAGGAACATCAAGCGCCTGCGCCATCTGTTCCTCGGCCTCAATGCGGCGCTTGTTCGCCGCGTTTTCCTGCCGTTTGGCATCAAGCCAATCGCGGCAAAGAGCCTCGATATTCGTCATTCATGTCTCCTCAGTTAAACACCCAACACCGAAACCCTACACCGCCCCCATGGGGCGCGCAACACATTTTAGTCGGGTTCGGTCGGGAAAATCCAAGCCATAGCCGGGCGCCCGCGCCCTTCGCGCTGCACCTTGGCAATGCCGTAGTCTGTGATCAGGCTGCGGAAAACGTCTTCCCGTTCGCGGGGCTTCATGCCTTTCAGCTTTGCCACGCCCCGGCAAAGTTCGCTTTCGGTGGCGCCCTTGAGGCCTGCCTTGCGGATCGCCTCGATGGTCCGGTTACAGGTATCGTGGAAGTCGTTAACGCTCATGGATCGCTCCATGAGCCTGATAACGCGGTCGGTGTAGTGCGTCACGAAATCATGCGCCCATTGCAGACTGGTGGCGCTGATTTGCGCCTCTCCGCACGATCTGGCAATCACGAGGGCCAGCCGCATGGCAATTTCCCGGCTTCGGCTTTTCATATCGCTCAACGCGGCGTGAGCGTTGCTCGTGCGGTAGTCGTGGATTGCGTCTGTGATCTTGTCCAAGAGCCGCAAGGCGTCTGCCGAGAAATCCATCACTACGGGCTGCGGCGGCAGATCATGGCTATCTGTCGCGCCGATCAAACCGCCCTGCGGATCACATGCCTGTGCTGTTTCGATGCACCACTCCTTTAGCCTGTCGCTGATTGGCAGGGGCCTAGTGACGCGCTGCTTCGGCAAGGCGTTGTCGGTCTCTATGATCAGGAAGCGGTTCAGAAAGCCGCTGGCCACGTCTCCGAATGTGATGGCTTCGGCAAAGTCATTGACGGTCGAAAGCCCGACGACTGTCAGGCTGGGGTGTTTGACGTGCCTATCCAGCCGCTCGGATTGCTCTTTGGTCAGGCTGGCCTTGCTGTATCCCTGCGGCAGCAAGATCCCGTCCTGCATCCCGAAGACTTCCATCAGCGCCGTCAGGGTTGATTGCGCGTTGGTGTTGCCCCTCGCGCTCGCCTGCTTAAGCTTCTGCCCGAATTCATCCATCACCATGACATGCGCGGGTTTGTCCAAGAGGGCAGACAGGACCGAAGACCCTGCGGTATATCCGCTCGGCCCTATCAGTTTTTCAAGGGCGCAATCTGACAAGGTTTTGACCAGAGCCTTGCGGATGTATTCCTTGCCGCTTCCGGTTTGACCGATGCAGACGAAATAGCAGTTTGAGTAATTGTTTGCATCGGTTCTCCATCGCCTGCCCATGACGGTGCAGCCCAAGGCCAGCGCATAGACAACGGCGAATTGCGGCTGATGGGCGACTGCGGTTGTGTTGAACCAGTTTACCGCGTCTTGCAGGACGCCAGGAACGCTCAGCAGATGGTCGGCCATGGCTTCGCTTCGGCGCAGGGATGGCATGATCATGCTGGCCACGCTGGCGCCGTGGGCAATGGCTTCTGCGTCGTATTCCGGAACGGCTTCGCGCGTCATGCCCAGAAATTCGCCAGCCGCCTTGACGGCCTTTGCCACATCGCCGCCATGCTCGTATTGGGCAAAGAGGTCGAAGGCGTCAAAGGTATGGGCGCTGTCAAATGGATCGCTGGCATGGTGCGAATATGCCCTGTCGTCGTCAAATACGACCACCCCGGCAAGCCCGCTTGTGGAGTTCGGAGACAGGTAGCGGTTTGCCTTTCCGCAGCGTTTGTAACCGTATTGCTCTAGGGCGCTGTGGATGCTGTGAGCGGCATTGTAGCCTTCGATCACTGACGCCCTGTCGCCACCCATGCGCGGCTTGCGCGGCGGGCTGAATTCCGGTGTCGGCTTCCACGGGCACAGGTCAAACATCTGGGGTCGGAACCTGTCCCATTCCTTCCACATGGTCAGAATTTGCGCCGGAAGGTCTGGAAGGCCATCCCATACGCTTCGCCCGGCCCATGTGTAGGGGTTTCCGGTGTCAGGATGGATTGACGGCGGCAAAACGTCCTGCACCGCACCAGCGCGAAACTCGAAAACAACCTCTGACTTTCCGGTGTCAGGGTTGGGCCAACTTATTGCGCGGCGGCTAAGTTCGATGCCGCGCGGGGCGCGAAACAAAACCTTACCCCTGTCCTTGCGCCCTACGATGCGCGGGGCCTGCGCCATGATGGCGTCATAATCCAGCCCGAGACCGTCAAAGATGATCCGCGTCCAAGCTACGTTGTCGATGTCAAGCGCGACTGTTCCGCTGGCGCTGTGCAGCAGCCCTACGTTGTGTTCTGGGTTGGCGGTCCAGTATTCTGTCGCGGCCTGTGCTGTGCTGATGGCCTGTTCTGGCTTTTGCCAGCCCATGGTTTTCGGGGCCTTTGATCCTGCCGGGATGGTTACGAGTGACCATCCGAGTTCTGCGCAATAGCGGGCGCAGGTGCTTGCCTTGTCGATCATACATCGCTCCATAGGTTCGCAACACATCTAGCACATGGGGCGCGGGAACGGCAACACCGGACTTTCTGCAATCCGCAAAGTGACTTATTGCAACGATTGCAATAATTAAACCATTGAAAACACATGGAAAAGTGACTTTCTGCAATATTGCAATATAGACACCCACCTAGAGAGACCAAGACACCCACCCTACACACACAACACACACCAAGGGAGGGACACACGCGCGTGCAGT
>Ga0073902_10002057_pt1 | contig 10663 bp, 10 predicted proteins | sample KloWWTmeKNB19Kit_FD_66667 | JGI IMG/M metagenome (GOLD analysis project Ga0073902, IMG submission 66667) | Active sludge microbial communities from Klosterneuburg, Austria, studying microevolution and ecology of nitrifiers - Klosterneuburg... | ecosystem: Engineered > WWTP > Aerobic digester >...
ATCGCGGCGCAACCATGAGCACGCCCGTCAAACACGCCTTCTCCAACGCCGCCTTTGTTGCGCTCAAGGACGTCCAGCTCCAAACCGCCCTCGATCGCGGGATGACCCGGGCCGTCAATGGCCGGGTGGCGGCCATGAGCGAGACGAGCAATGCGCCCGCCCTGCGCCAGCAGGCCCGGCGAGCCCGGCTCGACGCTTTGGCCCGTCTGCCCGAGCTGCTTGAACAATTCGAGACGGCGGTGATCGCCAACGGCGGACATGTGCTGTGGGCGGAGGATGCCGCCGAGGCAAACGCCCTGCTCGTCGACCTGTGCAAACGCGAGAACGTCACCCGGATCACCAAAGGCAAGAGCATGGTCTCCGAGGAGGCCGGGGTCAATCACGCTCTGGAGCAGGCCGGCATCGAGGTGGTCGAGAGCGACCTCGGCGAGTACATCCTGCAGCTCGCCGGCGAGCCACCCAGTCACATCGTGTTTCCAGTCGTCCACAAGACGCGCCAACAAGTGGCGACGGTTCTGCAAAGCACGCTGAACATGCCGCCGACCGACGATCCCGAGATGATGACCCGCTTCGTCCGCGGCGTCATGCGCGAGAAGTTCCTGGCCTCCGAGCTCGGGATCAGCGGGGCCAACTTCGCGGTGGCCGAAACCGGCGCCATCGTGACCTGCGAGAACGAGGGCAACAACCGGCTTTCAACGACGATGCCGCGGATTCACCTGGCCATCGTCGGGATCGAGAAGATCCTGGCCACGATGGAGGACCTGGGCACACTGATGCAGCTGCTGCCGCGCAGCGCCACCGGCCAACGGATCACGGTCTACAACAACATCATGACCGGGCCGCGCAAGCCCGGCGAGAAGGACGGCCCCGAGGCGTTCTACGTGCTGCTGCTCGACAACGGGCGCTCACGGATCCTGGCCAGCGAATACGCCGAGAGCCTGGCCTGCATCCGCTGTGGCGCGTGCATGAACATCTGCCCGGTCTATCAGAACGTGGGCGGGCATGCCTATGGCGCGGTCTACCCCGGCCCGATCGGCTCGATCGTGACGCCTCTGCTGAATGGTTTGTCCACCGCGCCCGAGCTGCCCCAGGCGAGCAGCCTGTGCGGCGCGTGCCAGGCCGCCTGCCCGGTCGACATCGCCATCCCGGCCATGCTGCTCAAACTACGGCGCGATTTGAATGACACGAAGCAAACCGGCGCCATTTGGCGGATCGGGATGCGGATCTGGCGGATCGGGATGCGCTCAAAGACGCTGTACGATATTGGCACTGCGGCCGGGCGCATCACCACCCGCCTGCTTGGCGGAGAATCAGGCGTGTTGCGCCGGCTTCCACCCCCGCTCAACGGCTGGACTGACAGCCGCGACTTTCCCGCGCTCAGCCGCGAGCGCTTCCGCGACCGGCTGGCCCGCAGGAGCAAGACCCCATGAGCACCCGCGACGCCATCCTGAACCGCCTGCGCAAAACGGTCGCAAACGGGCCACCGGCTGCGCTGCCCGCGGCGGCCCCGCGTGTGGCCGTCACGCGCGTCAACGACAGCTCCCGGCCAGCCCTGCGCGCCCGCTTCGCCGCGGAACTGGAGCGCGTGCGCGGACAGCTTCACCCAGCCGCCGGCGAGTCCGAAGCGCGAGACACCCTCGCGGCCATTCTGCGCGCGCGCGCGGCAACCCGCATCACGGCCTGGGATGACGTGCCGTTAACGGGCTGGGCCGATACATGCACGGCGCTGCGCGTGACCCGGGTCGGCGATGACCGGGCCGAGGCAGCGACAGCCGATATCGGGCTCACCGGCTGCGACGCAGTAATCGCCGCCACGGGCACGCTGGTCCTCGAAGGCGGGCCGGGGCGCTCGCGTCTGGCCTCGCTGCTTCCAGCGGTCCATATCGTCATTGCGCGAGAGTGTCAGCTCGTCCCGCAGCTCGAGGACTATCTCGAGCGCAAGCGTGTTGACGGCAACGCGGCCTATCGCCGCAGCAGCGCGGTCACGCTGATCACCGGCCCGAGCCGAACGGCCGACATCGAGATGCAGATCGTCTACGGCGCGCATGGGCCGCTGGAATTGCATGTCATCCTGATCGCCGAATGAACACCGTCCTGGACTACGGACACGCCGCCGCTTCTGTTTCCGAAATCGATAGACCCCGCCCCGGCGTACGCCGGGGCGGGGTCTATTAATTTCGGAAAATACCTACGAAGCAGCAGGCGGCGAGGGAATCACGGCCACGGCCCGATTGCTGCGATAGGCCTGCGTGGTCGAGATGTTGGCGTGCCCAAACCACTCCTGCACGCGCCGGGCATCCACGCCTTCGTCGAGCATATGCGCCGCGCGCGAGTGGCGCAGGGTGTGCGGCGTGACGTCTCCCTCGAGGCCAGCGGCCCGGGCATGATGGCGGGTCATCAGCCACACCGCCTGACGGGTCAGGGCCGCGCCGGACGGATTGAGAAACACCGCATCTGTCGGAGTATTGCCAAGGAACTCAGACCGGCCGCCGGCAAGATAAGCGCGAATGGCGGCAACCGCCCTCTGGGTGATGGGCGCGACGCGCTGCCGGCCCGCCCGGCCCACACAGCGGGCTTCCCCGCGTTCGAGGTCCAGGTCGCTCATCTTCAGCGCGATTGCCTCCGATACCCGCATCCCCGTGGAATACAGGAACTCCAGCAAGGCGCGGTCACGCGCTGCGCGCGGCGGTGAGACGCTTGTCGGCGCGTCAATCAGTCGGACCGTCTCATCCTGAGACAGGGTTCGGGGTGCTTTGCGCTCGATGCGCGGCGCGCGCATGTCGGTTGCCGGATTGAGGGTCGCGATGCCGCGCTTGTGCATCCAGGCGAAGAGCGTTTTCAGCGCCGCGATTTTTCGGGCGACCGTCGCGCTGGAATACCCGCTCCGGATTTGAGCAACGTAGGCCGAAATGTGCTCCTGCGTGATCGATGACCACTGCGCCTCAGAATCCAGGGTGGCCTCCAGATGGTGGCAAAACTGGCTGAGGTCGTTGCGATACGCGAGGACGGTGTTTTCCGCCGATTTCCGTTCCGTGCGCAGCGCAGAGAGGAACTCATCGACGGTGGTGTACCAGTTCATAACTAACAATTGCAATTATACGTCGATATAATCCACTCGTTATGCCAACCTTCAGAATCCTGATTCCCGAAGACCTGTCGGCTGCCGGACTTGAACTGCTGTCCGCCGACCCCGCGGTCACGGTGAATATCCACAAAAAGTTGCCGCGGGCCGAGCTGCTCGCTCAAATCGCCGACTACGATGCCCTGATCGTGCGCAGTGAAACCAAAGTTGACGCCGAGGTGATCGAGGCGGGCAAGAAACTGAAGGTCATCGGCCGAGCCGGGATCGGGGTGGACACCATCGAGGTTGAGGCCGCCACCCGGCGTGGCATCATCGTCATGAACACACCCCAGGCCAATACGACTGCGACAGCCGAGCACACTCTGGCGATGATGCTGGCGATGGCCCGGAACATCCCGCAGGCCGACGCATCGCTGCATCGACTCGAATGGACGCGCTCCAAATTCATGGGGGTCCAGTTGCAGGGCAAAACCCTGGGTGTGGTCGGCCTGGGAAGGGTCGGCACACAGGTCGCGCGCCGGGCCCAGGCCTTTGGGATGGAGGTCGTCGCCTACGATCCGTATGTCAGCGAGGAAATGGCCCGGGCCAACAAGATCACCCTGATGGAATTGGATGAAGTCCTTAGCCAGAGCGACTTTGTGACTTTGCACTCGTCCCTGACCGCGGGCAGCCGTGGCCTGCTGAACGCCGAGAAGATCGCCCGGATGAAACCCACCGCGCGGGTGATCAATGTCGCCCGCGGCGCATTGATCGATGCAGACGCGCTCTATACGGCGCTGACGACCGGCCAACTGGCCGGCGCGGCGCTTGACGTGTTTGAAGACGAGCCGCCCGGCGATCACCCCCTGCTCAAACTGCCCAACGTTGTCGTCACGCCGCATCTGGGCGCCAGCACGGTTGAGGCGCAGCGGGACGTGTCGATGCAGATGGCCGAACAGATACTGGACTGCCTGCATGATCGGGATGTGCGCAATGCGGTGAATTTTCCGCCGATCGATCCGCTGGCCCTGCCGGTCGTGCGCCCGTATCTGCGCCTGGCCGAAAAACTCGGGGCGCTGCACGCCGGCCTGCTCGAAGGACGCCTGTCGCGAGTCGAGGTTGAATACCGCGGCTCCGACATCAGCCCGCACGCCAAACCACTGACCGTCGCGCTGCTGCGCGGGCTTCTCGCGCCCGTCCTCGGCGTGGAACGGGTGAATTACGTCAACGCGCCGATCATCGCCGGCGAGCGCGGAATCATCGTTTCGCAGGCCATGAACCTGGTGAGCTCGGACTACACCAACATGATCTCGTGCCGGGTGACGGCATTGAGCGACGAAAACGGCGAGGAGACCCGCGTTATTGCCGGCGTGCTGTTCGGCGGCCACCAGCCGCGGATTGTGCAGATCGATGGCTTTCGGATTGACGCAGTCCCCGACGGGCAGTTGTTGATCGTGTCGTCGCGCGACGTTCCGGGCGTTATCGGCCGGATCGGGACGATTCTGGGCGCGAACTACGTCAACATCGGCGAGTACCGCCTTGGACGCACCCACGCCGGCGATCGGGCCATGTCGGTGGTCAACCTCGACGGGGTGGTGCCTGAGTATGTGCTAAAAGCGTTGCGCGACCTGCCCGAGGTGATCTCGGTGCGGCAGATGAGCCTGTAGGCAAGCGATGGATGCAGAACGTTTCGTGGCGGACCGGGTGCGCCGAATGTCGGCCTATGCGCCCATCACCCCGGTCGAAACCATCGCCCGCCGCATCGGCGCGACGGCGGAAAGCATCGTCAAGCTGGATGCGAACGAGAATCCCTACGGTCCAAGCCCGCGCGCAATCGCCGCCCTGGCCCGCCTGAGTGATGCGCATCGTTACCCGGATCCGGATCAAATCCGGCTGCGTGAGGCGATCGCCGGTTTTACCGGGCTTCCAGCCGAGAATCTGATCTGCGGAGCGGGCGCCGATGAACTCCTCCAGCTTGTGGGAATGGCCTTCATCGAGCCCGGGGATGGGCTGATTGATCTGCCGCCGACGTTCGGGATGTATCGCTGGGTGGCCGACATCACCGGCGCGGAATACATTCCGGTGCGGCGTGACGCCGCGTTCCGCCTGGATCGGGCCGCGATCGCGCGGGCGGTGGCGGCCCATCCGCGGGCCAAGCTCATGTTCGTCACCCACCCCAACAATCCTGATGGCGCCCTGGCGGACGAAGACGATCTGCGCGCGCTGGCCGGATTGCCCCTCATCCTCGTCATCGACGAAGCGTATATTGATTTCGCGGCGCGCCCAAGCCTCGGCCATTGGGCCCTCGAGCGGCCAAACGTCATTGTGTTGCGCACGTTCAGCAAGTTGGCCGGCCTGGCCGGGATGCGGGCGGGATATGGGGTCTTCCACGCCTCCATTGCCGCTCACCTGTGGAAACTCAAGCAGCCGTATACCCCGACGGCGGCCACGTCGGCGGCGCTGATCGCCGCGCTGGATGATCCAGGTCATCTTCAGGACGCCCGCGCGCGGATCGTGGCGGAGCGCGAACGGCTGCGCGCCGCGCTGGCCGGCCTCGGCTGGCTGGCACCCTATCCGTCCGAGGCCAACTTCCTGCTATGCCGGATTTCAGCCGGGGACGCACCGGTCGCAGGCGTTAGCGCCGGTCGGGCGCTGCGCGATGCGCTCGAAACACAGGGCGTCATGGTCCGTTACTTTGATCGGGAGGGCCTGCGCGACTGCATCCGGATCAGCGTTGGCCGGCCCCAGGACACCGACGCGCTGGTGAGCGCGCTCAGGCGCATCGCCGGTTAGGCGTCAACGCAAAATGATCCAGCGAGATCACTCTCACCGCGCGAAGCGCGGTGAGAGTGATCTCGCTGGATCATCTCGTTCGTCTGAGGGAGAATTGAGCAATGAGCCGAATTGCGAAGATCCACCGCGCGACGCGTGAAACCGAAGTGCTGATCGACCTGGAACTGGACGGGACCGGGCAGGCTGACATCCAAACCGGCCTCGGCTTCTACGATCATTTGCTCCACCACGTCGCCCATCACGGGTTGTTCGATCTGCGCATTCGGGCGACCGGCGACCTGCATATCGATGAACACCATACGGTGGAGGATGTCGCCATTTCGCTCGGCCAGGCCCTTGACACAGCGCTCGGTGACCGGTCTGGGATCGCCCGGATGGGCGACGCGTTCGTGCCCATGGACGAGGCCCTCGCCCATGTCGTCGTCGATTTGAGTGGGCGGGCCTATGCCGTCTTCGAGGGCGCATTCGGGACGCCCCGGGTCGGCCAGCTTGCGACGAGCCTGGTCCCGCACGCGCTCGAGAGCCTGGCCACGCATGCCCGGATGAATCTGCACACCCGGGTGCTATATGGGCGGGACGATCATCACAAGGCCGAGGCAGTCTTCAAGGCGCTCGGGCGGGCTCTTGACGTCGCCACCCGGCTCGACCCGCGCCGGACGGGCGTGCCTTCCACCAAGGGCACACTGGGATGATCGCCGTCATTGACTATGGCGCGGGAAATCTGCGCAACGTGTGCAAGGCCCTGGACCGGGTGGGGGCAAATCCAACGCTCACCGCCGACCCGCGTGAGATCGAACGGGCGGACAAGGTGGTGCTGCCCGGGGTCGGCGCGTTCGCCGACTGCATGATGGGCCTGCGACAGAGGGGCCTGGTTGAACCGTGTCTTGAAGCCGCCCATTCTGGCCGTCCCTTTCTTGGCATCTGCGTTGGCATGCAATTGCTCTTCGATGTTGGCGAAGAGATGGGTGAGTGGCCCGGCCTGGGCCTGATCCCCGGCCGGGTCGGACGTTTTGATTTCTCCGAGATTCAAGGCGCGGCGCGCCTTCCGATCCCTCATATCGGCTGGAATCACGTGCTATTGGATCAGCCTGATCACCCGCTCGTCGCGGGCGTGTCGGCGACCGGCTACGCCTATTTTGTGCATTCGTATCACGCGCGGGGCCTGCCCGCCGCAAACATCGTCGCCAGCGCCGACTACGGTTACGCCTTTCCGGCGGTCGTGGCCCAAAACAACGTGTTCGGCATCCAGTTCCATCCGGAGAAGAGCCAGGCGGTCGGCCTGCAGATGCTCCGCAACTTTGTGACGCTATGACCTTTACCCTGTATCCCGCCATTGACTTGCGCGCCGGCAAGGTCGTCCGCCTGCGCCAGGGCGATCCTGCCCGCCAGACCGCCTACGGCGACGACCCGGCCGCCGTGGCGGCGCGCTGGACGGCCGCCGGCTCAAACTGGATCCATGTCGTCAATCTGGATGGCGCGCTGGGCGATGCGGCCGCCGCGGCCATCAATCGGGCCGCCCTCAGCGCGATTGCCCGCACGACCTCGGCGCGCTTGCAGGTGGGCGGCGGTTTGCGCAGCCTCGACGACTTGCAAGCGGCCTTTGACGCCGGCGCGACCCGAGCCATCATCGGGACCGCCGCAGCCGAGCATCCGGAGCTGATCGCAGCCGCATTGGCCCGCTTTGGAGCCGAGCGGATTGTGGTCGGGCTTGATTCCCGCAACGGTCTGATCGTCACCCGTGGCTGGCAGACGGCGACTGAGATCACCGCCGGGGATCTCGGTTGCCAAATGGCCGAGCTGGGCGTCGTCCACGCGCTCTACACCGAGATCGGGCGGGACGGGATGCTGAGCGGGCCGGCGGCCGAGATGACGGCGGCCGTCGCGCAATGGACGGGCCTGAGCGTCATGGCGTCGGGCGGTCTGCGCCACCTCGAAGACGTGCGCGAGCTGCTGCTGTATGCGCCCCGCGGCGTCTCCGGCGTTGTTGTCGGCCGGGCGCTGTATGAAGGCACACTCGATCTCGGCGAAGCGCTTCGCCTGATTGCGGGGAGCGCCTGAGGATGCTGGCGAAAAGGATCATCCCGTGTTTCGACGTCGCCAATGGCCGGGTGGTGAAGGGCGTGAAGTTCGTTGATCTGCGCGACGCGGGCGATCCGGTCGAGCAGGCCGGCATCTATGACGCCGAGGGCGCGGACGAGCTTGTTTTTCTGGACATTCTGGCCTCGCATGAGTCGCGCGGCACCACGATTGAGATGGCCCGGAAGGTGGCCGACGCGGTCTTCATCCCCTTTACGATCGGGGGCGGCGTGCGCGGTCCGGAGGACTTCCGCACGCTCTTGCTCGCAGGCGCGGACAAGTGCAGCATCAACAGCGCCGCCGTGCGCAATCCCGGGCTCATCAACGAGGCGGCCTGGAAGTTCGGGGCACAGTGCGTTGTGCTCGCCATCGACGCGAAGCGCGACGAAAGCCTGAATGCGGGCGGCGGTGGCTGGCGGGTCCATGTGAACGGCGGGCGCGGACCGACCGAACTCGACGCCATCGCCTGGGCGATTGACGCCGAGAAGCGCGGCGCGGGCGAGATCCTGTTGACGAGCATGGACACGGATGGCATGCAAAGCGGCTACGACCTGCCTTTGCTCCGGGCCATGCGCGAAGCGGTCAACATCCCCATCATCGCCTCGGGCGGCGCGGGCACGCTCGCGCACTTCTACGAGGCCATCGACGCCGGCGCGAGCGCGGTGCTGGCGGCCTCGGTCTTCCATTACAAGACCTTCAGCGTGCACGATGTGAAGGCCTATCTGGCGTCGCGGGGCGTGGCCGTTCGTCTCAACTGAATCATTAACAGAAGAAGGGAAGAAGGATGTAGCTGGGAATCAGCTCCCTTCCTTTTTTCTTTCTTCTGTCAGGATACCAAAGCCATGATCGATCTGAAATATGATAGCAACGGCCTCATCACCGCCGTCGCGCAGGACGCGACGACGGGACGGGTGCTGATGGTGGCCTGGATGAACGCCGAGGCCGTGCGCCTGACCCGCGAGACGGGCGAGGCCTGGTTTTGGTCGCGCAGCCGGCAAGCGCTGTGGCGCAAGGGCGAGACCAGCGGCAACGTGCTGCGGGTGCGCGAGATCCGGGCCGATTGTGACGCCGACACGCTTTTGCTGCGGGTCGACGCCGCCGGGCCGGCCTGCCACACCGGGCGCGAGAGCTGCTTTTGGCAGGGGCTGGATGGCGAGATTCTGGAGACGCCGCCCGTCGCAGGTTTCCTGGATACGTTGGAGGGCGTCATCGCATCGCGTCGCGAATCGACACCCGAGAGCAGCTACACCGCGCGCTTGTTTGCCAAGGGGAGGCACAAGATCGCCCAGAAGGTGGGGGAGGAGGGACTCGAAGTCGCGATGGCAGGCGTTGCCCAGGATGACGAGCGCATGCTTGATGAATCGGCCGATCTGCTGTATCACCTGCTTGTCCTGCTCAACGAGCGCGGACTACCGCTCCAGGACGTGCTGGGGCGGCTCGCGGCGCGGCACGCCTAGCGATCAATTTGCAAGGGCGCTGGCCCCGGCTCCGCCGGGGCCAGCGCCCTTGCAATAGACTCTGATGCGATAATACGCCGCATCCACCCAATCGGATCCGCAAAGGACGTTAAATGGCAATCCTCGCTGATAAAAACACTCGACTCATTGTGCAAGGCATCACCGGCCGCGAAGGCGATTTTCACGCCCGGGCGATGCACAAGCATTCGCCCATCATCGTGGGCGGCGTAACGCCCGGCAAGGGCGGTCTGGCTCTCGACTACGAGGGAAGCAAGATCCCGGTCTTTGACACGGTCGGACAAGCTGTGCGTGAGACCGGCGCAACAGCGACGGTCATCTATGTGCCGGCCAAGTTCGCGCCGGACGCGATGATGGAAGCCGCCGACGCGGGGCTCAAGTTCATCGTCTGCATTACCGAGGGCGTGGCCGTCCTTGACATGATCAAGGTCCGGGCCTATCTCGACACCAAGGCAGCCACGTTGCTCGGCCCGAACTGTCCTGGTTTGATCACGCCCGGGCAGGCCAAGATCGGGATCATCCCGGCCAATATCTGCAGACCGGGATCGATCGGGATCGTGTCGCGCAGCGGCACTTTGACGTATGAGGCAATCGCAGCGCTCACCCAGGCTGGCTTTGGCCAGAGCACGGTCGTCGGAATTGGCGGCGACCCGGTGCGCGGCCTGGACTTCCTCGAAGTCATCAAGAAGTTCAACGACGATCCCCAGACCGAAGCCATCATCATGATCGGCGAAATCGGCGGGAGCGATGAAGAGAAGGCAGCGGCCTGGGCGAAGGACAACGTCAAGAAGCCGATGGTTGGCTTCATCGCCGGACGCGCGGCACCCGAGGGCAAGCGGATGGGGCATGCAGGCGCCATCATCGAAGGCGGGATGGGCACCGCGGCAAGCAAGGTCGAAGCGATGGAAGCGGCCGGTATCACAGTGGCTGACCTGCCGACTCAGTTCCCCGACCTGCTGAAGATGCGGCTCAAGACTTCGGCGCCTAAGAAAACGGCGGCAAAGCCCGTTGCAAGAACTCCTGCCACAAAGAAGGCTGCCGCCAAGCCCGTGGCGAAGAAACCAGCGGCCAAGCCCGTGGCAAAGAAGCCAGCGGCCAAGCCTGCGGCGACGAAACCAGTGGCCAGGCCCACGGCGAAGAAGCCCGTAGCAAAGAAGCCAGCGGTGAAGACGCGCAGCTGACTTCTTCAGGTTTTCACCACAAAGGCACAAAGACACCAAGAATCAGGTTTGCTTTGTGAGTGCCCTAGAAGCCGTCC
>Ga0073902_10002058_pt1 | contig 10657 bp, 12 predicted proteins | sample KloWWTmeKNB19Kit_FD_66667 | JGI IMG/M metagenome (GOLD analysis project Ga0073902, IMG submission 66667) | Active sludge microbial communities from Klosterneuburg, Austria, studying microevolution and ecology of nitrifiers - Klosterneuburg... | ecosystem: Engineered > WWTP > Aerobic digester >...
AGGTTCACAAATTGCTGAACTCTTTCATCGATCTCTTCTTGTTTCAATTCTGCTAATCTCTCGATACCGAATTTCTCAACACAGAAAGACGCCATTGCAGAACCATAGATGATTCCGCGTTTCATGTTTTCAAAAGAAATGTCGCGAGTTTGTGCAAGGTAACCGATGAAGCCACCTGCGAAAGTATCGCCTGCGCCTGTCGGATCGAATACATCTTCAAGTGGAAGAGCAGGAGCGAAGAAAACTTGTTCTTTGTTGAAGAGCAATGCGCCGTGCTCGCCTTTTTTGATGATAAGGTATTTAGGTCCCATCTTCAAAATTTTCTGTGCAGCGCGAACTAAAGAATATTCATTAGTAAGTTGACGAGCTTCAGAATCGTTGATCGTAAGCACATCAACTAATTTGATCGTATCGATCAAAGCATCCATCTGAGTTTCCATCCAGAAATTCATGGTATCCATTACCACTAAGCGCGGACGTTTATTCATACGCTCAATAACTTTTTTCTGAAGTTGCGGCATTAAATTACTCAACATCAAAAATTCGCAATCCTGATACGATGCAGGAATTACAGGGTCGAAATCAAGAAGCACGTTCAATTGTGTATCGAGTGTGTCGCGCGTATTCATGTCGACATGATATTTACCTGACCAGAAGAAAGTTTTCTGTCCTTTTTTAATTTGTAAGCCTTCAGTGTTCAATCCGAACTGACCGAACTTTTCGATCATGTCAGTAGGGAAATCTTCACCAACAACTGAAACCAGTTTGATGTCTTTTCCAAAATAAGAGGCAGAGATCCCTGAATAGGTAGCTGCGCCGCCAATGATTTTATCTGTTTTTCCGAATGGTGTTTCTATGGCGTCAAATGCCACTGTTCCGACTACTACGAGGCTCATGGGGTTGGTTGATTTTCGGCAAAGATAGAAAAGTTGGGCGGTTTACGGCAAGGGCCGAACGTTTTGGAGGTAAAAAAGGGGGTGGTTTTAGGGGATAAATAGTGATGTTGTTGATAATTTGGGGTTGTCAACATAGAGGCAATTATTCAATTAATCGAAAACACAATCAACCTCAATGCACAAGTAAAAGTAGCCTGTGTCCTGAAATGTCCGTAATTCCTATCCCACTCACCGGATTTTAAATCATGAGCCAGTGCATTCGTATATTTTTCTTCAAGTCCGGGGGGTAAAAATCCCCAGGCAGACTGAGCAATACGTACAGATTTTTCTAAAAAAGCTTCAGGTCTTCCGTAAAAAGCTTCCTGGAATCCGTCGACACAATCAAGCGGAATTGGAATTTTTATAATCTCTGATTTGCCGCCAATCGCTTTTATGATTCGTTCAAGTTTGGGATATCGTTGTCGTTCTACCTCTATCAATTCAGGAAAATAATTTGCATTCCAGAAATCATTCAATGCATCAGGATCAAATGTCATAATGACGATTTTGTTTCTCGTGACTCGCTTCAATTCCAGCAATCCTTTTTCAAGATCCGGCCAATGATGGACAGTTACCATTGCCATTGATGCATCAAATGATTTGTCGCTGAAGGGTAGTGAATCGGCTGTTGCATTTATTGCCGGAATTTTGTTGTTGCTCAATCGCTGTGCTCGCATTGTAGGAGAGGGCTCAACTGCGATTACATAACGATCTTCCGGTTCATATGAACCTGCGCCCGCACCAACATTTAAAACCGTTTTGGAATTTCCAAGCGCTTTGTAAACATACTCTGCAATCCGTGGATCAGTTTTTCGTTGACCGGAATAGTTTATTTCCGGTTGGTCGTAGTTGAATGCAGGGTCTTTGATTTGCATTAGTCTATAGTTTGTGATTTATCTCCCGCAGATCTCGCAGATTTACGCAGAATAACTGCAGAAAATTCCGTGTTCTCATTTTGTTTTTTGTGATCACTGTGTTTTAATTTTTAATGAACACTTTCGATTTTCTGTCAAAGCAAATCATATAAATTCCAGATGTCAATTCTTCAATATTTATTATTTCTGAATCCGAAGTTAGCATTCTCGATAAAACATTTTCTCCAATGGAATTATATATTTTCAGTAAACGATTATCATTGCCATTGATTGTACTTGAAATGTAAATTTTATCATTCGCCGGATTTGGGTATATTGTAAACGATTTTTTTGTATCAATACTTTGAGTGTTAGTCGGTGTATTGAAAATAACATCGAAATTATCTGCATACTCATACGTACTTCCGCATGTACTCACAGCATCCCAATTGATCGACCATGTCATCATACCAAGTAGCGTTGGATATCCGCCAGATTGCAGAAGTGTATATGTTCCGGGCTTTGTTCCTGTGCCGCGCAGATAATCCATTGCAGCTTTAACAGTATCAACATTTGTATATCCACCACCGGCAGCACTTGGACATGCAGGCAATCCAATTGCAATTTTGTTTGCTGGTAGACCAATGAATGAGCCACCACCTGTGTTGAATCCTTGAATGATTGATTCTGTCATTGCAATAATGAAATCGGTTGTGCCTTGCGAATAAATGTTGCCGTCAATTCCGTACATACTTCCGCTGTTGTACAGCTGAACTTGTAGAATGTCGAGAGAGTCGCGCAATGCATCGATCACCGGCAAATATGCACCCCATATTCCACCGTAAGCCGATTGGCCACCATGGACAAATGCTGTTTCCGGTGCCATCGTTAACAACAACTTTTTGTTATGGCTTACATAATAATCACTCATGATCTGTTTCACTGCATCGATCAGATTAATGATAGGCGCATCAACTGGTGCTGAAATTGTGCCACCGGTTGTCGATAAAGAACTTCCTTCAAAGTCAATGTCAATTCCATCAAAACCATATGTGTTGATGATGTTATTCATTGTACTCACAAAAGTATCGCGCTCTGAACTATTGCTAAGCGATATTGGAGCAGTTGCCCCGCCCATACTAATGAGTACTTTTTTGCCTTGGCTTTGTAGTGCCTGAATTTGAGTGATGAGCGTCGACTGCGAAACCTGATCAGGAATGAATTCCATTTTGTAATCTGTGCCCGCTTGTGGAACCGCGAATGAAACTTCTATAATATTATATCGCGAATCGACTAAGTCCAGTTGACTGTATGGCGCATTTGCATCGTTCCAATTTTGCCAGTAGCCGACAAGGGCGGGGTTGGGAATTTGGGAAAACGCGAATGAAGAAAGGAGGATGAAGGCCGTTGCAAGAATTTTGTACATGAATTGGATTTTAGTAGGCCAATGTACAAAAAATGTGTTCAATGATTTTGGAAATTGGGAGAGAATTATTTAGCCACGAATTCACGAATAAATTATTTTTTATTCGTGAATTCGTGGCTAAAATTTTAGTGTTTAAGTTTTTTCTTAGTAGCTAATTCTTCCCACTAATCATCTTCATAAGCTCCTTTTCTAACCGATCAAAATTTTCTTCATTCTTTTCGGGAGCGAATGATTTCAATGCCTGACATTCTTGTTCTGTATCAAAAACCATTTTGAATGTAATCATTGTTTTGTTATGTGCAGCTTCTTCAAACAATGCTACAACTTGAAACTTCGGATCTGAAATGTGATTCATGACAATGAGTTCGGGTGCTTCTATTTTTACAAAAACACATTCATTCGGATAATGTCCTTTATCGGGACCATGCATAACAAAGCGCCATGTTCCGCCCGGACGTAAATCGAATTCAGTAAATGTATTTGTAAAACCTGCAGGGCCCCACCAGTTTCTGAGATGGTATGGTTCAGTCCATGCGCGAAACACAAGGTCTCTTGAAAAATTTAATACTCTCGAATTGACAATTTCACACTCGGGAGATGAGTTGATGATTTGCATTGTATCCATGATTTCTTTGGTTTAGTATCATTGTTCAATAGTATAATCCAAATGAGAATTCCTCGGATGTTGATTTTAAAAGATACATAAATGTATATAAAGTTTATCCAACTTCTAGTAAAATTCTTAAGAAGCCTGAAAAAATGTCAACTGAAAAAGACCCAACCCACGCTTATGCATTTTATGTCACAATTTCGAAGATTGTAGCCGTAATCATTTATATTCCTTCATTCTAAGTAATCGAATTGCCGATAAATGTGCGAAAAGAACAACTGGAACAATAAAGCAAGGCAACCAGACAAACGGAAAATATAAGACTGCGATATTAGGCTGGTCAAATCCGAATTTCTGGAAGGGAAGCGGGATTGATAAAATTGCGTTTATGACAATGTTCAGTAAAAGACCGATACAAATGAAATTCCAAACAAGAATGACCTTCTTACTGATTGACTTTTTTATGAACCCGAAATAATAAATTAATGGTGCTGTGATTCCGCTTAAAATATCAAAATTCCGCCCCTCGAAGGTCATCAATACAGGAACTGTTTTATAGAAGCATAACCAATAAAGAACAATTTCCACAGGGATTCGAATTATATGGAGCAAAGTGAGGTATTTAAGGTTTAGGCCATCAATAAAGTGCGTTCCTTTTTTACTCATAAACATTCCGATGATTAGTAACATCGGTGGTGCGATCATTAGGATCGGCCAGGGAAGTGATTCTTTTGTTACCTGATAAAGTCCTGTTAAGGCGATTGCCGACTGGATAGCCAACCAAATTAAAATAATCATTAGGCTTTGACGTGAATTCTTCGTTGCAGAATAAAAAATGAAAGCCCCTAAAAGTGTCGTGAGCACTAAAACCAAAGAAACATACATAGGTACCTGATCCATGGTGAGAGTTTAGTTTTGTAAGGTAAAAAATGAAATCAACCCAAATACAAGGCCAATAATAGCACCTGAAACAACTTCTTTCAAAGTATGTCTTTTGAGTACAAGTCTTGACCAGGCAATTAGAAAGGTAAATCCTAAATACAAAATTGCGAAAACAGAACTCATTGGTAATATCAGAAATACAAGAAATAAATTGAATGCCGTGTGCATTGAACTCTTAATATAAAAATTCATCAGCTGGGCAGTAAGTAATAATAAGAATGCGCTGACTGTGTTTCCGCGGATTGTTTTTGATTGTTCGGTGAGAAAGAGCGCAACTAGCACAACTACTAAAAGGAGAATAGCAGTGACATACCATCTTTGTCTTTGTTTTTGATTGGAGACATCATAATTAGTGTATTGTCCTTTTTTAGTACCAAGATATGTTTTGATGGCAAGAGGAATAAATACTCCGCCAATTATTATCGCCGAAGTTGCAAGCGCTTTTTGTGGTTCTTCAAATTTGAAAAGAATGAAAATGACGAATAGGGGCAAGGTTAAAATCGGATGTCCGATTATTGAAATAACATTTGCTGTTTTTTGATTCATACTTTTTCTTTCGCCCTATCCATTTTATACATGTCAAATCCCGGTGCCCAGAAATCTTTGACTTTTTCTTTTAACACAAAACCAAATTTTTCATAAAACTTATATGCTAATTGTGATGTGCGAACAGAAAGTGTTTTTACTCCTGGAATTTCACTCATCTTTTCAATTCGATATAAAGTTAACTCTCCTCCAAATCCTTTTCCCTGGTATTGTGGATCCACAATGTCCCATGAAATTCTAACAACCTCCGGGTCTTCTGATATATTGTAGCCGCCACAACAAACTATTTTATTGTCGACTTTCAATACATAATAATTGTCGGAGTGATTGTTCAAATAATCCACAAGATCTTTTTCCTCTGAAGGCGCAAAGTTTTCAGGGGTGTTTAATTTGAAAAGTTCGAGGACTCTGGGTTTGTCGGAGTGGGTGTAGGGGCGGACTAGCATTGACTTGGATTACGGACTGGGATTTAGGACCGGGATTTAGCTGATTTAGGGATTGGGCTGATTTAGGACCAGGATTTGGCTGATTTAGGGATTGCTCTGATTTCGGATTTGGCTGATTTAAGATTGGGCTGATTACGGACCGGGATTTAGGACCGGGATTTAGCTGATTTAGGGATTGGGCTGATTTGTGGTGAGATTATTTCTTTTTCTTTTTTGATTTTAATTCAAGTTTGATATCATTTTCTTTTACGCGGTACTTGATAATTTTTGTGATCAGTCCAATAGGTAATTTTTTGTCGAGTGGAAATTGGATTGATCCTTTGCCTGTTTTATACTTTAACAATTCTTCTTTGAATTCTTTTTGAGGTGAACCCAATGCATAAAGTCCAATGTGATTTTTATATCCTGCAAAGTAAGCTAAAACTCCTTTGTATTTATAAGCAGGCATTTTGTAGCTTATGATTTCTTCAGCATCCGGTGCAGATTTTTTAATTGTCGCCCGCAACTGTTCGAGATATACTTGTGTTTCCTTTGGAAAAGTGGCGATATATTTATCAATCTCATTTATTTTTTTTACAGCCATTTTTAAATGTATATGAATTTCCGGTAAAAGGTATTTACATTTTTCGAAAAATAATAGTTCTGTGCTAAATATTGTTGTTTTATTCCAAATCGAACTTCTTTAGAATGGTTCCAAATTCAGGCTCACCCGGGAAAATTACTTTGTATGAATATTTGTAAGGAAGTAATTAAAATTATATATTGTTTCCTGTTCATAGAGGAAAATAGATTTAACACCATGTCAGAAGCAGTATCTATAAATACTAATAAGATTCAGCAATGGATCGTCAACAAATCTGATGTTGAAAATATCCGTAATGAAATGATGGCCCTTGGACACGATGAATTTTCAATCGAGGCTCATATTAAAGAATACAAAAAAATTATTCAATCGAAGAAGCAAGAAAGGGATTTATGTTTGCAGGTATAGGAGCACTGATGGGCTTTGTAAGTTGTGTTCTTTCATTAACGAATCCTGTTCCGGAATTATATTATGCTATTTTGTATGGATTTACTTCTGCTGCGATACTTGTGATTTTCATCGGACTGTATTTTATTTTTGAGTGATTTAAATTTCATCAAATCACTTTTTTAGTACTCGATTTTATTCCATACATAATCACAGGAATAAAAATTAGCCCTAAAGCAAAAGGCAAGAACCAAATTCCAAACCCGTGCGATTTACCTGTTGCAATTTGGCAAATTTCATAAACGGTTAATAATAGAATCAGAGAAATGGCCAACTTTAAAAACCGAACCATTTTAGTTGCATTGGTATATTGTCGTTGTGCATTTTCCGGGGTAATTTTATTCAGGTAATTAAAATTTTGTGGATATTTGTTTAGAACAGTTAACCCAATAAAAATAAGAGTTCCTATTCCGGTGAAAATAAAGATTGTTGCTCTGGTTCCAAAGTTGTCTGGGTGGCCTTCACCATTAAAATGTATCGGGATCGTATCCGGTAGGGTTGAATAGTTCATGAGCGTATAGACCCACATTAATATCAATGAAATCCAGCCAATAATTTCAAAGGCCTGATCTGATCGGGAAAGCTCTAATTGTAAATGCGGTCTTTTTGTCATTTTATTTAATTTTTAGAATACGTGCACATCCGACATTCTAATTCAGAGAAATCAAAATGCCTTGTTAATCACAATATCATATTTATCCAAGAGCCCTGGTAATTGTGATAAAGAAAATTTGGCTTTTTTAATTTTATTTATTTCCGGATCTATAGAATAATTATGAGCCGTAGTGAAGTCAGCTTTTTCAAGAATTGTTTGTTCGAATCGTGTATTGGTAAGGTCACAATTATCAAATAAAGAATTAGCAAGGTCGCATTCCGTAAAATCAGCTTCTTGTAATTGTGAGTTTCTAAAAACCGTTTTTTTTATTTTCTTTTTATAGAATGTAGAATGATTGAGAGTGCAATTTTCAAAAGAAAATGACAAACCAAAGTCACTGCAAGTATCAAAACGTAATCCAAGCATTTTACAATCTTTGAATTGGACATCACGAAAAAGGGTGCCGGTCAATTTAGACATGCTTAGGTTGCATTCGTTGAATTGACATTCAATGAATTTAACTCCGGAAAGATTAGAATTTGAAAAGTTGCAATTCTTAAAAATACAATTTTCATATTCACCATTTGCAATAGGAGAGTCTTCGAAATTTACTCTGTCGAATGTTTTATTTACTGCGTATGATTGCTCCATTTAATTCGTTTTTATAAATAACTCAACCACCATTTTTCTTTATGATTCATTTTGTAATTGTCGAAACGTTTGCAAAGTGGGTATAGGATCAATATGACCGCTGCCCAAACTGCATACACTACCCATAGATGAAATCCATATCCGGTTAAATTTTTATAAGGATTTCCCCAATCATTAAAGATCATTGATTGCCATCCGAATCCGGAATACTGCGCAAAAATTAGTGCAAGAAGATGTATTAAATATAGATGAAGTATATAATAGAAAAAAGGCACTCTCCCGAATGTTCTGAAAAAATCTACAACTTTTCCTTTCATGTGTTCACTGTTTGCAAGAAAGAGTAGGCCAAGCCCCAGTGTCATCAATAAATAGGAAAGCGATGGCGGATATTTATTTGGATCCATAAAAGACATTCCGGTTTTCAATACAGTATCATATGAAATCCATTTTTCAGGATCTCCATAGATGTTTATGTATCGGACAATAAAAAATAAGGATATAGTTGATGCACCAATTATATTGATCGTTTTCTTTCTCTTTAACGGATCGTATGAACTTTCAAATAGATTTCCGAAACAATAACCTAGTGACATAACTCCTATCCAAGGAATAATTGGATAAAGTATTGTCAAGTTAAAATGATCAAAAAATGTAAAACTTCCGCCATCATGTACTATCGCCCACCAAAAGTTTTGCGGATAGTGAATGCTGTCAGCCAAGTCATGACCAAAAATGACGACACAACTGAAAATTATGATCCATGTTTTAGGTAAATGTATGAGCGCTGAAAGAAAGATCATGCTTATTCCCAATGACCAGATCACTGCTAATCCTGAAGAACTGAAAGTAATATCGAAGTTCCATGCGAAATTTACAATTGTAAGTTCAATAACTGCCAACCAGATTCCGCGTTTCAAGAGGAAGGAACTTAATTCAGCTTTAGTTTTTCGTCTCCCCACTAAAAATGCAGAGATCCCGGCGAGAAAACAAAATGTAGGAGCACAAAAATGAGTGATCCATCGGGTGAAATAAATGGGCAATGATGTTTGACTAGGATCCGTTGGATTATAAAGGAGTGCGGAAAAATGAAAGTAATCACGAACATGGTCTAGAGCCATAATTACCATCACGATTCCTTTCAAAAGGTCGAGAGACTCAATTCTGTTTTTAATTGGTATCGTCATACTTTGTGTGTAAAGTTGATAGCATGCAAATGTAAATGTACTTATCCCTGTTGATCAATTATACAAGCGACCGAACCAAAGTACTCAAATTTATAACAACTGAAAGATAAATTCCTCAATTTCCATACCCCGTGCATTTGCAAAACCTTTGTCTTCGCCGATTTGTACGAAGCCATTTTTCTCTAAAACTCTTTTCGATCCGAAGTTATCAAATGCAACTCGTCCCCAAATTGGTCTCGCCTTCTCGATTTCTAAAAATGCTTTTAATGCATTGCTGGCAATTTCTTTTCCCCAGAATTTTTTCCCGATCCAATAGGTGATTTCCGCATCACCTTCTATTTCGTATTTGCTTACACTACCGGCAATTTCGTCATTGTAAATAATTGTTCGAATATTGATCGTAGGATCCTTCAACAACCGTTTCCATTTTTCCATGTATGCTGCCTTATTTTTTGGATCAACAGGAGTAAAGGCTGCCATAAAATTTGCTTCTTCTTCTAGTTGGAAAGTGAAAAAAGTTTCAAGATCGGATTCGAGAGTCGGGCGTAGGGATAGTTGTGGAAGAGGCATTGAGTTGATTATTTCGAATTGAAAGATGTAGAGAGTAACGATTGTTTTAACTTTCGACTTTGTGTTTTTTCTCCCGCAGATCTCGCGGATCTCGCAGAAAAACCGCACAATAAATTAAGTGAAATTTTGTCGAACGTTTGTATACTAAGTTTTTATTTACCGGTATTCTTTTTCCCAAAGGTGTAATTTATACCAATGGCGAATTTTAATAACGGACCAACAAATATAGATGAGCTATTTACATCAAAATATGATTTTGAGTTGATAGCCGGGAGAATCACGCCTAACTGAAAAACAGCCTTTACTTTATCCCCACCTGCTTTTAAAGTCATTGCGGGTTCAATATTTACAAAATCCAATGTTGTATCTGAATAATATGTAAAATCTGTATTCCACCATTCAAAATTTTCATATAAGTAAGCGTTTATATTGTAAAGTCGAATATAATTTGCCCTCACATCAAAAGCAATTTCAACATTTTTTTCAATATGACCTATCCCTGGCTGAATGAAGACATTGATATATTCCGCACTAACTTCAGGATTTACCTGAGTAGAGTTTTCAATTTTATCGGTAGTTGAACCATAGCCCATTCCTCCATAGCACTGGAACAACCCTTTATTATTTTTGCCGAAAGTTGAAAAGTATCCGCCTCCGGCTTCGCCAAAATACATATTGAGTCTTTCCATTGAGTTGTTATTACTTGAGAACTCACTGTTGTGATACATGCCATTGATCATTATTCCTATGTGATCCGATACAGCATAAGCAGATTGAATATTATACAATCCAGAACCGGAAAGCCCGAAAGCGGCTGTTGCGTGTAGGTCCCCTTTTTCTTTGAGCAATGGGGAGTTAATGGTATTGG
>Ga0073902_10002059_pt1 | contig 10655 bp, 11 predicted proteins | sample KloWWTmeKNB19Kit_FD_66667 | JGI IMG/M metagenome (GOLD analysis project Ga0073902, IMG submission 66667) | Active sludge microbial communities from Klosterneuburg, Austria, studying microevolution and ecology of nitrifiers - Klosterneuburg... | ecosystem: Engineered > WWTP > Aerobic digester >...
CACTTCGTCCTCGTTGTAGGCGGTGCCTGCGGGGCCGAGGTCGACCATGAACTGGTCCATGCACACGCGCCCGACCAACTGCCGTCGCTGCCCGCGCACCAGCACCTGCCCGCGCGAGGACAGTGCCCGCGGGAATCCGTCGCCGTAGCCGATCGGGACCGTCACCACCCGGGTATCGGCGGCCGGCGCCCAGGTTGCGCCGTAGCTCACCGGGTGCCCGGCCCGCACCACCTTGAAGTACACGACCTGCGAAACCAGCGAAAGCGCCGGCCGCACGTCGATGGCGGGAATCGAGGCGGGATCGGGCAGCACCCCGTACAGCAGGATCCCGGGCCGCACCATGTCCAGGTGGGTCTGCGGGAAATGCAGCACGCCGCCGGAGTTTGCGAGGTGGCGGACCGGCATCGGCGCGCCGATCCGCGTGATGTGTGCACATGCGTCCAGGAAGCGGTCCAACTGCTCCAGCGTCATCGGCGACGCCGGGTCGTCGGCGCAGGCCAGGTGCGAATAGATGCCCTTCAGCCGGCACCAGCGGGATGCGACCGCCGCCTCGATGAAGGGCGCTGCCGAATAGCTGTGCACGCCGATCCGTTCCATCCCGGTGTCGATCTTGAGATGGATGGTCGCCTGCCGGCCCAGCGACTGCGCGGCGGCCTCGACCTGGCGCAGCTTGTCCAGCGAGGACACCGTGATCTCGAGGTCGTGGACGATGAACTGCGCGACCTGCGGGCCGAAGATCCCGCCCATCACCAGGATCGGGGTGGTGATCCCGGCCCTGCGCAGTTCCATGCCTTCCTCGACGAAGGCCACGCCGAGCTGGTCGATGCCCTGCCGCGCAAGGTGCCGTGCCACCGGCACCAGGCCATGGCCGTAGGCATTGGCCTTGACCACGCCCAGCACCGGCACGCCGGCATGCGCGCGGATGCGGCCCAGGTTGTGGGTCAGCGCATCGAGGTCGACCCGGATGCGGGTGGGGCGCTGGTCGAAGGGTTCGCTCATGGCGATATTCGAACATATCCGGGCGCCACCCACGGCATGCCCGCGCCGTGGAGGGAACCCGCGCGGCTGGCTACTCGAAGCTGCCCACCATGTCGTGGGCGAGGTTGTCGAAGCGGGTGTATTCGCCGAAGAACTTCAGCTTGAGCGCGCCGGTGGGGCCGTTTCGCTGCTTGCCGATGATGATTTCGGCGAGCCCCTTGTCCGGCGAATTTTCCTTGTTGTAGTACTCGTCGCGGTAGATGAACACGATCACGTCCGCGTCCTGCTCGATCGCGCCGGACTCGCGCAGGTCGGCCATCACCGGGCGCTTGTCGGTGCGCGTTTCCAGCGAGCGGTTGAGCTGGGAAAGCGCGATCACCGGCACGTTGAGTTCCTTCGCCAGCGCCTTCAGGCCGCGCGAGATCTCGGAGATCTCGGTCGCGCGGTTCTCGCTGTTGCCAGGTACCGCCATCAGCTGCAGGTAGTCGATCACGATCAGGCCGAGGTCGTGCTCGCGCTTCAGGCGCCGCGCCTTGGCCCGCAGCACGTCGGGCGACAGCGCCGGGGTATCGTCGATGAACACCTTGACGTCGCGCATCAGCTGGATCGCGCTGGACACGCGGCTCCAGTCCTCGTCCTCGAGCGCGCCGGTGCGCAGGCGGGTGGCGTTGACCCGGCCGACCGAGGAGATCATGCGCAGCGCCAGCTGGCTGGCGGACATTTCCATCGAGAAGATCGCGACCGCCTTCTTCGACTTCAGCGCGGCGTACTCGGCCATGTTGATGGCCAGCGTGGTCTTGCCCATCGACGGACGCGCGGCGAGGATGATCAGGTCGGTGGGCTGCAGGCCGGCGGTCATTTCATCGAATTCGACGTACCCGGTGGGCAGCCCGGTGATCCCGCCGCCGTTGGCGTTGCGGGTCTGCAGCACGTCGAACGCCTCGATCAGCGCCTTGCGCACCGGGGTGAAGTCCTGCTTGCCGCGCGCACCGGCCTCGGCGATGGCGAACACCTCCTGCTCCGCCTTGGCCAGCAGTTCGGCGGAGTCCCGGCCCTCCGGCTGGAAGCCGTCGTTGACGATGCCGGTGCCGACGTCGATCAGCTGCCGCAGCACCGCCTTGTCGCGCACGATCTCGGCGTAGGCCTTGATGTTCGCCGCGCTCGGCGTGGTGCTGGCCAGCTCCACCAGGTAGGCGCCGCCGGCGACCTGTTCGCCGAGCCCCTGCGAGTCGAACCACTCGCCCAGGGTCACCGCGTCGAACGGCTTGTTCTTCTCCGCCAGTTCGCGGATCGCGCGGTAGATCAGCTGGTGGTCGCGGCGATAGAAATCGGCATCGTTGAGCTGGTCGGCGATGCGGTCGAACGCGTTCGCGTCGAGCATCAGGCCGCCGAGCACGGCCTGCTCGGCATCCACGGATTGCGGGGGCACCCGCAGTTGCTCGATCTTGGCGTCGAACGGGCGTTGCTGCGGACGTGCGCTCATCAGGTGGAAGGCTCCCCGTTGCGGGCCGTCATCGCGGACCGCTTGTTATTGTTCGATGGCAGGCATCGTAGGGCGCATCGAGCGCGGAGGGTTGCAGACAAGTCGTGGGACATCCTGTGGATAACCCGTCTCACCGGCTGCGACGGGCGAGAACCGAGTAGCGCCACGCGACGGGAAACCAGACCTCCGCAAACACAACGGGCGCCTCGCGGCGCCCGTTGCGGTATCACGGTGCCTTGTGCGCTTACGCGGCGTCCGGCACCACGACCACCTTGACCTTCGCCTCGACGTCGGCGTGCAGGTGCACGACGATCTCGTGCTCGCCGGTGTGGCGCAACGGGCCTTCGCCCATCACCACTTCCGACTTGCCGACGTCCACGCCGAGCTGGCGGGTGATGGCTTCGGCGATTTCGCGCGGGCCGACCGAGCCGTACAGCTTGCCTTCGGTCGAGGCGTTGGCGCTGACGGTCACGCTGGCATCGGCCAGCTTGGCCTGGCGCTCGTTGGCGCCGTCCAGCGAGGCCTGGGCCTTGGCTTCGTAGTCGGCGCGCCTGGCCTCGAACTCGGCCAGGTTGGCGGCGGTGGCCGGGACGGCCTTGCCTTGCGGGACCAGGAAATTGCGGCCGTAGCCCGGCTTGACGCTGACCTTGTCGCCAAGGTTGCCGAGGTTCACGACTTTCTGCAGGAGGATCAGTTGCATGGTGTTGCTCCGTGTCGTTAGCGACGCGCTGCGCCGCAACAGGTGCTGTCCGATTCGGACGGAGGGATCACGACGACCCCGCGATTGCGCGGCCGGTGGTGGGCGTGGCATCCGCCACGCCACGCCGGCGCCGCGATCAGGCGTTGTGGTTGTCGGTGTACGGGATCAGGGCGAGGAAGCGCGCGCGCTTCACCGCCGACTGCAGCTGGCGCTGGTACTTGGACTTGGTGCCGGTGATCCGGCTCGGCACGATCTTGCCGGTCTCGGTCAGGTACTGGCGCAGGGTGTTGAGATCCTTGTAGTCGATCTCGGTCACGCCTTCGGCGGTGAACTTGCAGAACTTGCGGCGGCGGAAGAACTTGGACATGGGTGCTTGCTCCTGGAGTGCGCGCGCTTAGGCGGCTTCGGCGGCGGATTCGGTGTCGCCAGTGCCAACCGCACTGTCGCTCTCGTCGTCACGGCGGCGGCGGTCGCCGCGCTCCGGCTTGTCGCCCTTCTCGTCCTTGTTCTTCATGATCAGGGACTGTTCGGTGACCGCGTCGTCGCGGCGCATCACCAGGTGGCGCAGCACCGCGTCGTTGAAGCGGAAACCGTCGACCAGTTCGTCGAGCACGGCCTGCTCGGCCTCCACGTTCATCAGCACGTAGTGGGCCTTGACCAGGTTCTGGATCGGGTAGGCCAGCTGGCGGCGGCCCCAGTCCTCCAGGCGGTGGATGGTGCCCTTGCCGGCTTCGATCGCGCCCTTGTAGCGCTCGATCATGGCCGGAACCTGCTCGCTCTGGTCGGGATGGACCATGAACACGATTTCGTAATGACGCATGGTGGTTTCCTTGTGGATGTCAGCCGGCTGGATGCCGGTTGGGATAGCCCTCGGCCACCGGCTCCGCGATGCGGTCCGGCGCGTTCGGGCAAGGTCTCCCGCGAACGGGAGCCCAATAGTATGGCGGATCAATGACTTGGGCGCAATCCAGCCGCCACGGCCGGCGCCCGGGCCGGGTCAGGCGGCTTTGCCGGCGTCGGTGGTGAAGCTCTCGCCACAGCCGCACTCACCGGCCACGTTCGGGTTGCGGAACACGAACTGTTCGTTCAGGCCCTGCTTGACGAAGTCGATCTCGGTGCCGTCCACCAGCGCCAGGCTGGCGGCGTCGACGTGGATGCGGATCCCGTCGGCGTCGAACACGGTGTCGCCGGCGCCCGCCTCGCGCGCCATGTCGACCTTGTAGCCCCAGCCGGAGCAGCCGGTGCGGGACACGCCGAAGCGCAGGCCGATGGCGGCCGGGTCGGCGTCGAGGTAGCCGCGGATGCGGCCGCGGGCGGATTCGGTGAGGGAGATGGCCATGCGGGGATTGTAGCTCCGGTAAACTTGCCGCTCTATTTCGATGCTGCAACGCAGGGTTTCAAGAGCATATGAGCATGTTTTCGGTGGCGCAGGCGCTGGCCGGGCGCGCGCCCGAGGGTGGGCAGGTGACCGTGAAGGGCTGGGTACGCACCCGCCGCGATTCCAAGGCCGGGCTGAGCTTCGTCAACGTCAGCGACGGTTCCTGCTTCGCGCCGATCCAGGTGGTCGCGCCGGACACCCTGCCCAACTACGAGTCCGAGGTGAAGCACCTGACCACCGGCTGCGCGGTGATCGCCACCGGCAACCTGGTGAAGTCGCAGGGCCAGGGCCAGAGCTTCGAGGTGCAGGCTTCCGCCATCGAGGTCGTCGGCTGGGTGGAAGATCCGCTGACCTACCCGATGCAGCCCAAGCAGCACTCGCTGGAATACCTGCGCGAATTCGCCCACCTGCGCCCGCGCACCAACCTGTTCGGCGCGGTGACGCGCATCCGCCATTGCCTGGCGCAGGCGGTGCACCGCTTCTTCCACGAGCGCCAGTTCTACTGGATCAGCACCCCGATCATCACCAGCAGCGACGCCGAAGGCGCCGGCCAGATGTTCCGCGTCTCCACCCTGGACATGGCCAACCTGCCGCGCGACGGCAAGGGCAACGTGGATTTTTCCCGCGACTTCTTCGGCAAGGAAACCTTCCTCACCGTGTCCGGCCAGCTCAACGTCGAGGCCTACTGCCTCAGCCTGAGCAAGGTCTACACCTTCGGCCCGACCTTCCGCGCCGAGAACAGCAACACCACCCGGCACCTCGCCGAGTTCTGGATGATCGAGCCGGAGATCGCGTTCGCCGACCTCAACGACGACGCCGACCTGGCCGAGGACTTCCTGAAGTACCTGTTCCGCGCGGTGCTGGACGAGCGCGGCGACGACCTCGCGTTCATCGCCGAGCGCGTGGAAAAGACCGCGATCACCCGGCTGGAAGGCTTCATCAACGCGCCGTTCGAGCGGATCGACTACGGCGACGCGATCACCCTGCTGCAACAGTCGGGCAAGAAGTTCGAGTTCCCGGTGGAATGGGGCCTGGACCTGCAAACCGAGCACGAGCGCTGGCTGACCGAGGAACACGTGGGCCGCCCGGTGGTGGTGATGAACTATCCGGAGCAGATCAAGGCGTTCTACATGCGCATCAACGACGACGGCAGGACCGTGGCCGCGATGGACGTGCTGGCACCGGGCATCGGCGAGATCATCGGCGGCAGCCAGCGCGAGGAACGGCTGGACGTGCTGGACGCGCGCATGGCGCAGTTCGGCCTCGACCCGGCCCATTACGGCTGGTATCGCGACTTCCGCCGCTACGGCACGGTGCCGCACGCCGGCTTCGGCCTCGGGTTCGAGCGGCTGGTGGTGTACGTGTGCGGCCTCGCCAACATCCGCGACGCGATCGCCTACCCGCGCGCACCCGGCAGCGCGGAGTTCTGAGCATGGATGCGGACCTGGTCCTGTTCCTGGCGTTGAGCTCGTTCGCGATCGCGATCGCCGGTGCCACCGCATTCGTGATCTTCTGGCCGCTGGCGCTGGTGCATATCCGCGACCGCCACCCGCCGATCACCGCGCAACTGGGCGAAGGCGCGTTCCTGAAACCGCGCGCGCTGTGGTGGCTGCTGCACGGGGACTACCGCGCGGCGCAGGATCCGTACCTGTCCGGTCTGGCGACGCCTTCGCGGGTCTCGCTGCTGGTCATCCTCGGCGGGATCGCGATGGGTGGCCTGCTGTGGCTGCTCGCCGGGGTGCTGCAGTGAGCGCCCCCGCGGACCGCTGGTGGCTGGCAACGCTGGGGCGCACCGTGGTCTGGGCGCGCCTGCGCGAACGCGAGGCCGGCACCGCCGAGGTGTTCGACAGCGACGGCAACACCCTCTCCTACGACAGCACGGACACCGCGCGCGCGACCCTGATGGATGCCGAGTTCGTCGAGTTCGACGGCCTGGACGAGGAGGATGCGCTTGATCGCGGATTCTCGCTGGCCGAGCTTGCGCCGCCGCAGGCCGACGATGACGACGCCTTGCGCCCGCGCATGATCCAGCAGTTCGGGATGCGCGCCAGGTGAAGCTGGATCTCTCCGGCAAGCATGCGCTGGTCTGCGGTGGTTCCGACGGCATCGGCCGCGCCGCGGCCATCGAACTGGCGCAGCTGGGGGCCAACGTCACCCTGCTTGCACGCCGCGAGGACGTGTTGCGCGAAGCGGTCGCGGCGTTGCCCACGCACGACACGCAGCGCCACGGGTTCCTGGTCGCCGACGTTTCGCAGAGGCAGGCGTTGGGCGATGCCGTCTCTGCGCTGGCATCGGACAGGCCGGTGCACATCCTGGTCAACAACACCGGTGGCCCGCCCGGCGGTGCCGCGCATGCGGCCGGCATCGATGCCTACCTCGATGCCTTCAACAGGCACCTGCTCGCCAACCACACCCTGCTGCAGGCGGTGCTGCCCGGCATGCGCGCCGCGCGCTGGGGCCGCATCGTCAACGTGATCTCGACCTCGGTGTACGAGCCGATCCCCAACCTCGGCGTGTCCAATACCGTCCGCGGTGCGGTCGCGAGCTGGGCCAAGACGCTTTCGCGCGAACTTGGCGCGGATGGCATCACCGTCAACAACGTGCTGCCCGGCTACACGCGCACCCGGCGGCTGGACCAGATCCTGGCCGAACGCAGCGCCGCCAGCGGCAAGCCGCAGGCGGAAATCGCCAGCGCGATGCTGGCCAGTGTCCCGGCCGGGCGATTCGCCGATGCCGCCGAAGTCGGCAGCGTGGTCGCCTTCCTGTGCACCGATGCCGCCGCCTACGTCAACGGCCAGTCGCTCGCGGCGGATGGCGGCCGCATGCAGTCGATCTGACCCCCTCCCGGGACCTGCGCTGCTGGGCTTTCGCTCTAGACTAGGCGGATGCAACGCGACCCGCACTGGATCGATGGCAAGCCGGCGATGCCCGCCAACGGGCAATGGCTGGACGTGTTCGACCCCGCTACCCGCGCGGTCGCGTCGCAGGTGGCCGACGGCGATGCGCGCGATGTCGATGCCGCCGTGCAGGCCGCGCAGGCCGCCTCCCCCGCCTGGTCCTCGCTGCCGAACAGCGCGCGTGCGCGCTGGTTGGAACGGCTGGCGGATGCACTGGAAGCGCGCCTCGACGCGTTCGCCCATGCCGAGGCCATCGACGCCGGCAAGCCACTGGCGCTGGCCCGCGACATCGAGATCCCGCGCGCGGTCGGCAACCTGCGTTTCTTCGCGCATGCGGCCACCCAGTTTTCCAGCGAATCGCACCACGGCGAAGCCGGCCTGAACTACACGCTGCGCCCGCCGCTGGGCGTGGTCGGCTGCATCAGCCCGTGGAACCTGCCGCTGTACCTGTTCACCTGGAAGATCGCGCCGGCGCTCGCTGCGGGCAACACTGTTGTAGCAAAACCCTCCGAAGTCACCCCGCGCACGGCGACCATGCTGGCAGCGCTGGCGGCGGAGATCGGCTTCCCGGACGGCGTGCTGAACGTGGTCAATGGCCGCGGCCCGACGGTGGGTGAAGCCATCGTGCAGCACCCCGGCACCAAGGCGATCAGTTTCACCGGCAGCAGCGCGGTCGGCCGCCGCATCGCCGGTATCACCGGGCCGATGCTGAAGAAGACCTCGTTGGAGCTGGGCGGCAAGAACGCCACCCTGGTCTTCGCCGACAGCGACTGGCGTGCGCACCTGGACACGTTGGTGCGCAGCGCGTTCCAGAACGGCGGCCAGATCTGCCTGTGCGGTTCGCGCCTGCTCATTGAACGCGGCATTTACGACGACTTCCGTGCCGGGTTCGTCGAGCGCGTGCGCGCATTGCGCATCGGCAATCCGCTCGAGGACGGCACCCAGGTCGGACCGCTGGTCTCGCAGGCGCAGTTCGACAAGGTCCTGGCCTGCATGGCGCGGGCCCGCGAGGATGGCGGCCGCGTGCTCTGCGGTGGCGAAGCCCTGGATCGACCGGGCTGGTTCATCGCGCCCACCGTCATCGATGGCCTTGGCCCCGAATGCGCGACCAACCGCGAGGAAATCTTCGGCCCGGTGGTGACGCTGCAGGCCTTCGACTCCGATGACGACGCCCTCGCCCTCGCCAACGCCAGCGACTACGGCCTGTCGTCAGCGCTGTTCACCAACGACCTTGCGCGCGCGCACCGGCTGGCCGCCGGGCTGCGGGTCGGCATGGTCTGGATCAACACCTGGATGATGCGCGACCTGCGCACCCCGTTCGGCGGCAGCGGCGCCTCCGGGCTGGGTCGCGAAGGCGGGATGGAAGCGATGCGATTCTTCACCGAGCCGCGCAATGTCGGCATCGCGCTGCCACCATGACCAAACGCGCCCTTGCCATCGCCATTGCAATCCTGTCCGTTTCGCTGGCTGCCGATGCAGCACCAGCCGGCGGAGACACAGCGAAGAATCCGATTGACGATTTCTTCAAGGCCTTCAACGCACAACCCGACACCTTTGCCGAGTACCGATTCCTGACCAGCCCGGCCGTCCAGCAGGACGCGCAGACACGCAACATGGCGTCGCAGATGCTGGCGACCCACTTGAGCTTCCTCGGCCGGCCGATGGATGCCCGGCGCGCGTTCCCCTACCGCGGCAAAAACGCGCCGGAAAGCGACCTGCCGCTGCCATCCGACTGGAGGGCAATGCCGGCCAGCGCGTGGATCGCTGCACAGGCCGACGACTACCGTGTGGTCATGCTCAACGAAGCGCACCACGCGCCGCAGACGCGCGTGCTGACCATCGCCCTGCTGCAACAGCTGCGAGAAAAGGCCTACACCCATCTTGCGGTGGAAGCCCTGCTCAACGACGGCACCGATCCGATGCCGAGCGGGTATCCGGTGCGCAAGACCGGTATCTACACCCGCGAGCCCGTGTTCGCCGAACTGCTGCGCGAGGCGCTGCGCCTCGGCTATCGGCTGGTTCCCTACGAGACACCCAACAACCCGGGCGAACGGCAGCAAGACCGCGAAAGCGGGCAGGCTCGCGCCATCGCTGCTGTGCTGGCCGAGAACCCGCAATGGAAAGTGCTGGTGCATGCCGGCTATGCCCACATCGGCGAAGCGCAGCAAGGCCTGCCCGGCGACGCCAGGCCGATGGCGATGGAACTGGCGAAGTTGAGCAGGCTGCAACTGTTGACCATCGACCAGACGTCGACGCGCTCCTACGAGGCAGCCGACATCGACACCGTCGGCCAGCGAGTGGCAAAGCAGTTCGCGGTGAACGTGCCTAGCGTGTTGGTATCGCGCGAAGGCGGCGGAGCATGGAGCTACAGACCGGGCCTCTACGACGTGTCAGTGCTCTTGCCAGCCGCGCCCGCCGGGGAGGCGCAACGTCCCGATTGGCTCTCACTGGGTGGCAAGCGATTGGCGGTCGCGATCGACCTGACGCCCTGCCTCGTCCACCTGCCTTGCCTGGCCGAAGCACGTCCTGCCGGCGAAGGTGACGATGCCATCCCGTCCGACCAGTTCCTGATGCTCGCTGCCTCCGAGGCATCGACCCCGCTCTACCTCGCACCAGGCAAGTACCGCCTGCGCTTGGTTGGCGCCGATGGCGGCCCGCTGGTCGAGCGAAGCTTGGAAGTCCCCTCACCGAGCACCACCACATCTTCCGCAAGGACGCCATGAACCGACTCGACGACCTGCTGCACAACAACCGCGCCTGGGCCGAACGCATCTCGCGCGAGGACCCGGGTTTCTTCGAACGGTTGTCGCGGCAGCAGACGCCGAAATACCTGTGGATCGGCTGTTCCGATTCGCGAGTGCCGGCGAACCAGGTGGTGGACCTCGCCCCGGGCGAGGTGTTCGTGCATCGCAACATCGCCAATGTCGTGGTGCACACCGACCTCAACTGCCTGTCGGTGATCCAGTTCGCGGTCGACGTGCTCAAGGTCGAGCACATCCTGGTGGTCGGCCATTACGGCTGCGGTGGCGTGCATGCGGCGCTGACCAATGCGCGGGTGGGCCTGGCCGACAACTGGATCCGCCACGTGGGCGATGTCTCCACCAAGCATGCCGATCTGCTGCAGGTCGCCGGCGACGAACCCCTCCAGCACGATCGCCTGTGCGAATTGAATGCGCTCGAACAGGTTGCGAATGTCTGCCAGACCACCATCGTCCGCGA
>Ga0073902_10002060_pt1 | contig 10654 bp, 9 predicted proteins | sample KloWWTmeKNB19Kit_FD_66667 | JGI IMG/M metagenome (GOLD analysis project Ga0073902, IMG submission 66667) | Active sludge microbial communities from Klosterneuburg, Austria, studying microevolution and ecology of nitrifiers - Klosterneuburg... | ecosystem: Engineered > WWTP > Aerobic digester >...
CTGGGGGGTCGTCTCCGCGCGCCGCCAGCGGGCGATGCCGCCGCGGCTGCTGCTGGTCCCGCCGGGTCGCGCCGCCGCCACCTGCGACGGCGCGCCGATCGTCGACCTGCGGTTTGGCTGGCGCGGCCCGCTGGCGTTCGCATGCTGGCGCGATGGCACCGGCCGCAGCCATCGCGCATCGTGGTGGCCCGATACCCTGGATGCCGGAATGCGGCGTGAACTCAAGGTCGTGATGCTGCGCCGGGACCCTGCAGCGGAACCCGCATCGATGGCAGGATAGGCGGTCACTCGAAGGGCCCTCGATGTTCAAACCCGTCCCCGTCGCCATCGGCCTGCGCTACCTGCGCGCGAAACGCCGCAACGGCTTCATTTCCTTCATCTCGCTGGCCTCGATCCTCGGCATCGCGCTGGGGGTGACCGCGCTGATCACCACCCTGTCGGTGATGAGCGGATTCCAGCGCGAGATCCGCGACCGCATGCTGCAGATGGCCGCGCATACCACCGTCAGCGGCTACGGCGAGCCGCTGCAGGACTGGCAGCGTGCGGTCCAGGTGGCATTGCAGGATCCGCGGGTGGCCGGCGCCGCGCCATACGTCGAGAAGGAAGCGCTGATCCTGGGCAGCAACAACCAGCCGGCGATGCTGCGCGGGGTCGAGCCGGCGCAGGAAGGCAAGGTCTCGGTGATCGGCGACAAGCTGGTGCAGGGCAAGCTGGTCGACCTGCAGCCCGGTGGTTTCCGGATCGTGCTGGGCCGCGAACTGGCGGTGTGGCTGGGGGTTGGCGTCGGCGACGACGTGATCGTGATGCTGGCCGACTACCGCAACACCCCGATGGGCGGCATCCAGACCCAGAAGCGGTTCGTGGTCAGCGGCATCTTCGAGGCCGGCTACAACGAATTCGACAAGGGCCTGGCGGTGGTCAACCTGCAGGACCTGCAGCGCCTGCTGCGGATGGGCGGGGGCGTGACCGGCGTGCGCCTCAGGTTGCACGACATGGACCAGGCGTTCGTGGTGGGTCGCGACCTGGCGACCAGGCTGCAGGGGCCGTTCCGGGTCAGCGACTGGACCCAGGACAACGCCAACCTGTTCCGCGCGCTGAAGATGGAGAAGACGGTGATGGCGATCCTGCTGTCGCTGATCATCGCGATGGGCGCGTTCAATCTGGTGTCGTCGCAGGTGATGCTGGTGACCGACAAGCAGGCCGACATCGCGATCCTGCGCACCCTTGGCCTGACCCCGCGGCAGGTGATGCAGGTGTTCATGGTGCAGGGCAGCCTGATCGGGGTGATCGGGACCGTGGCCGGCGTGCTTGGCGGCATCCTGCTGACCCTCAACCTGGACCGCATCCTGCAGGCGATCGAACGCCTGCTCGGCGTGCAATTGCTGCCGCAGGACGTCTACTACATCACCGGCCTGCCGACCGACCTGCAGGCGGGCGACGTCGCCGCGATCGCCTGCGTGGCGCTGGCGATGGCGTTCGTGGCCACCCTCTACCCGGCCTGGCGGGCGGCGCGGACCGCCCCCGCGGAGGCGCTGCGCTATGAGTGAGCAAGCATTGGACGCGTGCGGCGACGAGGTGATCCGCGCCGAGGGCCTCGCCAAGACCTATGCCGAAGGCAGCCTGCATACGCGGGTGTTCGACGGGCTGGACATCGCGGTGCGCGCGGGCGAGACCGTGGCCATCCTTGGTGCCTCCGGCGCCGGCAAGAGCACGCTGCTGCACCTGCTCGGCGGCCTCGACGTGCCCAGTGCCGGCGAGGTGTACGTGACCGGTCGCAAGATGAGCGCGCTGTCCGACGCCGAACGCGGCCGCCTGCGCAACCGCGCGCTCGGCTTCGTCTACCAGTTCCACCACCTGTTGCCCGAGTTCACCGCGCTCGAGAACGTGATGATGCCGGTGCTGCTGGCCGGGCAGGCCACGTCCGAGGCGGTGCGGCGCGCGCAGGCATTGCTGGAATCGGTGGGCCTGGGCCATCGCCTGCAGCACAAGCCGGGCGAACTGTCCGGCGGCGAGCGCCAGCGCGCGGCGGTGGCGCGTGCGCTGGTCAACGCGCCGGCCTGCGTGCTTGGCGACGAACCCACCGGCAACCTCGACGAGAAGACCGCGGCGCACGTGTTCGCGCAGATGCTGGAGCTCAACCGCGCCCAGCGCACCAGCCTGGTGCTGGTGACCCACGACCGCAGCCTGGCGCGCAGGCTGGATCGCGTACTGGAGTTGCACGAGGGCAGGCTGCGGGAACTGGCTACGCACGAGGTCTAGCCCGTCGCGTCCGGGCCGGTCCCCGGCGGGCAATGTTCGCTGCTCAGGCTTCGCATCCGGCTCCGATGCGCGGCCGCGCGTGATCCATGGCGCGCTCGAACCTTGCCCACCCGGGCCCGGCCCGGACGATTCCGCGGATGTCGGAGTTCCCTGAGGAAACAGCGGGTTCATTGCCGATCGCGAATCATCGGGAGCATCGCCACGCTGTCGGCGTGAGCAATGACTCTCCATTCTCCGGTCCCACCTGCGCCGCGGCCCTGCTGGCTGGCGTGTGCGCCTGCCTGTGGTGGCCGTTCCTGCCCGCATGGCCGCTGTTGGTCCTGTCGTTGCTCGCCGGGATCGCGCTGGCGTGGCGCGCGCGGCGCGCGCGGGTGCTGGGGGTCTTGCTGCTCGGCTTCGGCTTCGCCGGGCTGCACGCCGCGGCCGCGCTGCACCGGCAGATCCCGGCCGCGTTGGAGGGCAAGGCGCATGAGGTGAGCGGGCGCATCGTCGGCCTGCCGCTGCACGAAGTCCGCCGCACCCGCTTCGAATTCGTGGTGGATGCCGATCCAACCCAGCCGCCGGCGCTGCGCGGCAAGCGTTTGCGGATCGGGTCGTTCGACGACGATCCGCGCAACCGGGCCGGCCTGGTCGCCGGCAGCCGCTGGCGCTTCCACGTGCAGCTGCGGGTACCGCAAGCGCTGCGCAACCCCGGTGGCAACGATGGCGAAATGCAGGCGATGGCGGCGCGCATCGCGGCCACCGGCTACGTGCTGGAACCGGCGCTGGCGCTGCGGCTCGCGGCACCGACCGGGATCGATGCCTGGCGCGAACGCATGAGCGGGCGGATCGCGGCGGCGCTGCCGGTGGCTTCCGCGCGCTTCATCCGTGCGCTGGCGCTTGGCGATACCCGTGGCCTCGACGATCGCGACTGGTCGCGCCTGCGCGCGGCCGGGCTCACCCACCTGATCGCGATCTCCGGCTTCCACGTCGGCCTGGTCGCGGGCTTCTTCGCGCTGTTCGCGGCGGCGGCGTGGTGGGTCGTTCCCGGCCTGTGCCGCCACGTGCCGCGGCCATTCGCCTCCGGCTTCGCGGCGGTGGCCGGTGCGTTTGCGTATGCGGCGATGACCGGCTTCGCGCTGCCGACCCTGCGTACCGCGGTGATGATCGCGGCGCTGGTCGCGGCGCGCTGCCTGCGACGCCGCCAGCGGCTTGCCGACACCCTCGCGTTGGGCTGCATCGTCCTGCTGCTGCTGGATCCGCTGGCGGTACTGGGCGCGGGATTCTGGCTCAGCTTTGCCGGGGTGGCGTGGCTGTTGTGGTGCCTGCCGCCGGACCAGGGGCGGCGACGCTGGGCGATGCTGCGCGGATTCGTCGCGGCGCAGGCGGTGGCCACGCTGGGCTTGCTGCCGCTGACCGTGATGCTGTTCGGGCAGGCCTCGTTCGCCGGCCCGCTGGCCAACCTGGCGGCGGTGCCGTGGTGGAGCCTGGTGGTGATTCCGCTGGCCTTGCTGGGCGTGCTTGCGGAAAGCCTGCATGGCGGGTGGGGTGAAGCCGGCTGGTGGCTGTCCGCGCAGGCCTTCGACCTGCTGTGGCCGGCGCTCGCGCGGATCGCCGACAGCCCGCTGGCGATGGCCTGGCTGCCGGAGCCGCGCTGGTTCGCGTTGCCGCTGGCACTGCTGTCGGCGTTCTGGCTGCTGCTGCCGCGCGGAGTGCCCGGCAAGCCGCTGGCGCTGTTGCTGGGGTTGCCATTGCTGCATCCGCCGCTGGACTTGCCGCGCCATGGCGAAGTGGAGCTGGTGGTGATCGATGTCGGGCAGGGGCTGTCGGTCCTGGTGCGGACCGCGCGCCACAGCCTGCTGTACGACATGGGGCCGGCGATGCGGGACGGCTTCGATGCCGGCGAACGTGCGGTGGTGCCGGCCCTGCACGCGCTGGGCGTGCGCAGGCTGGATGCGGCCGTACTCAGCCATGGCGACAACGACCACGCCGGCGGCTGGGCATCGGTGGCGAAGGCGTTCCCGGTGGCGGCGCTGCTGGCGCCGGCCGGCAGCCCCGCGCCCGGGATCACGGCGTGCAGCGCCGGGCAGTCCTGGGAATGGGACGGCGTGCGTTTCCGCTTCCTGCATCCGACGCCCTGGTTCCCCTATCTCGGCAACGAAGCCAGTTGCGTGTTGCGCATCGAAAGTGCGCACGGCAGCGCGTTGCTGACCAGCGACATCGGCAACGTCGTCGAATCGAAACTCCTGCGTGTCGCCCCCCGGGCCCTGCGCACCGACGTGCTGGTGGTCCCGCACCACGGCAGCGCCGGCTCCTCCAGCAAGGCCTTCGTCGCCGCCACCCGGCCGCGGCTGGCGGTGGTGTCGTCCGGCGCCGGCAACCGCTTCGGCCATCCGCGCGCGGAGGTGGTGCGGCGCTGGTGCGATGGTGGCGCGGAAGTGCTGGATACGGCGCGCGCAGGCGCGGTGCGGATCTGGCTGCGGCAGGCAGGGGTGCAGCGCCCGGGCCTGCTGGTGGACGAACGCCGCATGGCCCGGCCGCGCTTGTGGGATGCGGCGCGACGGCGGCACGGAACGGCTGGGCTATGCTACGCGCCGGAGATGCAACGGCCGTGAGGGCCGGAGGATTGGCGCGTGCTGGAACTGATCCGGGCCGGTGGCTGGCCAATGATCCCGCTGCTGCTGCTGTCGGCGCTGGCGCTGGCGATCATCGTCGAGCGCTTCTGGAGCCTGCGCCGGGAACGCGTGCTGCCGCCGGGGCTTGGCGACGAGGTGCGGGCGTGGGTCGCGCGCGGCAAGTCGCTGGATCCGGCGCACGTCGATTCGCTGCGCTCCACCGCGCCGCTGGGCGCGCTGCTGGCGGCCGCGCTGGACGTGCGCAACCGCAGCCGCGAAGAGATCCGCGAGCGGGTGGAGGACGTGGGCCGCCACCTGGTGCACCGGATGGAGCGCTACCTGAACACGCTGGGCACGATCGCCGCGGCGGGGCCGTTGCTGGGCCTGTTCGGGACCGTGGTCGGCATGATCGAGATGTTCCTCGGCATCCTCGACCACGGCATCGGCGACGCCAACCAGCTGGCCGGCGGCATCGGCAAGGCGCTGGTGTGCACCGCCACCGGGATGCTGGTGGCGATCCCTGCGCTGGCCTTCCACCGCTATTTCCGCGGCCGCATCGCCGGCTACATCGTCGACATGGAGCACGAGGCGATCCGCCTCATGGACGTGCTCGACGCCGCCCCCGCGCCGGCTGCGCCGGGGACGAACCCGGCCGTGAAGCCAGGCTGAGGCGCGCGTGCGGATCAGGGACTTTCGCGACGACGATACCCCGGAGATCAACCTGATCCCGTTGATCGACGTGCTGCTGTGCCTGCTGATCTTCTTCGTGGTCACCACCACCTTCGATGCGCGCTCGGTCCTGAAGCTGGAATTGCCGCGCGCCGATGGCAGCCCTTCGCAAGCGCAATCGAAGGCGCTGAGCGTGCTGGTCAATGCGCAGGGGCGCTACTTCGTCGGCGACCGCGAGGTGCTGCGCACCGACCTGGAGTCCCTGAAGCAGTCGCTGCGCGACGTCGCCGGCGACGACCGCGAGCGCGCGGTGCTGCTGCGCGCGGATGCACGCACCCCGCACCAGTCGGTGGTGACCGCCCTCGACGCGCTGGGCCAGCTCGGCTTCCGCAGGGTCGCGATCGCCACCGCGCCAAGCCCGGGCGGGGCCAGCGCCCGGTGAGCGAGGTCGCGACCTCCATCACCTACAAGCGCCTGCGCCAATACGCGAAGCCGTATTGGGGACTGATCGCGATCGGCATGCTGGCGATGGCGCTGGAAGCCGCGGCCAGTGCCGGGACCCTGAAGCTGCTCGGGCCGATCGTCGACGACATCTTCGTCGAGAAGGCGTTCAGCTACTGGCTGCCGGCCGGCCTGGTGATCCTGCTGCTGGCGCGCGGGCTGTTCGGTCTGGCCGCGGACTACACGATCGCCCGCTCCGGGCGCGGGGTGGCGCGCGACCTGCGCATGCAGCTGATGGACAAGTACCTGCACCTGCCGGGGGCGCGCTTCGACACCGAGCCGGTGCCGTCGATGCTGACCCGCCTGGGCGCCGACAGCGAGCAGGTGGCGCAGGCCGCGGTGGATGCACTGAAGGTGATGGCCAGCAACACCCTGGGCATCCTCGCCACGCTCGCGGTGATGTTCTGGACCAGCTGGCGGGTTTCGCTGGTGTTGCTGCTGCTGGCGCCGGCGATGGCCTGGATGATGGGCAAGGTGGGCCGGCGCTACCGGCGGCTGAACCACGCCATCCAGGAATCCGCGGCAGGCATGCTGCAGACCGCCGACCAGGCCCTGCATGCGCAGCAGGACGTCAAGGCCTACGGCGCGCAACCGGCGGAAATGGCGCGCTACGGCGAGCAGACCCTGCAGAACCTGCGGCTGGCGCTGAAGATCGAGGTCACCCGCGGCACCCTGTCGATGCTGGTGCAGGGACTGGGCGCGGTCGGGGTGGCGGTGATGCTGGTCGCGGCCGGCTTCGAGGCCGCGCAGGGCCGGTTGACCGCCGGCGACTTCATGACCCTGATGACCGCGATGGTCAGCCTGGTGCCGATGCTGCGCCAGCTCACCAACGTGCAGAGCATGCTGCAGCGTGGCATCAGCTCCGCCGAGCGGCTGTTCTCGGTGATGGACGCACCCAGCGAACGCGACCAGGGCACCCGCCCGCTGCAGCGCGCGCGCGGGATGATCGAGTTCCACGAGGTCGACGCGCGCTACGAAGGCCAGGACGCGCCGGCGCTGCATGCCATCAGCTTCGTGGCCCGGCCGGGCACCGTCACCGCCATCGTCGGCCGCTCCGGCAGCGGCAAGTCGACCCTGGCCAAGCTGATCCCGCGCTTCTACGAAGCCGAACGCGGGCAGATCCTGCTCGACGGCCATCCGCTCGCCGACTACCCGCTCGCCGACCTGCGCCGGCAGATCGCGCTGGTCGGCCAGCAGGTGATGCTGTTCGACGGCAGCGTGGCCGACAACGTGGCCTACGGCGAGATGCAGGAGGCCGCGCCGGAGCGGATCGAGGCGGCGGTGCGAGGCGCCAACGCGATGGAGTTCGTGGCGAACCTGCCGGACGGCGTGGCGACCCACATCGGCGCCAAGGGCGGCAAGCTGTCCGGCGGCCAGCGCCAGCGCCTGGCGATCGCCCGCGCGATGCTCAAGGACGCGCCGATCCTGATCCTCGACGAGGCCACCGCGGCGCTCGACAACGAGTCCGAACGGCTGGTGCAGGATGCGCTGGCGCAGCTGATCCCGGACCGCACCACGCTGGTGATCGCGCATCGGCTGTCGACCATCGAACATGCCGACCAGGTGCTGGTGCTGGATGCCGGCCGGCTGGTGGAGCAGGGCACCCATGCCGAGCTGCTGGCGCGCGGTGGCGTGTATGCGCACCTGCATGCGATGCAGTTCCGGGAAGGCAACGGGCAACCGGCATGAGCCGGCGCCGCTTGCCGCAAGCGCCGGCCTGGTGGTACGACGGCAGCCCGCCACCGCTGCACGCGCGCCTGCTGTCCACGCTCTATGGCGGGCTCACCGCGCTGCGGCGCGGGGCCTATCGCCGCGGCTGGTTGCACAAGCAGCGGGTGGCCGTGCCGGTGGTCGTGGTCGGCAACATCACCGCCGGCGGCACCGGCAAGACCCCGCTGGTGATCGCACTGGTCGCGCGCCTGCGCGCCGCGGGCTGGACCCCCGGCATCGCCAGCCGCGGCCACGGCCGCGAGCACGAGGCAACGCCGCGCTGGGTGGACGCCGATGCCGCCGCCTCGCTGGTCGGCGACGAGCCGTTGCTGATCGCGCGCGCGACCGCGGCCAAGGTTCGGGTGGACCGCGACCGGGTCGCGGCCGCGCGCGCGCTGGTCGCCGCCGGCTGCGACATCGTCGTCTGCGACGATGGCCTCCAGCACTACCGGCTCGCGCGCGACATCGAGATCGAAGTGCAGGACGCGCGTCGTCGCTACGGCAACGGCCGCCTGCTCCCGGCCGGTCCACTGCGCGAGCCGGTGGAACGCGCGGCGGACTGCGGGTTCCGGGTACTCAACCTCGGCGTCGCCGGCGAGGGCGTGGCAGCGCGCCCGCCAGGCCTCGGCGAATGGCCGATGCGGCTGCAGGTCGGCGCCGTGCAGCCCCTGCACGGCGGGCGCCCGCAGCCGCTGGCGATGTTCGCCGGCCAGCGCGTGCATGCGGTGGCCGGGATCGGCGACCCGGAGCGTTTCTTCGCCATGCTGCGCGATGCCGGGATCGCGGTGGTGCCGCATGCGTTCCCCGACCACCATGCCTACGCCGCGCCCGATTTCGACTTCGGCAGCCGCCTGCCGGTGCTGATGACCGCGAAGGACGCGGTGAAATGCGCGGGATTGGTGGATGCGCAGGCCTTCATGGTGCCGGTCGAGGCGGTGCTGCCGGAGCCATTCTGGCTGGCGTTGCTGGATCGGTTGCCGGCGCGGAGCAGGTGACCTTCATGTGTCGGATCACGATGAGGGTCGGGGTCGTCGGTGCGGCTGGGGTGTGCTTCGAGCGCGCCATGGATGGCGCGCGGCCGCGAATCGTAGCTGGACGCGAAGCCTGAGCGGCGAAGCACACCCCAGCCGCACCGACGACCGGCGATAATCCGACCCATGACAAGCACCGATTTCGTCGTCGCCATTCCCGCCCGCTACGCGGCCTCGCGCCTGCCCGGCAAGCCGCTGCGCCTGATCGGCGGCGAACCGATGGTCCTGCACGTCGCGCGGCGCGCGCTGGCCGCCGGTGCGCGCGAGGCCTGGGTGGCGACCGACGACGCCCGCATCGCCGATGCCCTGGACGGCAGCGGCGTGCAGGTCGCGATGACCTCGGCCACGCACGCCTCCGGCAGCGACCGCCTGGCCGAGTGCGCCGGCATCGCCGGCTGGGGCGACGACACCATCGTGGTCAACCTGCAGGGCGACGAGCCATTCGCGCCGGCCGACGGCATCGCCTGCGTGGCCCGCGCGGTCGCCGCCAGCGGCGCCGGCATCGCCACCCTGGCCGCGCCGATCGACGACATCGAAACCCTGCTCGATCCGAACGTGGTCAAGGTGGTGCTGGCCGGCAGCGGCGATGCGCTGTACTTCAGCCGCGCGCCGGTGCCGTGGCCGCGCGATGCGTTCGCAGTCGACCGCACGCGGATGCCGAGCGGCCGCTGGCTGCGCCACATCGGCATCTACGGTTACCGCGCCTCCGCCCTGCGCGCATTCGCGGCGCTGCCGGCGGGCGACCTGGAGCGCACCGAATCGCTGGAACAGCTGCGCGCGCTGGAGGCTGGCTGGCGGATCGCGGTGCGGCTGGCGCCGTCGCCATTCCCGCCCGGGGTGGATACCGAGGAAGACCTCGCGCGCGCGCAGGACATGCACCGCATGCAGCGGGGGATCGACGCGTGATGACGAGGACGCTGGGCGTGCTGATGGTGTGCCTGGGCAACATCTGCCGCTCGCCGATGGCGGAAGGCGTGTTGCTGGCGCGGCTGCAGGAAGCCGGGCTGGGCGGCAAGGTGCGGGTGGATTCCGCGGCCACCGGTCGTTCGCACATCGGCCATGCGCCGGACGAGCGCGCCATCGCCTGCGCGAAGCGGCACGGCATCGACATCGCCGCACAGCGCGCGCGCGCGCTGCAGGCGGACGACTTCGACGCCTTCGATTTCATCCTCTGCGCCGACCGCACCATCCTGCACGATGCGCGCATGCGCAAGCCACGCACCGCGCATGGCGACGTGGAGCTGCTGCTGGAATGGAGCGGCGTCGGCAGGAAGGACGTGCCGGATCCGTACTACGGCGATGCGCGCGATTTCGAGAAGGCATTCAAGCTGGTCGACGCGGCGGCGCTGGGCGTGGTCGAGCGCATCCGCCAGGGACGCTTCTGAGCGCGCCGCGATGAGGCCGGACGCATGAGCGGGCACCAGCCGGGTGCGGAAGCCGAGGCGTTCGACGGCAAGGCGGTGGCCGCGGCGATGCCGGCCGCACCCGGGGTGTACCGGATGACCGCCGCCGACGGCACGGTGCTGTATGTCGGCAAGGCGCGCGCGTTGCGCAACCGCGTCGGCAGCTATTTCAACGCAACCCCCAAGCCGACCCGGATCATGGCGATGCTGGCGCAGGTGGCCAGGATCGAGATCACGGTCACCCGCAGCGAGGCGGATGCGCTGCTGCTGGAAAACCAGCTGATCAAGTCGCTGCAGCCGCGCTACAACGTGTTGCTGCGCGACGACAAGAGCTATCCGTTCGTGCTGCTGACCCGCGAGCAGTGGCCGCGGCTGGCGTTCCACCGCGGGCCGCGCGCGCTGCCGGGGCGCTACTTCGGCCCGTATCCGGGCGCGACGTCGGTGCGCGAGACGCTCAACCTGATGCACAAGCTGTTCCGCCTGCGCA
>Ga0073902_10002065_pt1 | contig 10639 bp, 5 predicted proteins | sample KloWWTmeKNB19Kit_FD_66667 | JGI IMG/M metagenome (GOLD analysis project Ga0073902, IMG submission 66667) | Active sludge microbial communities from Klosterneuburg, Austria, studying microevolution and ecology of nitrifiers - Klosterneuburg... | ecosystem: Engineered > WWTP > Aerobic digester >...
CTGGAGCTCTGGTCAGACAGGACAATCCATTCAGGTGTCGCCCGGCATGAGCACTACGTATACTGTTACGTTGACAGATGCAGGATGTCCAGATACTGATGATATTGAAATTACTGTTCTGCCTTCACCGATAGCTTCTGCAAGTGATGATATAGAAATATGTGCAGGTGCTACAGCATCACTTGAAGCATCAGGTGGATTGACGTATTTGTGGAGCACGGGACAAAATACTTCACTCGTTGATGTTACACCTTTGGTATCAACTACGTATATCGTCACTGTGTTTTCGTCAAATGGTTGTAGTGATACAGAAGAAGTTATTGTTTCTGTTAATCCTGCACCCATAGCAAATGCGGGTCCCGATCAAAGTATTTGTGAAGGAGAAATCGTCACCTTATCTGGTAGCGGAGGTGGAACATATGAATGGAGTACTGGAGAAAGCAGCGCTTCAGTTGATGTAAATCCTTTCTTGACAACAGCTTATATTCTCACTGTGACAGATGCTTTTGGATGCACGGCCACAGATGTTGTGAGTGTGATCGTTCAAGCTGTACCTGCTGCGAATGCAGGGCCAAATCAGTTTATTATAGCAGGAGGAACTGCTGTCCTTACGGCAACAGGTGGAAGTGCATATAGCTGGAGTACTGGTGAGACGACTTCGCAGGTTATGGTCATGCCCGCAGTCACTACTACATACACAGTGACGGTCACTGCAGGAGTTTGCAGTTCTGTTGATGAAGTAGTAGTATTTGTAGATGAAGTACCGACGGTGGACCTTGGACCTGATTTTGAAATATGTGATGGTGAGACCATTTCATTAGACGCATATATTTCAGGCCCATTCGCATTGACATACGCATGGAGCACAGGTCAAACAGATAGTTTGATTCAGGTCTCTCCTGGTGTGGATACAAGCTATAGTGTGACGGTCACCAATGTTCAATCTGGTTTGTCAAGTGTGGATACGATTTACATCATGGTCAATCATCCTCCGATTGGCGCACCTGTGATCTCAGGGTCAGGTGCGGTTTGCGCAGGAGGTAATATCACCTATTTTGCTTTGGCGGTTTCAGATGTAACCCTGTATCAATGGAGTGCTTTGCCTGATGGTACGATTCTTTCCGGCCAAGGGACACAACAGATTGAAGTAATGTGGCCATCAGCAGGAACTGGACAAGTACAATTAATCGTTTCCAATGATTGCGGGGCCTTGCCAGCTATATTGCTTGATCAACCAATTGATAGCCAACCAGTCATAGTAGGTCCAATGACAGGGGAATCCAATCCTTGTGCTGCAGGAATTTATAATTATGTTATTCCTTCTATCAACAATGCCACCGCTTATCAATGGACCTTATCAGGCGGAGGGACTATTCAATCAGGACAGGGAACAAATGCTGTTGTGATCAACTGGAACAACACAGCGGGTGGAGATTTGTGTGTTGTGGCTTCGAATAGTTGCGGTACTTCAGCGTCCGTTTGTCTTGCCATACAAACAGTTGCAACTCCTGTGATAAGTGCAGGACCAGACCTGACAGGTTGTGGGCAGAGTGTCATGCTTGAAGGATCAGGGGTTGGTGTATGGACTTTGGTTTCAGGACCAGGAACAGCAGTATTTAGTTTGCCTGGTGATCCGACTAGTGCAGTTACTGTTGATCAGCCCGGTGATTACATCTTTAATTATTCATTTGACCAGAACGGATGTTTTGCTGAGGATGAAACGCAGGTTAGCTTTTTTGATATTCCTACTGTAACGGATATTGAAGAGTTGTGCGCAGGTGCCCTTTTAGATTATACTGTGAGTTTTGAAATAGAAAGTGGACAAAGCCCTTATGCAGTCAACGGACAAATCATCAGTGGCACAGCGTTTCAATCTGCTTCCATACCAGCAGGAACTCCCTATTCGTTTCAAGTCACTGATGCCAATGGATGTACGTCTCAGATAGTTGCAGGTTTGCAAGAGTGTAATTGCATTTCAGATGCAGGTACGATGCCTTCAGCACAAACAGGGGCTTGTGTCGGAGAAAAAATAACAATACAGTATCTAGGTGGAGGAACGTATGACATGGATGATACGTTGGCCTTTATCCTTCATGATGGCAATTTGCCTGGTGGCATCATTTACTGGAATTCAATTCCTGACTTTGAGTTTGTCACGGGTATGATCGCTGACCAGATCTATTATATTTCTGCTATTGTTGGTAACAAGGGCGTAAATGGACTCCCCGATATTGGCGATCCATGTCTTTCCATTTCTAATGCTACACCTATTGTGTTTTATAGTTTACCGGTTGCGATGACCATTGGTTCAGCCTTGCTTGGGTGTGATCCGCAAAGTGTGATTCTGGATATAGGACAGTCTGAAACAGGTGTTGCAATTCGTTATTTCTGGTCTGCGTTTGATGGGGGCACTATAATCGGCTCTGTTGATGTAGCTAGTATAACAGCAGGATCAGCAGGAAGCTATGTGTTGATGGTTGAAAACGAGATGACAGGTTGCATTTCATCGGACACGATTAGTGTCATACCTTCCACGCTTTCGATTGAAGAATTAGAATTTAGCATCACACCACCGTCATGTCCGGGAGAATGCAATGGTTTGGTGAGCCTTGATGATTTTAATGATGCCTGGCTTTTTGATTTTGGTAATGGAGTCTACACGCCGGACACAGCATCTGCTATGATCTGCGCCGGACAGTTTGTGTTATCCGTTAAAGACACACTCGGATGCATTGCAGATACGCTGGTCCTGGTGGAGGAGCCAAGCGGTGTGTTGGTTGATTTGGGTCCGGATCAGACAATCAAGCCTGGCGATCCAATAGAATTAACAGCAAGCTCCATCTCCGCGATATCCCGGTACAATTGGTTTGGAGCTGATACGTGTACAAGTTGTATGTCGATTGTTGTGAACCCATTGATCACTACTATCTACACAATTGAAGTGCTGGATGAAAATGGGTGCAGCGCGGAAGACCAGGTGACCATTACAGTTTTAGGTACCAAAGATTTCGCGATTCCTAATATATTTAGTCCGAATGGCGATCAGATCAATGATATCTTCTACATTGGAGAAAATTCAAGGATAAAGTCCATCCAGCTTTTTGAGATATTTGACAGGTGGGGCAATCTGGTTTTGCACAGAGAAAATGCAACAGCGGGAAATCAATCCGAAGGTTGGGATGGAACGTTCAACGGAAAGCCACTCAATGCAGGTGTTTACACGCTGCGGATCATTATTCAGTTTTATGATGATGATATCATCCACAAAACAGGAGATGTGACCCTGATCAGGTGATGCATGGAGATTGGCCATGCCATTGTTCATGAATTTTTATTTTACTTTATACGCATGGCGACAGCAGAAATTTCCTGTGTCGTTTTTCAAATGAATAACGAATGGCAGGTTGGATGTTTAAGACGTATCATCCTGAAGTATTTCAGGGCCACACTTCAAAGCAGAAATACTTTGAAGGATATTACTACAAGCTGGTCTCTGCTGACGAACAACATGCGATTGCTGTCATCCCGGGAATAGCCATTTATGATGAAGCAGACCGCCATGCTTTTATCCAGTTGATTGATGGTGTTGGGCAAGTGACCAGTTATCACAGGTTTCCCCTCGATCAGTTTTCAGCCGATGACCGTGTGCTCAATATTCAGATTGGCGGTAACCATTTTTCAATGAGCAAGATTACACTTGCCTTACCAGAGCTCAAAGGGGATATTCAAATCACAGATACAGTGCCTCTTGTTTCGTCCCTGTTCAACCCAGGTATTATGGGTTGGTATTCCTTTATGCCCAGCATGCAATGTTATCATGGCATCGTAAGCCTGCATCACCGGTTGAAAGGCATGACCAGGGGCACATGGGGAGATATTGACTGGGGAAAGGGAATCGGTTATATCGAAAAAGATTGGGGCACCTCTTTTCCTAAATGTTGGATATGGTTGCACAGCAATCACTTTCAACATACTGCTCCTGCATCCCTAATGGCTTCAGTGGCGCATATTCCCTGGCTCGGAAGATATTTTCCAGGCTTCATCGTCGTGTTATTGGCCGACGGCATAGAATATAGGTTTGCCACCTACAATGGCTCCCGAATGAAATGTAGTGTTCTGGAAGATAGGGTAGTGATGGAATTCAAGAGAAACGATCTCCATTTGTCGTTACATGCATTTAGGGGGCCTACTGCAGTCCTGAGGTCACCCATCACCGGACAGATGACAGGAAAAGTAAATGAAAGCCTCCAGGCAAGGGTAGAAGTAGTACTGACAAGGTCTGGGACCACCATCTGGACTTCCTCTGGAACCACTGCTGGTCTTGAAGTTGCAGGGGATACCACCATTCTTGAAAGTGAAACATGGAGAAGGTAGATGAATTGAAATGAGGAGGCTACCTTTGCGCCCATGATCCGCATCCTGGGAATAGCCTTTTTCATTATTTACACATCTGTCGTTTGGGGCCAGTCTTCCGGGAATCCGTTTGACCTCAAATACCGTCCTGCTAAGTCCAATATCCCGGCTACATCCAAACCCACATTGACTCCGGCGGACACGCTTTTCAAACCGGGATTACCGGTTCCCAGACCAAATTCCACTCCTGACACCGGCAAAACATTGAAGGATAGCTCCGATATGCCCGGGTCAGTCTTTTCTGGTGATACCATATTGCCAGGAACCTCCACTAATCCCTTCGAAAGGTCTGAAGATCAGGATAGCATGTCAGGGACAGCCATCACGAAAGTTGATTCTGCTGCAAATAGCCAGGCGATAAAAAAGCTTCCCATCCCTGCCGTTAAGTCCAAAACCTCAAGGGGCTTTCAGATCTTTTTTCTACTTCTCAGTCTGCTTTTCCTGATATTCATTGTCAATGTGGAGCGAAGCTTTGTACGGGATCTCTGGCGGGTAATCTCTAATGAAAATTACAGCTCCCTGCATCACCGCAATCAGCGCAATACGATGAGGCAAATCCTCCTGATGATGGGATATACCGTCTTCATCATCCAGGCAGGCCTGTTTATCTACAATGCCATGCGGGTTTTTAACTATGCAGGAACCATCCTGGACAATGTGTGGACATCCATAGCCCTCGTGCTCTGTATTTATCTGACCCGTCATGGAGTCATCAATTATTTGCGCTGGTTATTCAACAATGAAAAGGAATTGACCCTCTATGGGTTTGATATCAGCATCTTTAATACCATGGTTGGCCTCGTGCTGGTACCGATCAATGTATTGCTCATTTTTGGCCCTGAAAACATCTATAAACCATTGGTTATTATAGGTGTTATAGCGATCGCGTTGGCATACATGACAAGGCAGCTGCGATGGGTGCTCACCGCACGTCAACTTATAGCGAATAGTCTATTTCTCTTTTTTGTTTATCTTTGTGCCGTCGAAATACTCCCTTTGTGGGCCATTTCGAAGATATTCTGGTGAGTGATTGATCCATTAAAACCTGTCGAATGGGTACAAACAGTATCAAAGCAAGTTCAACATCAAGTCCAAAACGCACCGTGAAGACGATTTTAGTCTCACAGCCTAAGCCAGAACGATCACCCTACTATGACATTGAGAAGAAATACGCCATCCAGATAGATTGGAGGCCTTTTAATCATGTCGAGCCGGTCACGGAAAAGGAATTCCGCAAATACCGGATCCGCCCCGATGAGTTCCAGGCAGTGGTGATGACGAGTAAAAACAGTATTGACCACTTCTTCCGCCTCTGTGAAGAAATGCGCGTCAAAGTTTCCCAGGACATGAAGTATTTCTGTACCTCCGAGACCGTAGCCCATTATCTGCAGAAGTTTATCCAATACCGCAAGCGCAAGGTTTTTGTGGGCGAACGCTCCATACAGGATCTGTCAAGTGCACTCCAGAAACATAAGACAACCACGAGGTTCCTGGTCCCTTGCTCTAATCTCGGAAAGGAAGATGTGATCGATTATCTGAAACAAAAGGAAGTCAATTTTGAATCCGCTGTCATGTACAAATCGGTTTCAAGTGATCTCTCTGACCTCCGCGATATCTTCTATGACATGCTGATCTTCTTTTCCCCACAGGGAATTGAATCATTGTTTGAAAACTTTCCTGATTTCCAGCAAAACAATACACGTATTGCCGTCTTTGGAAATATTACCGCTAAGGCTGCCGAGGAACACCATCTCAATATTGATGTGGTAGCGCCTGCTCCCGGTATTCCTTCGATGTCAATGGCACTGGATAAGTACCTGCAGGAATCCAACAAGTAAAGGAGATTTCTTTTCCAACAGCAGCAACATAAGTTTTCTTCAAATTGTTGATGGTGACATGATTGCAACGTCAAGGCCTCCGCTGATAGAAACATTGCAGCATAAACTGTTGCATCACCCATTGCCGGGCCCTGCTTCACATTCAAGAATGGCCCACGCGGTCCGAAGAGTCGATCCTGTTCAGGATATAGCCACCACCAGGGATGCAGCGGTGTTACTGACCCTTTTCGAAAAAGACCCCGGTGACTGGCACCTGATTTTTATCAGACGTACTTCATCGCATCAGCAGGATAAACATGCCGGACAAGTTGGCTTCCCCGGAGGTAAGAGAGAGGAATCCGATCCTGATCTTATGTATACAGCCCTCAGGGAGGCGGAAGAGGAGATTGCTATTGACCTCTCCGGAATCGATGTCCTGGGGCCGCTCAGCCCACTTTATATCACCGTCAGTAAGTTTCTCGTTCACCCTTTTCTGGCCTATTCCTGGAAAACACCTCAATTGATGCGCCAGGAAAGTGAAGTCGAAGAGATACTTGAGATCCCATTGGCTTCTTTCCTTCAGCAAGATTCGAGGAAGGAGACCCGAATCAACCTTACTTCCGGCATTATCCTCAATCATGTGCCCTCTTTCCAGGTCAACGGACAAGTTATCTGGGGCGCTACCGCCATGATTTTGAGCGAATTCCTTGATATCCTCCCGGTTGAAATGCCCTGAGCAGAGCACATTTCCGTATTTTGCAACCCTTCATGGAACAGATACAACCTATCACAGCATACCAGCCTAAACACCATATTCGGATCGTTACGGCAGCCTCCCTTTTCGACGGCCACGATGCGGCTATCAACATCATGCGCCGGATCATGCAGCGTTCGGGAGCGGAGATCATCCATCTCGGTCACAACCGCAGCGCAAAGGAAATCGTCGACACCGCCATCCAGGAAGATGCACAGGGTATCGCGCTGACATCCTATCAGGGTGGTCACAATGAGTACTTCAAATACATCTTTGATATGCTCAAGGAAAGAGGTGCGGGTCATGTGAAGATTTTTGGAGGAGGCGGCGGCACCATCTTGCCTGAGGAAATAGAAGCATTGCAATCGTACGGCATTACCAGGATTTATTCACCTGATGACGGTCGCCATATGGGGCTGCAGGGCATGATCAATGATGTGCTCCAGCAATGTGATTTTCCGCTCGGTCAGCATGTTAATGGGGAATTGAAGAAAATCTCAAAGAAGGATCACCTTTCTATTTCCAGGCTGATCACCGCTGTGGAAAATTATCCTGAAGAAAATAAACACTGGATCGCGGAGATCACTTCTAAAGCGAAAGATTCCAAAGTGCCGGTATTAGGTATAACCGGAACAGGTGGAGCCGGTAAATCCAGCATGATCGATGAAATCATCCGAAGGTATCTCCTTGATTTTCCTGAAAAAGACCTCGCTGTTGTTTCTGTTGACCCTAGTAAACGCAAAACAGGCGGAGCATTGTTGGGAGACCGCATCAGGATGAATGCATTGATCTCTTCCCGCGTATACATGCGCTCCCTCGCGACACGCCAATCCAACCTTGCGCTGTCAAAGCACATCAAGCAGGCCGTGGATATTCTGAAAGCTGCAGATTTTGACTTGATTATTCTGGAGACCTCAGGTATCGGACAGTCAGACACAGAGATCGTTGATCATGCGGATATGTCGCTGTATATCATGACACCTGAGTTTGGCGCAGCATCACAGCTGGAGAAAATCGACATGCTCGACTTTGCGGATGTGATCGCTATTAATAAGTTTGACAAACGGGGTGCGCAGGATGCCTTGCGTGATGTCCGTAAGCAATACAAACGCAATCATGAATTATGGGATACACCCGATGAGCAAATCCCTGTATTTGGTACGATAGCTTCCCAGTTTAATGATCCGGGGACCAATGCGCTGTATAAAAAAATCATACAGGTGCTCGAAACCAAGACAAGTATAGCATTTAAGAGCACCGTTCAGTTTAAGACTGGAGAAAGTGAGAAAATCTATATCATCCCCCCACATCGTGTCAGGTACCTTTCCGAAATAGCGGACAGCAATCGCAAATACGATACCTGGGCAAAAGAGGAAGCTGATAAAGCGGCACTGCTATATGCCTTGAAAGAATCAGGTGCTCATTTTGAAAGCAAGGGTTCTGTAGAAATGACGGAGAGCCTGAATAAGGAATTTGAAAGACTTAAACAAGATGTACACGGTGATGTATGGCGATGGCTCGAAGAATGGCCGGAGATCCGGCATCAGTATATAGATGATGATTATTCCTACAAGGTCAGGGATAAAGTGATCAAAGTGGATACGTATGTGCGTTCACTATCAGGTACACGCATACCTGTTGTGGCACTACCTACCGCAAAGGACTGGGGTACATTGGTCAATTGGGTTACACAAGAAAATCTTCCGGGCCGTTTTCCATATACAGCAGGTATCTATCCTTTCAAGCGAAAAGGTGAAGATCCGACGAGAATGTTTGCAGGCGAAGGTGGACCGGAGCGCACCAACAAACGTTTTCACTATGTATCAAAAGGGATGCCCGCCATCAGATTGTCTACTGCATTTGACAGTGTAACACTTTATGGTGAAGATCCTGATCATCGTCCGGATATCTATGGTAAAATTGGAAATGCCGGTGTAAGTATTTGTTCGCTTGACGATGCCAAGCGTTTGTACTCCGGTTTTGATCTTTGCGATCCAAAGACATCTGTCTCCATGACGATCAATGGCCCCGCAGCAACGATGTGTGCATTCTTTATGAATGCTGCGATTGATCAGCAATGCGAACTCTACATCAGGGAAAATAAACTGGAAGCTGAAGTCGAAAAGGCTTTCCAACTCAAGTATGATCAGCAAGGCTTTCCTCGTCCTAAATACGACCAGGAAATACCGGAAGGAAATAATGGCTTGGGATTGATGTTGCTTGGCTTGACCGGTGATGAAGTTTTGGAACCTGCGATCTACAATCAGCTAAAAGCAAAAGCATTACAATCTGTTCGTGGTACGGTACAGGCCGATATTCTGAAGGAAGACCAGGCGCAAAATACATGCATCTTCTCTACAGAGTTTTCGTTGCGCTTGATGGGTGACATGCAGGCCTATTTTATTGATGAGAATATTCGCAACTTTTACTCTGTATCCATTTCAGGGTATCACATAGCGGAAGCAGGAGCTAATCCGATTACACAGTTAGCGTTTACGCTTTCCAACGGCTTCACTTTTGTTGAATATTATTTGTCGAGAGGATTAGCCATTGATGATTTTGCACCAAACCTGTCCTTCTTCTTCTCCAACGGAGTTGATCCGGAGTATGCCGTCATCGGCAGGGTAGCGCGACGCATCTGGTCTAAGGCGATGAAGTATAAATACAATGGAAACGATCGCTCACAAAAACTAAAGTATCATATCCAGACCAGTGGCCGCTCGTTGCATGCACAGGAGATTTCATTCAATGACATCAGGACCACCTTGCAGGCGCTGTATGCGATCTATGACAATTGCAATAGCCTCCACACCAATGCTTACGACGAAGCGATCACTACGCCTACAGAAGAAAGTGTGCGCAGGGCCATGGCGATCCAGTTGATCATCAACCATGAACTAGGCCTTGCTAAAAATGAAAACCCATTGCAAGGCGCGTTTATCATCGAAGAGTTGACCGACCTGGTGGAAGAAGCAGTGCTTGCTGAATTTGACCGTATCACCGAACGTGGTGGGGTGCTGGGTGCGATGGAAACCATGTACCAACGTAGTAAAATTCAAGAAGAAAGCTTGCATTATGAAACCCTAAAGCACTCCGGTGAATTTCCGATCATTGGGGTCAATACATTCCTTTCCAAAGATGGTTCACCGACAGTCCTTCCAAAGGAAGTCATCAGGTCCAATGAACAGGAAAAGGAAAACCAGATCATTCGCCTCAACCAGCTCCATGCTGCAAATGCAAGTCATTCAGCTGATGCCCTGAAGAAGTTGCAGGAAGTAGCCATTGAAAATGCAAATACGTTTGCGGCCTTGATGGAAGTAGCTAAGAAATGTTCACTTGGCCAGGTGACGCACGCCTTGTATGAGGTAGGTGGGCAGTACCGAAGAAATATGTAGTAGAGACGCGATTTATCGCGCCTCCGGAGTGTGCAAAATGAGACGCGATAAATCGCGTTTGTACGGCCGAAGAATGTTGATTTTCTAGATGGTCGTAGAGACGCGATTTATCGCGTCTTGATATTCGTGTAGATGGTTGTAGAGACGCGATTTATCGCGTCTTGATATTCGTGTGGATGGTCGTAGAGACGCGATTTATCGCGTCTTGATATTCGTGTGGATGGTCGTAGAGACGCGATTTATCGCGTCTTGATATTCGT
>Ga0073902_10002069_pt1 | contig 10622 bp, 12 predicted proteins | sample KloWWTmeKNB19Kit_FD_66667 | JGI IMG/M metagenome (GOLD analysis project Ga0073902, IMG submission 66667) | Active sludge microbial communities from Klosterneuburg, Austria, studying microevolution and ecology of nitrifiers - Klosterneuburg... | ecosystem: Engineered > WWTP > Aerobic digester >...
CCAACACCCGGCTGATCGCCGGGCTGCTGGCATGCGGTGTCGCCTGGCGCACGAAGAATGCCTTTCTGACCATCGGGGCCGGGATGGTTGCGCTGTGGGTGTTGACGGCGGTGGTAGGGAGAGAGTAGATTTGGTGCGCTTTTGGGTGCGGACCAGATGGATCGTACCTGCACCAAGACAGTGGGACAGTCGTAGGCTGTCCACTCTGGATCTGCCAACGCGTATTCACTGCTTCAGTTTGTATGCCGTATATTTGGACACAGCAACAGGATCGAACCGGCCGAATTGGCCGACTAGTAATTCATTCCTCCTAGGCTGATATTAATGACAGTGATCACTCCTAACCTTGCCTTAGCGGGCTATCGAAGTTTCGGCAAAGTACCCCAGTATTTTGATCGGTTTGCGAAGATCAACTTGCTCATAGGGCGCAACGATGCTGAAACGTCCAACGTTTTGCGTTTTCTGGACGAGTTGGTGCGGGTTCGGTGATCGTTACACTGGGGGCAAGCGCACCGGGCGCGCTGCGCAACCACGCCGTCATAGTCAGGGTTATCGACGTCGACGCCCATTGCGTGCAGACGAGCAAGGCCGGGGCCTTGATCGTCAGAGCTCCCGCCGACTATCCCTATGGTGAGCGGCAGTACACCGCCGATGCCATCGCCGGCATTCGTTGGACGTTCTCGCAGACCATCGCGAACACCGATCCGTCAACCTGGGGCGGTGTGATGGTGGAGCCGTTGGTGCTCGCTGGCGCGTCGAACGTGCCGGCTGACAATACATAGGCCTCCGGTCTGTAACACGGATCCCGGCGAAAACCAATGAGCAACCCATTCAAATCCCCCCGCTACCCCCGCGTGATCCTGGCCGCGGTCTGCATTCCCTGGGACGCGCAGGGCGAGGTCCTCCCCGACCCCTTCCGCGAGCAGATCCGCCTGCACCTGCGGGCCGGCATCCGGCACCTCTATGTCTTCGGCACCGCCGGCGAGGGTTATGCCGTCACCGAGCGCCAATTCGACCAGATCGTCGATCTCTTCCACGCGGAGATGAAAGGGCCCGATGCGCACCCCATGATCGGGCTGATCAGCCTGTCGACCCGCGCCATCATCGAGCGGATCGAGCGCTGTCTCGAGCGCGGACTGAGCACTTTCCAATTTGCTCTGCCGGGGTGGGGGGCCCTCAACGATACCGAGCTGGCGACTTTCTTCGCCGAGGTGCTTGGCCGCTTCCCGCAGGCCCAATTCGTCCACTACAACCTGCAACGGGCTGGGCGCGTGCTCACCCCCGCCGAGTATGCCCGCCTGGCCGCCGCGCACCCCAACCTGGTCGCGGCCAAGAACGGGACCAGCGCCATCGTCATGCTGCGCGACCTGCTGGTCCAGGCACCGATGCTGCGCCATTTCTACACTGAGCTGGGCTTCCCCCAGGGCTGCCAGGTGGGCGAGCCGGGCTATCTGATGTCTCTGACGACGATGAACCCGGCTCTGGCGCTGCGCTTCTTCGAGGCTGGCCTGCGCGGCGATCTGGCGACCTTGTTTGGCATCCAGGCCGAGGCCCTTGAACTCTTCGAGCTGCTGGTCGGCAGCGGCGGAGCCGAGATTGGGGCGACCTTTCAAGGCGCAAAAGCCCACATGGATGGGGCCTACGAGAAAGCCCTGGCCAGGGTGCTCGATCCCAACATGCCGCTGCGCTTGCTGCCGCCGTATCAGTCCGTAAGCGAGGCAGCTTATCGCCAGTTCGTGGGCCGGGTGCGGGAGCGTCTGCCGGGATGGATGCCGGACGCTGCACCGTAAATGATCATCGGGAAGGAAAGTGCCCGGCTCCGCCGGGCACTTTCCTTCCCGACATGAATCCAGGTGTGTGGCGCCAAGCCATCCACACAAGCGAGGAAGCAACGTGGTTCTGTTCTTTGACACCGAGACAACTGGAATTCCGCTGAACCGCAACGCCCCGGTCACGGACTTGCGCAACTGGCCGCGGATGGTCCAGCTCGCCTGGCTGATGACGGACGACACAGGCAAGGAGCTCTCGAGCGCCGAACACATCATCAAACCGGATGGCTATCTCATTCCACGGGATGCCGCCCGGATTCACGGCATTACCACCGAGCGGGCGCTGCAAACGGGCGCCGATCTCACCGCCGTCCTGAACGCCATCCAGCCCGGCATCGTCAAGGCGTCGGCTCTGGTTGCTCACAACATGGCCTTCGACGAAAAGATCCTGGGCGCCGAGTTTCTGCGATCCGGCTCCAAGAATCCCTTGACGACCAAGCAGCGCCGCTGCACCCTGCAGGAGTCGACCGACTTTTGCCGCATCCCTGGGCAGTACGGATTCAAGTGGCCGTCGCTGGATCAACTCCACCGGAAGTTGTTCGGCGCCCCGATAGGCGGCGCGCACAGCGCCCTGGCCGACACCCGGGCCTGCGCGCGCTGCTTCTTCGAGCTCAAGCGGTTGAACGTCATCGACTAGATGAAACCAATGATCGACCCCATCGCCTTTCTCCACCTCTCACCCACCACGCTCGCGGATGTCCTGAGCCGCAATCAGGTCATGGACTGTGGCATCCGGCCGCTGTGGCCGGGGATGGCCCGGATCGCGGGACCAGCCTACCCCGTCCGCTGCGCGCCGGGCGACAACCTGATGCTTCATGCGGCGATCTACCGCGCCCCGGCAGGGTCGGTCATCGTCGTGCAGGCTGGCGACCTGGAGTACGCCGTTGCGGGCGGCAACGTGTGCGCGGTCGCCCAACGGCGCGGGATCGCGGGGTTTGTCGTGGACGGCCTGATCCGCGATGTGGCCGAGGCCCGGGCCAACAGCTTCCCCGTCTATGCGCGCGGGGTGGTTCCGTTTCCGGGTGGCAAAGAAGTCGCGATCCCGCTAAACACGCCTGTCGTGTGCGGCGGGGTGAGCGTGGCCCCGGGCGACATCGTTGTCGCCGACGAGGAAGGGATTGCGGTGATTCCCCACGCGCAGGCGGAGGCTGTCCTCGCCCGGGCTCAGGCCAGGGCGGCGAAGGATGAGGCGGAGACGTTGGATGCTTGGGAATCCGCGCACCGTGCCCGGATCGAGGAAATCCTTCGGCGCAAGGGGTATGCCGGGTAGGCCCTTCGCATAGGCATTCTATGTAGGCGCGGCCTTTAGGCCGCGCACCGGGTGCAGGTAGCCCGGGCCGTGGAGCCTGACTTGGCTACGCGGGAGCGTCAGCGCAGGCGCGGCCTTTAGGCCGCGCATCTGCGCGCGGGCGGCATCAGGAGCGCGCTCATACACTCCGGCGGACGAGCTATTGTTTGGAGTATGGGTTCTAGCCTAATGCCAGTGGGCGTGTAGCCTGCCCTGGCCAGGCGGCGCTGCGCGGATTGCGCGGCCTGAAAGCCGCGCCTACAGCTTGCCATCGTTGTGCGGCGCATCTGAGAGCGCCGCTCATACGCCCCGCGTTCCGCCCAATTGCGCGTACGATTACCTCACTCACATCGCAGTGAGGCATACCCATGACCACCCTAACTCCCGCCCCCCCGATCCCTTCGAACTTCAACGACCCGGCCTTCCGGGCTGATCCGTATCCCTTCTACACCCGCATGCGCCAGACGGCCCCCGTTGCGCCGATGAAGGCCATCATGGGCGCTCAATCCTGGCTGATTACCCGCTACGACGATGTCGTCAGCGCGCTCAAGGACCCGCGATTCTCCAGCGACCCCAAGGACATGGGCGCCGACTCGGATCGTATGAAAGCGTGGTGGATGCCCCGTGTGTTCAAGGTCCTGTCCAACAGCATGATCACCAGCAATGATCCGGCTCATAAACGCCTGCGCGGTCTGGTCCATCTGGCGTTTACCCCCAAGCGGATCGAACGCATTACGGCCCGGGTCGAAGAAGTCGCGTCCAGCCTGCTGGATGCGGCCGGGCGCAAGAACGAAATCGATCTGATTCGCGAATTCGCCTTGCCGGTGCCGCTGACGGTGATTTCCGAGCTGATGGGCGTGCCGGCAAAGGAGCAGATGGGTTTCTTCAACGCTGTCTCGCCGTTTCTGGACAGCCTGACCGGCAATCCGCTGAAGATCCTCGGCCAATTCCCCAACGCCACCCGCCTATTGCGTTTCTTTGAGCGCATGATCGCCCTGCGCCGGGCTGACCCGCAGGATGACCTGATCAGCGCCCTGGTCCAGGCTGAAGAGGCTGGTGATCGCTTGACTCCCGATGAATTGCTGTCGATGATCTTCCTGCTCCTGCTGGCAGGGCACGAGACCACCGTCAACCTGATTGGCAACGGCACGCTGGCGTTACTCGAGTATCCCGATCAGGCCGCCTGGCTGCGCCAGCACCCGGAAATGATCGACCGGGCGATCGATGAGCTCTTGCGTTACGCCAACCCGGTCGAGCATGGCACCAATCGCATTCTGACCGAGGACGTGACGCTGCATGGGGTGACGATGCCAAAGCACAGCACTGTGTTGCTGATGCTGGCCGCCGCCAACCGGGACGAAACCGTCTTCCCAAATGCAGACCGACTCGACCTCAATCGCAACCCCAACCGGCATGTCGCCTTCGGTCTGGGCATGCATTACTGCCTCGGCGCGCCCTTGGCCCGCCTGGAAGGTCGGATCGCCATCAGCGCCCTGGTCCAGCGTTTCCCCAACATGCAGCTGCTGGTGCGCCCGGAGCAGGTCGAGTGGCGAACCGCCGTGGCCGTTCGCGGGGTCAAGCGACTGCCGGTGCGGCTCAGCGGTTAGCGCCGCACGGCTTTTGCTTTAGGGTTACCTCTCATTCCGTCGCCAGATGCGCCTGCTCCAGAATGGGCGCGAGCCTGGCGGCGGCTTTGCGCAGCTCGCGCGGGGTGTAGGCGGCGTAGCCGAGGGCCAGCCCGTCCCGGCGGAGTGGCCGGACCGCAAAGGCCGATAGGGGGACTGAGGTCACCCCGGCCGCGTCGGCCTGGCGGGCAATGCGCTTGCCATCGATGCCCGGCTCGAGCCGCCCGACCACATGCAAGCCGGCATGCCCCGGTTGGATGTCGATCAGACCCGACCACAGGTGCTCGGCCGCCTCAATGAGGGCGGCTTGACGCTCGGCATAGAGCGTCCGCATCCGGCGCAAATGCTGGTCAAAATGCCCTTCGCTGATGAAGTCGGCCAGCACGGCTTGCTCGAGCGTATTGAGGTGCCGGTCGGAGACCGCCCGGGCCGCGACGAAAGCATCCACCAGGTCGGCTGGGGCGACCAGAAAGCCCAGGCGCAGGGCCGGCAACAACGACTTGCTGAACGTGCCAACATAGATCACCCGCCGGTCTGTGTCCAGGCTCTGCAGCGAAGCCAACGGCCGCCCGGTGTAGCGGAACTCGCAGTCGTAGTCGTCCTCGATCACCCACACCCCGCTGCGGCGGGCCCAATCCAGCAGCGCGAGGCGCCGGGCCAGGCTCATCGTCACCCCGGTGGGGTATTGATACGACGGCGCGACAAAGACCAGGCGCGGCTGGACGGGCAGGGCCCGCGCGTCCGCCACCCGCAACCCTTCGTTGTCGACGGCGATGGGCGCCAGGCGCGCCCCGGCCTTGGTTAATCCGGCCGATGCCCCCAGATAGCACGGGTCTTCGATGCAGACCGTATCCCCCGGATTGATCAGCGTGTGGGCAATGATGTCGATGGCTTGCTGGGTGCCGCCCACAATAATGACCTGTTCGGGCTCGCAGCGCACCGCGCGCGCATCCCGCAGACGGGCGGCAATGGCTTTGCGCAGGGGCCCATACCCGGCCGGGTCGCCATAGCCCAGGTCAGCGCTCGGGAGCCCGCGCCAACAGCGCGCCGCGAGCCGGGTCCAGGTTTCCATGGGGAATGCGTCCAAGGCTGGCACGCCGGTGACAAATGGGCGGATGCCCCGCAGCAGGTCGTGCGGGGCGTACATCTGGAGCCCCCAGGTTTCGCGGCCGCGCTTGGACAACGCGCGGGGTCCATCATCGGAGGGTTCGTGGCGCGGCACGATTTCAGTCGGCGCCGCGTCGGCCTGCAGCAACTCATCCGGCAGGGCTCGTGACACATAGGTCCCGCTGCCGACCCGGCCCTCGAGATAGCCCTCGGCGAATAGCTGGTCAAAGGCCTGGGCGACGGTGTTGCGCGATATTCCCAATTCGGCGGCGAGCGCGCGCGTCGCGGGCAAGCGTGACCCAGGCGCGAAGCGGCCGACCAGGATCGCGTGGCGCAGCGCGTCGTAGAGTTGGCGATAGAGCGGCGTTTCCGAGGCAGGGTCAAGGGGCGCGGCGAGCAATGCCAGGTCGGGCGCGTGTTTGGCCATGACGCTTAGTATACCCAAAAGTGGCACCTACGGAAATCCCGTAAGTGGCCCTTGTCGCGGTGCCAATTCCTGGGTATTGTGTTTTAGGCGGTCAGACGGCATGCGAATCAGAAGGATCCGGAACGGACCTGCGTAGCTGGCACTGGCAGAATGAGGAGAGCAATGATGTTGACGAATTACCAAGTAATGGTTGGGGCCTATCCGACGAAGGGCTCGCACATGCCGTTGAGCACTGAAACGAGCGCCTTCAGCCTTCGTAACCCGATCAGCCTGGCGGGCGCAATCCTGCTGGTCACGATGTTGGTTGCGATCGTTGCCGTGATCCTGTAAGACAGTAAGCACGACTCGCGGAATGCGAAACCCCCGTCCGGCGTACGCCGGACGGGGGTTTCGCATTCCGCGGAATTTGGTTGCGCGGGGCTATTTGCCGGAGGGGGCAAGGGCGGGCTGCGTGCGAGGAGATTGACCAAGCTCGCGCACCATGTGGAAGTGACTGCGCACAGCATCCTTCCAGGATTTGTACGCAAGGTATTTGATCCCAAACTCCTCGCAGGTCTTCTGGACAATTGGCGCAATCACGGGATAGCGCACGTGGCAGATATGCGGGAACAGGTGATGCTCGACCTGGAAATTCAGGCCGCCGGCATACCAGTTAAGCACTTTGTTCCCCGGCGCGAAGTCTACGGTGGTCTGGATCTGATGGGCCGCCCACTCGTTTTCGATCTTGAGCGGATCGCCGGTCGGCTCAGGGTAGTCGGCCCCGTCCATGACGTGCGCCAACTGAAAGATGAAGGCGAGCGTGATTCCGACAGTCGCGATCATGACCACGAAGCCGATCAGGACCTGCCACCAGGGAAACACGATCATTGGGATCAGAAAATACAGGCTGAAGAAGAGACCCTTGCCGACCCAGAACTGGATCACGTCCGGAAGCTTGAACTTCGGATACACGTGGTGGTCATCCGACTTGCCGGTGAAAAACACCCGGAAGTCGCGGATGATGAAACTGAATCCGGTCAGCGAGTAGACAAACGGCAGATAGATATGCTGGAAGCGGAACATCGGCCGCCACGGATCGTGCGGGGTGAAACGCATCAAGCCGTTGGTCTCGAGATCTTCATCCATCCCGGACACATTGGTGTAGGTGTGATGCCACACATTGTGCTTCTGGCGCCAAATAAAGCTGCTGCTGCCCAGGAGCTCGAGGGCGAAGCCCATGACCTTGTTCACCCAGGCCTTGTTGGAATAGCCGCCGTGGATGGCGTCATGCATGATGTTGAAGCCCGCGCCGGCCACGGCGAAGCCGAAGAACATGCACAGAAGCAGATTCACCAGGGGCGGGAAACCGCCAAGGAGAATCAAGAGATAGGCTCCAAGCCACCAGGCCGCGATAATCGCGGTCTTGAGATACATCTCGGGCACATCCCGCGCAGGCAGGTTGTTGGCCTTGAGATACGTATCGACGCGCTCGTATAGGACCTTGCGAAAGCCGAGTTGCTTGGTAAACGGCAGGGACTTGACGGGGTTATCTTTGACGATCGACATTAAGGTGTGGGGGGATATGCTTGTCTTCACTGCCTGGTTTCGGCAGACGAAAGATAATAACACCTCGGCAGCCTGGAAGTAGCGCCGAAACTCCCGTCCCGACATGCGCATTCATCCTTTCAATGGCTCAATCTCAGACTTCTCCCGTCGTGATCATTACCGGCGTGCCAGGCGCAGGCAAATCGACAGTGGCCCGGGCGCTGATGCTGCGCTACCCGTTCGGCGTTCACATCCCGGTCGATGACGTGCGCGAGCGGGTGGTTTCGGGCCTCGCTTCTCCGGTTCCGATCTGGACCGCTGAAACCGGCCGGCAATTTGCCCTGGCTTACCGCGCGGCAGGCAAGATGGCGCGGGTATATGCTGAAGCGGGGTTTGCGGTAGCTCTCGACCACGTCTTTACCCCGGTCGATATTGCGGCAAACCTGTTGCCCGAGCTGCAGGGTGTGCCGATTGTCAGGATCTATCTCGCGCCGAAAGTCATGGTCGCGCTGGACCGGAGTGCCCGCCGCTCCAGCAAGGACTTCGATCCGGCCGTCCTGATCGATACGATTCGAGGCATGGATGGCTGGCTGGTCGAGCAGATCGATGCCGACCCAGGCTGGCTGCGCATTGACAGCAGCGCGCTGAGCGTCGAACAGACGGTCGACATGATTCTAAAAGGGATCTCCCCCGGCGGAGCCGGGGGAGATCCCTTTTAGAATCATGTGGGCAAGTAGAATCGCGTTCTCATGGCCCGCCTGTCCAGCTCCTTTCGAACCACCTTCTCGCCCCTGAAAAACCCCAACTTCGCGTTGTATTTCGCCGGGCAGGGCGTGTCCTTGATCGGAACCTTCATGCAGCAGGTCGCTCAGCAGTGGCTGGTCTGGGAGTTGACCCGTGATGCGCGCATGATCGGGGTGGCCTCGGCCCTTGCATTTCTGCCGATGCTGTTTCTCGGCCCGCTGTCAAGCGCGCTCGCCGACCGGGTCGATCGCCGCAGGCTTCTGATCGCCACCCAGATCGCCGACATGCTCCTGGCGTTCAGCCTGGCCGCGCTGGTCGTGCTCGGGGTCAAGGAAGTCTGGCCCGTCCTGGTCCTGGCCGGCTTGCTGGGCGTCAGCAGCGCGTTCACGACACCCGCCTTCAGCGCCTTTATCGGCGACCTGAGCGGGATGGCCGAGGTGCGCTCGGCCTACACCATCTACGGCATGGTGATCGAGACCGCCCGGCTGCTCGGGCCGGCGATCGCGGGCCAAATCATCGCCTCGATGGGCACCGCCATGGCGTTCGCGCTTAACGGCCTGAGTTTCATCGCCGTCATCATCAGCCTCATCATCGTGCGGGCCCAGCAGACCCGCATGGTCAACCGGCGCAATCCGCTGGCCGATTTCGCCGCGTCGGTTCGCTTCATGGTCCGCAGCCCGCGCATGGTTGACCTGCTGCTGTGCCGGATCATGGTGTTGCTCTTCATCTTCAGCAGTCTGCAGCTCAGCGCCCCCATCGCCGACCAGATTCTGCGGGGCGGGGCCGATCTGGCCGGCAACATGCTGGCCGCCTCGGGGGCGGGCGCCCTGGTGGGCGCGCTGCTCGTCGCCCCTTCGTTCCAGCAGGCCAAGCGGGCCGGCGTTGCGCTGTGCCTGGCCCTGGCCTGGTCCGGGCTGTGGCTGGTGATCACCTCGACCTTCACGTCGGCCCCGTTGATGATCTTCGGCATCTTCATGTACAGCGTGATGATCCCGGTGGTCCTCACCAATGTTGCGGCGCTTACCTTGTTGCTGTCGCCGGGCGATATGCGGGCACGCCTGGCGGGGGCGCTGCAGATGGTGTCGTCAGGGGTTCAACCGTTGGGCGCGCTGGCGGTGGGGTGGATGGGCGCGGTGCTAGGTCCGCTCATGGCGCTGCGGGTGAACGGCGGCTTGATGATGTTGATCGCGTTTGGGATGCTGGCCCTTTCGGCAGGGTTCCGGAACTGGATCCCGAGCGCCGAACCCGTCGATTTTGTTCGTCCGCAAGCGAGCGCCGCCCTCGAAGGCGCGCTGGTGGAAGAGGTTTAGCAGGCGATGAATCAAGACACCTGGGCGTCGGTCGACGCCTATTTCTCTGAAAAGCTGATTCGGTCGGATGATGGGCTTGAGGCCGCTCTGCGCGCCAGCGATGCGGCTGGATTGCCCGCGATCAACATCTCGCCGACGCATGGCAAGCTGCTAAACGTGCTGGCCCGTACGATGGGCGCCCGGCGCATTCTGGAAGTTGGCACGTTGGGCGGCTACAGCACCATCTGGCTGGCCCGGGCGCTGCCCCCCGATGGCCGCCTGATCACCCTGGAACTGGATGACCATCACGCGGCGGTTGCCCGCGCCAACCTGCGCGCGGCGTGCGTGGCGGATCACGTCGAAGTTAGGGTGGGTCGGGCCGTTGAGCTCCTTGCGGCTCTGGTTTCGGAGAAGCAGCCACCGTTTGACATGGTCTTCATCGATGCCGACAAGCCCGGTAATCTGGACTACCTCACCTGGGCGCTGGCCCTCACCCGTCCCGGCAGCCTGATCGTGGTTGACAACGTGGTCCGGAATGGCGAGGTCGTCAGCGCCACCAGCGCGGACGCAAGCGTGCGCGGCGTGCGACGGATGATGGACGCCATCGCCCACGATCCGGCCATTCGCGATCGGGTTGACGCGACGGCCATCCAGACGGTCGGAATCAAGGGCTACGATGGGATGGCGCTTCTTCGTGTGACTTAGGGTGATTTTGGAGGCCATAACATGGCGATGGGAAGTATTGCTGATCTGGATGATGTGCGTGCGCTATACGCATCGCTCATCGCG
>Ga0073902_10002077_pt1 | contig 10604 bp, 12 predicted proteins | sample KloWWTmeKNB19Kit_FD_66667 | JGI IMG/M metagenome (GOLD analysis project Ga0073902, IMG submission 66667) | Active sludge microbial communities from Klosterneuburg, Austria, studying microevolution and ecology of nitrifiers - Klosterneuburg... | ecosystem: Engineered > WWTP > Aerobic digester >...
AATTTTAAGCTGCAAAATAAATATCATTTTGTTTTTTGATGGCCAATTATTCAGAACTTCGCCTCATGACTTTCGACAGAAAAAATTTGCCTAACGAAGAACTGATTTCTTTTTATAAATCCTTGCTTTGGCCCCGCATGATTGAAGAGAAAATGCTGGTTTTGCTTCGCCAGGGAAAAATTTCAAAATGGTTTAGTGGTATCGGGCAGGAAGCCATTTCCGTTGGAGCCACTTTGGCGCTTGATATGGATGAATGGATAATGCCCCTACATCGTAATCTCGGCGTTTTTACTACCCGCAATATGCCACTCAGTAAACTGTTTATGCAATGGCAGGGTGTACAAGAAGGTTATACCAAAGGAAGAGAAAGAAGTTTTCATTTTGGAAATCGTGAACATCATATCTGCGGAATGATTTCTCATTTGGGTCCGCAGTTGGCTATTGCCGACGGTGTGGCCTTGGCGCACAAACTTCGAAAGGAAAACAAAGTATCACTGGCTTTCACCGGTGATGGAGGTACCAGCGAGGGCGATTTTCATGAAGCATTGAATGTAGCAGCTGTATGGGACCTGCCCGTCATTTTTATTATTGAAAATAATGGATACGGACTCAGCACTCCGGTAAACGAACAGTATCGTTGCATCAGCCTGGTTGATAAAGCCAAAGGCTATGGCATGGAAGGTGTACAAATAGATGGCAACAATATTTTATCAGTTTATGATACCATCAAAGGTGTAAAAGAGTTTTGTATCAAACATCAAAAACCTTACCTGATAGAGTGCATGACCTTTCGAATGCGTGGACATGAGGAAGCAAGCGGTACCAAATATGTTCCGCAGGATTTATTTCGCCTGTGGGAACAAAAAGATCCGATAAAAAATTACGAACATTATCTCATTGATACTGCTGTTATCACAGAAATGCAGATTGCAACAATCAGAAATGAATTTAAAGAAAAGATAGAAGCCGAACTGGAAATTGGGTTTCATACAAAACCCGTTGTTGCCGATACTGAAACAGAGTTGGAAGATGTGTTTGCGCCATTGGTAAGAACGGACGCAATAGTAATTGACAACTCAGATGTAAATGCACACGAAGCATCCGGCTCGCCTGAAAAAAGAATGATTGATGCCATAAGCGAAGGGCTGAAGCAATCTATGCAAAAACATTCCAATCTCATTTTGATGGGACAGGATATTGCGGAGTATGGTGGTGCTTTTAAAATAACGGAGGGATTTGTGCAGGAGTTTGGAAAAGATCGTGTGCGCAATACACCGCTTTGCGAAAGCGCCATTGTAGGTGCGGCACTTGGATTATCGTTGCAAGGATTTAAGAGTGTAATGGAAATGCAGTTTGCCGATTTTGTATCAGTGGGTTTTAATCAGATCGTAAACAATCTTGCCAAAATATATTATCGCTGGGGGCAAAATGCAGATGTGGTCATCAGAATGCCAACGGGTGCAGGTGTGGGTGCCGGACCATTTCACAGTCAAAGCAATGAAGCATGGTTTACAAAAGTGCCGGGTTTGAAAGTTGTATATCCGACTACACCAATGGACGCAAAAGGGCTATTGATTGCTGCCATTAATGACCCTAACCCAGTAATGTTTTTTGAGCACAAAGCCTTATACCGTAGTATCAGTGGCGAAGTGCCAGAAACTTATTATGAAATTGAAATAGGCAAAGCAAAGCATATAAGAGAAGGCGATGAAGTTTCAATAATCACTTACGGCAGTGGGGTACATTGGGCCGAAGATTATGCTGCCGAGCATCCCGAAATTTCTATTGATATTTTGGACTTAAGAACACTTGCTCCATTAGATTATTTTGCTATTCGTGAAGCTGTGCAGCGCACCGGACGAGTATTGGTGTTACATGAAGATACTCTCATAGGTGGAATTGGTGGAGAGATAGTTGCCTGGATTGCTGAAAACTGTTTCAGCATGCTGGATGCTCCTGTATTGCGCTGCGCATCATTGGACACGCCTGTTCCATTTAGTATTGAACTGGAAAAAAATTTTTTGGCAAAGGCCCGATTGGATGAGTCTGTTCAGCGACTGCTTTCGTATTAATCTAAATTTATTATTGATTGGAATTGCTGGTATTTAATAAAGCTTTACCTGCTCTGGCTCCGTTATGCTTTCCCTGATCCACAGTGATGATACCATTTACAATTACAAAATGAAACCCTTTGGAATAAGCATGTGGCTTTTCAAAAGTGGCCATGTCTTTTACTGCTTTTTCATCAAACACGACAATATCTGCAGCAAAACCTTCACGCAGTAAACCACGATCTTTCAATTGAAATTTTAATGCCGGTAATGAAGTCATACGGCGAATGGCCTCTTCCAGCGAAATCACTTTTTCTTCTCTTACATATTTTCCCAATACTCTGGCATTCGTACCATAACCACGAGGGTGAGGCATACCTACATTCATAACTCTGATAGTTGCATCGCAGGCAAACATATTGAAAGGATATTGCATGATGCGTTTAATATCATCTTCGCTCATACCATGAAAAACAGCGCTTGCTCCTCCCTGCATCATAATGTCCATTACAGTATTGGCTTCTTCTTTTGCAGTATGTTTTCGGCCTTTCATCAAATTAATCTGTTCAATACTTTTACCATTGTAAGAAGTATCAGGCTCAAAATAGGCAACCACTGCATAGCTAAAATGTTTCAACTTTCGCTTCTTGATTTTCTTCAACATTTCATCCGTTACATATTTTCTGATCTCGGGTCTTTGTAATCTTGCTTTGATGGAATCCTGCCCATCAGCCAATACATCATCGGGCAATAATGTACTGATAGATGTACTGCTGGCAGTGTAAGGATACTGATCAATAGTCACATCAATGCCTTCTCGTCTGGCAGCTTCAATCATAGGAACTGTAATCTTGCTACGTCCCCAGTTTTGTTGCCCACTCAGTTTGAAATGAGAAATTTCCACTGGCAACTTCGCTTCTCTTCCTATCGTCAATGCTTCGTCAATTGCCTGTGTAACACTATCACCTTCATCTCTCATATGGCTGGCATACACACCATGATATCTTGAAACTATTTTTGCCAGATCAATTATCTCAGGTGTTTTTGTATAGGTGCCGGGTATATAAATTAATCCGGTTGACATACCCACTGCTCCGTCTTTCATTGCCTGTTCTACCAGCGTTTCCATTTTTTTCATTTCATCAGGTGTAGCATCACGATTCGCTCTTCCCATTACTGCTTTGCGCACATCATTGTGACCAATCAATGAAGCCACGTTAATGGATAATTTTAAAGAATCAACCCAATGAAAATATTTTTTTAAGTCAACATTGGAAGAACCACAATTGCCGGTAATGCAGGTAGTAACACCATCGTAAATAAAACTTTTTGCTTCGGGGTCTCTTTCTTCATCGCCTTCGAGATGTGTGTGTACATCAATAAAACCCGGTGCAACAATTAATCCCGCTACATCAATTGTTTTTTTTGCGTTACCTGAAATTTTTCTTCCGATAGCCGTAATTTTTCCATCTTTAATTGCCACATCTCCATAAAACCAACTGTTGCCAGTGCCATCAATTATTTTTCCATTGGTTATAAGAATATCATAATCAGGAAACTGAGCTATTGAAAATAAGGGCAGCAATAAGAAAGCGAAGAGAAGTTTTTTCATTGTTTAAAGATAGGTTTATTCATCTTTTTATAAAAGCAAAAAACAGGAATAACATTTTGTTTAAAACAAGCTCGTCCATATCAGTTTAATTATTGTCTAACTTTGATGTATAACAGATTAAAGCAAATCGGTTATGAAAAACAATAGTTTTATCAAAAGGGTTTATGAACAACCAGAGAAAACAGATGGTTTCAGAATTCTGATAGATCGCCTTTGGCCACGTGGCCTTTCCAAGGAAAAAGCAAAAGTGGATTTGTGGTTAAAAGAAATAGCTCCTTCTACCGAACTTAGAAAATGGTTTAACCATGAGCCTGAAAAGTGGAAAGCGTTTAAAAAAAATTACAAAGAGGAAATAAAAAAGAACCCCGAACCATTGGTGCTGCTGCGTGCAAAGATGAAAGAAGGGAAAATTACATTGGTATATGGAGCCAAAGAAGAGCGATACAATGATGCAGTGGTATTGCAGGAGATGCTTTCAAAATAATAAGTGGTCTGAAATTTTTGGTCACTAAATAAAATATTAAACGATGTTGGAATTAATACAAGAAATGCCCGACACTGTAATTGGTGTAAAAGCCTCCGGCAAGATTAGAAAAGCAGATTACCAAAATGTATTGTGGCCGGCGCTAAAAGCATTACACGATCGTAGTAAAAAAGTGAGTTTATTATTACAGTTAGAAACCCCACTTAAAAATTATTCTCTTGGTGCCTGGGTTGCGGATGCCCACACCGGATTAAAATATTTTAGACATTGGAGAAAAGTAGCCATTGTTTCTTCCAGCAATGGCATCAGAAAATTCACCAATGTATTTGGGAAACTGGCACCCGGTCAATACAAAGGATTTCATCTTCAGGAATTGGAAAAGGCGAAGGAGTGGGTTGGGGTGTGATAATCATTTTTATTAATGTAATTCAAAATACAGGTAACAGCTTTTTTTTTCAACAATGAAATATATCAACTCAATAATTTCGGCTTCAAATTAAGTAAAACGAAAATGTTAAGTTTGGTAAAATAATTTTTTATGGCCAATACTTATACGCAAATTCATATACAGGCAGTGTTTGCCGTGAGTAATAGACTTTGTATAATAAATGAAAAATGGGAAGAGGAGTTGTATAAATACATTTCCGGCATTGTACAAAATCAAGGTCATAAACTTTTGGCAATTAATGGTATGCCTAATCATGTACATGTGTTTTTTGGTATGAGGCCTTCACAGTCGTTGAGCGATTTAATGCAAGACATAAAAGGAGATTCATCTAAATGGATAAATCAAAAAAGATTAACAAGAGAGAAGTTTTCGTGGCAAGAAGGTTATGGTGCATTTTCTTATAGCAAGACTCACGTTGAAAGAGTGATTAGATATATTAAAAACCAGAAGCAACGTCATGAAAAAATATCTTTTACCGAAGAATATCTGGATATGCTCAGAAAGTTTGGGGTTGATTTTAATGAGGCATATATTTTTAAATCTGTAGAATATAAATAATTGTCGGTTGCAGATAAATCGGTTCTCAAAATGCAAAAAGGCATTAGCGTAAACAATGGGTTTCATCTATTTTGCCCCTACGGGGCAAGGGTTACACTGTGATGTGATTGGTTACCGATATATAAGCCCTATGGGCTTTTTTGAGCGTTCAATTATTTTGCAAAGTGAAAATAAAATCTCCTTTATTAAATCCACAACCGGGTTCAATAACGATGCCTTTAGGCATCATATATTGGTAATAGAAGATAATTATAAATGTCTTTATCCCTTTAGGGATAAAATATTTTTTTATGGTATGCCGTAAAATCGGTTTTCAAAATGCAATTAGCGTTAACAATGGGTTTCATCTATTTTGCCCCTACGGGGCAAGAGTTACACTATGATGTGATTGGTTACCGGTATATAAGCCCTACGGGCTTTTTCTCAGCACTTTAATTTTTTTTCAAAAATGAAAAGATATGTCATGGAACAACGCTCTCATTGAATTCTATAACGATGCCATTAGGCATCATATATTGGTAATAGAAGATAATTAATAACGGCTTTATCCCTTTAGGGATAAAATATAATAATGCCAAAATCTAACACTGATTTAATGGCGTACTTCATTTGCCCGTAACAACCGTAAAAAATTCCCTCCTAATATCTTTTGAACATCCTTTTTACTGTATCCTCTCTTTAATAATTCTTTTGTAATAACCGGATAACAGGTTACATCATCCAATTGCTCAGGCAAAGAATTGACACCGTCAAAATCGCTGCCAATACCTACATGATCTACTCCTATCATTTTTACTATATAATCCAGATGATTCATTAACATATTAAGTGGCGGACGCAAGGCTTTTACCTCTTCAGGATATTTTTCAAAAAGATATACCTGCATAAAATAGGGCTCCGGATTTACTTTCAGCAATGAATCCATTTCGCTTTTATGTTTTGCAGTAAAGGCGTCACTTCTTTTTTCAAATTCCGGATCTACAAATCCACTGTAAAAATTAAGATGAATAACGCCGCCATTTTCGCCTATTGCTTTTATCTGATCGTCTTTTAGATTGCGCCGGTGGGGGCATAGCGCATAAACACAACTATGCGAAACAAGAACAGGTTTTGTACTTGTGTGAATAGCATCCCAAAAAGTTTGTTCGCCTACATGAGAGAGATCTACCAACATACCCAGTTCATTCATTTTGTGTACAACAGTTTTTCCAAAATCAGTAAGTCCTTTATGTTTGAGAGAATCTCCTTTCGTTGTTTCATCTTGTGCCGATGTTGCCCAGTCGGTACTGTTGTTCCAGGTAAGCGTCATATAACGGGCACCTTTTTTATAAAGTGCTTCAAGTTTGTTTAAATCATTTTCAATCATGTGGCCGCCTTCCACTCCAAAGGCTACACCCAGTTTTTTTTGTCTGGCAGCTTTCATCATATCATTGGCGGTAAGTGCCAGCATCATTTTATCAGGGTTGCGGCTTGTCCATGCAAGTACGGTGTCCATTTCACGGTTGGCCCATTGGTAAGGATTTATTTTATTGCCATCACACCAAATGGAAAACAGTTGTGCATCCACGCCCCCTTGCAACATGCGGTTAAGGTCGCTATGGGTTTTAGTTCTTGTATCCTGGTCAAAGCTTACGCCTTTCTCAATTGCTGTACTTGGAATATCGTTGTGTGTGTCAATAAGCACAGAACGAAAATGAATTTTCTTGTAACGCTGTGCAAATGTGTTGATACAAACCAATAATAAAATGAAAGTGATTAAATGCTTCATAATTTGAATTTGAAATGATTATCCGTTTGAAGTTAATTCTATTTATCAATATGATGCTTGTTGCCTGAAATATTTTACTTATTTTTCAACTGAATTATTCTTAATACTTAATTCTTATCTCAAAACCTTTTTATGAAAAAATCAAAAACCGGTTTGCTGCAATTACTCATTTCATTGCTCAACAAAGAAATACAGTCAACCGAAAATGCTTCAGCTGGTACAAGAAGTAGTGCTTATTATAATCGCAGAAGATTTATTAGTGATTCAGCTAAAACCGCTGCGGGTATCAGTCTCGCATTAAGTATGCCTGCTGTTTTCAGTGCCTGTAAAACAAAATCCAAAACAGATGTTGATGTTGCTATGTTGGATGTTGCCATTTTGGGTGGCGGCATGGCGGGACTCAATTGTGCCAATCATTTATTATCTTCTTCTTTACAGTTTAAAATATTTGAAGCGAGCAAAAGAGTAGGCGGCCGCATTCTTACACATTATAATGATTTGCTGGGACTGGAAGTTTATCCGGAGTTTGGTGGCGACTTTATTGATAGTGGACATGAAGATATGCTGACGCTGGCAAAAGAATTTAAACTGGAGTTGCTTGATCTGGAAGAAGAACAAAAAGCAAAAAATCTGATTAAGGATATTTATTACTTTGATAATAGAAAAATCGGTGAAAAAGAAATTATCAAAGAGTTTAAGAAAATAGCTTCAAAAATTGCGGCCGATAAAGATTCTCTTGGTGATGACTATGACACACCCGAAGCCATTAAATTAGACAACATGCCTTTATCTGAATATTTCAATTCATTGGCATGTGCGCCCTGGCTTAAAGAATTGTTCGTGGCTGCATTCATTGCCGAGTATGGACTTGATTGTAATGAGCAGTCCACACTAAATTTCCTGGATATGATTGATACGGATACAGCGCTTGGCTTCAGAGTTTTTGGTGATAGTGATGAACGCTACCGGATACATGGAGGTAATTCCAAAATCATAGATGGGCTGGTAAATAAAATTGGTAACGATAAGATTGAAAAAAACTATGCCGTTAAAGAAATAACGGAGCAGGAAGACGGCACTTATAAAATTTTATTTGAAAATGGAAAAGAAGTGCAGGCTCGTTCGGTAGTGTGTACCATTCCCTTTACCATTTTGCGTGGGCTAAAACTGAATCTAAAAAATATGTCGCCCGAAAAAAGAAAATGTATTGATGAATTGGGATATGGCATGAACACCAAGCTGGTACTATCTTATGAGGGAACACCCTGGTCAGAGAAGCCAAACAATGCAATGGGTTATTTGTTTCATAAGGATATTGTAAACGGCTGGGACAGTAGTTACAACAAAGCCGGTAATACCAGCAAGGGAGCCTATGTGGGATATTTTGGTGGCAGTTATTCTGTAAAACTAAGTGAGCAATCGTTTAAAAATAAAATGGCGCCACCTACGCATGTGTGGAGAACCGAACTGCCCACTACAACGGTTGACGGATTGGTGAACGAACTGGACAAGGTTTTTGTGCAATCCAAAAAGAAATTTTTGGGCAAGCATATTTTTGTAAACTGGATTGATTTTCCTTATGCCAAAGGAAGTTATAGTTGTTACAAACCGGGTCAGTGGTCCACTATTGCAGGTAAAGAAATAGAGCCTGTGGGCCATTTCTTTTTCGCAGGAGAGCATTGCAGCGAAAATTTTCAGGGTTTTATGAATGGTGCTGCCGAAACCGGAAGAGTAGTAGCTGCATCAGTGACCGAAAAAATAAAAGTAAAAGAAGTAGTGAAGTGAGTTGCTGAATTTTTTTTGGAGTCAAGGATAGGTTTTCTACCTGTTGTCGTACTAATCTATGCGAGTGGCCTTTGTCAATAATGGGGGTAGTTTTTTTAATGGATTTTGGAGGGGAGCTTTGGCAAGTGGACTTTCTGCATCTTTTAGTGGAGCAATAGCTGGAGCAATGCCGGGTTTAGGGGGAAGTATTTTAGCTGGTTCTTTTGGCGGGTTTTCAGGCGGAGGGTTTAGCACATTATTAAATGGGGGTGACGGCTCTGCAATGCTTCAAGGGCTTTTGACAGGAGGGGTTGGAGGAGCCGCTAGCGCTTATTTTGGTGGAGGGAGAGGAGCTTTTATTGGAGGTGCCGTTTCAGGGGGAGTCGGAAGTTTGTTAAATGGAGATAATGTTCTAAATGGTATGTTAACAGGGGGTGCAACTTCTTTCCTAACCTATCATTTGGCCAACTATATCAATTATTCATTTAGCAGTATTAATAACGATCTGACGTATAATCAATTTGCTACAATAGCAGGGGACTATCAAAGAGCACTTGCGAGGAGGGTTGAGTTTTCAGGTATAGCTTTTGGAGATGGAACCCTAGCAAGAGCCAAGGCCGGGGATCGTTATAATCTCAAAAGTGATATACCAAATACAGCATATAGGGGTAAAGAAGTTATTCTGCATTATCACATTCATTGGGATGAACCTAATGCATGGCGAACAGTTTGGAAATATGGGATAAATGATGGGAATTATGCATCAAAAAGGATGTCGATTAAATATGGAAATATGATAAAGCGGATACAACTGTCAAACGGGCCTTCACCAGCAGATTTTGGTAACGCCAAAACCTTTGGATATAGTATCTTAATTGATCGGTATAATTTCTATAAGTATAATTCTATGTCGTCTAAGATTATGACAAGTTATCGTTTCAGCAGGTATAATCTTTTTGCTTTATTTCCTTAAGAAACAACAGAAAATAATGAAAAAAGCGTATTTTATCTTATTTATTTCTTGGGTTTATTCACATGCAGTGCATGGCCAAATTGATAGTAGTAGCAAAACTAGTAATTCAATAGGTCGGGAAGCTCCATTTGAAATAGTTGTGATCGTTGATAACTATGTGATTTATGACACACTGGTTTCTTATCCTTTTTTGCAACAATTTGGCAATGTGATCAAAAGAAGGAAAGTCTTTTCTGTATCAAAAGGGTATAAAAAATTTGGAATCATATCAAAAGACGGCATTCTCCAGTGTTTCTTAAAAAAAGGAACGAAAATTAATTTTGAAGCAATGGGAATAACTGAAAAGCTTAAACCTAAAGGACTATGATATTAGCTAAACCGAAGAACCCTCTAATAATATTAAGTGTCTTTGCATCGATATTTATTAGCTGCAACAAAGAAAACCAAAAGTCTTGCTGGCAAGCTTTTTCTCCATCTGGCTTTGATGTAACCGGACTAACCATTTGTGATGTAACAAAGGCCGAAGCTGAGCAGCGGTACCCCAATTACTGGTTTTATAAAGCTAGGGAAACAAAATATTGCTGGAAAGCTGCCAAAACCAGTGATCCCAGTTACCCACAATATTTATGGGGTGTACCACAGTCAATGAAATCAAACCTTGAAAGTACTTATGGCTATACGCTTTCTAAAGTTGACTGCAGCAGCTTTTGCAACCTAAGATGGATAGAGAGACACCAAAGCAAAATAACCGGATTGTACACCGCTAACACTCTAAGGGCAGAAACATTGCTTTCATCGGACTCCTGTTCAAAGCTTAGTATTGGACGGGTGGTCGTTTATAGGGAAACATCCGATTCTTTAATAACAAGAGAACTAACAGATAAAAAACCTTAAAATGTTTTATATGAAAAATAATATTATTCTTAGTGCTATTATTTTTTTTGCT
>Ga0073902_10002078_pt1 | contig 10602 bp, 9 predicted proteins | sample KloWWTmeKNB19Kit_FD_66667 | JGI IMG/M metagenome (GOLD analysis project Ga0073902, IMG submission 66667) | Active sludge microbial communities from Klosterneuburg, Austria, studying microevolution and ecology of nitrifiers - Klosterneuburg... | ecosystem: Engineered > WWTP > Aerobic digester >...
CCGCCCGAGCCGCCGAGTGTGCTCAGCACGGTCGATCTGCCGGGTCTGAGCCGGCCCGAGGCGCCGGTCGACCCAAATGCCCCGATTGAGCCGGGCTGGAGCGCGGGCGCGGGCCAATGGCCGGCGCCGCGTGATGGATCGGCCTACACCACGCCGTTGCACGGGAGCGGAAGTTGGGAACGGGTTGGGATCGCCCGTCAGTCACAAGGCGGAGAATTTTCCGCGGCGTCGCCAGCCAACACCGGACCAATGCCGACGCGCAGCCTGCCCGCCCTGCGCATTCTCGGCCAGCTCGCCCTCGCTTACGTCATTGCCGAGGGGCCGGAGGGGCTGTATCTGATCGACCAGCATGCCGCCCATGAGCGGGTCCTCTACGAGCGCATGCTCGCCCAGCGCGAACTCGGGCCGGTGGTTTCGCAGGCCCTGCTCGACCCGCTGCCCGTGCAGCTCCCCGCCGACAGCGCCTGGCGGGTCGAAGAGAACTTGCTGGTGCTGCGCGATCTGGGGTTTGACCTCGAGGCGTTTGGGGCGAACACTTGGCTGGTCCGGGCGGTACCGCCGATGATGGCCCAGGACGACATTGCGGCGGCCCTGCGCGAGATCGCCGGCGACCTGGAGAGCGGCGATGCGCCGTTGCGGCGCGACATCGAGGCCCGCATCCTGCGCCGGGTGTGCAAACGGATGGCGATCAAGGCCGGGCGAGTGCTGGCCCTGAGCGAAATGCAGGCCCTGGTGCGCGACCTCGAGGCCTGCGAGTCGCCGCGGACCTGCCCGCACGGCCGCCCGACGATGCTGCAGATTGGGGTCGGGCAGCTCGAGAAGCAGTTTGGGCGGTTGGGGTGACCCTGGAAGCCATCCGAAATACATCCGGCGAGATCACCCTCCCCGCGCTTCGCGCGGGGAGGGTGATCTCGCCAATGATTTTCAGGATGACTTCTAGATTCCAATGATTTCGTTCAGACCGTCCACCACCTGCGCAAGCTCCTCCGGGCTGGAGCGACCGAGCTTCGCGCCGATGCGCTCAACCGACAGGGTTCGGATCTGGCTGATCTTGACCCACGAACGTTTGGCCAGCTTCGGACTCTTTAGTTCAAGCGTCAGGGGAAATCCAGCACTTTGAGGTTGGCTTGTCAACGCAACCGCGATGACCGTGCCAGAGCGTTCGTTGAACACGTCGTGGCTGAGGATCAGCACGGGGCGCAAGCCCACTTGTTCATGGCCGCGCATTGGATTGAGATCCGCCCAGCGGATTTCGCCTCTCAGTATTCGGGCCACGACTCAAGCTCCCGGCCCAAGCCTTCCTCGGCGAGAGCCTTTTCGAACTTCGGATCGAGCTTGGCGCACTCAGCCGCAAGTCGGCCGCGCTCCATGCGCGCGAGCTTCTCGCTCACGGCCGCCTGAATCGCCCGACTGCGATTTGGGAAAATGCTCTTTGAGACCAAACCGTCGACCCGGATCAGCGTTTCCCGGTCCAGAGTAATTGCGATCTTGACGCTGTTCATGGCCTATCTCCTTGGTATGATAAATTATCATACCACTGCGCGTTGGGTTTCAGGTAGCCGACGGCAATACCGTAGGCTACCCGCACGTGAGGTAGAGGGCGTAGGCTGTCGTGACAATTAACCGTTACGAGCCGTTCCGTGTCATCCGATTCATTCGTGAAATCGGTGATTCAGACAGGGGCGGCCAGGGCCGTGCGCGCATCAACCTTATCCTGTCCATCGTGTCTATCCATGTTCAATCAGTTCGCCCGGCCGCCAAATGGATCCTGCGCTTCCGCGCGGGATTATGGTGTTGATCCCGCAGTTGGGGCCCACCTTGAAGGTGGACCCCAACTGCCGCGCGCATCCTGTCCATCCTGTTCATCCATGTTCAAACCGAATTCGCGTTCTTCTGTACAATCCTCTTTGATGAACACGCACACTGCGCATCGGCGCGCGACCGCGCTGCGCGCCCTGACCTTCCTCTTCGCGCTGCTTCTCGCCGGCGGGTTGGCCCGCCCGGCCATCGCCCAGGACAAGACTCTCGAATGGAAACGCCTGGATGTCGACATCGCCGTGCAACCCAACGGCGACCTGCGCATCACCGAGACCAACGTCATCAACTTCACCGCGGGCAGCTTTACGTTTGGCTACCGCGATATCGAGCGCTCGCGGCTGGTCAGCATTTCCGAAGTCACGGCCACCGACGGCGGGCGGGCCGCCAAGGTCGAGACCAGCATCGCCGACACCGGAAAATTCCGGATCAAGTACTACCTGAACGGGGCGGCCCAGAACGAGTCGCGCACCCTGGTCATCTCGTATCTGGTCAAGGGCGCCACCCGCTATTACCCAGACGGCGACCAGGTCTACTGGGCGGCCGTCTACGCCGATCGCAACGGCTTTCCAGTCCTGAACTCAACGGTCACGGTCCGGCTGCCCCCGGGCGCGACCGGGATCCAGGGCGCCGTGTACGGGCCAGCCTCAACCATCACCGGGCAGGGCGAGAGCGTGATCAAGGCCACCGCCACCGCGGCCATCCGCAGCGGGCAACAGATGGAAGTCCGGGTGCAGTTTCCACATGGCATCATCACCGGCAACGCCCCGGCCTGGCAGGCTGCCTTTGATGCGCAGCGGACCTACGACGAGACGGTCAAGCCGCGCAATGACCTGCTCTTCCTCACCCTCAGCCTGCTCACCCTCTTCGGCGGGCCTGCCCTGATCGTCTTGCTGTGGTTCCTGCGCGGACGCGACCCGAACGTCGGCCTGATCGCCGACTACCTGGATTCGCCGCCCAACACGTCGCCCGGGGTGGCCGGCGCGCTGGTTGACGAACGCTCGGATCTGCAGGACGTTATCGCCACCCTGGTCGACCTCGCCCAACGCGGCATCCTCATCATGAAGGAGGCGGACGAGCCTCCGGTCAAATCATGGACATTTGAGCGCGGGCCCAACTTCGGCGCCCGCATCTCCGACCACGAGCAGCGCCTGATCATCGCCATGGGCATGGCCAGCGGCGACTCAGTCGACATGTCCCAGCTCAAGGACAAGTTCTACCGTCAGCTCGGCGCGATCAAGAAGAGCCTGTACGAAGAACTCGTCAAGCAGGGTTTCTATACCCGCAGCCCGGAGTCGACCCGCAGCCTGTACGGCGGGCTGGGGTTCTTGTCGCTGGTACTGGCGGGCCTGGGCTGCTTCGCCTCGATCTTCTTCGTCGACTTCAGCACCTACGCCGTATGCGTGCCGATGGGGCTGGTCATCACCGCCATCGTCGCCCTTATCGCGGCCCGAAACATGCCCCAGCGCACCCGGGCCGGGGCCGAGATGAAGATGCGGGCCGAGGCCTTCAAGCGCTACCTGCAGAACATCGAGCGCTACACTGACCTCAAGGCCGCGACCGATCAGTTCAGCAAATACCTGCCCTGGGCGATCGCGTTCGGGTTGGACAAGACCTGGGTGCGCAAATTCGCCAGCGTCAACGCGCCGGCCCCCGAGTGGTATGTGCCGTATGGGTATGGCTATGGATATCCGCGCTACGCCCCGGGGTACGGCGGCTCAGGCGGCGGCATGCAGAGCGTCGCCCAGGGCGGCATGCCCGCCGGTGACATCAGCGGGGCGGCCCGGGCGGCACCCTCGATCGGGGGCCTCAACGAGGGACTTACCCTTGGGATGGCGGGGATCAGCGAAGGGTTGACCGGGATGTTCAACTCGGTCAGCCGTACATTTACCAGCCAGCCCCAGCCAGTCGCGAGCAGCTCGGGCGGTTATCGCAGCAGCAGCTCATTTGGCGGCGGCGGTGGCTTCAGCGGGGGCGGCGGCGGCGGCGGCGGAAGTTCCGGCGGCGGCGGCGGTGGTTTCGGATAAATGAATCCATACAATCTATGCACCCCAAACCCGCAGGATCTATCCGCAGATTTCGCAGATTTCCGCCGATGCTTTTTCCGTGTCCGCGCTGTGAAATTCCAAATCCGCGGAAATCTGCGTAATCTGCGGATAGATGACCACTGCCGCCGCTTCGACCCGCCTGGGGGCAGCGCTTAAGCGCGCTCGCGACTGCAGGTCTGATGTCGTTAGGAATACCAATCGCGCGAACACAGTACACTACGGATACACATGGGCAAGACACTTGGGATCGTCTTTATTGGCATCGGGATCGGAATACTGTTTTTGGCCGGCGCATGGGCGCTGTCCAATACCGGGTTGGAAGGCTCAGCCAAGGTCCTGGTGCTGGCCTTCGCTTTTGTCATCGCCGCGCCGCTGATCGGCGTGGGCGTGGTCGCCCTGGCCAAAGGCGTTAAGGATGCGGGCGAAGAGGGCGTGATCGCCAAGCAACGCAAGCTGCTTAGCCTGGTCATGACCCAGGGCAAGATCAACTTACCCGATGCCGCCCTCGAACTCAAGTCGACCCGCAACGAAGTCAAGCAACTCGTCTACGACCTGATCGGCAAGCAGCTCTTCAGCGGCTACGTCGACTGGGACGCCGGGATGCTCTATTCGGAAGAGGCTTCCAAACTCAAGACCGGAAGGTGCCCGAAGTGCGGGGGCGAACTCACCCTGGCGGGCAAGGGCCTGGTCAAGTGCGCCTATTGCGGCACGGAAGTGTTCAGCAGCCAGTAGCCGCAACGGCGCGTGGAGGAAAGAAATGACAAACTCACCCCTCGATCTCCTGCCTGGCTACAAGGGCTACAAAGACCTTGAGGCCCGCCGCGAAAGCGACAAACAGGCCCGCCTGGCCGTGGCGGCCGAACTCGCCCGCCACACGGCCCAGATCAGCCAGGTTCAGAACGATGCGCTGCGCGAAGGCGGGCTCGCGTTTATGGACCAATTGGGTGGCTTGAAGACGGCCATCCAGACTCTGGCCGACAAGATCAGCGCGGCGCCCCGCGGCTACACCGGTCTGTTTGCGGCCCGCAACATCCAGGCCGATACGCTGGACCAGGTCCTGGGCTTCGACCGCGAGCTCTTGAATGAGGCCACCGCGCTAGGCCCGGCCATCGAATCGGTTGAGCAGGCCATGCTGGCCGGCGCAGGGCAGCAGGCGGCGATCAAGGCCGCCCAGACGGCGGTCAAATCAGTCGCGAAAACCTTCGAGAAACGGGCCAAGATTCTCGCGGGCGAGTGACGCGGATACAGGCCGGTGATTCGGGGCCACACGAATCGTCGCCGGCCGCGGGCGCCTGGCCCGTCAGGCCGCATTTACCGGGTGGCAGCTAGACAAGGAGAGACACACAACCATGGCTCGAATCATTGACGTCATCGAATGGCCCGATCAGGGCAGCACCGACATCATGCAGCGCGTGCCTGAGCAGGGCGCGGGTGATATTCGGATCGGCTCGCAGGTCATCGCCCGCGGCTCGCAAGTCGCGGTGTTCTTCAGGGATGGCAAGGCGCTCGATGTTTTCCGGGAGGGCCGCTACACCCTCTCGACGATGAACATCCCGATCCTGGCGAGCATCATCAACCTCGGCACGAACAACAAGACACCCTTCCCGGCCGAGGTGTATTTCGTCACGACCAAGGACTTTATCGGCCAGAAATGGGGGACGCCGAACGAACTCACCGTCCCCGACTCGATGATGGGGGTCGTTCAACTCCGCGCGCATGGCACCTACTCCTTTGCAATCAGCGACCCGCAGCGCTTCGTCACCCAGATCGTGGGCGCGCAGGGGATTTACACCACGGGCCAATTGGCCGACTATCTGCGCGACATCATGGTCAGCGAGGTCGCCAGCGTGATCGGCGCGACGATGGCCAAGAGCTCACTGCTGAACCTCGCGGCACTGCAATCGGACCTCGGGGCCGCCATCCAGGCCAAGGCCGCCGATGACTTCGACGCGATCGGGATTGCGCTGAAGAAAGTCTATGTGGTCGGGATCACCCCGAGCGAGGAAACGGCCAAGGCCCTGAGCGCGCGCAGCGCGATGGGCGCGCTGGGCGTGAACTACATGCAGTACCAGGGCGCGCAGGCAATGCGCGACGCGGCCCAGAACACGGGCGGCGGGGTGGCCAGCCTGGGCGCCGGGCTCGGGGCCGGCATGGGTATTGGCGGGATGATGAGCCAGGCGATCAACTCGGGAATGCAGACGCCCCAGCAGCCAATGCAGCCGGCCCAACCCGCGGCCCCGGCCGCGCCCGCTGGCGGTGGCGACGCGCCCATGACCAAGGCCGCGATTCAAAAGGCCCTGTCCAATCTGGACGTGCGGGTCGCCAACGGCGAAATCAGCGAGACCCTCTACAACAAGCTGACGGCCAACCTGCAGAAGGCGCTGGACGCCGCGGCGGAGTAGCCTGTCCCCCAAGTGGGTTTTTGTCTGAAAGGGGTGCCCGGCTTCGCCGGGCACCCCTTTCAGACTATATAGGATGCGCCCTCAGCGCAGCACCGCCGGTAGGAACGCGACGGGAACCAGCGCTGGCGTTGATGTCGGCGTGGCAGTGGGTGTGTCGGTCGGCACCGGGTCGGGCACGAGCGTTGCGGTCGGCGTCGGTGTCTCCGTCGGTGGAAGCGCGGTCGCGCTGGGCGTCTGAGTTGACGTTGCGGTGGGCGGCACGGGTGTGGCGGTCGGCGTCACAGTCGGCGTTGCAGTCGGCGTTGCAGTCGGTGGAACGGCAGTCGCCGTCGGCGTGGCTGTGCTCCCCCCAGCCGGGAGCACGATGATGCTTCCGCGCATGGGGCCACCAAAGGTGCCATGGTTGGCGCATTGATAGTAGAACGTTCCGGCGGTGTTGAACATGACCGAATAGGACGCTCCGGCATTGTTTGCGAATCCGCCCGGCACCGGGACATCGCTGGCCGGGCCATCCACCTGGCGTAACGGATGAAACGGCGAGAAACTGCCGGACCAGCTTACGGATTCACCCACCGTGATTGTGACCACGTTCGGGCTGTAGAAGACAAAATCAAACCCGATTGACGCATCATTCGGCCGCAGGGCATTCAAGTCGATGACGACGCCGCGCGCATCCGTTACGTGATTCGTCGATGCGCCCAGCGCCGGATTCTCGTGGCTGGCATGCGCGACATCGCCCGATTGCAGCGCCAGCCAGCTGGCCAGGCCGATCAAGAACGATGCCGCCAACGCGACCACTTGCGTAGATGTCTTCTTCATATTCCCCCCTGTCATTGCCGTCCCATCGGAAGTGCGGCGCATGGAGATTAGCACGAACAGCGGTTTTCGGGCGCCGCGCTTCGCCACTCCAATCGTCGAACGCGCTATCTTTCCGGAAGAGGTATCGCCTCGGCTTTGCCGGGGCGATACCTCTTCCGGAGATAATTCTGGCGCGCATTGAAACAGCCTGCTAAAATCCCGCCGCTATGCGCGTACCCATTTCGTGGCTCAAAGACTACGTCGATATCAACCTGCCCATCCCTGAACTGGCCGAAATGCTCACCCTGGCCGGCCTCGAGGTCGAGAAGATCGACTACTTCGGTATCCCCGGGGCCGAGCTCGTGTGGGATCGGGAGCGGATCGTCATCGGCGAATTGCTCAAGGTCGAGCGCCATCCCAACGCCGACAAACTCACCCTGGCCACGGTCAATTACGGACCAGGCCGCGAAATCACGGTCGTCACGGGCGCGCCGAATATCGCGCCCGGCGACAGCGGCCAGAAGGTTGTCCTCGCCCTCAAGGGCTCGAAGCTCTATGACGGCCACAAGGAAGGCCGAGTCCTGACCACGCTCAAGGAAGCGATGCTGCGCGGAATCAAGAACGACTCGATGGTGTGCTCGGAAAAGGAACTCGGTCTGAGCGACGAGCACGAGGGCATCATCCTGTTGCCGGCCGATGCTCCCGTAGGCGCACCGCTGCAAGATTACCTGGGCGATGCGGTGCTCGAGATCGCCATCCTGCCCAACATCGCCCGCTGCACCGGCGTCCTGGGCGTTGCGCGCGAAGTGGCCGCCCTGACAGGTCAGGAAATCCGCTATCCCGATACGACCTACGTCGAGGACGCGCCCGAAGCCGCCGCCGATCTGGTTCAGATCGTGATTGAGAACCCGGATCTCAACCCGCGATTCACCGCCAGCGTCATTCGCGACGCGCAGTTCGGGCCCTCGCCCTATTGGATGCAGCGCCGCCTGCAAATGTGCGGGATTCGGGCCATCAGCAACGTGGTCGATGTGTCGAACTACGTCATGCTCGAGCTCGGCCAGCCCACCCACACTTTCGACTACGACCAGTTGGCGGGGGCGAAGAAGACGATTGGCTCGCGTCTGGCCGCGCCGGGCGAGAGCATGGCCACCCTGGACGGCAAGAAGCGCGCGCTATTGCCCACGGATATTGTGGTGATGGAACCCGGCCGAGCGATCAGCCTGGCCGGTGTGATGGGCGGCGGTGACACTGAGATCAGCGCAACCACGCGCAACATCCTGCTCGAGATCGCGGCCTGGGATCCGGTTAGCCTGCGCCGCACGGTGCGCCATCACCAGCTTCCGTCGGACGCTTCATTTCGCTTCATCCGGGGCGTGCACCCCGAGATGACGATGCTCGCCCAGCGCCGGGCATTGCACCTTTTGCAGCGTTATGCGGGCGGCAAGATCGCCCGCGGCATCGTCGATGCTTACCCGAATCCGGCCCCGCGCGCCGTCATCGACCTGGACCCGGCTGAGTCGCGCCGTCTGCTCGGGGTCGAGATCCCCGTGCCCGAGATGCGCCGCATCCTCGAGTCGCTCGAGTTCGGCGTGGCCGATGGCGCGGCCGGCGGCTTGCGCGTGACGGCCCCCGCCCACCGGCTCGACATCGAAGGCGCCCACGACCTGATCGAGGAGATCGGGCGGATCTTCGGTTACAACCGCCTGCCAAACACCTTGATGGTCGACGAGATCCCGCCCGCCCATGACAATGGCGCGTTCGCCTTTGAAGAACGGCTGAAGGATGCCCTGGCCGATTGCGGATTGCAGGAGATCGTCAGCCATCGCCTGACCACGCTCGAGGCCGAGAGCCGCCTGCTTCCGGCGGGCACGCCGCCCGACGACCGACCGTATGTAACCCTCAAGAACCCGATCAGCTCGGATCGCATCTCGATGCGGCACACCCTGGCCTCGGGCTTGCTCGATGCGGTCGCCTCGAATGCCCGCCACCACGCCCGGATCGCCCTGTTTGAGCTGGGCAGCGTGTATCTCCCGTCCGAGGACGGCGTGCTGCCCGATGAGCAGCCGCGCCTGGCGATCGCGCTGTGCGGGTCGCGTGGCGAAGGCGGCTGGGACTCGGCCTCGCGCGGCGCCGCGGCGGCGCCGATGGACTTCTTCAATCTCAAGGGCGTGATCGAGACTGCCTTGTCAGCGCTCAGTATCAGCGGCGCCCGATTCGAGCCCGCCGCGCACCCGAGCTTCCACCCGGGTCGGACGGCCGCGCTCGTCGCCCAGGATGGCGCGCGGCTGGGTCTGCTGGGTGAGCTGCACCCGCGTGTGCGCGAGGTGTTCGGCCTGCCAGAAATGGCGGTGACCCTGGCCGACTTGGATGTCAACGCCCTTCGCGCGGCCGTTTCGGGCGCGGCCGAAGTCGTCGACCCGCCCCGCTTCCCGGCCGTGGTCGAGGATCTGGCGGTGATCGTCAACGAGGATGTCCCTGCCGCCCAGGTCGAACAGACTGTCCTGCGCGCGGGCGGCAATTTGCTGCGCGGCGCGCGTATCTTCGACGTCTACCGAGGCGAGCAGATCGGGGCAGGCAAGAAGAGCCTGGCCTTCTCGCTGACCTACCAGGCCGACGACCGGACCCTGACCGACAAGGACATCGAAAAGCCGCGGGCCAAGATCATCCGCGCGGTTGAAGGGCAATTGGGCGGGACAATCCGCAAAGGCTGATTTTTCCTGAAATCGGTGGTCCCCGCACCGGCGTACGCCGGTGCGGGGACCACCGATTTCAGGGTTCTGAGTTATTTCGCGGCGGCGAGATTTATCACCTTGCGCAGCCGCCCGGCGCGCGCGGCCGGGGCGGCGGCGAGGCGGCGGGCGATGACGGCGATATAGGCGTCCTTGTTCCCGGTGTTAACGGCGGCCAAAACGTGCTCGGCATGCTGCGGCACGTCCTTCTCCCGGCAGGTCTTCAGGTGGTTGAGTAGATACGGAAAGAGCTGCTCGGCGTAACGCGGATTCGCGGCCGCGACCAGGGCCAGGGTCTTGACCCCGTTTTCAACCGTGATGACCGAACCGCGCTCCATCACCCCAATGATGTCGTCGGCGCGCTTGAAGATCACGTCTGCGGCCAAGGGAGCCACCGTCGACAACGCGATCATGCCGCCCCACACCAGGCGGTTGTTCTTTGAGGAGAGCAGCTTGAGAAAGGCGCTGGCGTAGGCGCTCACCAGATCGGGACGGAGGTGGCCGATCTCGTAGAGCACCTTGATGCAATCGGCTTGGACGGCCTTGTCCGGCCGTTGCAGACCTGCCGCAATTTCAGCGATGCCGCGTGTGTCCCCGCTTTCGGCGAGCGACTTGGCGAGTTCCAGGTTGGGCACCTCATCCCGGCGTCCCATCGCCGTGGCAATTTGATCTATGGCCGACATTGGACCTCCACATGTGCCCAATCGTACTGTGTTTTTGGGAGCGATACGCCCCGGCTTCGCCGGGGCGTATCGCTCCCATTGCCCACCGCAGGTTGTGTATAATAGAACATATGTTCTATATGGG
>Ga0073902_10002084_pt1 | contig 10589 bp, 19 predicted proteins | sample KloWWTmeKNB19Kit_FD_66667 | JGI IMG/M metagenome (GOLD analysis project Ga0073902, IMG submission 66667) | Active sludge microbial communities from Klosterneuburg, Austria, studying microevolution and ecology of nitrifiers - Klosterneuburg... | ecosystem: Engineered > WWTP > Aerobic digester >...
CTTCACAATTACCTCCGAATAAAAAAAGTCCTCTTTATATAATATTACTATGGCAAAAAGCTACTACTGTATATTATGACATGGTTTGCGGAATTGGCGCTGATTTACCCCCAATTACTTGAAAAGGAGAAAACAAATGAAAAAAGTAAAACCTAAAAAACCAAGTAAAAAAGTTACAAAGAAAAAAGCTAAAATTAAAAAAACTACAACTCGAAAACGAAATCCAGATAAATATAAAGAAAAATTGAAAAAAGCCGAAGAAGAATTGAAAAAAGCTAAGTTTGCACTTCAAAACGATAATAGTCAAGTAGGATCAACTTTATCTCGTTCATTATATAATAAATATGTACATACCAAAGAACGATATGACGATTTAATGTATTCTGATGATTGAATAAAATAAAAGGTTGAATGATTAAAGTTTCAAAAATTAAACGTAGAAAAAATCCCGAGACAGTAGATTTTCACAGATATGAAAAAGGTTATCATGTAACTAGCGAAAAAAGTTTTGAACAAATATTAAAATCTGGTTATTTGAAACCAAATTCTAATAAACATTTAGCTACATTTTGGGAAGCAGATTATTACGGTTATTTTGAAAAAGGTTTTACACCATTATTTTTTGCTAGTTCAATTGAAACTTTAGAAAAGAATTTTTATATTAGAAAAGACTCGAAAGTATTAGAAGTAGATATTAGTTCATTTAAACAATATCCCGATTTACCAATGTTCGGAAATCGAGCAAAAACTGATAAAAAAGGAATGTATTGGGTGTATAACGTACCTTCTCAATTTCAAGGAAAAATGAAAATAAATGAAGTAACACCATTTGAAGAATTTTTTACCGATAGACGATTAGGAAATTCTGTAATTGCTTATACTCGAAGTGTTGTGGTAATTAATTATATACCTACTTCAAAAATATTGAATGTTTGGGATGGAAGGGAATTTAGATATGATTAAGAAAAAAGTTTCAAAAGTTAAGGTTAAAGCTAAAAGTAAGGTCAAAAGTAAAACCAAAATAAAAGCTAAGAAAGTTTCGAAAAAAGCTAATGTAAAAGTTAAAAATCCGGTTTATCTTGATTCTGATTATTTATTTGCGAAAGCTTATAATAAGTATGTATACCTTATTGAGCTACTAAATCGATTTGTATATGTACACTCAAATACTGGAATAATGTATGGGGCATTGACAAGTAAAAGAGCAGGGCAAAGATTATCTCGCGACACTATAAAATCTATCGATGGAAAAGGATTAGATTTTCTAAATACAAGACTTTATATATTAAAAACTAATTACAATCAAATGCCAAATCGAGATGACTTATCATTAATTGCTGAAAATAATGATTATTTAGGTAATGAATTATTTTGGGACGAACATGATGAATTCAGAAAAGATTCTTTCAAAAAATCAACAGATTATCAATTCACATTAGAGAGTGTAGATAAAATAATTGGTAATAGAATTTATGTAAGACGATTGAAACAGGTTAAAAGTAAAAATGATTAAGAAAAAAGTAAAAGTTAAGAAAAAAGTCAAAAAATGTAAAAATCCAAAATTAGAAAATAAAGCACAAGAAATTTTAAATGATATCGATTTTAAATTTTTGTCAGAAGGAAATGATGGTGAATTATATAAATTCAAAATTAACAAGAATAGATCATTTAATCAAACGGTCTTAAAACCTGGCGAATATATTATAAAAATATTCAGATATCCAGTTAAAAATATTACCAGATTAAAATTATTATCCGATAAAGGACTAATTCCTAAAATTTATTTAATTACTTCAAAATATATTATAATGAAATATATTAAAGCTGTAACTTTATATGAATTTATAAAAGAAAATAAAGATAAGGACCTATATGATCCTGAACATATTATAAAACGATTAAGATTTTTAATTAATCAGTGGCATAAATTAGGATTTGCTCATGGTGATTTAATATTAACAAATATATTAATAACAGATGATTATAAAATATATCTAATTGATCCTAAAATCAAAAGTGAAAATTATCACATAGATGATGATTATGCAGATTTAGAGCATTTAGAATCTTATTTGAAAAATCAGGATGAATATGATTAAGAAAAAGGTTAAAACTAGAAAGAAAAATCCCTTTACTAATACAAATGATGTAAAGGATTATATTTCTAAAAATTCTATTTATTTTAGATGGTTAGACCAAGGATTTTACTCTGATGTTTACCAATTTAAAACTGATAAAAAATTAGTTTTAAATACTAAAATTTTAAATTCTGGTGAATATGTTCTTAAAATTATGAAATCGTCTACTTATCATTGGCGAACTGACGAAATTGAGTATTTAGAAAAATTATCTAAATATGGCTTAATTCCTAAAATATTTATTATTACTAAAAGTTATCTGATTAGTAAATTTATTGATGGGTACACTTATTCTGAAATAAAAGAAAAATATCACTATGGTGAAATAACCGAAGAAGATTTTCTAGAAATTAATCATAAAATAGATTATCTTACATCTGTATGGTATAAATTAAACTTTAATCATCGTGATTTACATGATGGGAATATAATGATTAGTAAAAATTTTAATAAAGTATATTTTATAGATCCTAGTACTCTTTAAAGACTGCCTAAGTCTTTTGATTAAATAAAAAGGTTTATAATGATTAAGAAAAAGGTTAAAATTAAAACTGAAATTAAAGTTCGAAAACGAAAAAATCCTTATTTACAATTTCAAGCAGAAAATATTCTCAATGAATTAGATCCTAAAAATAAAATTGATTTTAAATTTATAGGTGAAGGATCGTATGGAGAAGTTTATTGTTTTGAACTCAATCAGAATAAAATATTTCAGAATGTCATATTAAAACCTGGAAAATATATAATAAAAATATTTAAAAGATTTACTTCAACTGAAGAAATAAAATATTTAGAAAAATTATCTAAATATGGGCTGATTCCAAAGATATTCATAATTAATAAAAAATTTTCAATAATGAAATATATTGAAAGTGAAACACTTCTAGAATTTGAAGAAAATAATAGAAATAATAGAAATTTAATGAAAAAATTATTTGAAAATATTATTAGCATGTTACAAAAATGGCATGAATTAGGATATTCTCATGGAGATTTAGATAGAAGAAATATTCTAGTTAGTAAGAATCATAAAATTTATTTTATTGATCCTAATTTTAAAAATTCTGAAGAAGAATTTGAGTCTGATAATGAATTAATAAAAGGATACTTAGAAGATTATCATTATTATAACGATCAACTAAAACAATAAAGGTCCCAATGAACACATATTTAGACAACGCAGCGACAACAAAAATAGACAAAAGAGTATTTGAAGCAATGACTCCATTCTTCAATGAACTTTACGGAAATCCTTCCTCAAATAATGCATGTGGCAGAGCGATTAGAGATCAAATTGATGACTCGCGCTTAACTATTTCTACTTTTCTAAATTGCGCACCAAATGAAATTATCTTTACTAGTGGAGCAACAGAATCAAACAATTTAGTTCTAAAAAGCTGTGAAGATTTATGCTGTTCAGAAAATCCTTTGCATTTCATTTTATCGAGCATTGAACATAAGTCAGTTCTCAATCTAAAAGAATACCTTGAAAATAAAGGTCATCAAGTAGATTTAATTGAATGTTCACCATCTGGTGTAGTAAGTCTCGAACATTTCAACTCACTAATTAAAGATAATACCGTTCTAGTTTCTTGTATTTATGTAAATAACGAAACTGGAATAATTCAACCAATTCACGAAATCTCTAAGATTTGTGAAGCGAATAATATTGCTTTTCATGTCGATGCCACTCAAATAGTAGGTAAAATGAAGGTTGATTTACATGATTTAAATATTGACTTTTTAAGTCTTTCAGCGCATAAGTTTCATGGACCCAAAGGTGTTGGCGCTCTGTATAAAAATAATAAAACTGAATTAAAATGTCAGATTATTGGTGGTTCACAAGAAGATGGTTATCGAAGTGGTACTGAAAATGTTCCTGGAATTATTGGAATAGGTAAAGCTGCTGAAATAGCTTCTGAAAATCTAGAAGCTAATTATTCATATTTTTGTAAACTAGAAGCTTACTTTGTTAAGATGCTTGATGCTTATGAATTGAATTATCAGATAAATGGTGATTTGGAATCTAAAGTTCCTTGGATATTTAATATTTGTTTTCACGATATTCTTGCCGAAGATGCTGTTGAAGGATTACAGGATTTTTGCTTTAGTAAAAGTTCAGCCTGCTCTAAAGGAAATTATCCATCACACGTATTGCAAGCAATGGGATTAAGCGAAGACTATGTTAATCGTTCACTTCGAATTTCATTTAGCAAGTATACGACAATGGACCAAATAAATTCATTTTGTAAAAAGTTAAAAAAATTAATTGAGAAAAATACATTATGAAAAATTCAAATAAATATTCAATAGTATTAACATTATCATTAGTGTCGTGTTCAGGTGATGAAAATAATACTGAGTCATTTGACGAAAATCCAATATGCGGAAATTTAATTGAAGAATTAGATGAAGAGTGTGATTCTGATTTTGAAAAATGTATATCGTGCAAATATCCTAGAATGATTTTTATAAATTCGAATGATTTGCTGTCTACATCTGAAATTAACAGCAAGTCTTTTGAAGAATTAAGTTCATTGTGTGTTACTCAAGCAGATTTGAACGGATTTAATACTAATAAAAAATGGGAAGCTTGGATTTCAAAAAACAACAATGATGTAAAAGATCGACTTTACAATTCTCCTGGACTTTATATAAATTATACAGGTGATATTATTGCATATTCATTTGAAGATTTGACAGACGGTACAATAAATAATCCAATATCATATAATCAAAGTGGCGATCTAATAAATACAAATGTTTGGACAGGAACCTTATTTAATGGAACATCCTCGCCATCAAATTGTAATAATTGGTCACTAAATGATGGAATATTCGGAACGATTGGTAACACAAATACTATTTCGAAAGATTGGACAAGTTCTGACCAGTTAGGAAATTGTTCTGATAGAAAACATTTTTATTGCATTGAAAGTGAGTATTTATTATGAGAGTGATTAAGAAAAATACGGTCAAAAAACGAAATCCTGCTAATTCGAATGATGCCGAACGAAATCGTGAAATCGACGATTACATCGCAACCGGAAAAATGAAAAAGATCGAAGGATCTGGCGGAACAGGAATTTCTTTTTCTAGAAAAAGTAAAGTTATTCGAATGCTTACACGAGAAAATTGTCCTATCTGCGGATCTTGGACAGATTCTTCTGGTGAGTATCGACACTATGATTGGTGTTCTAAGTATAAAAAATCTAGAAAAAATCCAATTCCTGATTTAATAAAGATCAATGTTGTCAAATCTTCGAAAGATGACATTTATATTTCTTATAAAAATAAAGAAATAGAATTTACTGGGAAAGATGCTATAAAAATGAGAAATTTGCTTAAAACTGAATTGGCAAAGTTTAGAAATTCTCCAATGCTCCAAAGTCAATATCCTGGTAGTTATGATATAGCTGGTGGATTTTATTTATATATTACTGAAATTTTAAAGTATGAATATCCTAAAATATTTCGGTGAAGTATGATTAAAATAAAGGTTAGAAAAAATCCAACTGATTTAGAATTTTTAAAACAATTAATCGTCGATAAAGAAACTTTCAAAATTACTGATGGTAAAGATAAAATAATTTCTTATCAATATAATGTTTATTTTGAAGGCAAACGAATTGGATATGCTGAAATAGTAAAAGGTCAAAATACAGTCGATGATATTGAAGTATTAAAACCATATCAGCGTAAAGGTTTAACTACTTTTCTTTATGACTATATTGAAAATGATTTAAAAATTAAATTAGAACCTTCTGAATATCTCGATCCTGATGGAAAGAAATTTTGGGAGAGTAGATTAAAATCTGGTAAACGTTGAAGCCTTTAGGAGAGCTGTAATGGACTCAAAATTAAAATCTCTATTAAAATACCAATCCGATCGTAAAAAAGTTAAAATTCTTAATAGCGATAGAATCTTCGAAGATGGTTATTCGCAAAAGGAATTAAAAGATTATTTGACTCCAACCCATACGAAAAGATTAATTGCAGATAATAATAAATATTTTCTTTACAAAATTATTTCTGAAAAACCATTTAAAATAAAACTTCGATTATTCAATGCATCAGGAGTAATAAAAGATATTATTCTAAAATTGAATAAAGAAAGAGCTTTGGAAATCGCAATTATTTTAGGATTAGAAGATAATTGTAACGATGATGGAATGAAATATTTGATTTCAGAAAAAGATGAGCATTTTCCACGAGGAATGAAAACCTGGAATGCAATTTTAAGAATTATTCGAAAGCATAATTTAAAAACAGATTTGTTTAGTAAATCTTATAATCGAAAATAGTTATGATCAAACGCAAAAATTCCAATCGAAAAAATCCTGCAAATTTCGATAACGAAAAAGGTATAGGTCGATCTAGATATCATTTTTCTAAACAATTTGACTCAGTCGAAGTTTTAATGAAGCCTTCAATATTCTTAGAATTAGCTTATCCTCTAGATTACTACAATAGTTACCCAGAAGGTTTCGAATATATCATCGATCATATAGATAAAGAATTACCAATTGCTACTCCTTATTTATGTATAATTAAACTTGAAAATGGTGATTTTCAAATCGAAGGTCACGAAGGTAGACATCGAACTATTGTCATAAAGAAAAAATACGGAGACATTCCTAGTAAAGTATTATTGATTTTTGAGAATTTTGACGCAGGTGATTTAATTAAAACGTTGAATAAAATTAATTATGGCGTCATTTCGGAAGATAGTGATTTTATTAAGGGACCTTTGTTTGAGTATTAAATTATGAAAAAACTACAAGCCAAAAGAAAAATTAGAAAAAATCCTTCTTATAATATCTTCCTCGACGATGAACGATTCCCTTCATCAAAAGACGAAAAAGATTACACAATAGTAAGAAATTACGAAGACTTTGTAGATTTGATTAATACTTTAGGGTTACCAAAATATATTTCTTTCGATCATGATTTAGGTGAAAATGAAACTGGATACGATTGTGCAAAATTTTTAGTTGAATATTGTTTAGATAATAACAAGAGACCAACTTTTGAATTTTATGTTCATTCTCAAAATCCAGTTGGGAAAGAAAACATCAAGCGATTGTTGAATAATTTTAAGAGGTTATATGAGTAAATTAATTAAACGTGAAAATAATTGGAAAGTACAATCTCATTCAATGGATAAAGAATGGAGAGACCTTGTAATTAAAGATAAGAAATTAAAGGACCCTATTTATATTCAAATTTTAGTACCTAATAAACCATTAGCCTTAAATACAATACATTTATTGTATTATAAAATTCAAAAAGATTTAAAAATAGATTATTTAGGATCTGAAGATTTTCTTATTGAACGAAAAAGATTACCTGAAGTTCGAAAATATGTGAGTGATTATTACGGGTCTTATATTAAAGATATAACGGCGAGGAGGAAAGTTAGAAAATGAAACTAATTAAAAACAAAAATCGAGTTGAAAAATTAACTCCGGCTCAAAAGCGAAATCGTCGATTAAAACATATCAAACGCGATAACGCAATTAAATCAGAAATTATTGAATTTGATAAAACATTAATTGACAAAGATGGTGTAAAGTATAAAAAATATAAAGTCGGAGATATTCATCCGGCTCTTTATAATTCTAAAAATACTGGACATTTTAATAAAGACTTGTACGATCCGCGAGAATTAGAATTTAAAGAAGAAATAGAAATTCCTGTAAATAGATTGATTCTTAAACCAAACAAAAAATATACTTTGATTATTAATTACCCATTAAGTGTTCCATACGAACAAGAAATTCAATCTGGAAAAGATGGAATGACTTTAAGAGAAGTAGTTGATTTATCTGTAGACGCTTACAAAAAAATTTACAAAGAAGAAGCTAAAACTTCAAAATTAAAAGAAGAATCTATTTCTAAGAGAACTAAAGGTGCTTCTAATTTAATTAATCGAGCTGAAACTAATGGTAAATATGGTATTTGGGGTCATGGAATAGAAGATTTAAGTATTACACATATCATAGTTAAAAATAATAAAATATATTTGAGCATAGATTCATAATAATATGACAACTTCTAAAGAATTAAAAGACGCAATTTGCGAAGAATATTTAAATAATCCCAATATCAGAATTGATGAAATGTACACCAAATATAATATTTCGGAAGGTACTTTTATTAAAATAAGAAAAGAACGAAATTTACCAATGAGATCTAGACAAATCAGAGCTCCTGTAAATAGAAAAAATTTAATTAAGTTTGATGAAAATTATTTTGAAATAATTGACTGTGAAAAGAAAGCGTACTGGTTGGGTTTTATTTTAGGAGACGGTCATATTAGTAAAAATAATTCTTTTATGACAATAGGATTGGCAAGTAAGGATATTGAACATTTAAAATTATTTAAACTAGATTTAAATTCAAATCATGTAATTAAAGAAAAAACAATTTTCGACATTAGAACTTCAAAATCATATTCAAGTTGTCATATTCATATCTGTAGACAAAAAACGTGTAATGATTTAATTAATCATGGAATTACAAATACTAAATCTACAGACTGCAATTTACCAGATATACCTAAAGAATTAATTCATCATTTTTTACGTGGTTTATCAGATGCTGATGGATGTTTTACAATAGATGGTAAAAATTTAGTATTTGCACTTGCGTGTCCTGTTGAAAAATTATTACAAGAGATTCAATTAATTTTAATGGAAACGTGTGATTTAGCAGAAACAAAAATTACTTATCAAAAATCATGTTATACATTAAAATACGGAGGAAATAAACAAACAAAAAGAATTTTTGAATATTTATATAAAGATTCTACCCGATGCTTGGATCGAAAATTTAATTTGGCAAACAATCATTTGAATGAAATAGAATGTTCGGATAATATTTTATATGAAAATTTACACGAAGCCAAAATAGCATTAATTTAAAATATAATTCAAGTTAGGAAACTTATATGAAAATTAAATCAAAAAAATTACCAAGAAAAAAATCAGTCAAAAATCCTTATGATTCAAACAAAGAACTTACTAATTTTACATTGAAAACAATAGACAATAAAATAGTCGAATTGAAAAATGAATTGAAAAAGAATGATGGTTATTACAGTTCTAATGTTGTTAGTATCAAAGTATTAAACTTTATTAAAGCTGAAATGTTAAGCAAAGATGAAGATGGTGATTGCAATTTTCCAAACCATTGGACATATAATTTAGTTGCTGATTTGAACAGTGTATTTCAATCAATATTCGAATCTGGGTATATGGATAGAAATTACTAGAACTATAATCGTATGAAAAAGTTAACACTCAAACAACAATTAGAAAAATCTCAATCATCAGGAGACGAATTAGCTGAGATTTTGAATAAATTTATATATTTGAAAGGTTCTAAATCAGAATTAAAAGGAGCGCTTGACAAGTATTCTAGAATCGAAGGATGGTTTCCCGACGATTTTAAAAATAAAAAACCGAAAACATCATGAATCAATTCACTCCAAAAAACATAAATAATAATCCCAACTTTGTAAAAGGAGATCTTCAGGTAAGTGGTGACTTAATTGTTGACGAAAATTTCCTAACTCAAGGAAATGCTACATTTTCTAACAATTTATCAGTTAGCGGAGCATTACTTAATGTTCCCAGCGGATTTATTAGAGGTAGAAGTGAAATTCCACCACTTTCAATAATTACAGTTCCTGCGGATACTGATTATGATGTGACAGTAAACGATCGGGTATTGCTCATTAGTACTACGATCGCAGGAGATCGCGTAATAACATTACCAGATTTAGGAAGTAGTGTATTTCAACTAACTATATACGCAACTGCCATGAATACTGGCAAATACAATCTTGATACAACTGCGCAGGGAACTATAACTATTGAATTTGTAACTGTTGTCAAAACAGTATTGCACTTAGGAAATGGTCTTTGGACATTATTGACTACTCAATCATAGAAAGAATAAATAAATAAAATGAACAACTTATTACTACTAGCAGCATTAGGCGCAGGTTATGTATATTTCAAAAAACCTAAAGCCGTAACTAAAAAATCAACTAAACCTAAAGTCGAAACTCCTAAAGCCGAGACACCTAAAGTCGAAACTCCTCCTAAAAATGGAAAAGTAACTTCGGGTTCAAAAGATGTAGGATATGAAATTTACGATTGTAACAAACTAATTATTTACGATAATCAAAAAGCATATGACTACGCATTTGATTTAGGAGCTAACACTAAAGAGCTGAATGGACAATTTGATGATATTTTCTTTGGTAAGTGTTTCGAAGATCCTAAAGATTTGACTAATCTTATGAAAATAACAGAAAATGTAGATAAAGCAAAATTCATTTTCAATTTAATGAAATACGCATTGTCTGGATATGCGACAAATCATCCCGATGAAAAAGATAATCTTTTATCGACCTTAAAATCAATTAAGAATAAATTGGAC
>Ga0073902_10002085_pt1 | contig 10586 bp, 6 predicted proteins | sample KloWWTmeKNB19Kit_FD_66667 | JGI IMG/M metagenome (GOLD analysis project Ga0073902, IMG submission 66667) | Active sludge microbial communities from Klosterneuburg, Austria, studying microevolution and ecology of nitrifiers - Klosterneuburg... | ecosystem: Engineered > WWTP > Aerobic digester >...
TCGTCTGTCCGGAGATGCGCGGGTGGGGAGTCTTTCTGGTGGTGGCATCAAACGTGTGGCCTTGGCCCGTGCCCTGGTTGGCGAGCCGGAAATGCTCTTGCTCGATGAGCCAACCAACCACCTGGATATCGACGGCATCCTGTGGCTGGAAGAGCTCATTCGCGATTTTCCGGGGGCCGTGGTGGTGATTACCCACGATCGGGTCTTCCTGGACAACGTGGCCACGCGCATCGTCGAACTTGATCGCGGCCTGCTGAGCAGTTTCCCCGGGCGCTTCACTGAGTATCTGGCGCGCAAGGCGGATCAGCTTGATGCAGAAGAGAAGGCCAATGCACGCTTCGACAAGCTGCTTGCCCAAGAGGAGGTGTGGATTCGCAAGGGAGTGGAGGCTCGCAGAACCCGCAATGAAGGGCGTGTGCGGCGGCTGGAGGCCCTGCGACGGGAGCGGAGTGCGCGTCGTGATCGCTTCGGCAACGTCAAGCTGGCCTTGGACAGGGGCGATGGTAGCGGCCAGATGGTGGCGGAGCTGGAGCATGTGGGCAAGACCTTTGGCGACCGACATATCGTTCGGGATTTTTCCACCCGCATCCTGCGCGGCGACCGCATTGGCCTGATCGGGCCGAATGGCGCCGGCAAGACCACCCTGCTCAAGCTGATTCTCGGTGAGCTTGAGGCGGACGAGGGAAGCATCCGTCGCGGTACCCGGCAGACCGTGGCCTATTTCGATCAGTTGCGTGCGCAGCTTGACCCTGAAGCGCCGCTGACCGAAGTCATCAGCCCGGGGTCGGATTATGTGGAGATTGCAGGCCACCGCACGCACATCATTGGCTACCTGGGGGATTTCCTGTTCTCTCCCCAGCGCGCCCGTTCGCCGGTCAAGTCCTTGTCCGGGGGCGAGCGCAATCGTCTCTTGCTGGCCCGCCTGTTTGCCCGTCCAGCCAATGTTCTGGTGCTGGATGAGCCGACCAACGATCTCGACATCGAGACTCTTGATCTGCTCGAAGATCTGCTCGCCCAATACGACGGTACGGTTTTCCTGGTCAGCCACGACCGGGCCTTTCTCGACAACGTCGTGACCCAGGTGATCGCGGCGGAAGGTGAGGGGTGCTGGAAGGAGTATGCCGGTGGCTACGATGACTGGCTGAGAGTGCGCAAGTCTGCGGCTACGGCGAGCGTGCCTGCTACACCGAAAGCCTCCCCGGTGAAGAAGGAGGCGCCTACAGCTGCGGTAGCGGCGACAAAGCCTGCCAAGCTTAGCTGGAAGGAGCTGCGCGAACTGGAGGCGCTGCCGGATCGCATTGCCGGACTGGAAGCCGAGCAGGCGCAGGTCCAGGCGCGTCTGAATGACCCGGCGACGTATCGGGACAGTTCTCAGGAGATTCCTGGTTTGAACGCACGTCTGCAGACCTTGGAGGCAGAGCTCGAAGCCGCCATGCTGCGCTGGGAAGTGCTGGAGTCCCGGGGCGGCAAGTAGGCGACGTCACGCGGGAGGAGGAAGGGCACCCTCCGGCCGGCCGCCGGCCTGAAGCAGGTGCTCGGTAGCCTCATGGGGTACTGACAAACGATGGAGCAGGCTTTCCCGCCCAATGTGGAGTAGGGCCTCAATCGCCGCGAGGTCATCGGGGATGGCCGCATTGTCCCAGCCTTGGGCAGTATGTCGTGCGAGGCTGGTGGCTAGCTGTACGGTGCGAACTCGGGGGTTCTGGATCTGCCGTTCGTCCATCATCGAGATGAGTAGCTCGGGCAGATGCCACTGGCGCACCAGTGCCAGTTGCATTTCCCTTGCCGAGAAGTTGAACACAGCCCGCTGTGCAGCGCCGGAACGCAGGCTGCGATCAAGGCGTTGAGTCTCGTATACCTGCAGCGTGAGGTCTGGTGCAAAGCTCCAGCACAGGATGTCGGTGACTTCCGATAGAAGCGCGGCGACGGTGATCTCGTCTACGTCCAGATCGTGTCTCAGGATGGCCCAGTCCCGGGCATAGCGCGCTGCCCGGCGCGCCCGACCGATGACTTTCAATACACCGACCAGGGCCCGGGGGTGGGCTGCAATGTGATTTTCCACCGTGGGCAGATCGGCAAACTCCCGCAAGAAGGGCGAGATGCCCATCATCATGATGGCCCGCTCAATGGTAGTGATATCGTGGTTCTGCCTGGCCCTGCGGTGAGATTCGATGTGGATCAGGACTTTCAGGGTCATCATCGGATCACTCAGCACAAGGGCTGCCACCGTGCGTCCGTTGATGCTCTCCTCTTCTTCCCGCATGGCCTGCAGTTCCTTGACCGTATGTTTCAGGACAGGGATGGGCTCGTTGCCGAAGAACGCCAGATAGGCATCGATAGTGTCAAAGGCTTGGGTGATGAGGGCCATGGTTTTTTTCCGGCGGGCGATGACTCCATTTACGGCACGAGTGACGCAGGATTGAGGTGCTGGGCCGGTGTCCGGATGCATCGCCGGTGCCGGAGCTATAATCGACGGACTAACAACAGGAGCGCCGGCCTGGCGCCCATTCAAGAGGAGAAAAGCATGTCCAGCGTTGTTTCCCCCTTCAAGGCCTTCGTGATCCGTCAGGACGAAAACCGCAAGGTGTCTTCGGCCATGGAGACACTGTCCGTTGATGCCCTCGATGCAGGCGAAGTTCTTATCAAAGTGGCCTATTCGAGCGTGAATTACAAGGATGCGCTGGCTGCAACGGGTGCTGGGAAGATCATCCGTCGTTTTCCCTGCGTGGGGGGGATCGATCTTTCGGGGACGGTGGTCGAGAGCGCCGATCCGCGCTTCAAGGCGGGGGATGAGGTGATCGCTACCAGTTTCGATATTGGTGTTGCCCACCATGGTGGCTATGCGGAGTACGCGCGGATTCCGGCAGGCTGGGTCGTGCCCTTGCCCGTTGGCCTGTCGCTCTTCGACGCTATGGCACTGGGTACAGCGGGGTTTACTGCGGCGTTGGGTGTGGTCCGCATGGAGGACAACGGCTTGTGTCCCGAGAATGGTCCGGTCATCGTCACCGGTGCCAGTGGTGGCGTCGGCGGTCTGGCCATCGACATGCTGGCAGGGCTGGGCTATCACGTGGTCGCGCTGACCGGCAAGGCGCATGAAGAGGGCTATCTGAAGGACCTTGGTGCGGCGGAGATCCGCCTGCGTGACACCATCGATCCGGCCAAGACGCGCCCCCTGGATGCCGGCTTGTGGGCAGGTGCAGTTGATAACGTGGGTGGGGACATTCTGGCCTGGGTGCTGTCCACCATGAAGCAGGCCGGTACGGTGGCGAGCATCGGTAACGCCCAAAGCATCAATCTGCCGACCACGGTGTTCCCCTTCATCCTGCGCGGCGTGAGCCTGCTCGGGATCGACTCCGGCTACATGGGCTTCCCGACCCGTGCGCGGGTGTGGGAGCGTCTGGCCACCGATCTCAAGCCCCGTCACCTGGCCCAGATGACCCGCACCGTGCCCTTTGCCGAGTTGCCCGGCGTGTTTGATGACTTCATTGCCGGCCGGGTCAAGGGGCGCACCGTGATTGCCGTTAACAGCTGAAGTCCCTCTCAAGCGAGTCCAGCATGAATGACGAAAGCGATCAGGCCCTGCCACGGGTACTGATCATCGATGATTCCCGGATGGTGCGTGCGTCCATCATCCGGCACGTGCGGGACCGCTTTGAGGTACGTGAGGAAGCCGATGGAGAAGCGGGCTGGCAGACCCTGATGGTGGACCCGACCATCCAAGCGGTGATCACCGACATCGGCATGCCTCGCCTGGATGGCTACGGCTTGCTTGAGCGCATTCGCCGTAGCCGCATCTCCCGCATCAATACTTTGCCGGTGGTGGTGATCTCGGGCGACGACGAGCCGGATGTGCGGGTCAAGGCCAAGAGCGCCGGGGCCACCGATTTCATCTCCAAGAGCATCGGCAACGTCGAGCTGCTGGCGCGGCTGGAGGCCCTGACCCAGCTGGCCCGTACCCAGCGGGATCTGGAAGAGAGCCGGGCGGCCCTGGCTACGGCCAGCCCTACCGACCCCACCTCCGGGCTGGCCACGCCGTCCTATCTGCACTACCACGCAGCACAGGAGCTCTCGCTGGCCCAGCGGCGACATGGGGATCTCTCCGTGATGGTCATCGAGATCGACCAGTTCGACAGCCTGATCGCTCGCTATGGGGCGCACGTGGCGCAGCTGGTCAATCGCAAGCTGTCCAAGATACTGGCCACCAAGTTGCGGCAAGAAGATACCGTTGCCGAGCTGGCGCCGGCCCGCTTCGTCATCGTGTCGCCGAGCACCAATATGGACGGTGCATGTGCTTTTGCGATGCGTCTTCGGGCGGCCATCGATCACATCGTGATGACCTACCGCGAGGAGCGCATCCGCATCCAGATCACCATCGGTCTGGCGGCCGCCGAGCCCGGCAAGATCCAGACCGTCAGCCACCTCATTGGTGTTGCGGTGCAGCGTATTGCCGCGGGCAGGGCCGAGGGTGGCAACCGGGTGATGGGCGAGAGGGGAGAGATCACGGCAGAGATGGTTGGCACTCGGACGCGTGCTCCGATCAGCATCGACCAGTACCTCCTTCAGCTACGCACCGCCGGCCTTGATCCCCGTTTGCGCAAACAGCTCCCTGATGCCATACGGACACTCTTGCCTCTGCTGGAATTGATAGAATCCGAATTCCCCTCCGGTCTGCCGCTCGTCACCCTCGCGCGCGTTGCAGAAACCGGTCTGGTAAGTGCAGCACCCAAGGACGAATAACAAGGCGGGCGCCAAGACGCATCGCCATCCAACGCAGTGGTTTGACTATTCGAAAAAGGGAGAGGAACCCATGGCTTCATACAAGGAATTTCACAAGCGCTCCGTCGAAGACCGCAACGGCTTCTGGGGTGAGCAGGCGCAGCTGATTCACTGGAACAAGCAACCCGAACAGATCTACGATTTTTCCAAGCCGCCTTTCGTCAAGTGGTTCGTCGGTGGCGAAACCAACCTCTGCTACAACGCGGTTGACCGCCACGCGGAAACCAACCCCAACGGCAAGGCCCTGGTCTACATCTCCACCGAGACCGACGAAGAAAAGATCTACTCCTTCTCCGAGCTGCGCACCGAAGTCATGCGCATGGCGGCGATCTACCAGGAGTTGGGCGTCAAGAAAGGCGACCGCGTCCTGATCTACATGCCGATGATCGCCGAGGCCTGCTTCGCAATGCTGGCCTGCACCCGCATTGGCGCGATCCACTCGGTGGTGTTCGGCGGTTTTGCCTCCCACTCCCTGGCTACCCGCATCGACGATGCCAAGCCGACCGTGATCGTCTCCTCCGACGCCGGCATGCGTGGCGGGCGCCCGGTTCCCTACAAGCACCTGCTGGACGAAGCCATCGGCCTGGCCGAGCACAAGCCGGCTGCCGTGCTGATGGTCAATCGTGGCCTCGACAAGGAAATGAACGTTGTCGCCGGCCGTGACGTGGATTACGCCACCCTGCGTGCCAAGCACATGGATGCCCAGGTACCCGTCACCTGGCTCGAGTCCTCCGAACCCAGCTACATCCTGTATACCTCCGGCACCACCGGCAAGCCGAAGGGCGTGCAGCGTGACACCGGCGGCTACGCCGTGGCCCTGGCTGCGTCGATGAAGCACATCTACTGCGGCAACCCGGGCGAGACCTTCTTCTCCACCTCCGATATCGGCTGGGTGGTGGGTCACAGTTACATCATCTATCGTCCGCTGATCAACGGCATGGCCACGATCATGTACGAAGGCACCCCGCTGCGTCCCGATGCAGGCATCTGGTGGAAGATCTGTCAGGATCAGGAAGTCACCGTGATGTTCAGCGCCCCGACCGCCATCCGCGTGCTCAAGAAGCAGGACCCGGCTTTCCTCAAGAAATACGACCTGTCCAAGCTGCGCGCCCTCTACTGCGCCGGCGAGCCGATGGATGAAACCTCCCACAAGTGGATGATGGATGAGCTGGGCATCCAGGTCATCGACCACTACTGGCAGACCGAGACCGGCTGGGCCATGCTGTCCCTGATGCCCGGCGTCGAGAAGCAGGAAGTCCAGCTCGGCTCTCCCGGCTTCCCGGTGTATGGCTACGACGTGCGTCTGTTCCGCGACGACGGTTCCGAGTGCGGCCCCAACGAAAAGGGCATCGTCGGTGTCGTGCCGCCGCTGCCGCCGGGCTGCCTGTCCACCGTGTGGGGCGATGACAAGCGCTTCGTGTCCACCTACTTCACCCTGTTCCAGGAGCCGCTGGTTTATTCCAGCTTCGACTGGGGTATCAAGGACGACGCCGGCTACTACAAGATCCTCGGCCGTACCGATGACGTGATCAACGTTGCCGGCCACCGTCTTGGCACCCGTGAGATCGAGGAAGCCGTCCAGGCCCACCCGGCGATTGCCGAGGTAGCCGTGGTTGGCGTGGCCGATCAGCTCAAGGGTCAGATGCCCATGGCCTTCGCCGTGGTCAAGGACCCGGCGTCGGTGGACACCCCGGAAAAGGTGGCTGCGCTTGAAAAGGCTGTCATGAAGCTGGTGGATGGCAGCCTCGGCGCCATCGCCCGTCCGGCCCGGGTGCATTTCATCTCCGGTCTGCCCAAGACCCGCTCCGGCAAGATGCTGCGTCGCTCCATCCAGGCGCTGGCTGAGGGCCGTGATCCGGGCGATCTGACCACCATCGAGGATCCCTCGACCCTCGAGCAGATCAAGACCGCACTGGCTGCCAAGTAAGCGGTCCGCGGTCCTAAAGAAAAAAGCCGACCGGTCGCAAAACCGGTCGGCTTTTTTCATTCAGCCAGCTGAGCTTTGATGCCTGGGGCTTCAGGCCTCAGTAACCCTGGAAATCCCGCAGCAGAAAGACGTGGACCTCGCGCCGGAAATCCTTGTGGATGGGCACGACGACCTTGCCGAGTTTCTCGCTCGAGGCGAAGCGTGCGGCAATCTCGGGGATCTCAGCCTTTCTACCAACATAGAGGATGTCCCGGCCGCGCTTGTCGCTCAGGGTGGTCATCAGCTCATAGTGGTCGATGGGCGTCCCGCCCGGATGCCAGGCAGCATACTCGGCCGGGTGAAGGCGGTAGACCAGATGGGCGATCAGTTCCCGGTCTTCGGCCACCAGCACGCTGCCCGGATGCGCAGCCAGGTAGGGGCGCACGGCCTCCGCAAGATTGATCCAGCCACGGGCGCGCTTGAAGGGATCGTTCTTGGCTGTCAGTGCAATGCCCGCGGCGCGGGCCAGGTCTGGCCAGTGGTAGGCGGCGGTGGATGCAATGAGATTGAAGGCGATGCCTGCGACGACCCAGCGCTTCCGCTCTTTGAGGAATACAGCCGGTACCAGCAGGCAGGCCGCGATGAAGACAGGCGCAGCCCAGTTGCCGTTGGCCCGGCCGGTGAGTGCCTGCAGGCTCACCAGCAACAGCAAGGGCAGGATGAAGATCAGCAGGGTGCGGTGGGCGGGTGTTCGGGCAAGGCTCCCGCTGCGGAGCAGTGCCCAGGCCAGCAGTATTCCCAGCACCGGACCGAAGGAAAGCCACTGAGCGCCCAGGAATTCGCCGAGTTGGCCCGGATGAAGACCCCGCTCGCCGTGGCCGACCCGGGTGATCTCGGCGGTATGGCGGAAGGTGGGGAAGTCGTGGGTCCAGTTCCAGTAGAGGTTTGGCGACAGCACCGCAAAGGCCAGCAGCAGGGCTACCCAGGGTTGGGGGCGGGCCAGCCAGCGCCGATGACGTGGGTCGAGGATGATCAGCAGCAGCGCTGACGGCAGAAAGGCAGCCATGGTGTACTTGGACATCAGGCCGATGCCGATCACCGCGCCGCAGGCCAGCCAGTCCGCCCATCCATCGCCCTCCAGGGCCCGCAGCAGAAAGAGCAGGGCCAGTGACCAGCACAGCAGCAGGGGCGCGTCCGTGGATACGAACAGGCCCAGGGCGGCCACCAGGGGCATGGACAGGAAACACAGCCCGGCCCAGAAGCCGACCCGGGGCGAGTACAAACGGCGGCCCAGCCCATACAGGGCAAACGCGGTGGCTGGGTAGAGCAGCAAGGAGGGCAGCTTGATAGCCACCAGTCCGTTGCCGAGCAAGGCGGTGCTGGCGGCGATCAGCGCGGCGATCAGCGGTGGTTTGGAGTAATAGCCCCAGTCCAGGTTCTGGGACCAGCCCCAGTAGTAGGCCTCGTCCACGTACAAGTCGATGCCCAGGTGGTTGATCACCCAGATGCGGTAGGCGGTGAGCAGGGCGGCGATGAGGGCCAGCGGCCCGACGAGACTGCGGTCGTTCATGGCTTGATCCGCACCAGGGCGACGCCCCCTTCACGGAAAAGGATGTCCACCTGCGCATCGGCGGGCAAACGGTCCACGCGGGTGAGGGCCACCTGGCCCGCTTCGGGGCTGCCCTTGACGGTGATGGCCTGACGATAGACGCTGAAGCTGGGTGCCGTGGTGAAGCGCCAGAACATCACGTCTTCGCCGAGCTCCCGGGCTTTCAGTCCGGCGGCCTTGACCGGGCCTTGCGCCAGCTCGCCAGCGTAGGGGACAACGATGCCGGCCAGCAGAATGACCTGCAAGGCGGCCGTGATGACCAGTTTGGGGATGAGCCGGATCCGGGGGAAGAACATGATGCCGAACCAGACCATCAGGCCACCGACTGTCGCGGCGATGTAAGTGCCGTCGGCAACCTCAAGGGCGCGTGCCAGCTGGGCGCGGTAGAAGCCGTCACCCAGGCTGCTATGGGCCAGGGCATCAAACAGGTTTGGCAGCAGCGGAAAGAGCAGGAGTAACAGGCCCGGTGCGATCAGGTGGGGCCATGCCCGACGGGCTTCGCCCGCATGCAGCCCGATCAGGATGAACAAGGGCGTGCACCCGTAGAGCACGTAGTGGGGTAGCTTGGTTCCGGACAGGGAGAAGAAGGCCAGCACGAAACCGAACCAGATCCACAGGAAACGCCGGAGCGGGTCATGCACATCGCTGCGGACCCTTGCCAGGGCGTTGAAGAACAGGCCGCTCCAGGGGAGCAGGAGTAGCGGTACGGCGATCAGGTAGTAGAACGCACTGCCGCCGTGGCCTTCCAGCGATCCGGAAAAGCGCTGGACGTTGTGGCGCATGATGAAGCCATCGATGAAGTCCTGGCCGTGGAGCGCGTAGGCGTAGGCGTACCAGGGGGCGGCGATGGCCGTCAGGATCAGCAGGCCAAGGGGGTTGAAGACGGTGCGGAACCAGGTTTTCCATTCACCGCGACTGGCGCAGTAGAGCAGGCTCACCGTTCCCGGGACGATCAGGGCAACCGGCCCCTTGGTCAGGGCGCCCAGCCCGATCCAGACAAAGGCCCGCAGCAAGGGGGCGCGGCGTCCGCTTTCCAGGTGACGCCAGACATCGAAGAGGGTCAGGGCCAGCAGGCAGTTGAGCAGGCCGTCGGCAGTTGCAGCTCGGCCGATGGCAAAGGGGCCGAGGGCCGTGCAGGCCACAGCCAGTGCGAGCAGGGCCGCATCCTCGCCGATACGGCGACGGGCGAAGAAGTAGGTGGCGTAGCTCCAGACAATGGCGGCCACCGCCGAAGGCAACCTGAACGCCCACTCGCTGACCCCGAAGATCAGATACCCGACGGACTGCAGCCAGTAGACCAGGATCGGCTTGTCGAAACGCGGTGCGCCGTTGAGATAGGTGAACAGGAAGTCACCCCGTTCGAACATCTCGCGGGTGGCTTCCGAAAACGCGCCTTCGTCCACATCGAACAGGGGCGCGCCGCCAAGACGCAGCAGGAAGGCCAGCAAAGGAAGCGCAAGGATCAGGCGGCCGAGGATGCTGCCGGCGAGAGGCGCGCCGGCGGGGTGGAATCCGGGCATGGGCGGAGCCGCTTACTTGCTGCCGACGGTACGCCAGCCCTGGCTGTCGTCCAGGGCTGCACGGTCCTGGGCCACGTAGGCCTGGCTCTGGCCGGACTCGAAGTACACCCGGGTGAGTAGTTCGGCGAGCACGCCGGTGGTCACCATCTGGATGCCGGCAATCACGAAGAAGAAGCCGCCGAAGAACATCGGACGGGTGCCGATCGAGGCGCCCGTGAACAGCTTGAGCAGGCCCAGGTAGCTGAGGATCAGCATGCCCAGCGCTCCCAGTCCCAGCCCGATGCCACCGAAGAAGTGCCCCGGGCGGGTACGGAAGCGCATGAAGAAGTAAACAAAGATCAGGTCGAGGATGACCCGGAAGGTGCGCGAGATGCCGTACTTGGATTCGCCGAACATGCGCGCGTGGTGGGTGACCTCTTCCTGGGCGATCTTGCGCGGGGTGGTGACGGTGGCCAGCCAGGCCGGGATGAAGCGGTGCATCTCACCATACAGACGCACGTTCTTGATGGCGCTGGCGCGGAAGGCCTTGAGGGAACAGCCATAGTCCTGCAGGTGCACGCCGGTGATGCGGGCGATCAGGCGGTTGGCGATCTTGGAGGGGATCTTGCGCAGGATCATGCCGTCCTTGCGGTTCTTGCGCCAGCCGGCCACCAGGTCGAGGTCTTCACGCAGCAGACGGCCGACCATACGCGGGATGTCGATGGGGTCGTTCTGCAGGTCGCCGTCCATGGTGACGATGACGTCGCCGCGGGCCGCGTCGAGCCCCGCCTGCATG
>Ga0073902_10002087_pt1 | contig 10580 bp, 5 predicted proteins | sample KloWWTmeKNB19Kit_FD_66667 | JGI IMG/M metagenome (GOLD analysis project Ga0073902, IMG submission 66667) | Active sludge microbial communities from Klosterneuburg, Austria, studying microevolution and ecology of nitrifiers - Klosterneuburg... | ecosystem: Engineered > WWTP > Aerobic digester >...
CACAGACCAACGATGAATCGCTCTTCCGGAGCTGGCAACAACGCAACATTTCGAAATCACTGGTGCAGGAAGAGTTACTAAATCAAGGGTACTCTGCAGAAGAAATCACTTCCATGCTGGAAGAGTATACCCGATATCGCATTGCCCGACGTAATACCATGGGTTGGTTGTGCATGGGACTGGGTGGCTTCTTAGGATTGGTCAGTTGCGTATTAACCATGTTAGATCCACTGCCTGATTTTCGTGGGCTTTTTATGTATGGCTTTACAAGCATTGCCGTGACCATGGCGTTTTATGGTTGCTACCTGGTAATGGAAAAGGGTGGTGGTGAGGAGGACTAGCATCCACGCGCCGTTAACGTGTTTCCGATCTGTGCTTTTTAATTTCATCTGGGAAATCTGCGTACTTAAGAGGCAAGCATGATGCTGTGAACACAGATGACGCAGAATTATTGAAATGTTGATTTTCGCAATTTAGATTTTCAGCATGCTTATGATGATCAATGAATCAGCAAGATCAACTCAGCGTAAATAGTTTTTAAAATACATCTGCATAATCAGCGTTCAAAAGATTCACGTGAGATGAAAGGAAATCTATGATCAAGCACAACCGACAGAGGTTCTGCCCCTACAGGGCAGGGAGAGGATTTTCCTGGTTCCTTTGTTACCGACATGTAGCCCCGATGGGGCATTAATGATGTTCAACTATGTATAAGATTATTCTCGGCTAATTACGGACTGCTATTAGTCTTGTCGCAAAATCTGTTTCATGACAGTCCCTATGCCCTCTGCTCTCTGCCATGAGCTGCTGCTATGCACAACCGACAGATGTTCTGCCCATACAGGGCAGGGAGAGGATTTTCCTGGTTCCTTTGTTACCGACATGTAGCCCCAATGGGGCATTATTGATGTTCAACTATGTATAAAATTATTCCAGGCTCATATTGTGCCGACTGCCCACTGCCGACTGTGAACTGTCATTGGTCACATCGCAAAATCAGTCTCCAGACAGTCCCTATGCTCTCCCGCTACAAATCCCATGCATTTGGCGGGATCTTCGCTGCGCTTCGATATGCTCTGTGCCCTATGCTAAGCCGCCGCTAATTCACGCTAATTTGTTTTCGCTAAGAATTATTCAACAACGCCAATTGCCAATTGCCAACTGCTCACTGCTCACTGCTAACTCCGGTATAATTCCCCGGCGTCAACTTCCGCATCTCTTCTTTCACCTCCTCACGTATATCCAGTCCATCAATAAATGCATGCAGATGCTCCCTGGTAATCTGCTCCTTGCCGCGTGTGAGGTCTTTCAGTAACTCGTAGGGATTAGGTACTCCTTCACGGCGAAGGATTGTTTGAACAGCCTCAGCAAGTACAGACCAGTTGGCCTCCAGGTCATGGGCAAGCTTGACTTCATTGGCTGCAATTTTTCGGATGCCTTTGCCGATGGAGTGGAGAGATAGATAACTATGCGCCACGGGTACGCCAATGTTGCGCAGGACCGTGCTGTCTGTCAGGTCGCGCTGTAACCGACTCACCGGTAGTTTGTCGGCGAGGTGGCCAAAGATGGCATTGGCATAGCCCAGATTACCTTCAGCGTTTTCGAAATCAATTGGATTGACTTTGTGTGGCATGGCAGAAGAACCCACTTCATTTGGATTTGCTTTCTGGGAGAGATAATTCATCGAGATATATGTCCAGATGTCGCGACAGAAATCGATCAGGATCGTATTGATCCGCATATTCGCATGGCATAAGGCTGCCAGTTGATCATAATGTTCGATCTGCGTAGTGTAGTGATACCTTTTGATCCCCAGATAAGTAGATGTAAAGTTATCGGCCCATTCCATCCAGTTGATTTCAGGAAACGCAACGACATGGGCATTAAAATTTCCGGTAGCGCCGCCAAATTTTACTTTCAGGGTGACAGCCTCGAGTTGATCGATCTGCACATCCAGCCTTTCAACAAAGACCATCAGCTCTTTACCTAACACGGTAGGTGACGCCGGTTGCCCATGCGTATGCGCGAGCATAGGAAGATACTGTGTCTTGACAGCAAATTCCATGATGTCTTGCCTGACTGATTTCAATGCGGGAATCAATTGTGCCTGATACGCCTCCCGGATCATCAGCGGAAAGGCACTGTTGTTGACATCCTGCGACGTGAGTCCGAAGTGCACCCATTCTTTATAACGTGCTAAGCCAAGCCCATCCAGTTTGTCTTTGATGAAATACTCGATGGCTTTGACATCATGATTGATCTTCGCTTCTGATTTCTTGATGGCATTTGCATCTTCATCCGAAAACCCAGTCACCATCTTTCGCAAGCCTTCCTTTTCTGAGACGGATAAAGCTCCACCTTGTATCACACCCGTTTCGATCAACGCGATCAGGTATTCCACTTCGACATGGCACCTGTAGCGCATCAATGCCGCTTCTGAAAAGTATTGAGCCAGAACCGCTGTCTTTTCAGCATACCGGCCGTCGATGGGAGAGATGTTATGGAGCATGTTTGTTTTGTCTGTTGTCATTGTCTGGGCGTAAAAATACAGTTTTCGTTTGGCAATGGGCGAGGAGCATAGGGCATAGAGCATAGAGCAAAGGGACTGTCAGGAAACAGATCTATCTTTTAATCAATAAGGAATAGCCAACAAGGAAGGAAAACGGAAAAGTTTATGTCAAGAGGCAGATAGTCCTCTATATCAACATGGAATAGCCAACAAGGAAGGAAAAGGCAGAAGTTATGGTCATGACATAGCCTTACACTCTATGCCCTCGGCTCTATGCAGCCCTATGCCCTATGCTCTATGCTCTCTGCCTCTAGCCTTCGTCTTTGGAAAAAACCTCTGGGTCAATCTGCGTAAACACCTCATCCTCCGCCGTCTCTTTGGTATAAGGTATCGTAATCGTCGTCGTCGTGCCGACACCCTTTTCACTGTGCACTGATATTTCTCCTTTCAGGAAGTTGACACGCGCAGCAACATTTTCAGTGCCCATGCCTTTGCGCACTTCGGTTGGTTCATAGCCGACGCCATCGTCTTCGACCATGATCTCGATATCTTCATCATTGCGGATGAGCTGGATTAGGATTTCCTTTGAGTGGGCATGTTTGAGGCAATTGTAGAGCAGCTCCTGTACGATTCGAAATATGTTGAGCGTGACACCGATGGCGAGATCGTGGAGCGGACCATAGTGCAGGAATTCGATGTGCGGAGTATCCTCTGATTCGATGCGGTTGACAAGGTCCTTGATGGCTGGCACAATCCCCATCTTGAGCAAGGCACCCGGCTGCATATTGTTGGAAATGGTTCGCACCTCACTGCAGGCTGCATCAAGCAGATTGTACGCTTTATTATATTCCTTTTGATTTGTGATTTCTGGATTTTTTGCCTGGATAGCATCAAAGTGAAGCTTGACAGTCGATAGTAAGCCTCCCAGACTGTCATGCAAGTCTCGTGCGATACGTTCACGCTCGACCTCCTGGCCTTGCAGCATCGAACTGATCGATTCTATCTTCCTGTTGCTCTCGAGTTCATTGATCTTGCGTCTGTTGATTTCTTCATTCTGGTCAGCAATGATCTGGTTTGAATTGAGGCGCTGCTGGTAACTGCGGATGATGATGTAGGATACGATCAGCATGATCACTGCACCTACCAAAAGCGCATAGCTCAGGACCTTTTGGATATTCGATTTCAATGCGGTGATGTTTCGGTCACGCTCCATCATCAGCAGTTCGGTCTCCCGCTGGATATCTTTGTCCTTGAGAAACATCTGCTGGATGCTCGCAGATTTGCCGGCATTGTTGAGGCTGTCATTGAAGTGGTTGAGCGTCTTCATGACATGTAGCGCGGCCGGATAGTTTTTCATCTTTTCATAACACTCCGCTTGCTGCCTGTATAGTTCTCTCTTGACAAAAGTATCCTTACCCGCCAGTCGCAATCCCTGTGAAAAATAATAAAGGGCCAGCTTGTACTTTTTAGCATGCATATTATACATCCCTACATGGAGATGGATAGAGGGCAGAAAGGATAGATAACGTATACTGTCATACCTCGTCAGGTCAATACTCAGTGAATCGGGAAGGTCTTTAAACAGAGGCTTCTGGCCGGTGAGCGCAGTGATCGTGAGCCTGTTGATCGTCGACAATAGCGTGTCCTGGATCATCATATTTAACCTGCTGGCACGTTCAAAATACTTTGAAGCCTCCTGCATCTGATTACGCGCGATGTAGATTTCTCCGATCTGTTGCAACATACGAGCAGAAAGCACAGTGTCAAGCGTACGTTCTGCATAACCTTCGACGCGTTCAAACATACTGATGGCTTCGAGGTAATATTCACTGCCGCAATAGAGCCGACCCAGATCCGTGATGGTCTGATACATTTTTAATGAATCTCCTGCCTTACCGAAGAGCTTCTGTGCTTCAATATAATTTTTGATTGCTCTGTCGAGATTTTCGATCTCGGCAAGGTCGCGTTCTGCGATGATTCGATACGCTTCTGCCGCCTCACTATGTTTGCCGGCTTGTTCGAGTTGAGTGATGAGGCGATACAATTCCGCATTGGATTTGGCTTCGCTGACTTGAGCAGCAGCTGTTTGCGGATTCATTAACAAGCATCCTAACAGCAGTAAGCTGGTCAGGTACGATTTGGTGTAAAGGCAAAAAGAGTCCTTCATATCCGGGGTTTGAGGCGTGGATATCCTTGAGTGAATAAATGAAGGGGTCAGACAAAAAAGCAATTCCAGCGTTCTCAGTGTGTATTTGAAATTGATTCGGGTGTTAGCTTCTGGATTAAACGTTGATGGTCATTAGTCTTGTATGCGGTAATTAGGTTCTATGATTTTGTGGTCAGGTGATTTTCAATCGCTACCCGTACAAGACCGGCAGTATTGCGCACACCCAGTTTGGTCAGCAAACTCCGGCGATGCGATTCTACAGTCTTGAGGCTGATAAATAAAGTATCCGCGATCTCTTGCGTGGTATGTTCTTTGACGATCAGGTCCAGGACATCTTTTTCTCGCCTGGAAATCTTGGGGGCCAGCATAGAGGATTTCTTGCCTCCGGACTTCTGGCTCACGAGGCTCTTCATGATCGTCTCTGTCACTTCATCACTGAAATAGGACTGCCCATTGTACACTGTTTCGATCGCAGAGATTAACTCCTTTTTACCGGTATTCTTCAGGATATAACCCTGGGCGCCATGTTTCAGGATTTCAGTGACAAAGCTCTCCTCGTTGTGCATCGATAAGGCCAGTACTTTCACAACCGGGTAATCTTTACTGAGTTTCTGACATACTTCTATACCATTCATTCCCGGCAGGTTGATATCCAGGAGTATCACATCCGCAGGGGTGTGTGCTAGTTTTTCAAACACTTCCGGACCATTATAGCACTTGGAGACGACCTGGATATTGTCGATTCCATCCAGGATGGACTCTATTCCTTCGACAAACATGTTGTGGTCGTCTGCAATCATTACGCGTATCATAAATCGACTATCTATTGAGCTAAAACTTTCTAAAAGTACAAACTAAACATCATTAGAGCTGGCGACGTTCATTATCGACCACGATTTGCAGGGGTGTGCCCGATAGTAAGGAAACCTCACAAAGCCCTCCGGTAACCTTCACTCCCAGGCTTCTTTCCCGGTAATGGATCTTGAAACTAAACCCTTCCCAGCCTGTCGGCAGCACCGGAGCAAGGTGTAACAAACCATCCTTGACCTGCATTCCTGCAAATCCTCTCACCACTGACATCCATGACCCAGCCATGCTGGTGATATGAAGGCCATCTTCTGTATCATTGTTATAATCATCCAGGTCAAGTCTCGAAGTTCGCAGGTACATCTCATTTGCTTTTTCAGGCTTTCCAAGACGAGAGGCGAGTATAGCATGCACACAAGGCGATAAGGATGACTCATGCACGGTCATGGGTTCATAAAAATCAAAATGCCGGCGATGGGTATCCTCATCAAAGTGGTCTTCAAAAAAATACATACCCTGCAGCACATCGGCCTGTTTGATAAAACAAGATCTCAGGATTCTGTCCCATGACCATTTCTGATTGATTGGACGCTCGGAGGCAGGCAGATCATCAGCATGCATCAGATCTTTATCCAGGAATCCATCTTGTTGCAGGTATACCTTGCGGCTTTCATCCCATGGGAAGTACATGCCGTTGATACGCTCCTGCCAATGGCCGATCTCCTCTTCTTTGAATTCTGATGTTTGTTTGATCCGAGTCCATTTGTCCGGATGATTATGTTTTACCCACTCAATCTGCTCTATCGCATATTGCATACACCAGCGGGCAAGGTAGTTGGTATACCAGTTGTTGTTGACATTGTTTTCATATTCGTTCGGACCTGTCACACCCAGCATGACCCAGGCTTGTTTGTCCTGCGAGTAGTTGACGCGCTGTGACCAGAACCGTGCAACGCCGATCATCACTTCGAGTCCACCATCGGTCAGATAACTTGTATCGCCCGTGTACTTGATGTAGTCATATATCGCATAAACCATCGCGCCGTTGCGATGTATTTCTTCAAAGGTGATTTCCCATTCATTGTGGCACTCCTCTCCATTTATGGTCACCATAGGATATAAGGCGGCACCGTCCTTAAAGCCGAGTTTGGCTGCATTTTCGATGGCCTTTTGCAAATGGAGATATCGGTACACCAGGAGGTTGCGCGCGATAGCTGCATCTGCAGTGCCGAGATAGAATGGAATGCAATATGCCTCTGTATCCCAATAGGTGCTGCCTCCGTATTTTTCACCTGTAAAGCCCTTCGGCCCGATATTCAGCCTGGCATCTGCTCCGGTATACGTCTGCCAAAGCTGGAAAATATTGAATCGAATACCTTGCTGTGCCATCACATTACCATCGATCACGATATCAGCACCATCCCAGATCTTTCGCCACGATTCGATATGATCACGCTTCATGGTCGCATATCCGATCACTTCATGCGCACCTAATTTTTTCTTTCCTTCTTCAGTCTGGTGATCCGGATGGACATATAGGCTGCTGAGATTGACTACTGTTTTATGCAGGATGAGCTCTTCACCTTTTTTCAAATCAACCTTGTATAGCCTGCTCACTTTCATGGGCACGACGACGGATGAGTCGATAGCCACCTGATGGCCATTGACCTCTACTTTGGAGTGCATGAATGAACTGACCGTAAAGGCAGTTTTTTTAGTGATCGCAGATACCATCGAAAAGGAATCATCCTGCTCTTCTGTAACCCTGTCCCAGAATTGATCACCATAGTTGGAATCTTTGTTGTGCACATCAAAGTCCAGATAAGGTTCGAGTGTGATTTTGCCCTGATATCCTTCTGACTTGATACTGATTCGGATGGCGGCGGCATCCGGATCTGCCATGCTGCAGAAGCGTTCAAAATGGAAGGTCAATTGACCTCCGGCTGGTGGATTGATATCAAAGCTTCTGGTGAGCAGGCCTTGTTCCATATCAAGGGTCCTTAGAAAATGATTCACCTGTGTTTTGTCAAGATCGAGAACCTCCCCATCAATAAAGATGCGAACACCAATCCAATTAACACTGTTGAGGACTTTGGCGAAATATTCAGGATAACCGTTTTTCCACCAACCAACACGTGTGAGATCGGGATAATAGACGCCGGCGAAATAAGAACCTCTCAGGCTTTTACCGGAATAGTCCTCTTCAAAATTGCCCCGCAGTCCAAACCGACCGTTACCAAGGCTGCAGACACTTTCACTGACTTCATGGAATTCACGATGAAATCCTTCTTCAATAATGTGCCAGGGATGATGTTTTAGATAATTTTTCATGATAATAGTTCGATGATATGGGATGGATTGGTTTGATCTAATCCGCTGATGACGATATGGGCTGCTTTGAGTGCTTCAGGATCACCAAGTCCTACTGCTTTGCAACCTGCGGCCAGCGCTGCTTGTACACCTTGGCTGCATCTTCAAACACTACTACTTCAGAAGGATCTAGTTGCAATGCATTGCAGGCATTGGTAAAGATTTCCGGATGTGGTTTTGATTCCTTCGCGTCGTTTCCGTCAAGGACCGCATCAAAACGATCTTCGATGCCAAGTTTTTTCAAAACACCCCGGGCATTTTTACTGGCTGATCCGAGCGCAAGTTTTAAACCTGCCTTCCGTGTATCAATCAGGAAAGCAAACGCGCCTGGCAATAAATCGCGAGGTGTAATTTGTTCGATTGCTTCCAGATAAATATCATTTTTCCTGGCAGCCCACATTTCTTTCTCCGCTTGTGTCAGTTCAATGCCATAGCGATTGAGCAGGTATTCCAATGATTCCATACGGCTGGCGCCACGAGTATGAAGATCGTCCTCCTCGGTGATCTCAGCCCCAAGTTGAGCCAATACCTTTTTCCAGGATTGAAAGTGATGCACGGCTGTATCCACGATCACCCCATCCAGGTCAAACACGAACCCTTTGATCTCAGTAGGATGTCGGTCTGTACCGTCTATATTTTTCTTGTCCATATACTTGAGTTTCTCAGCTACGGCTGTAAATAAGTCAATTGATTTTAGGTGGCCAAAGATATTACTCAGTTTTTGCCTGGCCATCACACCACCATAAGCTTCTCTTATGGAGTGTATGTGAGCGGCATAGACATCTTCCAGTCCACTCCGATGGGTTTCTTTCAACTGGTCATCATAGCGCATCACCAGGTTCATATCACCAATGGATTTCAGGAGTATGAGCAATTCACTCTTCTGTCCGGTAAGGCTCAATCCATGCAACAGCATCCGATCAGCAGCTTCATCTGATCCCGGGCTATAATATTCAGCAATCACTCTTAATACCCTGGTGGCATTTTCAACATCGACTTCATGCAGGATCTCCCATGCTTCGCGATCAAGATAGGAGAGGCTTAGTTCATATGCGAGTTTAGATACAAGACCCCGATCACCGGTCTGGCGCGCAGCTCGAAGGCCCGCCTGCAGCATGCCGCGCACAATGGCCTTGTCATAATCAGTCGTCTTAGCTGTGTTGAGCGTAAAGATGACATCATCATATTCTGCCTGGCGACTGAACTCCTGGATGATATCCGGTATGTTGATTTGGAGTATCCGGGATACTTCTTTTCCTGTCGCTTTAATCGACCATATTCTTCTCCATCGCATTACAAAGCCGGCCCAGAGGACTTGCTGTTTTAGGTCACTGATTGTCTTTCGCTCAGCAAGTTGATACGCAGCTTGTCTTGATTTCGCTTCGAGGATAAAAGGCTCTACGGACAATAACATCGGGACACTTCCCTTGAGGAAAGAAAAACCATCGCGGCTGCTGATCTCCATCGCCAGCGTGATCGCAGATTGTTGTAATCTGGGCGCCATCGTTTGATGACAAAGTGCATCGAAAAGCCTGAGTGCAAACCGGAGTTCGGTAGAAAGTTGCTCCTGGTATTGTGGCACCTTGATGATGAGCCTGTTGAGGTGATGGATTGTGGCTTCCAGGATCAGGAACGTCTCGGCAAGGGCCTTTTCTTTTAATAATTGTTGCGCCTGGCGAAGTAGGGTAGAAATGATATTGCGGACGGTCTTGAGGTTGTTCCGGTTGAGCTTGATGTTCCCGTATTTATCGATCGGGGTCATGTCGGACAGCAGGTGGTGGTAGTCCGGCTTCTTGATCAGGTGCAGGTAGTTGGCCAATACTTCAGCCCTGAAACCACTGTGGGATTGGCCATAAGTGGAAATGAATCCACGCAGTTCGGTGATGGTGAGCTTTCGGAGTACATCATCCAGGAGCAGGTTTTCGTGCTTGGATTTGGATTTTCCTCGTCGGGTACGCAGGATATGGTCGCGCAGGATGAGGAGAGCAGCCAGAGAATGTTTGCACACTTTAGCCCGCTTGAAGACGGTACAATGGCATTTGGCAGTCACAGTACCGTCCGTTTTTACCGCCATTTCAACATGATAGTCAGGTTGTTTTGAAAGGCAATGGTAAAATCCCGGTTCCGGCTCGGTCAGGTCGTATTCAGTGGTCTCTTTGACCAAATCCATGGCTTCCTCCAATAAGGCAGGCGCGTAATGGCTTTCTATATCAAAAAGAGCAACTTTCATCTTCCCGAAGGATTGGTTTAGGCAAGGGAATCATCTTTTATCACCGGCCAACGCATTATTTGGCTCAATTGATGGTTCAATCCCCGTGATTGCACATAAATTTGCTAAGGTAATGCTGTCCTATGGAAGTAAAAGATGTTTGTTTCGTCCGTCATGCCAAATCCAGCTGGGATCAGCCTGGCCTGAAGGATTTTGACCGCCCGCTCGATAGCAGGGGGCTTCACGATGCGCCCATGATGGCTCGAAAAATGAAGGAATTGGGCCTGATACCTGACTATATAATCAGCTCTGGGGCCAACAGAGCCAAATCTACAGCTGAATATTTCAGGCAGGAATTTGACCTGAGCCGGGATCATTTCGAAATCAATAATGATTTGTATGAAGCATCCGCGGAGACAGTGTATGAAGTCTTGCGCTCAGCTCCCGATACTGCAAGGTTTGTTTTCCTCTTTGGTCACAATCCCACCTTCACCTGGGTGGCCAATAGTATAGCAGGA
>Ga0073902_10002101_pt1 | contig 10558 bp, 7 predicted proteins | sample KloWWTmeKNB19Kit_FD_66667 | JGI IMG/M metagenome (GOLD analysis project Ga0073902, IMG submission 66667) | Active sludge microbial communities from Klosterneuburg, Austria, studying microevolution and ecology of nitrifiers - Klosterneuburg... | ecosystem: Engineered > WWTP > Aerobic digester >...
GCCGCTTCGGTTGTATTTTATTCTTGTCAGAAAGATGTTGCAGGCAATACAGCAACTGATATTAACAAACCACATGCTGTCACCATTTATCTTACTGACCACCAGACACCTGTTTTTGACAGCGTTTTTATTGATATCCGCCGGTTAGAAGTAAAACTGGAAGATGATACATTGCCCAATGGTGGATGGGTAAGCCTGTCTATTAATCCGGGAGTTTACAACATTCTTCGTTTCCGCAATGGGCTCGATACATTGTTTGCTACAGGTACTCTACCTAATGCCAGAGTTAAAAAAATAAAACTCGTACTCGGTACACAAAATTCTGCCATGAAAAATGGGCAAAGTTTCTTACTCAGGGTAAATGATGAAGACCGGGAGGTGATTGCCAATCTTGAAAGCACCAATTTTGAAATAACACCTGATGGCCAGGTTTTATTTTGGATAGATTTTGATGCCGGCAATTCTATTCAGCCGGATAACAGTGGCCCGGGGACTGGAAATGGTTACCGGTTAAAATCGCATATCAAAATATTTACCCGCAGTCATTCGGGACGAATTGAAGGCAGGGTGCTTCCACGATTTGCCGATGCCATTGTAAAAGCTGTAATTGGTTCTGATACCGCAACATCTATTCCGGATGACGATGATGGAGAATTTAAAATTGTGGGATTGATTGCCGGTACATATAAAGTACTTATTGACGGGCAAAATGGATATAATGACACAATTATCAATAATGTGATTGTAAGGAACAAGGAAGACACACATTTACCAGTTATAACATTGCATCAATAGAGCTATTGCTTGCCTGTGGAAAACTAAGCCTGCCTGAAGTACTCAAGCAGGCTTTTCCTTTTTGTAAACATATATATTGATGCCGCCACTAAAATTGTAATAGCAATCCACCACCAGTTTGAAGAATGATGTTTGGCTTCATAGTCACCAATAAAAAAAAGATGTGCCCAGTAATTAGGGGATTTAAGACGGGGGTCTATTTCTTTATTATGCAATAAATCCAGCTTGGCTTGTTGCAGTGCTTTGTCTTTACTATAATTTTTGTCTAAATAATAGTGGAGTTGCTGTGTGAGGTAGGCAGTGGTTCTGTCTTCGGCTTTCCAAAGAGAGGTAATTATATTCGGGCAGCCGGCATAGGCAAATGCCCTTGATAAACTCATTAATCCTTCGCCTTTTACCAACTGCCCGGCGCCTGTTTCGCAGGCACTTAGAATAACTAATTGAGTAGAATCTAATTTTAAGTCAGCAATTTCTCCGGCATATAATTTATAATCCGGAGTAGATGGATAAAACGTAATAAATGACTGGGCCGGCTTTTCATTATTCACACTTGCATGAGTGGCTAAATGAATCGTACTGTACTGATTGATATAATGCAGGAAATTCGATTTTGTTGCAAGTGAATCTATAAAAATATTTCCTTTAAGTGATATCACTTCGCTGTTAGAAGCCGGCAAACTACTGAAAGAGATACCGGAAGAATCACTGTACCCTCTTGATGCAAAAGGAGCAAATGACAAATTCCCGGAAGAAGGGTTGGACTCTTCAATCTCACCCAGTAAGGCTGTTGAATACTGGTATTGAATGGAAAAATGTTCAATAAGATATTTTTTATTTTCATCCTGGAGGGCTTCAAACGGAAGATAATTAAGTTCATCATCCGGGATAATCACCAATCTTTTTATTTGTGTTAGTTGGGGTCGTAGCGGTGATATTAGTTTTTCATAAAGCTTTGTCGAAACTGCAGCTCCTGTATAGCGTTGATCGGCCGTGGTTGAATGTAACGCTGTCTTGAAAGACTCAATGGTAGAAAAGAAATTAGTATTGATGGCTGTTCTGTAATATTCAAACCTGCTGGGCGTAATGAATATAGTGAGCAGTTCAGTTGTTGTGAGGTGGAACGAGAGCAGGGCTGTGGTATTGTCTAATCGTTCCTGTAATTGGTTAACAGTCGGAATTTTTTCAATAGCTTTTTTTTGTTGCCAGGCGGGGTCATCATTTAGTTTCTCCTGTAATTTCCCAAGTGTAATTTCATGGTCACGGATTTCAGTGTTGATTTGGGATAGGCTTTGGCTGTCTGTTATCTGAGCAGCTTGTAAGGTTAATCTGGTAATGGTTGTCCTGAGTAATGATTCCTGAAGTATGAGTTGGTTTGTCTGATCAGCAGTGCTCCTAAGTTCATTTTCCTGCAAGGTGAGTGTAAGTATAGAAGCTTTGTTCCGCTGGTCGAATAAATAGGCTTCTTCCAGGTACTCTCTTTTTTTAGTAATGTTATACAATAAAAGGCACACATCAATGGGTTTGCCATGGACTGTATATTTCATTTTGCCAAGAAAAAGTCTTGCCTCATCCGAGTCGAACGTTTTTTCTACGTAACCGGCCAGCTTAAATGCAGATCGATAAGTAGTAAGGGAGGCCTTCAAAAGTTTAATATTTTTTTCCTGTTGGTACCAGTTTTCAAAAGCTACTGCTTTTGCTATAAGCGTATTGAACAGGTTGATATAAGAAAAAACGCCACTGAATTTTTCGGGGTTCTTATAACTGTCATACTCCGTAAATCCGCTATGAAACTGCATAACAGCTCCCTGGTATTCGTCAATCGCTTCTTTGTAATATAGTTGCTGAGCCAACTGATCTGCCTGGTATTTAAGCAGCAACCCATACTGGCTATTTTTTCTTTTACCATTCCATTTCAGATTTTCCGCAATGGCTCTTTGCAAATAAAAAGCCGAAGAGTCTTTTTCGTTTAGTCCTGCATAAGCTACTCCGAAATTGTAGTAGAGGTCTATACTTTTTTTATTATCGGTGTATTTCACTTTTCGCAGGTATTCTATAGCTTTTTTAAAATCCTGCTCATTCAGGCTGATAATGCCGAGGTTATGATAAATCTCATTTTCAAAAGCTGCCGAAGGCAAGAGTTTTTGGTAAAGTGTTTTGGCTGATTCAAATTCCTCCAATTTAATCAGTATAGAAGCGATATTGATTTTATAATTCGCCAACAAGTTTTTATCGGACGGGTCTGTCAGGCTGATAGCTTTTTCGAAATAGTTTCTTGCCTGGCGGTAGTTACCGTTTTCATAGTACAATGCCCCGAGGCGATTATATAGCCGTTGTGATTCGGCTAATGGTTTCTGTGAGCTATCATTTATTTTTTCCGCTTTTTTATAATAGTGTAAAGCCGAATCGAACTGATGTTGATTGTAGTAAATAGCACCGGTGTATAAGCAGGGAATAAATAATAAAGAATCAGCAATGGTTGGTAATTTTTGTTGTAAGGCCATTACAGCTACATAATCTTTTTTAGCAGCGTCGGCACTGTCAAAGTAAAAATTAATAAAACCGGTTTTAATCCGGGTATAAAAAAGTAAAGAATCATTACCTGATTTTTCCATAGCTGGAAGGAGGTTGGTCAGGACCAATAGGGCCTGTCGGTAAGCTTCATCTGCTTTTGCCTGTACTGCTTCATCATCACCTGTTAAAAGTGATAATTTTTCTGCCTGGTTATATAACTTGGTGGCGGCAGCATATGCTGTAAGTTGAGCCGCAACATCATCTTGTTGCCTGTTCTGCGAAAAACAGAAAAGTAGTAGCCCCAATAAAAAGAAGGAGAAGAGAAGTTTTTGCATGATAAGCTGGTCAAAAGCTTATCAAATTTAAACGCTGTTGCTTAATTGGCAATAATAATAACACAGGGGGGTCTTGGTTTGGCCGCCTGTTCGGGTCTGAATACCATTCCATTTTTGAGAAAAACTCCCTGAGATGTGCGGTCATTAAGAATATCCCACACATATTGCGGCACATCATTAATAGTATTGTACCAGTATAACAACACTTTTAATTTATTCAGGGATTTGCCACTGCCATCATTAACCCGGTACTTTATCTCAAAAGTTTGCTGGGCATCGTTCCGGGGAGGAGAGCCAAATACACCATTTCGGATAGTTTCAGCCAGGTTGATCTTTCCATTATCCGTTTTGACGGAGCAACCTCCGCCATTTGCAAGATTGCCTTCATCAAATGAGGATCCGCTCAGGGGTAGGGTGCGGCTGGCACTGGCATTATATATTGGTAAAGCAATAGAATCTCCTGCCGAAAAATAATAAAAATGGTCTTTAAATGTAATACCCGAAAGCACTACCATTGTCTCTGTTTTGGCGCCATCGGGTGCGGTGTGTGTGATGCGATAACGGAGTCCTGTTTCACTTTCGCTGACATTGATAGCACCCGTCTGGTCGTCAATCTCTATGCCTTCGGGAAAGCCGGAATAGGTTCCTGGTCTTGTGCTGGCTGGATAAACAATATAATCACCTGCTGATGGCCGCAAATAAAGAATGGAATCGCCATAGCTGAGTTTATAGGGACCTGTTTGATCATTGGCTCCTTTATTACACGAAAACAAAATGATTGAACCAGCCGATAAAATAAAAGCTGAAATATTGCTGATAATATTCTTCATGCAGCGCCTTTTTTGTGTGTAAACTCCAAACGAAAGGATGTAACCTTTGGTATTGTTTTATTTAACATTTTTTCGAAGTTACAACATTCATTTATTGTGGTTGAATGATTTAAATCAGTTTGTTTAGCATTGTTATAAACGGCAACTTTGCCTCACTTACTTAACGATAAATGCCTGTAGAATGCGAATTGGACTAATCCGGGAAGGTAAAATTCCTGCTGATAACCGGGTGTCATTGACCCCGGCACAATGTAAATGGATACAAAAGAACGCCCCGCAAATACAGATTGCAGTTCAATCTTCTACCAACCGTTGCTTTTCTGACCGTGAGTATCTATCCGCCGGGACAGATGTAACAGAGGATATGAGTGATTGTGATATATTACTCGGTATAAAAGAAGTCCCGGTAGACCAGCTGATACCTGGCAAAACCTATCTTTTCTTTTCGCATACTAAAAAGAAACAATTACATAACCAGCCATTGCTCAGGGCCATTTTAGATAAGAAGATACGGCTCGTAGATTATGAATGCCTGGAGCATGAAGATGGCCAGCGAATTATCGGCTTTGGTTTCTTTGCCGGTATCGTCGGGGCACATAATGGCATGATGGCTTACGGAAACAGAACCGGATTATTTAAATTAGACAGGGTTTATAAACAGCGCAGTTTCAGGGAATTGATTCATAATTATTTTGGTCTTCGATTGCCCAATGTAAAGATTGCAGTCACAGGTTCGGGAAGAGTGGCTCATGGCATTTTAGAAATCATGAATCTTATGGGTATTCATGAGGTAGAACCTGAAGACTATCTCAAAAGACGATTTTCTTACCCGGTTTACCTGCAATTAAAAGGGGCAGAATTGTACAAACACAAACTAACCGGCAAGTATAGCCGGATGGATTTTCATGAAAAGCCGGAGGAGTATACCTGTAAATTTTTACCGTATGCAGAGCAAACCGATATCTTAATGAATGGCGTTTATTGGGAAAAATCAGTTCCCCGTTTATTTGAGAAAGAAGATGTGAAAGCGGAAAATTTTATCATACAAACCATTGCTGACATTACGGATGACGCCAACGGCTCCGTACCCATCAATGTGGGTGACCAGACCATTGAGGATCCGATCTATGGAATTGATAAGACTACCCTTGAGAAAACAACTCCTTATCTAAAGAATTCAATTGATATAATGGCGGTAGGTAACTTGCCGAATGAACTGCCCAGGGATGCAAGCCGTTATTTTGGCGAACAATTGATTAAGCATGTGCTGGAAGATTTAGTAGGTAATAGTTCTGCTATTATTGACCGGGCTACCATTGCAACGGAAGGCAGGCTTACAGAACCTTTTACCTACTTACAGGACTATGTAGCAGGCGGGTGATCCGTTTACAGATGCAGATAATATTTTTTCAGCAGGGATAAAAATACCTCGCTGTAATTGTCTTCATTATTTTTTATTGCTATTTCATCAATCACTGTTTCAGCAAATCCGGCATTTTTGAATTTTCCTGCCAGCATGATGCGGAAATAGTCATGTGCAACTGATTGACGAACAAAAGTCATTTGCTGAATGGCAAGATCATATTCACTAAGTAATGCCTTTATCTCATTATTTCTTTTATATGGCAGTAACAGGTAAAAAGTTCCAGCCGGGCTCAGCAACTTTTTAATAATTGACAGCAATTCGGGAAACAGTAGTCCTTCATTATGATGAGCAATATTTTTTTTTGCATCATCACTCTTTAATTCCCTTTCATAAAATGGAGGGTTACTGATGATAACATCATATTGATTTTCGGATTCAAATTCTCTTGCATCCGCATGAACAACTTGAATTCTGCCAGACCAGGGTGAAGCAGTTACATTTTCTACTGCCTGTTCAAAAGCATCTTTATCTATTTCGATCGCATCAATGGCTATTTCATTTTCCTGAGCTAGCATCAGCGTTAATAAACCGGTGCCGGTTCCAATATCAAGACAATGATAATACTGTAATGTTTGCTTTTTGATATTTTCTGCTATCCATGCTCCAAACAGGCATCCGTCTGTTGTCACTTTCATAGCAGACCTGTCCTGCTGGATTGTAAATTGTTTGAATTGAAACCAGGGGTTAGCCATATAAATATATTACCATTCAGCTCTTGCAGTTGAGCCAACTGTAAGATCAGCAAACTGTCCGGCCAGGTATTTATAATAGCCGGTAATAGCGATCATGCCTGCATTATCAGTGCAATATTGAAAAGCAGGGATAAAAGTGTTCCAGTGATATTTTTTGCCGGCTTCTTCAAAAGCCTGTCGCAAACCACTGTTGGCTGATACACCACCGGCAAGGCAGATATTGATGATGCCGGTTTCTAACGAAGCTTTCTTTACTTTATTCAAAAGTATGGTGACAATGCGGTGCTGAATAGAGGCACAGATGTCGGGTAAATTATTTTGAATGAATTCCTGTTTCTCTTTTTCTGTCGCTGTGAATTCTTCTTTGAATAAATTGCTCTTCCCTGCATTCTGCAGAAAATAAAGGATGGAAGTTTTCAAACCGCTGAAACTAAAGTTTAATCCTTCGATTTTTGGTTCTGGAAATTTAAAACGATTCGCATCGCCTTCTTTTGCATATTTATCAATCAATGGTCCGCCAGGGTAGGGAAGGCCCAGTAATTTGGCTGATTTATCAAAAGCCTCTCCGGCTGCATCATCAATCGTTTCACCAATTACTTTCATGTTCGTTGGCGATTCACATACAACAATTTGTGTGTGGCCGCCACTTACTGTCAAACATAAAAAAGGAAAATCAGGTTTTGGATCGTCTATCAGGTTGGCCAGCACATGTGCCTGCATATGATGCACGGCAATCAATGGCCTATCCAAAGCAAGTGAAAGTGATTTGGCAAACTGTCCGCCTACGAGTAATGAACCAATTAATCCGGGAGCCTGGGTAAAAGCGATAGCATCGATATCTGTTATACTACAGCCTGCTTCATTCAAAGCTGTATGCACTACGGGAACAATATGCTGCATATGAGCTCTTGATGCTAACTCCGGAACCACACCACCATATTTTTCATGCACAGTTTGGTTGGCGATATAATTAGATAAAATTTTCCCATCTACGCAAACAGAGGCAGATGTTTCATCACAGCTAGATTCTATTGCAAGGATAACTGGCACTTTAATTATTTAAATGATATTACGAAGTTAAGGAGTCCCGGACGTCTCTGTTAGGCGGATTTATTTACTTCGTATTGCTTCTACCGGGTCCATCTTTGCCGCTTGTAAAGCCGGAATAAAACCAGCCAGTATGCCAACTATAATACAGATAAAAATGGCGAGAATCATATAGCCGGTCGAAATAAATACCGGAAAACTCAAAGCTTTCGAAAGAATCTGCGTTAGTCCAAAAACCAAAGTCAACCCTATTAATCCACCGATGATGCAAAGAAAAGCAGACTCTAAAAGGAACTCGGCTAATATCACCCTTCGTTTGGCACCAATCGCTTTTTTCAATCCTATCTGGCTGGTACGTTCTCTTACCGTAACGAACATAATATTTGCCACACCAAACATTCCTACTATTAGTGACAGGGCTGCAATGGCCCAGCCACCCAGATTAAGGCCAACAAATAATGAACTGATAGTGTCGCTAAAATCATTGATGTCGTTCAGTGCAAAATCATCTTCCTTAGTAGGAGTCAGTTTGTGAATAGCCCTCATAGTACCTACCAGGTCGTCCTTCAAAGCTTTACTGGTAATATTATCCTGTCCCTGAACCATTATCAACGGGTCGGCCCTGGTTTCATTCATTATTCCCCTGGCAAATTTGTAAGGAATTACAATGCTCTGGTCAAAATCCCAGCCGCCAATCAATTGCTTACCCTGCTTTTTTATGACACCAATAACCCGGATTTTTTTTCCCCGGCTCATTATCTCTTTACCCGGAGCAATGTTAGCCGTGCCAAATAATTTTTCTGCTACATCATATCCCATCACTACAGCATTACTGCCCCTGTCAAATTCTGCATCCGAGATATAGCGTCCATTTATCAGTTCAATGGGTTGAATGTTATTAAAGTCTTCATTGATGCCATAGATATTTACGTTGGAAAGTGTTTTGTTGCTGTATTCCACATTGTCGGAAACTTTAATACGAAATGCAACATACTGTGCACTGGGAGTTCTTTCTTTAATAAGTTTTACTTCCTGGTGTTTGGGCAGGGGTCGGTTTACAAATTTCCACCAGGGATAGTCGGGACCACCGCCGGATGTGTAATCCCATTTATCTATATAGATGGTATTGGTTCCAAGAGATTTTACTTCGTTCTGGATATTTCGTTCCAGGCTGTTGACTGTTGCCAACACACCAATAATGCAAAAGATGCCGATTGTAATTCCAAATAGTGAGAGGAAAGTGCGGAGTTTATTCTTCCACAATTCCTGCAAAGCCATTTTAAAGCTACTAGTAATAATTTCTATGGAGCGGCGGAACACAAAGCAAATTTAACGACTTGCATCGTCCTTTTAGAACAACCAGGTAATTGTTTTTATGGAAATAAGCCAAGATTCGTCGGCAATCCATCTAAACTTTTCAGATTGTTTTGCTGAACATATTCTTGTAAACCATCTGCGCCTTTTTTTTCGGCCCATTCGAAATGAATATCCCTTTCACCTGTATAGGTGTATAAAGGCACACCAAAGCCGCAGGAAGTTTGTACTAAATCAATATCGGCAATAATCAGTTGCCGGGTGCTTGGATAAATATTAAAATGTGGTGAATATTGTTCCCAGGCCGGTGTGCCGGGTAACACGGTAAATCCTTTTCCATACAAACGTAAAATATTCGGTGCTCCTTCAAAAGAACACAACATAATGGTGATGCGGCCGTTCTCTAAGGTATGTGCCGATGTTTCATTGCCGCTGCTGATCAGGTCCATATACCCAACCTGGTGTTCGGATAACACCCGAAAACAATCCAACCCCTTGGGAGAAAGGTTTACCCTGCCGTCTGCACTAAGCGGTGCAGTAGCAACAAAGAAAATATGTTGCTGCTCAATAAATTCTCTATGTGCCGGTTTAATGGAATCGTGAAACTTACCCATAAATATAATTTGTAAAATGAAGATAGGAAAGAATCAGTTTTCAGTACAGGTAAAACTAATTGGTACCATGATGAAGGCTGCCTGCATTTCGTTTTCGTATTCCCCATTTTATAATTTCGTACCAGAGTGTCACCGTAACAAAACTTATACCGGTGCAAATACCTAATTGGGGAAGACTCATTGTTTCAAATCCGAAAAAAGCAGCTAATGGTTTTACATAAAGTAATAATCCCGAAATGATAATGGTGATGCCGATGATTATCGGTACCAGGTTGTTTTTGTAACGCAACGTAGTGAAGATGGAATAATAAAATGAACGGTTTTCCAATGTTAGAAATATATTAGCCGCAATCAGGGTAGTAAATACCATGGTCCGGGTAAGCGGTTCGCTGTAATTGAAGTATACAGCATACTGGTAAGCAAATAATGTCCCCGCTGTAATCATTAATCCCTGCAAAATACTAATGCCTAATTCCCTCCATTTAAAAAATGAAGTAGTAAAGGGGCGGGGTTTTTGCAGCATCGTATTTTTTTCCATCGGTTCATTTTCATAAACAATAGAACAAGTGGGACCCATAATTAATTCAAAAAAAATGATATGCGCCGGCGAAAAGATATTGGGATATATCCATCCCAGTGCCAACGGAATAAATACTGTCAGGATGATTGGTATATGAATGGAAATGATGAACCGGATTCCTTTTTTGAGATTGACATATATTTTTCTGCCCATCGCTATCGCATCCACCATCTTTGATAAGTCATCTTTCAGTAAGATCAATGAAGCGGCTTGTTTAGCGATTTCTGTTCCTTTCTGGCCCATCGCAATTCCTATATGAGCGGCTTTCAATGCAGGACCGTCATTTACTCCATCACCCGTCATGGCCACAATTTCATTATTCGCTTTTAAGGCATTGATGATTTTCAGTTTTGCCTCCGGAAACATCCGGGTGAAGAGATAGGTATCAGCAACAGCATCCTTCAATTCAAGTTC
>Ga0073902_10002107_pt1 | contig 10550 bp, 9 predicted proteins | sample KloWWTmeKNB19Kit_FD_66667 | JGI IMG/M metagenome (GOLD analysis project Ga0073902, IMG submission 66667) | Active sludge microbial communities from Klosterneuburg, Austria, studying microevolution and ecology of nitrifiers - Klosterneuburg... | ecosystem: Engineered > WWTP > Aerobic digester >...
TATCCTATTACCAATCGTTATCAAGACGAATTTTAAGAAACTGGATCAAGAGGACGCACGAACATGAAAAAAATCGAAGCCATCATCAAGCCCTTCAAACTCGACGAAGTACGCGAAGCATTGTCGGAAGTTGGTATCACCGGCCTGACGGTGACCGAGGTCAAGGGCTTTGGCCGTCAGAAAGGTCATACCGAGTTATATCGTGGCGCTGAATATGTGGTTGATTTCCTGCCCAAGATCAAGATTGAAATCGTCGTCAATAACGAGCATACGGAAGCCGCGATCGATGCCATCATCAAGGCGGCGCGCACTGGCAAAATCGGTGACGGCAAGATTTTCGTTATGCCGGTTGAGCATGTGGTGCGTATTCGTACCGGCGAAACCAACGAGGCTGCGGTCTGAGTTTTCTGCCGTTGGTTTGAAACAAGTAGGCGGCTCAGGCCGCCCTTTGTTTTTTCGGCGAGCGCAAAAGCACGATCAGCGCCCCTTCGCCGCCATCCTGAGGCTTGGCCTGGCAGTAGGCGAGGACTTCATCGCGTTGCATTAGCCAGCCACGGACCAGTTGGCGCAGGATGGAAATTTTCTGCGGTGAGCGCAGTCCTTTGCCATGAACTATACGCACGCAGCGCTTGCCATGATGCAGGCTTTCGGCCAGGAAAGCGGCGAGAAGTTGGCGGGCTTCATCGCGATTCAAGCCGTGCAGATCAATTTCGTCCTGCACAACCCAGCGGCCATGCCTTAAATCGCGCAATACGCTACTGGCCAGCCCGACACGCAAATAACTTGGCTCGTCGCCGCCTTCCAGGCGATCCTGCAAGCTGATGCTGCCATGCAGGCTTTCCTTCAGGGCGGCGCGTTCGTCGGCCAGATGTTGCAGTGGCCGGGGTGGCGGCATTGGGCCGCCAAGATGAACGCGGCCTGAGGCCGGCAATGGCTTGGTGTCTGCCACTGCCGCCCGAAAAGCTGCGAGGTCATCGGTGTCGGTCAAGCTGCCTCTCGGTTTTTAGGCGAGTTGATCCAGGTAGCGCTCGGCATCCAGCGCCGCCATGCAGCCAGTTCCGGCCGAGGTGCAGGCCTGACGGTAGATGTGATCCTGCACGTCGCCGGCTGCGAAGACACCCGGAATACTGGTTTGCGTTGCGTTGCCCTTGCGGCCCATTTCGGTGACCAGATAGCCACCTTCCATCTCCAGTTGGCCGGCAAAAATATCGGTATTCGGCTTGTGGCCGATGGCGATGAAAACGCCGAAAACATCGATGTCCTGCATGGCGCCAGTTTGCACATTCTTGACGCGCAGGCCGGTGACGCCGGAGTCGTCGCCGAGTACTTCATCGAGCCCGCTGTTGTAGAGAATGGTGATCTTGCCGGCCTTTTCCTTCTCGAACAGCTTGTCCTGAAGGATTTTTTCGGCCCGGAATTTCTCGCGGCGATGAATCAGCGTGACGTGGCTGGCGATATTGGCCAGGTAGAGTGCTTCCTCGACCGCGGTATTGCCGCCGCCAATGACGGCGACTGTCTTGTTGCGGTAGAAAAAACCGTCGCAGGTGGCGCAGGCGGAAACTCCCTTGCCGGCGAATTTTTCTTCGGAAGGCAAGCCGAGGTATTGGGCAGAAGCGCCAGTGGCAATAATCAGCGCGTCGCAGGTGTAGGTGCCGGTATCGCCGATCAGCGTGAAGGGTTTTTCGGCCAGTTTGGCCGTGTGAATCTGGTCGAAAATGATCTCCGTCTCGAAACGGCGGGCGTGTGCCTCGAAACGGGCCATCAGTTCGGGACCTTGTACGCCATCGGCATCCGCTGGCCAGTTATCAACATCGGTGGTGGTCATCAACTGCCCACCCTGAGCCATGCCGGTGATCAGTACCGGCTTGAGATTGGCGCGGGCGGCATAAACGGCAGCGGTGTAGCCGGCAGGGCCGGAACCGAGAATAATAAGGGGGCAGTGGCGAGCAGGTTGGGACATGACGATCCTCTTGGGTGATTAAGCTGAAAATTATAGCCTTCTCTGAGTCGTCAATTTTCCCAAGTTCCCTTGATGTTTGGCAAAGCAGTTTATAATCATCACGTAACTACATGAACGGAAACTGATTTATGTCCGCTACCAATATTGGCTTGAGCCTGGTTGTTTTGCGCAACGTGCCCTTGTTTGCGGAGCTCAGTGAGTCTGAGCTGGAAAAATTATCCAGGGTTTCTGTTCGCAAGCGGGTGGAGCGCACGGCGTTTGTCGTCCGCGCCGGTGACAGTACCGATTCCCTCTATATCCTGCTCACCGGGCGGGCCAAGGTAACCAATACCGACGAGGAAGGTCGCGAAATCATTCTGGCCTGGCTTGGGCCGGGTGAGTTTTTTGGCGAAATGGGGCTGATCGATGGTAGTCCCCGTTCGGCCAATGTGGTTGCCGTCGAGGCATGTGAATTGTTGGTGTTGAGCAAGGATGCTTTCCAGCGCTGTCTGCAGGATAACTTCCAGGTGGCGCAGAAGCTGATGCAGATTCTGGTGCGCCGTCTGCGTGAGGCGGACCGCAATATCGAAAGTCTGGCGCTACTGGATGTGTATGGGCGAGTTGCCCGTTTGCTGCTTGACCTCGCCGAGGAAGATAACGGGCGGCGTATCGTTAAAAAGAAAATTTCTAAGCAGGATATGGCAAGAATGATTGGTGCTTCACGCGAAATGGTCAGCAAGGTAATGCGGGATCTTGAATTGAGTGGTTACATCGTCTGCGAGAATAATCAGGTGATTATTCTGGGTGCATGAGGATGGGGGCAAGAATGGTTGATCGGAGCTCGGCGAGTCCCTTGCCGGAAAAAATCGGCACGCTTTTACAGGAATCGCGCTGGCTGGCTGTTGGTGCGGTCACGCTATTTTTGACGATGGCTTTGTGGGGATTCAACAAGGATGATGCGGGCTGGTCACATGCGATCATTTCATCCAGTATGCACAATCCTGCCGGTCGGGCTGGCGCCTGGATCGCTGACCTGATGCTCTATATCTTCGGATTTTCTGCCTGGTGGTGGATTGTGCTGCTCGGCATGTCGGTCTGGTGGGGGTTTCGCAAACTGGACACCTCGGAGAAACATGACAAGCGCCCGCTGTTTATCGCGCTGGCCGGTTTCTTCGTTTTGCTGCTGGCTAGTTCGTCGCTGGAGGCTTTGCGTTTTTATTCCTTGAAAGTTGAACTGCCGCTTGGCCCGGGCGGTGTGCTGGGTATCGAGGCCAGTCGTTTTCTGGCCCAACAATTCGGCTATACCGGTTCGACCCTGTTTCTGCTGGCTTTGATGGCGGCAGGCTGGAGCGTCTTTTCCGGGATGTCCTGGCTTTGGGCGTTTGAACGCCTCGGTGCCTTGCTTGAGGCGCTGGTTGGATTGCTCTATGGTCGGGTTGATGCTTGGCGCGACCGGAAGATAGGACGCGAGGTTGCGCAGCAGCGCGAAGTAGTTGTTGAAGAAGAGAAGCGCCGGGTTGAGTTACATGATCCTATCGTCATCGAAACAACGCCACCGGAAGTGCCGGTTTCGAAAAAGGCCGAGGCCCGGGCCGAGCGGGAAAAGCAGATCGTGCTCTTCCCGGAAGTGGTTTTTGGCGGCCAGCTGCCGCCGCTGCATCTTCTTGATCCGGCGCCGCCGGTGACCGAGACGGTCAGTGCCGAAACGCTCGAATACACCTCGCGCCTGATCGAACGCAAGTTGGCTGACTTTGGTGTGCAGGTCAAGGTCTTGGCAGCCTTGCCGGGGCCGGTGATTACGCGCTACGAAATTGAGCCGGCTGTTGGTGTCAAGGGGGCGCAGATCGTCAATCTGGCGCGTGATCTGGCGCGGGCGCTGGCGCTGATCTCGATTCGCGTGGTTGAAACCGTGCCCGGCAAGGCCTGTATGGCGCTGGAACTGCCCAACGCCAAACGGCAGATGGTCAAGCTGTCGGAGATCATTTCCAGCAAACCCTACAACGACATGAACAGCCCGCTGACGGTATGTCTGGGCAAGGATATCGGCGGTTTGCCGGTGGTCGCCGATCTGGCCAAGACGCCGCATTTGCTGGTCGCCGGGACGACCGGCTCCGGCAAGTCGGTGGGCGTCAATGCGATGATTTTGTCAATGCTCTACAAGTCCGATCCCGAGCAGGTGCGCCTGATCATGGTCGACCCGAAAATGCTTGAGCTTTCGATCTACGAAGGTATTCCGCATTTGCTGGCGCCCGTCGTCACGGACATGAAGCAGGCGGCCAACGCCTTGCACTGGTGCGTCACCGAGATGGAAAAGCGCTACAAGCTGATGTCGGCGATGGGCGTGCGCAACATCGCCGGTTTGAATACCAAGATTCGCGATGCCGAAAAGCGCGGCGAGCATATTCCCAATCCGCTGACCCTGACGCCGGAAGCGCCCGAGCCCTTGAAAACCCTGCCGTTTATCGTCGTCATCATCGACGAGCTGGCTGACCTGATGATGGTGGTCGGCAAGAAGGTTGAGGAGCAGATTGCCCGACTGGCCCAGAAGGCACGTGCTTCCGGTATTCACCTCGTGCTGGCCACCCAGCGGCCAAGCGTCGATGTGATTACCGGCCTGATCAAGGCCAACATTCCGACCCGCCTTTCCTTTCAGGTTTCCAGCAAGATCGACTCGCGGACCATTCTCGACCAGATGGGTGCCGAAGCCTTGCTTGGTCAGGGTGACATGCTTTACCTCGCACCCGGCACCGGCTATCCGACGCGCGTCCATGGGGCGTTCGTTTCCGATGATGAAGTGCACCGTGTGGTCGAGCATTTGAAGGCGAGCGGGGCGCCGGAGTACATCGAGGACATCCTCAGTGGCGCTGGCGGTGGCGATGAAGAGGGGGGTGAGGGCGGTGAGGGTGGTTCTTCGGATGCCGAGAGCGATCCGCTCTACGATCAGGCGGTCGATATTGTGTTGAAGAACAAACGTGCCTCGATTTCGCTGGTCCAACGTCATCTGCGCATTGGCTACAACCGCTCGGCACGTTTGATTGAAGCGATGGAAAAAGCCGGTCTGGTTTCGGCGATGGATGGCCGGGGTGGCCGCGAAGTGATGGCCCGCAAGGAAGCTGAATGAAATTTGCCCTGAAAATGCTGTCGACCGCAGCAGTCGCTATTTTTCCGCTGCTGGCGGAAGCCGGGGCGGTCGATCAGTTGCATCAGTTCCTGAACAGTACACGCACGCTGAAGGCTGAGTTTTCCCAGATGGTGGTCGCCAAGAGTGGCCGCAAGCCGCAACAGTCTTCCGGCGTGGTGGCCATTTCCCGGCCGGGCAAGCTGCGTTGGGATATCCAGAAGCCCTATCCGCAATTGGTCGTTGGCGACGGCGAGAAAATCTGGATCTACGACGCCGAGTTGAAGCAGGTGACGGTGCGCCAGGCGGGTCAGGCGATCAGCGGTTCACCGGCGGCTTTGCTCGCTGGTAGCAACGAGTTGGAAAAGAATTTCACCTTGGCTGAGGCAGGTGAGGCGGACGGTATGAACTGGGTCGAGGCAACAGCCAAGGCTGACGAAAGCGGTTTCGAGAAAATTCGCCTCGGCTTTGTCGGTGCGGATCTGAGAGCGATGGAGCTTTTCGATAACTTTGGCCAGACGACACTCATTCGCTTTTCCCGGCTGGAGCGCAACCCGCAGCTACCGGCAGCGACTTTCAAGTTCACACCACCCGCCGGGGTGGATGTGGTTGGCGAATAAGGCATTTCAGTAAATTTGCCTGGCACCATTGATTTCAGAGGGTCTGGCGCTGGCTAGCCGCCGTAAACCCCTGAAAGTACGGCATATCTGCTAAGATTCGCCCGGATTTTTCAGGCTTTTCCCATTGTCCTCCCTAAAAGAAATATTTTCCCCCGGCGGCCCGCTGGCGCAGTCGATCAGCGGCTATCGCGTGCGCGAGCAGCAGGTCGATATGGCCGAGCGCATCGCCGCCGCTATCAACAGTTGTTCGGTGTTCATCGCCGAGGCGGGGACTGGCACGGGCAAAACTTTTGCCTATCTGGTGCCGGCCTTGAAGTCGGGCGGCAAGGTCATCGTTTCCACCGGCACCAAAACCTTGCAGGACCAGTTGTTCAACAAGGATTTGCCGATGGTGCGCGATGCCTTGAAGGCGCCGGTCAAGATTGCGCTGCTCAAGGGGCGGGCCAACTATGTTTGCCCTTACCACCTGCAACAGTCGCTGGCCGATGGTCGTTTTCTGACCCGTGAAGATGCAGCCGACGCCCGCCGCATTTCGGTCTTTGCCAAGGTCACCCACACCGGCGACAAGGCCGAATGTGTTGAAGTCTCCGAATCCTCGCCGGTCTGGAACCACGCGACCTCGACCCGGGAAAATTGTCTCGGCCAGGATTGCCCCGACTACAAGGACTGCTTCGTGATGCTGGCTCGCCGCGAGGCGATGGCAGCCGATCTGGTCGTGGTCAATCACCACCTCTTTTTCGCTGACGTAATGCTGCGCGATGAAGGCATGGCGGAATTGCTGCCAGCCTGCAACACGGTGATCTTCGACGAAGCGCACCAGTTGCCGGAAGTGGCGACGCTGTTTTTTGGCGATACCGTATCGACCGCCCAGGTTCTTGATCTGGCCCGCGATGCGCGTACCGAAGGCATGCTGAATGCCCGCGATTGCCTCGATCTGCAGTCGGCCAGCCGGGAAATGGAAAAAGTGGCCAAGGATTTGCGTCTGGCGGTTGGGCTTGATGCCGGGCGCTTCTCCTACGGTCAACTGGAAGAAAAGCCCGAATTCGCCCCGGCCCTGAAAGCGCTGGAGGCCGAGGTGGTGAAATTCGCCGCTATCCTGGAAACCCAGGCTGAGCGCGCCGAAGGGCTGGAAAAATGCTGGCAGCGGGCGCTTGAACTGGCCCGGTTGCTCGGTGAGTGGCAGAAAATCACCGCCGGTTACGTGCGCTGGGCCGAAGCCTTCAGCCAGTCGCTGCAACTGAATTCGACGCCGCTCGATGTTGCCGAAATTTTCAAGAAGCAAATGGGCGGTCATCCCCGCGCCTGGATTTTCACCTCGGCGACGCTGGCGGTGCAGGGCAAGTTTCACCACTACTGCGCCGAACTCGGACTCGGCGAGCCGGAGTCGGCCTGCTGGGAAAGCCCCTTCGATTACGGTCAGCAGGCCGTGCTCTATGTGCCGCTCGGCATGCCGGAGCCGAATTCCCATGGTTACACCGAGGCGGTCGTCGACGCCGCCTTTCCGGCGGTGGTGGCGGCTGGCGGCGGTGCGTTCTTCCTGTGCACCAGCCTGCGCGCCATGCGCCGTACGCATGAGTTGATCAAGGCGCGCCTCGAAGACGAAGGCCACCCAATGCCGCTGCTGATGCAGGGCGAGGGCAGCAAGAATGATCTGCTGCAACGCTTTCGCCATTACGGCAACGCCATTCTGGTCGGCAGTCAGAGCTTCTGGGAAGGCGTGGATGTGCGTGGCGAGGCGCTCTCGCTTGTGGTTATCGACAAGATTCCCTTCGCGCCGCCGGATGATCCGGTGCTTTCGGCGCGCATTGAACAGATGCGGCTGCAGGGGCGCAATCCCTTCATGGAATACCAGTTGCCGCGCGCCGTCATCAACGTCAAGCAGGGCGCCGGGCGGCTGATTCGTGACGAATCCGACCGCGGCGTGCTGATGATTTGTGATCCACGACTTCTATCAAAGCCTTACGGCCGCCGTATCTGGCAAAGTCTGCCCCCCATGAAGCGGACCAAGGAGCTTTCCGAAGTGCTCAATTTTTTTGCCAACCGGACTGGCAATGTTTGACCGGCAGGCCCTGAAGCTTGCCATCGAGGCCGGTGGTACGCTGGATTTCGAGGCGCTCGCCGTCTCGCATTCCTCGCTCTTTTCGCCGGGTGAACTGCATCTTTCGTCAGACGTTTTGCAAGCGATGGCTGAGCTGATTGTCGCCATCGAGTCGGTAGTCGCCATGCCGGCCTACCAGCAGCGCGTGCTGACCTGGGCGCCAGCCAGTGCCCTGAAACCGCTGGCCGCGCGCAGCGTCTTTTTCGGCTACGACTTTCATCTGGCCGAAACCGGCCCGCGACTGATTGAAATCAACACCAATGCCGGTGGTGGCCTGCTCAATACCCGGCTGTTGATGGCGCATGACGAGTTGACTACAGCGCAGCGCATCGAACAGGCCTTCGTCGAGATGTTCCGTGATGAGTGGCAACTGATGCGGGGCAATCTGCCGCTCAAACGCATCGCCATCGTCGACGAAAATCCGGCCGGGCAATATCTGGCGCCCGAGTTCGAACTTTTCCGGCAATTGTTCGAAGCCAACGGCATCGCCTGCGTCGTCGCCGATCCCGGCGAATTCACCTGTGACGGCAATCGCCTGCTGCACCGTGGCGAAGTCATCGACCTGATTTACAACCGGCTGACTGATTTTTCGCTCGATGCTGCGGTCAACGCCAATTTGCGGGCAATTTTCGATATCGATGGCGTGGTTGTCACCCCGCATCCACGCGCCCATGCGCTTTACGCCGACAAACGTAATCTGATGCTGCTTTCGGATGAGGCGACGCTGATCGAAATTGGTGTACCGGAGGCTACCCGCAAAACCCTGCTCGCCGGCATTCCGCACACGGTAGCGGTCAAGGCCGAGGAGGGCGAGCGTTTCTGGGCCGAACGCAAACGCTGGTTCTTCAAGATTGCCAGCGGTTTCGGCAGCCGTGCCGCCTATCGCGGCGACAAGCTGACCAAGCGGGTGTTCGCGGAAATCCTGCAGGGCGGCTACATCGCCCAGGAAATCGTCCCGCCTTCCGAACATTCCGTGGTGGTCGAAGATGAATCGCAATTGATGAAGGCCGACATTCGCGCCTTTGCCTATCACGGCGCCGTGCAGATGTTCGTGGCGCGTCTTTACCAGGGTCAGACCACCAATTTCCGGACGCCGGGCGGCGGTTTTGCGCCGGTTTTCCCGGCTTGAAAGCGTAAAATTCCGCCATGAAAGTTTTCGGTATTGCCGGATATTCCGGCTCCGGCAAGACCACCTTGCTGGAAAAATTGATTCCCCAATTCACTGCCCGCGGCCTCAAAGTCTCGGTGATCAAGCATGCCCACCACGGTTTCGACATCGACCGGCCAGGCAAGGATTCCTACCGTCACCGCGCTGCCGGGGCGAGCGAAGTACTGCTCTCCTGCAACGACCGCTGGGCCATGATGCACGAACGGCGGGAGGAAGGCGATGTGACGCTGGATGAACTACTGGCCCGCATTTCACCCTGCGATCTGGTGCTGATCGAAGGTTTCAAGCAGGAACCGATTCCCAAGCTGGAAGTCTACCGCCCGGAAAATGGCAAGCCGCCGCTCTTTCCCCAACGCCCGGATATCGTCGCCATCGCGACGGATGCCGATCTGGCGACGACCTTGCCCAAGCTGCCGCTTAATGACATCGGCGCCATTGCCGACTTTGTGATGAACACTCTCCAATTGCAGGACCGCCCATGCTGAGTTTTGAACAAGCCCTGGAAAAATTGCTCGCTGCCGCGCAAGCCGTCGAGGAAGTCCGCTCGCTCCCGCTGACTGCCGCTGCCGGCCGTGTTTTGGCCGTTGCCCAGCAGTCGGCCGTCGCTGTCCCGCCGCTCGATAACTCGGCAATGGACGGTTACGCCGTGCGTGCCGCCGATGTCACTGGCGCCGGTGTTTGCCTGCCGGTCAGCCAGCGGATTCCGGCCGGGACGGTGGGCTCGACGCTGCAACCGGGCACGGCGGCGCGGATCTTCACCGGTGCCCCGGTGCCGGCGGGGGCCGACGCTGTCGTGATGCAGGAACGCTGCGAACATGGCGAAAATGGCGTGGTCATCAACCAGGTGCCGCGCGACGGCGAGAACATCCGCCGGGCCGGCGAGGATATTTCCGTCGGCGCCGAAATCCTCAAGCCGGGCATAAAGTTGCGGCCGCAAGACATTGCGCTGGCTGCGTCAGCCGGTTTGCCGGAATTGCCGGTTTATCGTCGTGTCCGGGTCGGTGTCTTTTTCACCGGTGACGAACTGGTGCAACCGGGTGAACCGTTGCCGCCGGGTGGCATCTACAACTCTAACCGTTACGCCTTGCGTGCCCTGCTCGAAGGCCTGGGCTGTGAAGTGCGTGACCTCGGCACCGTGCCGGACAAGCTCGACGCCACCCGCGAAGCCTTGCGCAAGGCGGCGGCCGATAACGATCTGATTATCACCAGTGGCGGCGTTTCGGTCGGCGAGGAAGATCACGTCAAACCGGCGGTCGAAGCCGAAGGCCAGCTTGATATGTGGAAAATCGCCATCAAGCCGGGCAAACCGCTGGCCTTTGGCGAAGTTCGGCGCAGTGTTGAGAACGGTGGCGGCAAGGCCTGGTTCATCGGCCTGCCCGGCAACCCGGTGTCGGCCATTGTGACCTTCATGATCATGGTTCGGCCCTTCGTGCTGCGCTTGCAGGGCGTCAGCAACGTAACGCCGCGCGCCTTCAATCTGCGGGCCGATTTCGACTGGCTGCGCCCGGATGTTCGCGCCGAATTTCTGCGTGCCCGGATCAACGACAACGGTGGCATCGAGCTCTATCCGAATCAGGGGGCCGGCGTTGTCACCTCATTGTGCTGGG
>Ga0073902_10002108_pt1 | contig 10549 bp, 6 predicted proteins | sample KloWWTmeKNB19Kit_FD_66667 | JGI IMG/M metagenome (GOLD analysis project Ga0073902, IMG submission 66667) | Active sludge microbial communities from Klosterneuburg, Austria, studying microevolution and ecology of nitrifiers - Klosterneuburg... | ecosystem: Engineered > WWTP > Aerobic digester >...
CGCAATTGTGCCAATTCATCGACGATCCAGAAGCTACGGCCTTGCGTAGCAGCGATCAGGTTATCGTTCTTAACCACCAGGTCAGTGATAGGTACTATGGGTAGATTCATCTGGAACGGCTGCCAGTGATCACCATCATCAAAGCTAATATACATGCCTGACTCCGTACCGGCATAGAGCATTCCTTTTGCTTTCGGGTCTGATCGGATCACACGTGTGAAATGATGGGCATCAATTCCTGTCGTGATAGATTGCCACGTTTGTCCATAATCCTTAGTGCGCAACAAATAGGGTTTGTAGTCGCCCGATTTGTACATCGTTGCAGCAACATAACATCCACCGTCAGTGTGTGGATCAGGTTCAAGGCTATTGATCTGGATCCATTCAGGTAGAAATGCCGGAGTAACATTAGTCCAGTTTTGCCCACCGTCTCTTGATACATGAATCAAGCCATCATCGCTTCCTGTCCACAACAAATCTTTTACTCGGGGACTCTCTGCTGCTGCGAATATGGTGCAATAGTATTCTACAGAGGTGTTATCCTTGGTGATAGGGCCTCCGGAAGATCCGAGTTTAGTGGAATCGTTTCTCGTCAGGTCAGGGCTGATCACTTTCCAGCTTTGTCCTTCATTGGTTGTGACATGTAAATGATTAGATGCCGTATAAAGTTTGTTAGGATCATGAGGTGAAAAGAATATAGGGAAGTTCCATTGGAATCGGTAGCGCATGCTTTCAGCACCATGTCCCATCGGCAGATCAGGCCACACATCCACACTTCGCCCTAATCCTGTTTTATGGTCATACCGATCTATCACCCCATCATAACATCCACCATAGACTATGTCATCATTTAGTGGGTTGACAGCAATAAATCCACATTCACAACCTGCTGTAGATTCCCAGTCATCTTCACCAATGGCGCCTCCATCCGTTCGATGCGAAATGCGCACTGTACTATTGTCTTGCTGTGCGCCATAGATCCTGTATGGAAAATGATTGTCAGTCGTCACGCGGTAAAATTGCGCCGTGGGTTGGTTGTGGTAGGTAGACCAATGATCACCGCCATCAAAGCTGACCTGCGCACCACCATCATCACCAATGATCATCCGTGCTGCATTATCAGGATCAATCCATAGATCATGATGGTCTCCATGATTGGCATAGTGTGCACTGAACGTGCGGCCACCGTCCGTAGATTTATGATAGGATACGTTTACGACGTAGACAATGTCTTCTGATTTAGGATCAGCATAGATTCTGGTGTAATACCACGCACGCTGACGCAGATCCCTTTCACTATTCATTTTTTCCCAGGTCTTGCCGGCATCATCAGACCTGAAGACACCACCATCTTCGTTTTCAATGATGGCCCAGAGACGGTTTCCGTTAACTGGACTGACAGTTATTCCAGAGATGCCCCATGTGCCTTTTGGCAGACCTTTGTTTTCAGAAATATTCTGCCATGTTTCTCCTCCGTCTTTACTTTTCCAAAGCGCAGACCCTTCACCCCCACTACTGAGTTCATAAGGCTTGCGTTGCACTCTCCAGGTAGTAGCATATAGTATCCTGGAGTTGGTAGGATCGATGATCAAGTCGACAGCACCTGCACGTTCGTTGATAAATAATGTCTGCCGCCAGGATTTTCCACCATCAATTGATTTGTAGATACCTCTGACAGGTGTGTCTTTAAAAATATCACCAAGCACCGCGGCATAGACTACATCCGGATTGTCAGGATGCACTCTTACCCTCGGAATATGGTTGGCGTTGTCCAGCCCGATGTGTTCCCAGGTCTCACCGGCATCGGTAGTCCTCCACATCCCGTACCCATAGGATACATTCCCGCGCACAGTTTGCTCGCCACCACCTACATAAATGACATTGGGGTCAGAAGGGGCTACTTCGACTGCTCCGATACTTCCGCCAAAGTATCCATCAGAAATGTTTTGCCAGGATTGTCCTCCGTCCAGTGTTTTCCATACACCACCACCTGTCGAACCGAAGTAATATAAGTTGGGTTTACCGCGCACACCGGTAACCGTTGCAGAACGGCCACCCCTGAAAGGACCTATATTTCTCCATTCCAGTCCACTAAAGAGGGATGTATCAATAGGGGTATACACCTGTGCAGGGGGCAAATTCTTTTTTTTCTGGCCTGTCGAATAGGTAATCGACACAAGGACAAGAAACAAGGCTGTGAGTATTCTGACGATCATACGATTAGTAATGATAATTTTGGCTTGAAAAATAGACAATAAACCGTGAACCAGAATTTTTCCAATATCGCTGATGCAGATTGTTCATGTCTTCAGGTCGAAGTCATGGTCCATGAGTCCTGGATAGACAGGTTTATGGCCAACCACGCGCTGGTCATGCCCGTCGGTGAAAAGTATCATCTGGTCAACCTCAAAGTTGACCTGGAAGAGGGCACGTTGAAGATGCAGGCCGATATCCAGGAAAAACAAGGTTCATCGATCATTATAACCTGTAAGCCCATTTGGAATGCGGAGCAACAGCAAATACAATTGACAGACCTCCGGATTGATACTCATAGTAAAAATATACTACTGAAGAGCGCAGGCTGGTTTGTTAAAACTTTTATGGGCTCCAAAATTGATAAGCAGATAGAAGAAGCCACCAGCCGGCTATATGCACTTCAGATGGAAACGATTCTCAGGGATGGGATAACTATTCCTATTCCAAATTCCGGAACCGCCAAGGTCTTGGTCAGATCCATTTCCATAACTGAAATGACATTCCAGCACAATCTGATCAAAGTCAAGGCTCTGATTGATGGACATTGGAAGCTGGAATTGAAAGCCGAATAATTTTTTAATTGCATCTCACGCTCTCACGCTCTTACGCTCTCACTCTCTCACTCTCTTACAACCGCAAACTTATCCTATGCAGCCCGGGCCTGTATTCCTTGAATATTATCATTTCAATCTCTTCCAGGTGTGATGGATTATACACAAAATCAATATCCTCAACATCGACAATCACGATAGGGTAGGAGGGTTGACTATAGAAAAATTCAAAGTAAGAATCTTGTATATTCTTCAGGTAGGAAGCAGTGATGTTGCCCTCATACCCTCTGTCCCGCAAGTTAATGTTACGCAATAGCCTTTCTGGTGTACGATGGAGATAAATGAGCAGATCTGGATTTGGAGAAGCGGTGTTGAGAATATTGAACAGACGCTGGAAGAGTTTGTACTCTTTTTCATCCAGGTTTTTACGGGCGAAAATCAAGGTTTTCCAAAAGGAATAATCTGCAAGGGTGAAATCAATAAACAAATCCTTTTGCAGGGTGATCTGGGATAATTGTTTGTGGCGCTCAGCCATAAAAAACAATTCAACCGTAAATGCAAAGCGTTCCGGGTTCTGATAGAAAAAAGGAAGGAATGGATTGTCATCAAATTCCTCCAGGACAAGCTGTACCGTATGCCTTTTCGCAAGGAGTTCGCACAGGCTTGTCTTGCCTGATCCGATATTGCCTTCTATGCAGATGTATTTATACGGGGTCGCCTTGTTCATCCGGGTTGAATATATAGACTTCTCCTGTATCCCGACAATCTAAATACAACTCCTCGATGGTCTTGCTTAGCACAGGATGAAACTGCTCGGGGATAAGTTCCATCAAAGGCACAAGGACAAAATTGCGTGTATGCAGCAATGGATGTGGAATCTCGATTGTACTTTCTTTCAGCACCAGATCACCACGAAGGAGGATATCAATATCGATATGTCGGGCATGCCATTTTTCAGATGGGGTACGACCGGCTTTGACTTCAATGGCTTTTATCAGGTTGAGCACTTCGTCAGGTGATTTTGAAGTCGATATTTCCAGGACCTGATTGAGAAACCAGGGCTGGTCATCATAACCCCATGGTTGGGTTTCATAGATGCTGCTTTCTCTCTGAATCACGCCAACCTCATTGGCTATCAAGTGTTTAGCAAGTGATAACTGTTTGACCCTGTCACCAAGGTTGCCGCCTATGATCAGATGATAAGTGTATTGTTTCATGGGTAGGTAAGACAAGGTAAAAAAAAGGGCTGAAAAGGGGGAAGAGGCTAAAAAGGCTAAAAAGGCTAAAAGAGGCCTCAAAGGCATAGGGCAGAGGGCAGAGGGACTGTCAGGAGACAGATTTTCATTTATGTTAATGAGCGGCTAAACTTGAACTGCGGCGTTGCGTGAGAAAAAAAATATGGAGGGTTCAAAACTTTAGAATTCTAAAGGGCTAAAGAGGCTCAAGAGCTAAAGAGGCTTAAAAGCAAGGGGCAAGGGGCCAACAAACTGCGGCGTTGCGGCGTCGCGCGAGAATAAACTTGGAGAATTCAAAACCTAAGAATACTGAAAAGGCTGAAGTGACTGAAAAGGCGCAATACCTATTTTTTATTCCGGTCTCTCAGTCGCCAGTTCATAGGGTAATGATTTTTCCAGCCTTGCGGAGTATACTTGGCCCAACCGAGAAGGGTTTCTTCAAAACTGATGACATACCAGCCTGGAGTTTCCACTGGTGGTAAAGTGGTGCTGGTACGCTCAAGGTAATCAAGTGCAGCGCTGCGATCCAAAGGCAGGATAGCATAATCCACATGCTGCGCACCTGCCATGGCGAGAAAGTGAGATGGTACAAAATCCCGCCCCTTGAGCTCTCCAGCTTCGGCAAGGCATTCCGCTCTTGGTATGTGCATGAGCACTTCATTAGCCTTTGCTTCAGCTCCGGCAGTTACAAATTGATTTTGAGGATTATTTTTTCTCAATCGTTTAGTTTCCGGTTTATCAAGATTGGACGCCATCCAGCCCGGAACAGGTTCAAATAAGTTGAATGGTTTTTTGAATTTTCTGTATTTTGATTCTTCAGCGGAGGTGTTTTGTAAAACGGCAATAAAGAGTCCTTCACCTTTTACTTTGTGCGGATAGAGTTGATAGCCCACATAATCACCTTGCTGCAAAGTGCTGATACCCCAATCATCGGGAAATGAAAGATGCACACATGTGAGCTGGTGCTTTTCACTGAAATAAGCAACATTTTGAATGTTTTCTTCCATGCTATAGGAGCACGTGCTGTATATCAGAAACCCATCCGGTTTAAGTGCCTTGACTGCATCTGACACGATTTGTTTTTGCATCAGGCTGCACGATTGCACCAACGAGGGCGCCCATTGTCTTATGGCCTCAGCTTCCTTGCGCATCATGCCTTCTCCGGCACATGGAGCATCGATCAGGAGAATATCGGCAAAGGGTTCAGTAAAAGAAGCAGCAGGTTCTCCTGAAATGAATGTATTAAGAAAACCTGCCCTGGTGAGATTTTCGCGCAGTATGGTTCTGCGCTGACCAACTACCTCATTTGCAACCAATACATCACCAGGTCCAAGATGTTTGGCAAGAATCCCAGTCTTGCCGCCTGGAGATGCACAGACATCAAGCCAGATGCGGGGTTGATCATCAAGATTTAATTGCCTGATCACATCATCCAGGATCATCGAGGATGCTTCCTGTACGTAGTATGCTCCTGCATGCCAGTGCGGGTCAAGGTAGAACAACGGTCGTGTCTCGAGATAATATCCTGTATCACACCATTTGACCTTCTCATGCAGCTCGAAAGAGGATCGTCCTTTGAGATGATGCAACCTTATGCTCGTTGGAGATGGGCGATCCAATGCATTCAGAAATTCCTCAGCCTCATTTCCAAGCTGACCCTTCATACGCTGAACAAATTCCGGAGGCAATTGAATCATGGAAGCGAAGGTAGCATTAAAGGCGGAGGCTAAGGCTAAGGCTAAGGTGGAGACGCGATTTTGAAAAGTAGAGACGCGATTAATTGCGTCTGTACTTTTAAAATCCTCGTCTCACGCTCTCACGTTCTTACGCTCTCACGAGTCTTACAATCCTTTGATTTTCCCATGGAGAATACCTCCTTTGGCAAACATCTGATCCACCTTTTTACTGACTTCAGGATCTGTCTCCAGCTCAGGAGCATGATGTGGTTTTATGCGCGCATCGATGATGATCGGTGCCTTACAACTCCAATGCTTGTCAATGAAAGTTGCACTAACACCATATACATCTTTAGCTGGCTGAGATCGGGTGAAAGTGGCCCACAAAAAATTATTCAGCTCACGACTCATCCACTGACTATCCTCAGTCAGAATCCAGAGTGGCCATGGTTCAAGGTTATGGGTTGCAAGGGAATGGATTAGATCATCAATTTCAATTTTGGCTTGTGTGTAATCTGAAAAAGGACGGAATGAAACAGCAATGACACCGGGCATGATCAGATCAATGCTTTTGCAAGATAAAGGTAATGTGATATTCTGCGGCAGCTCACTTCCGAGTTTTCTGATGACCGGACCACGTGCAGCAATCACAAGTTTTGAGCCTGCATTCCATCCATCGCCGCTATAATCAAGTGTGTCAATAGTGGTTCGGGTCTGAAAATGCAAATCGCGGCTCAGATCAATCCTGCTGAGGACGTGTTGAAAGTAACCGGGTATATCATGTGTTGATAGTTGAGGAGCATCTTCGTGGCAAGCGATGAAGAGATATTTGGCAAGTGACGTCTGGCCTTTACCTAGAAGATGATTGGCAACGGTCAGGATTTCTTCAGGCACAGGTGGACGGAAAGGCATATAGCGCTCATGGGCGATAGCCAATAGTAAAGGATGCACTCCTGCCGCATCTATTGCATGCACTTCTTTCAGCCCCGGAAATTCCTTTGGAGCAAGAGGTTCCACTAATTGATGGATCAGCCAACCGAAATTACTGTCTTCCTGAGGTGGACGGCCTACCACTGTAAAGTGCCAGATTGGATTTTTACGGTGATATATATTTTTGATTTCGAGAACAGGAAAATCGTGTTGCAAACTGTAATACCCCAGGTGATCACCAAAGGGCCCTTCCGGTTTCATTCCATCAAGCCGAACTGTTCCTGTAATACAAAAGTCAGCATCTGCAGAGAGCACATAACCGTCTTTAATAAAATACCTGAACCTCCGACCAGCCAGTAATCCGGCAAACGTTACCTCGCTGAGTCCTTCAGGTAACGGCATGATCGCTGCAAATGCATGAGAAGGTGGTCCACCAACGAAAATGGTGACTTTAAATTCATCTCTTGTTTGATTGTACAAGGTATGATGCACACCGATACCACGATGGAGTTGGTAGTGCATCCCTGCTTCAAGGTTTGGTATATAATCATTGCCGCTGATCTGGATGCGGTACATCCCGATATTGGAATTCATGATACGTTTGTCGCCAGGTGGAAGGCTCATGACCTGAGGAAGGGTGATAAAAGCCCCTCCATCCTTCGGCCAGCTTACTACTTGTGGTAGCTGATCCAGGGTAGTGGTTCCGGACAACACAGGCTTATTCCACCTGGCTTTCAAAGGCAATCCATGCATTGCCGTAAAGGGCGTTTTTAGAAATTTTCCGGGATGTCGCAACAGGTCGGAAGGGTCTGCCTTTAATTGGATAAGTCGCTGCACCCCTTCCAACTGATGCCGAAAGAGATACGCAGTCCTCTCTTTAGTTCCATACAGATTAGAAAGTGCGACAAATGGGCTTCCTTTTACCTTCTCAAAAAACAAAGCAGGACCACCCGCATGAAAGACCCGGCGATGGATTTCACCTATTTCAAGATTCGGATCAATCGCTCCTTCAATGCGTAGGAGCTGATCACCCGGTAGGTCTTCTATAGCATGTCTTAAAGAAGGATAAGCCAATATCGTGATGTAAAGTTGAAATTGAATAAATAGTAAAAGGCTTAAATTGTTGCACAAACCTAATGTATAGCTTAGGAAATTGTTGGAAAATTAAAGTTCCCTGTTTCGGGTGATCAATTTCAGGTAGTCTGCATCCCCGTTGAGCACGATCAGGTCAGGATCATGCTGAAAGGTATTGCCTGTCTGGAATTTCATGCCTTCATCAAGCGCTGTTGACAGATATTTCAAGGCTTCTGCTTTTTCGCCAAGGTTAGCCTTGATCTTTCCCTGTTGATATGATACAACACCGTAATCATATTCTGTTTTCATGGATTCCAGTTCGGTAATGATGGCATTGGCTGGTTTCATTTTTTGCTGGAGCGCATAGATCACCCCAAGATCTCCTTTCAGCCAGGGATCATCGGGATGTTTTTTGGTTTCAGCCTGGTAGATCTTTTCAGCCATTGCCAGATTACCCAGCATTCTATGACAGCGTCCTACTTTCCAGTTTACTTTGTCTCCATATAGTGCAATTGCTTTTTTCGCATAGTAATTGCTTAAATCAGTCTTTGCATGCAGCAGCGCATATTGGGCGGCTATCCTAAAATAAAATTGTTGGATATCCCAGGTTGAACTTGTTTTGGATGCTTTTGATATCAGTTCTTGGATGACAGCCGTATCACCTGTAACTACATGATAGTGTATCAACCGGCTGATCTGGGACGGTAAGGCCGCATAGGGTTTTAGTTGCTCCGCTATTTTGCCGGCAGTGGCAAGATCCTGAAGGTCGATACTTGATTGCAAAGCAAGACTGGCCCTTGACCTGCAATAAACACAAGCGTTGAGATCGAGCGTATCTGCACCAATCTCACCATAGAATTTAAGGGCGGTGGCAGGATCGTTGAGGTATTCTGCCGCAAGTACCATTCCAGTCGTATTGATAAAGAGATCTTTTGGGTCAAGGGTATATTCTTTAATAAAATATTTGAAGGCTTCACTATTCCTGCCTTTAAGGTCTTCTTCATAGTACCGGAGATAGTTTTCCTGGCGGCCATCGAGGTCTGTAAATCGTCGTTTGATCAGATCAATAGTATCCGACTCATTGACATATTGATTGGCATTATTTTGTTCGTCCAACAGCAGGAAATAAGCATCAAGAAATGAAGTATCATATGTAATTGCTTGCAACAGGTAGGTTTTCGCTTCTTCCTCATGATCGGGGTCGGCCCAGATTTTTCGCGCCCGGTAATAAGCTTTCCATGCTTTGTCATTGGTGAAGCTGAAGACATGGGCGTCTTTGCTGCTCCAGTACCCGAGGATATAACCTCTCAACTGCGCGATGCAGTCAGATTCGTTTTCGGTAGAGCATCTAACATCAGGGAAAGTATGGATTACCGTTTTGGTCTGGGGATTCGTTACCCTTGCTGAAATCAACAGTGAATCTTTCTCGATGCCGGTGAGGTCATAGATACCTTCTACAACGATTTTTGCTCCCATTCGGACAGCCAGCTTCGGGTCATCGGTGATGGAGCTCAGATCACCCTTGAAATACAGCATCGCGGATTCAAATCGGATGATGTTATCCGGAGCAGTTGTTTTGCCCAGGGCATAGGATATAGAGGTGGATATTTCCTCTCCCAGTGAAGCGAACTCAGGACGGTTGGTCAGGTCCTTTAGCGGAGCAATAAAGACAGGACCATCCCCGGCGAAATGCATATCCTTTTTGTTAGTTTGTTTGATGAAAAAATAGGCAGCTATCGCCAGGATTCCTAAGATAATCAGCAGGTAGGGCGTTTTTTTAGGTAACTTGAGATGATGATCATCCATCTCTGGCGGGACAGTTAATCCAGGTTCATTGATAGCAAAGAGTTCCACCTTCTCTTTTACATTTTTGAGGGTATACAATCCGATTCTCTTGATATGCACATCCGGATGATTGTCCAGTTCATCTGCAACCTTTTTGGATATGAGGATCGATCCAGGTATTCCTGAGGACTGGATTCTGGATGCCACATTGACGACGTCTCCGAAAATGTCATTGTCCTTATACAGCAGGTCACCCATATGGATTCCTACACGAATCGGAATCCGGTCAATTGCCGAAAGCTGTTGAAGTTCGATGGCACATTTAACTGCATCTATGACGCTGTCGTACACCGTGGCACTTCCATCACCATAAAACTGGATGATCTGACCGTTGTATTTGCGTGTTACATCCTCGAGATCTTTGCGATGGTCATTGACCTGCTTGATGGCGGCAGATTCATTTCGTTGGAACAAAGCCGTATAACCTTCAATGTCCGCAAACATGACTGCGGCGAGTTTCCTGATACCAGCTGAAGAGGTCATAAAATAGGTTTTGGAGCTTTTATCGATCGGTGCCCAGGTTGCTATTAACCCGGGCCTTGAAATTAATGCTTTTTTAATCCAAATAGGGATTCCAGACCAGATAGGTTTCTTTCCATTTTAAACGATTCCAAATAGATGCTGATGATTTGTCAATAAGTAGGATATAATTTTTAGACGTGTATGTACAAGTAATAAAAGATTGATTAGTTTTGATTGCATAGTTAAGGGAATACCAAAGCCAAGTTTTTTTTGAAGTGATACACTTCGCCGCCTACCTGATTATTTTTTTAACCCAAATCAAAAATTGAACTATGGATTCTCCTACACCTACTGAAGCTCCTAAATCTTCTGAAGTTCCCGAAGTTATTAAAGTACATAAAGTGCCTAAAGCAAGCCTGGCACCGGCCATTTTCTATAACATCCTGATTACAACTGCCATTTTTTTTCTGGTTCATTTTGGATTTTATGGCTCTCCTCTTTTCGGCACAATGACTGAAAT
>Ga0073902_10002114_pt1 | contig 10526 bp, 9 predicted proteins | sample KloWWTmeKNB19Kit_FD_66667 | JGI IMG/M metagenome (GOLD analysis project Ga0073902, IMG submission 66667) | Active sludge microbial communities from Klosterneuburg, Austria, studying microevolution and ecology of nitrifiers - Klosterneuburg... | ecosystem: Engineered > WWTP > Aerobic digester >...
AGGGCTCTTGCTCGCCTGCCCCGATGTTTTTTCGGGGTCCCGACGAAGCAATCTCCCGGTATGGGGAGACTGCTTCGGCAAAACCAAGAGCGCCTCGCAGCGACATGTTCCGAGGCTGAGTAGTTACCTGTTTTGTCTTATTAATAATGGATCACGGAGGACATTGTGTTGTTGAGCGAACGCAAGCGCAAAGCGACTGGCACCAAAGAAAATTCCCGCAATTATCAGATGGCGGCGCGCACACGGTGGGAATCCCCGGAATATCTTCACCCGGCTTCCTCGTCGGAATAACACAATTCGGGATGCCAACATTCTTCACCACCGAAACAACTCCCTGCGCGGGGTAGGGCACACAGACATTTTGACCGGGGAGGTAATAGGTTCCCACCGGGCATTGTTGAAGCGGCACACTGCCATCTTGCCCCGGCGCGGCGGAGCAACATTGACCGTTCTGGTCATAGGCGTAACCCGGCAAGCACCGTCCCTGCCCGCCTTGCGCGACGCATTGGTTTCCCTGTTGCGTAAACCCCGGCGGACACGCCGGACTCCCCGGCAACGCCTGCTGACAATCGGCTTTGATAGACACTGTGGTCGGCGAAAGACAACTGTACTGACCTGGGTTGCTTGTCGGCGAACAAGTTCCCGCATCAACCACCGCGCCAGACGGACCAGTGAAATTCACATTCGCTGAGCCCGTCTGCCCGACGCATAACGGCACAACTTGCACGCTCACCGTTGGGCAACTCTCTGAAAGCGCGCCGCCTCCACCGGGCGCGCCTGGTATCGCATCCTGCCCATACACCAGCGCGGCGGCACACATTGGCGCGAAGTACGCCGGATCCTCCACTACACAGCGGAAGCCGAGGTCGTCGCGCTGCTCCACCGGCGCAAGCGAGAGTCGCCGCGCAGATTCGGACTCGTAGGCAGGGGAATTGAATCCGCTGGAACGAACAGACCGGCGGAGGGCAAGATCGGGACCCAGCGGGTCGTCCACTGGGGAATTGTTGTAATAGTTGGCATCGTACCAATCCGACACCCATTCGTACACATTGCCCGCCATATCAAACGCTTCGTAATAACTCTGCCCCGCGGGATGATCGATCACTTTGCTGGTCTTGAATTCACACGCGCCAAAGTTCGCCAGTTCGCATTGCGGCGTGGCGTCGCCCCATGGGTAGATATTGCCTTCAGGTCCGCGCGCGGCTTTTTCCCATTCGGCTTCGGTCGGCAAACGCCCGTTCACGAACGAACAATACTCCGCGGCTTGCTGATAATTCACACCCGTCACCGGATGATTCGCCTTCAATGGGTCGCCATAGCCATTGCTTTTATCGCTCTTTGGCGGCGAGCACTTGCCCAACAAAACACACAGCGCGAATTGCGAATTGGTGACCTTCGAACGATACAACCAGAAATCGCTGACGTTTACTTCATGCTCGGGGTTATCGTCTCCGCCGTGACCCATGATGAACGAACCGCCGGGCACCGCCACGAGCACACTCCCGTCCACATACAGAAATTTTGACCCCACCTCCATGGGAGGACCAGAGAGATCGATCGGCGCTTGCGTAATGACCGGCGACTCTATCGGCTGGATGGGGACCTCGGTCAACACAGGCGGTTCCGTCGCGACGGGAGGCTGGGTCGCGCTCCCCGGCACGCTCGTCGCCTGAGGGATCGCGCCCAAATTGCACGCGGAAACGAGGATCGCGCCGATGAAAAACATCGAAACGATGATGTTCAATTTTTTCATGGGGAAAATTCCTGGCAGGAGTCTGAAATTCACAATGACGCAATTATACAAGCCGCCCTGAAATTCCATCCCTTACAAATGGGTGATGACAGGCTTTTCAGAAACACTTTGGCATGTCACTCTGAGGAGCGTTGCTTGCGACCGAAGAGTCTGCCTCCCCGTATCAGAGATGCTTCGCTAGCGCTCAGCATGACATAGCCTTGGTGATAACTCACCGCCGGTACAACGACATCTCCCACACAAACAATCGTTTAACCGAAACCCTTTGCAAGCCCTGTCCATTCAGCAACGCTTCCATCTCCGCGACAGGATGCAGGAACACGCGAAACGGATCGTTTCGTAGCCGTTGAAAGAAATTGACGACCTTCAAACCGATTCGCAAATACCACGTCTCGCGCGGATACGTCAGCGCGATGGCTTTGCGGCTCTTCGATGACGCGGCTTTCAACAATTCACGAAAATTCGGATAACAACAAACGACACGGTCAAGCGTGACAATATCGGCTTGGTTTAATTCATCCGCCACGTCGGTAAAATCGGCATGGATGAATTTGACCTGCGCCTCATGCCCCAATCGTTTTGCCTCTTCCGTGGCAACCTTCAAATACGCCGACGACGCGTCCACGTGTGTGGCTTCACTCGCCACATCGTTCAACAGCTCGTGGTGAATCGTCCCAATCCCGCCACCCACATCCAGCAGGGACGCATCTTTCAACCCCAATGACCGCACCGCTTCGAGGATCAACTTGGTCTGGTTCGCGGGTCCGCGTTTGCGATACTCTTTGAGGTCCGCTTTCGCGTCGTCTTCGGTGAAAGTGTTGTTTTCGATTTCACAGCAATTGCAAGGCATGAATTCTCGCTTTCTCGTAGTGGCGACTTCAGTCGCCGTTTTTGCCCACAGCAGGTAACGACTAAAGTCGTTACTACGTTAACTTTTCTAAAACCTTCTCATAAAACTCCAGCGACCGTGGATTTATCAACGCGTCCCTATTACTCACCGCCCGACCGTTGAGGATATTCGTCACCGCGCTTTCGACCTTTTTCATATTCAGCGTGTACGGAATCTCAGGCGCTTCGAGTATCACCGCAGGGACATGTCTCGGCGACGCATTCTCACGCAAGGTCTTCTTGATTTTGTCCTTCAACTCATCGGACAACACGTATCCCGCCGCCAGTTTGACGAATAGAATCACACGCTGGTCTTCCTGATAGTTCTGCCCCACCGCGAGACTATCCATCACCTCGGGCAAGTTCTCCATTTGGGCGTAAATCTCCGCCGTGCCGATGCGCACGCCCGAAGGCTTCAACACCGCGTCCGAGCGACCGTAGAACGTCACGCCACCGGTGTCTTTGTGAATCAAAATGTAATCGCCATGCCGCCACACGTTGGGATACACATCGAAATATGCCTTGTGATATTTCGAGCCGTCGGGGTCGTTCCAAAAATACAACGGCATCGAAGGCGACGGCGCTTCGCACACCAACTCACCTTGTTCATCAAGAATCGGATGCCCATTTTCATCATAGGATTTTATCTTCATTCCCAACGCCGCGCTCTGCAACTCTCCCGCATACACAGACACGATAGGACTCCCCGCCGCAAAACAGCCATTGATGTCCGTGCCGCCAGCGATGGAGTTGAAGTGCAAATCGGCTTTGATTTCCTTGTAAACATATTCAAATCCATCAGCAGATAGCGGCGAACCCGTTTGCGAAATTTCGCGCAGGGACGATAAGTCAAAACTTGTGCGGGGCGAAACATTTTCCTTTTTCAAGAAGTGTATGTAGCTGGCGCTGCATCCGAAGATGGCGATTCTTTCATCTTGAATCAACTTCCACATCGCGCCCGAATCGGGGAAGTTTGGATTGCCGTCGTACAAAATAATCGTCGCACCGACCGACAGCGAACTGACCAGCCAGTTCCACATCATCCAACTGCATGAGGTGATGTAGAAAATTTTGTCGCTGCGTTTGAGGTCGGTGTGCAAAATCAACTCTTTGAGATGATTGATCAGCACCCCGCCCGCTGACTGCACGAGACATTTCGGCTTGCCCGTCGTCCCTGACGAGAACATGATGTAGTGCGGATGGTCGAACGGCAATTGTTCAAATTGAATTTCGAGATTCTTTTCTTTGGCAAGAAAATCATCGTAATGAACGGAGTTGGGGATCTGAGAAATATCAGGCTGTTCGCGCGTGTATGAAACGACGATCACTTTTTGCAACGACGGGATTCCGCGCGTCACTTCCGCCGCGTGAGCCAGCGTATCGAATGCCTTACCTTTGTAGAAATATCCATCGGCGGTGATCATTACTTTCGGTCCGACTTGTCCTAGCCTTTCAATTGCCGCGCCGGGACCAATGTCCGTCGCGCACGAAGCCCACGTCGCGCCGAGGCTTGCCGCCGCCAACATCGCAATCACTGTTTCGATGAGATTCGGCATGTATGCCACAACCCGATCCCCCACGCCGACGCCTGACTCTTTCAACGAATGTGCGAGCCGCGCTACCGCGTCATATAACTCCGCGTATGTCATGCGTTTGGAAGTTTGCGTCTCGCCGATGAAAACAAATGCAAGATGGTCATCGCGATAGCGCAGAAGATTCTCGGCAAAATTCAACTTCGCGCCGGGGAACCACTTCGCGCCAGGGAAGACGGATACATCCATCACTACGGAGTCATAATGCTTTGACGCTTTGATCTCGACGAAGTCCCACATCTGCACCCAGAAATCAGGGATGTTCTCGACTGACCATTGATACAAATCCGAATACGAATCAAGATTCAATTTATGTCGCGCGCTCACTTCACGCATAAAGCGTGTGATATTCGCATCTTGTTTGCGTTGTTCGGAGGGAGTCCAAAGGGGAGTTTTCATAGTCAACTTTATCCTTGCGAAGGTTTGGAACCTTCGCAAGGATAATTATATTCACTTCTGCAAACAGCCAATCAACTGATTGACCATGCCTTGTGGCTCAGACTTGGTCAACGCCAGCACAGGGACTATCGCAACAGAGAACACTTCACGCACATCCCCCGCCATCGAATGGCGCGGCAAGATTCCGACTGCGTTGGCTTCAGTGTTCAACACCTCGGACATTTGCTGTGGATTGACAGCCACGAACGCTGACGATGAAACGCTTCTTCCTTCCATTACGAATTGGTCGAACACCTTCTGCACATCCGCATCTGACGCGTACACCCACACCTGCGCCGACGGATCGTCAAGTCCCATGAACAACGCGCGCGCCTCGTCGAGAGTCAAATTTTGGATTGGGAATTGATGATGCGCCACAATCAATATTTCCTCCTCGTCAATCTGATACGCAAACCCTGATAAAAATTCAGGCTCGCCGATTTGCAAAACGATGTCGGCAGAGTTGGGGTCGTCCACGCGAGTTAGAACGGCAAACGACTCGGCGCAGGTGTAGAGGTCGGTCAGCCACGGCTCGGCGGCAGAGGTCGAATAGACGGAGACAACTTGAGGGGTGGAGAGAGGCGTGTTCGTCGAGCAGGAGAAGATAAAGAAAGAGGAAAGAAGAAAGAGAATCATGTCGTTGCGAGGGCGAAAGTGCATCGCCCTCGCAACGACATGGAAACGAGTCACCACTGTTTTATCAACTCCGCGATCAATTTTGCTTTTTGCTCCATGCTGTCGGCAAAAATAAATTCGCGTTCCGAATGGTAGCCCTCGCCCACCGCGCCCATGCCATCCAGCAACGGGATGCCGAGCGGCGCGACAAAATTTCCATCCGACGCGCCGCCTGTGCCGCCCGCTTTGAGTTCCATGTCGATCTGCGCGGCAATCAATTTTGCTTTTTCAAAAGTGGATTTCATTCGATCATCAAACGGCATCGGCGGACGATTCAATCCGCCAGTGATTTCAATCCTCGTGCCGTCGAGCATCGGCTTAAGTTTTTGCATTTCACTTTCGAGCCGCTCCCATTCGCCGGGCAACATCACACGCACATCCACTTCGATGCGCGCTTCTTCAGGGACAACATTCGAAACTGTGCCGCCGTGAATCACGCCGACATTCACCGTTGTTTGTTTTTCGTAATCGGTCAACTTTTGAATCGCGATGACTTGATGCGACATTTCTTCAATCGCGTTGCGTCCCGCTTGATGATCGCCGCCAGCGTGCGCCGCGCGCCCGCGAACCGTGACCGAAAATCCGCCCGTCCCTTTGCGCCACGTTTTGAGCGAGCCGTCGAGCAACGCGCCTTCCATCACCAACACCAACGCGGATTCTTTCGCCAGCGACTCGATCAATGCGCGCGATGTATGACTGCCGATCTCTTCATCGGATGTGCATAACAACGCGACAGGACGATTCAACCCGGACCTTCGAGCTGATTCAACTGCGGCAAACGCGATGACAATCCCAGCCTTCATATCCAGTGTGCCGGGACCGAAAATTTTGTCGCCCTCTTCACGGTAGGGAGTTTTTTGAATCGTGCCAAGTGGGAAGACCGTGTCCATGTGGCAGAGAATCAAAATTGAAGGTTGAAGGTCAAAGGTCGAAGGTCGGGCTGGTAAGAAACGAGCCAGGATATGGTTGCCTGTTTCCTTGTTGGGAATGGTCTCGATCTGCCCGCCAAGTTTGCGCGCTTCTTCAGCGACGATGACTCCGACGCGGTCCACGGCGGCTTTGTCGTGGGAAGGCGATTCGGTTTCGACGAGGAGTTTGAGGAGAGTTTTTATGTTCATATATTCCTCGGTGGTTGAGTAGTCCCGCGTGCAGTTCGCGGGACGTATCGAAACCACCAATAACAGAAGTTATTTTGCTTATATGGTGGTCTCGATACGAGCCGACGAACACGGCTCTACTCGACCACCGATATTATCTTAGAAAAAAAACTATCGTACCAACCACTGCACAATATGCGGCAAACACATACAACGACCGTTTGCTCAAATAATCAATCAGCCACTTGATCGCAAACCAGCCAACGACTGCCGCCGTGACAAACCCCACCGCGAGCAAAGGCAGGAAGTCGCTGAGATTTGGCATTTGAATTACATCCAGCATTTCGTAACCGCCCGCCGCGAGCATCACTGGAACCGACATCAAAAACGCAAACCGCGCCGCGGACGGGCGGTCAAAGCTGCGGAACATGCCGCCGCTGATGGTCGTCCCACTGCGGGATGCGCCGGGGAAGACGGCGATGATTTGAAACAAGCCAACGATCAACGCATCCAGCCATGTCATTGAATCAAGGTTTCGATTTTTCTTAGTCAACAATTCAGCCAACGTAAGCAGAATCGCGGCGGAGAATAAACGAATAGATGCTTGAAGCATGGGTTGTTTGAACAATTCTTCAACCGTATCTTTCAAGAGATAACCAGCGACAAGAGCGGGAACAGTAGCGATGATGATATACCAGCCAAGTAAAGTTTCAGGTTTCAAGTTCAAAGTTTTACGCGGCTTGGTTAACATGGAACGTGAGACTTGAAACGTGGAACTCACAATAGTGAGCAGGTCTTTCCAGTAAAACGCAAAGAGGGAAACGAGCGTTCCAAGTTGGACGATGACGAGGAACGAGAACATCGAGTCATCGGCGGGGATGCCTAACAGTTTTTGCCCGATCAACAAATGTGCGGTAGATGAAACGGGGATGAATTCGGTCAGTCCCTGAATGATGCCGAGGAGGAAGGATTGGAGGAGAGTCATAAGTTCTGGTTAATGGAGGATGGTTAATGGTTTTTTTCGTCTTCGCTTAGATCATCAAGAATATAAGGTTCAGATTCTTCCCGAACAGCATGATCTTGCGGAAATTCTTTTTCACCTTGTTTGGAGCGTTTGAGATAGGCAATGTAATTATTGAGTTGCTTGCCAATCGACTCGGCGTGAGCGGTCATCCGCTTATATATTTCATCCGAGAAATACCCCAAGTCGTGAGCTAGAGCCATATGGCTTTGAACTTCAGTTAATGAGCCGCGAGCGATATAACAAAAACGGACATTATCCAGGAAATGAAATCGTCCATGCCCTTCAGCGATGTTAGCGGGAATGCTTTGTGCGGCTCGTTTCAACTGTTGAGTTAAATTCCATTTCTCGTCGGATGGCAAATGAGGAACAACATCTTTATATACTGCCAGAGCAAAGTCCTTTGCCCTCGCCCACACTTCCAATTTATCGAGATTCATCACAGTCATGCGCCACATCCATGATCCATTTATCCATTAACCAGCCGTCTCGCGTTATTTGCCCACTGACCCAACAACTCAGGCACACGCGATTCAAATGAACCGTCTGCGATGTAAACACGAATTTGCTCCATCAAACGAATCAGCGCGCGCAAATTGTGAATGGAAATCAATGTCCCTGCGAGCAATTCTTTCGCCACGATCAAGTGACGGATGTATGCCCGCGTGAACGTTTTGCAGGCATAGCAATCGCACGTTTCGTCAATTGGCTTTTCGTCGCGAGCAAACGTTGCGTTCATCAGGTTGAGCCGTCCTTCGGGCGCAAAAGCGGAATGATGACGCGCCAGGCGAGTCGGCAGAACGCAATCGAAGATATCAATGCCGCGCGCGACGCCGTTGATGAGGTCTTCGGGCGTGCCGACTCCCATCAGGTAGCGCGGTTTGTTTTCGGGCAATAACGGAGTGACAACGTCGAGCATGTTGTGCATTTCTTGTTTCGTCTCGCCGACGGAGAGTCCGCCGATGGCGATGCCGGGAGTGTCGAGCGAAGCGATGAAGTTGGCCGAGTCAGCCCGAAGGTCCGCTTGAACGCCGCCTTGCACGATCCCGAATAATGCCTGGTCGCGTCGAGTCTGCGCTTTGAGTGAACGCTCCGCCCAGCGATGAGTCCGCTGCATGGCGAGTTTCGAGTAGGCGTGGTCATTGGGATCAGAACATTCGTCGAATGCCATAATGATATCCGCGCCGAGATTCTCTTGAATCGCAATCGCCTTTTCAGGCGTGAAGCGATGCGTCGAGCCGTCAATGTGACTCTTGAAGGTCACGCCGTCGTCGTCAATCTTGCGGGTCTGCGCGAGCGAAAAAACTTGAAAGCCGCCCGAGTCGGTGAGCATGGGACGATGCCACTGCATGAACTTGTGCAAGCCGCCCATGTCGCGCACGAGTTCGTCGCCGGGACGCAGGTAAAGATGATAGGTGTTGCTCAACACGAGGGAGGCGTTGATGTCCTTGAGATGTTCGGGCGTGAGGGTTTTTACAGTGGCTTGCGTGCCAACGGGCGCGAAGACCGGCGTGAGGAGGTCGCCATGAGGTGTGGAAAAAATTCCCGCGCGGGCGCGGTTGTTTTTAGAGGTGATTTGGAAGGTAAACATCGGGCTGATTATAACGGGAGACCCATGGATGAAATTTAAAAGATCGACTTCTACTTCCAAATATTCCCGTACCCATACTCGCCCTCGATCAGTTTCCCTTCGGCGAAGCGGCTGAATCGGAATGGCGTGATGTTTACAGTTTTCGGCGCGCCGTCCAAAATCAACTCCACCAGACTTGCGCCCGCCGCAGGCGACGTTTTGAATCCCGTGCCGCTCAACCCGCAGGCGAGATAAAAACCATCCAGATCCGTGCCGCTGTAAATCGCGCGCTGGTCAGGCGTGATGCCGTCGCGCCCAACATGGATCGAGTGTAAGCCGCTCTGCTCGATCTTGGGAATGCGCTGCACCATGATGTCTATCAATTTTTCGACGAACGCGGGCGTTGGGGTTTGGTCTTCCTCGTCGGGCAGATCGTTGCGCATGGACTCGTCCACGCCCGCGGCGAGAATGAGCGCGCTCCCCTCAGGGCGAAAGTAACACTCGAGCGCAAGGTCAATCATCGCGGGGATTCTTCCCAGCGAGGGCGGGCGATGCAGGAACGCGACATCATGCGTCCACGTTTCGATCGGGACTTGGAGATCTGCCAGCCCCGCGACATGCTTTGCCCACGCCCCAGCCGCGTTGACGACAATCGGCGCGTCGAAGTCGCCTTTGTTCGTGCCAACGCCGATGACTTTCCCTGCCGCCGCGCGGATGGCGGTCACTTCACAGTTTTGGATCAACGTCGCGCCGAGTCGCTTCGCGGATTCGATGAACGAGTTGGTGGTGAGCGTCGCGTCCGCGTAGCCCGAATCAGGCTCATAGGCGGCGTAATCGAAATGATCGGTGGCGAGGTCGGGGAACAACTCCTTCACCTCCTTCGCCGTGATGACCGATGTGTTGATTCCGATTTTTTGCTGGTTGGCGACATTGCCGCGCAGTTGACCCTCCTCCTCGCGCGAATTGATCTGGATAAACCCCGTGTTCATAAATCCGCATTCGCCGCCGACGCGCTCCTTCCATTGATTGAAATATTGCTGATAACTTTTGAAGGTTAACTCCGATTCGGCGGCGAGATCGTAGTGCATACGGACGAGCCCGCTCGAGTGGCCGGTCGCGCCCGAAGCGGTCACTTTGCGTTCGAGGATGGCAGGCTTGAGTCCGCGCTCGGCGAGGTGAAAGGCGATACTGGCGCCCATCACGCCCGCGCCAACGACAATGGCATTATAGGTTTGTGTCATGGAGGATTCCTTTTTCACCACGAAGGCTTGCACTGAGTTTATCGAAGCGACACAATGGGCGCGAAGGAAAGAGCAGGTAAAAAATCCGTGAGAATTCGTAACTACTCAGGCATGTCGTTGCGAGGAGGCTCTTGCTCGCCTGCCCCGATATTTTTCGGGGTCCCGACGCCTGTCCTGAGCCTGTCGAAGGGAAGCAATCTCCCGGCGTTGGGGGACTGCTTCGGCAAAACCAAGAGCGCCTCGCAGCGACA
>Ga0073902_10002115_pt1 | contig 10524 bp, 10 predicted proteins | sample KloWWTmeKNB19Kit_FD_66667 | JGI IMG/M metagenome (GOLD analysis project Ga0073902, IMG submission 66667) | Active sludge microbial communities from Klosterneuburg, Austria, studying microevolution and ecology of nitrifiers - Klosterneuburg... | ecosystem: Engineered > WWTP > Aerobic digester >...
GAGCGCGCGTAAAAGTTCGCGCCCTTTCTCGTCCACGGCTTTGGTGGCGTCGAGGGTGATGTGCAGTTCTTCGAGAAGTGTGCTGAGTTTTTTGTCTGCCATGCTGTGCCTCACAATCTACGTTTTTGTATTTCGATTGTACGCCTTCTGCGGTTTCAATACAAGATGTCGCGCGTTGCCTGTTCGATCTCCTCGTAAATCTTTTTCACTTCCTCTTTCATCTCAACCGAGACGCCCGCCGTTTGAGGAATGAACTTCACCATGTCTTTCGCCTGGCGAAACAAGTCTTTGACTTCCGCGATATACGAGAAATCCGATTTGCCGAGACCGGTCGCAGGGGCGGGTAAAACTCGCGCTTGTTGAATCAGTTCGCGGGCGCGGAGGAGGCGTTCTGTCGCGGGGATGAGTTTAGGCACGATGCTCCACTTGTCAAATCGGCGATCAGGCTGGCAGTAAGGATTTCATCTGTTTGTAGATGAAGCCCGCCGCGCCTTTCGGATTCAGGCGGTAGATAAAATCCATGAACTTGGCGTCGGAGCCGACCAGCACGCTGTAGCGATCCTGTTCGATGGCAGAGACGATGATCTCCGCGGCTTTATCGGATGGCAACGCTTTCATAGAAGAAGCCTTGGCGTCTGTGGGGACAGAAATCGAAACGCCCGAGTTGGTGGTAATGTTCGTGGCAATCGCGCCCGGGTAGATCAGCGTCACTTTGACGTTCGTGTTCAAGAGTTCGGCATACAAGCCCTCGGTGAGAAGTTTGACCGCCGCCTTGCTCGCGCCATAGACGGTTTGCCCCGGCACCGGGAGGAAGCCGCCCATGCTGGAGACGTTCGCCACGTGCGCGACGGGACGCTTGAGCAAATGCGGCAGGAACGCTTTCAGCATATACAACGTTCCATACAGGTTCACATCCAGCACGCGCTCGATGGCATCGAATTTCAGGTCGTTCAAGCGGACGAACGGCTGAATGATGCCGGCGTTGTTGATGATACCGTCCACTGCGCCGAAGCGGGCGATCACTTTGGCGGGGAGCGCCTCCACAGCCGTTTTGTCGGTGACGTTCAAGACAAACGTGGCGAGTTTCTCTTTTTTATCGCCTGCGAGGCTTGCGGTTTCTTGCAATGTGGACTCGTTCATATCCACTGCCGCCACGCTTGCGCCTTTAGAGAGCAAATTCAAGACGATTTCGCGTCCCATGCCGCTCCCTGCCCCGGTCACAACAATCACTTTGTTCTGTACTTTCATAATGTTCACTCCTTGAAGTTGATAACGAGAATAGACTCTCGGTTTCTCCGGATCGGGGTTGATCCAACTGTCTAAAAACAGGATAACATGTCTTGCGCTTATGGTTAGTGACTTTTATCCTGAGAAAATCACTTATCTTTGTCTTATTTGGAAGGAACGGATGAAAATGCGTCAGAATTATAATTACTTCATGCATTTCAACCGCTTGTTCGCCGTTTTCGCGCTCCTCGCGCTTGTTGCCGGGCTATTCACTCCTCCGCAATCCGTTCACGCGGATGAGATTCGCGCGCCGGCGACTCAGGTCAGCGCGTATGAGTTGATCCTCGCCATGAATACTTTGCGCGTTTCATACGGACTTCCCCCGCTTATTGAAGACCCGATCATCAATGCGGTCGCTCAATCCACCGCGCAGATCATGGCGGCGAATAGCATGTCGTGGCACATCGGCGATGTGCGCGGACGAATCGCGGCGGCAGGATACGGCGGAGGCGGCACAGTTTGGGCGACTGAAAATTTTGCCGTAAGCCATGGAAGCATGGGCATTGACGAGATTATGGCAGTCTGGGCAGACCCTGACCACATGCGCCCTGCTGTCACGCCCGCGTATTGTCATGTGGGGGCGGGTGTTGCTACTGTAAATGGAAAGACTTATTTCATCCTGCAAGCCGCGTATGTTTCGGGTCAGGAATGTGGGAGTATATCTTCAGCTTCCCCAGCAGGTACTCCAGGAACTGGAACTATTCCAAACCCAGTTTCGCAATTGATCATACCTGTAAAGATCGCCACACCAGATGCGGATGGAAAAATCTTTCATGTTGTTCAGGCGGGGCAATCCTTTTGGTCCATCGCGGTGGCGTATCAAATTACGATTCAAGATTTGGAAACATGGAATAACGTGTCGCGCGATACGTCCTTGCAAGCGGGACAGCGATTATTTATCCCGAACAAAAACACGGCGGGATTCGCTACGCCGACTCCGCGCGGCATGGTGGTGACTCAAATTCCCGACGCGGACGGCAAAATTGTCCACGTGGTTCAGCCGTATCAATCGTTGTTTACCATCGGGGAGGCGTATCGCGTTTCAGTAGATAAGATTTTGCAGTTGAACGGGCTTCAAGCGGATTGGCCCCTGCAGATCGAACAAAAACTCGTCATCTCGGCGGGTAACATCACGCCCAGCCCCACGTTGAGCGCGATCCAAAAACTTACGCCTGACGCGAACGGCAATTACTATCACACCGTCCAAAGCGGACAAACCCTTTCAGGCATCGCGGACTTGTACGATGTGCCGCTATCGGACTTGATGAACTGGAACGGATTGGGCGCGGCATCGGTCATCATCCCGAATCAAAAATTGCTCTTGCGGGTGACACCGCCCGCGACGGCAACATCCACGCTTGCGCCAGCGACGGTTACGTTGACGGTGAGTCCGTCGGTCACCTCGCCGCCGCTTCCGACGGAGATCACGCCAACAGAAGTCGTCTCTGTTGAAGAATCAACGGACGGTTCTGGGTTGGGAATTATTTTGGTTTTGGGAATTATTTTGGTCGGCGGGTTGGTGTGGTGGAGGTTTTCGCGTAAAAACTAAAATGGGTATATGCCAACAATCTTTACACGGGAATATCCAACACCGTAATTCGATATACAGATTTTTCCCTTTGATCTACATCGAGAGTCGCCAGCGGAACACCGAGTCGCGCCGCGACAGCCACATAGACTGAATCGGCGCCGCGCAGACCAAGTTCAGCCGCGAGTTGAGCCGCTTCTTGTATGAGTGAATGTTCCATTTCAACCAATTGCAGACCTGGAAGGTTTTGTAACTGCTCAACCGCCTTCAACCCAAGCGACGAAGTTGTACGACGGCTGATCGCCCCGCCGACCTCAGCCAGAAGAAGTGACGGCGCGAGAAATTGATCCTCCGCTTCGAGACGTTCTAACATCCACTTCTTCACAGGCTCAAAAAACACATCTTCGGATACCAGCCGAGCCACCCAAACGCTGGCATCTACAACAACAAACATTATCGCCGCGACTCCGAGACGGCTTGCGCGGCAGAGACTCCCTTGGGCCAGCGCGCGCCGATCTCGGCGGCAAGGTTATCAAGTTTTGCCCAAGTCTTCGCGTCCTCTTTTTTCCGTTTGCTCTTGACGGGAATCAACAATGCGACCACTTCTCCATGATACGTGATCTGCACTTCTTTCCCTGTCTCACGCACCACGCGGACAAGTTCGCTGGCTTGCTGTTTCAATTCTCGAATTCCAACGGTGGTCATTTTTCATCTCCAGTCTGTGTCTACAATTGTAGGCACATTATAACATACAAAAACGGGCGAGATTCCTCGCCCGCTCAACTTTCCAACCTTCAAACGTTCAACTTTCTAACATTCCGAAAACCCGCACGCGTAACACTTCCGACACCCCTCTTCATTCACAACCACCGCCTCCCCACATTCGGGACACAGATCGCCGATCTTCATTTCTTCAGCCCAAGGAAAGTCCGTGCAAAGCGGCGAACTTGCATTGCAATCTCAAGCGCTTCCTTTGCTTCCCTCGGGACTGGCTGGTTTCCGGGGTAACGCGTACGGACGGCGTATCCCGACAGCCTGCCCTAAAGCATCCTTCGTAAAACCCGTCAAAACACCTGCTTCCTTGCAAAGCCCATCAAGGATCAACAGGTCGTGAGTCTTTGGAAATTCGGTATCTTTTGAGATCAGAATTGCTTTGAGGTATTTCTCGGCGCATTGCTGGCTGTGAAAAAAGGAGCCCATGGTGAGTGGTTTGGTCCGCCTCAATGCGCTTTTTGCTAGAATCAAATCTTCTTCTGCGTACTTCACCCACTCCCGCGCGTCATCCACGTCGCTCATACAACACCTTCCCCTTGGTTAAAATTTCGCGCAGGAAAAAGTTTCCTCGTTTCTTCTTTTCCATTTCAATTTCTTGAGGCGTCTTTACGAGAATATCCACCGGGAACTGGCGCGGATAGAGCAAGTTCGAGACAGCCACATACCGGTCAACATCTTTCGCCTTCGTGTTCATGATGACCAATAAATCCACGTCGCTGTCCGGGGTGGGATTCCCGTACGCATACGAACCGAACAAGATGATTTTCTCTGGCTTGAGCTCAGGCACAATCCGCTGAATTGCCCCCGGCAAAGTTTTCTCGACAGGCGGAAAACCAACTGGGTTCACTTTGGACTTCATCGAAAACATTGCGGTTTTCACGTCTCAGATTTTACCATTCTACCCCTCCCTTCCCTCCCCAAATACGACATTGAAACTTTGAATCCGCATACACAATCTACTTGTCGTATTTGGGGAGGGTGCCCGTAGGGCGGGAGGGGTCAGCACTCACTAAACCCGCACGCATAGCACTTCCTGCACCCCTCCTCATTTACAACCGCCGCCTCTCCACATTCGGGACACAGGTCGCCGATCTTCATTTTGGCGGCAATAACTTCCTCTTCAATCGTGTGTCCGCCGTTGCCATTGGATTTCTTTTCATCCAAATCGGTCTGCAACCCATCTTTTTCGCGCAGATAATTATCAAGCACTTGACCGATCCCATCGGGCAGTGACCTCACGCGGTTTGGACCGAACCCGAGCGAGCGACCGCCGCCGATGCCGATGAGTTGACGCACAACTTCGCGCATTCGATCCGTCGGCTTGATCGGCGAGACCATGCGCAGGATATATGAAATGAGTCTGCCGATGGCTTCGGAGACGGCGGCAGTTTCGGAGCCAGCCTTCGCGGTGTTGATGAACGCTTCGAACGGTTGCTCGCCTCCGTTTTCGTTGATGGTGATGAACGCCTTGCCGACGGGAGTCTCGACGTTGTACGTTTTACCCGTCAACGCGCGCGGGCGCGGCTTCTTCGGGTCGGCGGAAAACGTCGGGGCGAGTTCGGGCTTGGAAACCGAATCAATTGTCGGCTGGGATGGAGGCGGCGCTTTTTTATCCGCAGTTGCATTTGTCTCCAACACAACGATGTCACGCGAACCCGTCACATACACGGTGATGCCTTTGCATCCAAGATCCCACGCGAGCATGTACGCGGTGGCAACATCCGTTTCGGTCGCGCCTTCGGGGAAGTTCACCGTTTTCGAAAGCGAGTTATCCACGAACGCCTGCAACGCGCCTTGCATTCGCACATGCTCCTCGGCAGTGATGTCCGCCGACACAACAAACGTATCGCGCACGCTCTGCGGAATTTCTTTGATGTGCTGGCACGTGCCTTCGCGCATCACCTGCTCGACAATCTCCTGCCGCTTCTCTTCGCCCAGCCCCAATTTTTTCAACGCCTCATCGAAGCGCGGGCTGGCATACGCGAGTTTTAAATCTTTTCCGTTATCGTTGACGTGACGAATATACGCCAACGCGAAGACAGGTTCACAGCCATAGCCTTCACAACCCGCGACGGTGGCAATTGTGCCAGTCGGCGCGACAGTGGTCTGCGCGGCATTTCGGATTCCATGTTTGCGGATTCCATCCGCCACCGCGTCCCACTCGACGGGCGGCCTGTTCCAGTTATCCTGCGACGTGACCAACGCTTTCGGCGGAGCCCACTTCATATTCTTCTTGTCGTAGATGCTTCCTTCGATGGCGGGAAACGCGCCGCGCTCCTTCGCCAACTCGACACTCGTGACCATCGCGTGATAACGGACGAACTCCATCACCTGCGCGCCGAACTCCTGCCCCTCTTGCGAGCCATAACGGACTCCCGCGTGATACATCAAATCCGCGAGACCCATGATGCCCAAGCCAATTCGTCGCGCCTTGTGCGCGGCTTCCGTTAACTGAGGGACAGCAGGCACATACGCATTCGCTTCGACAACGTCATCGAGGAATCTTGTTGCTGTTACAACACTCTCGCGTAACAATTCCCAATCAACCGTTCCATCGGGACCACAATGCTCGTTGAGATTCACTGATCCGAGACAACAGTTTTCGTACGGTCCAAGCCATTGTTCTCCGCATGGATTCGTCGCCTCCAGCGGATACAAATGCGGGACAGGATTACTGCGATTCGCCGCATCCAAAAACAACATGCCTGGCTCGCCGTTATGATGCGCCTGCTTGACGATCTTATCGAACAACTCGCGCGCTTTGACTTTCTTGTATGAATTGATTTTGATCCCCGCGGCTTCGGCTTGCTCCAATGTTCCGCTGAATCCTTTTTGTTTCATTTCCTTCATGTCGGGGAATCGCAATTCCCACTCCTCATCGTTCTTCACCGCGCGCATGAACGCGTCCGTGATGCCGACAGAGATGTTGAAGTTCGTAATTTGATTCTCGTTGATCTTGCAGACGATGAAATCTTCCACATCGGGGTGATCCACGCGAAGGACTGCCATATTCGCGCCGCGGCGAGTGTTATGTGTCACCATACCGTAAGCGAGATACGTGTGATTGTCTGAAACTTCGAGATCAAGAGTTAGCGACTCGCCCGCCGATTCGACTCCGCCTACTTCGACAAACCAAAAGCCATCTGCGGAAGGCGCGTTCTCAAACACATCGAAGTATTCGGTTTTCAGCAGATCATAACCAGAGCGAGTCAAGTTTCGTTCATCACGCAAATAGCGCAACAACTGACGGCGCAGTCGCGGCTCTGTGCTTCGGAAGTTAATATTTCTGCCGCGTCCTTTGGCGTCAATCTGTTCGAGTGTGATCGAATCCAAAACAGGCTGTAACCAATATTTGGGATTCGGCAACACGTATGAACTCTCGCGGCGTTGGTCGCTCTCCCATGCGTAGGCAGAAACAAACCGCGAGCGTTGGTCGCATCCGATCTTTTCACGCCATGTTTGTAACCCAATCGTGGATGAGATTTTGACTTGATGAGTTTCAGAATCACCCCAACGGTCCAGCCCAGCCGAAATTGTGCGAATACCAACAGGGCAACCAAGCCCAATCAGCAAGGTGGAAACTTCGCGGGCCAATCGCGCCGAGGATGTCATTAGTGTGGGATAGCCATGCGTCAGTGTGCCGTCTGCTTCGAATAGTCCACGCAGATACGCGCCGACAATATTGGCGGGAGATTGCCGAGTCAAACGTGGGACGGACACATTGCGACTCGTCTGCTTACCCAATCCGTTCATAAGCAGAAAATCTTTGATAGCGCGATTATCCATGACAAACGTGACTGATTTGTCGTTTGGCTTTTGCATTCGGTGAACGTTGACGTTGAAGAGTCGTTCCAGCATCATTGGCATTTCTTCCATCAAGTAGGAGGAGTGAGCAACACTCACCCCTACGCGGTGATCCTGCTCACCTTGCGCCATAAACCCATCGCCAGCCAAATATCCGAGGAAGAATGCAAATTCCTCGTCCAGAACATCGGGCAGTTCGGGCATGATCTGGTTTCCATGCGTCTGTGACGGCTTCTTCAAGGATTGCAACTCACCTGCATGTTCGCCCATGCGAACGACGATCCAATCACCTTTGGTTAAGTTTTGAATCTCTTTCCATTGAGTACCGTTATCCGTCATCACTTTTACTTTGTGATTTGGGGTGCCTGTGATGCTCAGTCCTTCGCGCGTATGCACGCGTAAAACTTCGGCTACCCCGTTGTTATATCCGCGCGGAGAGGTTTTGATACCTTCATCGGTTGGAACAGAGAGCTGATGTTCTTGCCAACCTGAATTTTCTGAATTGACGATCTCGTCCAATCGCAACAAGCCTTTGTTCGTGAACACCAATGTTTCAGGCAACAAACAACCGCCCTGAGCTATCTCCCCAAACGCATGATCGTACACGCGGAGGAATCCCACAGGTCCCGTTGCCTGACCTGCCGAAGTCTGCACCATCGCGCCATGGGGACGTAATCGCGAGAACGAGAATCCATTCCCGCCGCCCGTCTGCTGGATCAATGCCGCGTCGCGCAGGGTTTGGAAAATCCCTGCGGAGTGACGACCCATATCATCGGTGATCGGCAACACAAAACACGCCGCGAGTTGACCGAGCGGAGTCCCTGCGCCTGTGAATGTCGGCGAGTTCGGAAAAAATTTCTTGCTGGATAATAAATGGTAGTACTGGACAGTCCGTTCTTGAATATCGGCATCCCACGCTTCCTCGACCTTCGCTACGTGATACGCCACGCGCCAGAACATCTCCTCCACATTTTCAGCGGGCTTGCCATCGTCCCCGCGGCGGACGTAGCGCTTCATCAACACCTGCCGCGCGTTGTCGGTAAGATTCGCTTTTGGCAAATCCTTCGGCATGGGCGGCGTGGGAAGCAACCCATTTTTTACTTGTTCGGTTTTCGTGACTGCTTTGGTAGCCATGACGCACTCTCCTCAAAGTGATTTGTGACCTTCCCATCATGTCACCCTGAGCGCTAGCGAAGGGTCTCTTAGACCGCGACGGAGATTCTTCGCTCCGCTCAGAATGACATGGTGTAAGGTGAGTTATTAATTGAGACAAAAATCCGACAACCACTTACACTCCGCCCTTCGCGGAATGATGGTTGTCGGTGAATTAGCCTTCGAGTAAATGATTGATTTCGTTGCGAATGGACTGGAGATCGTCCAGCCCGAGATATACGATCGCATAACGGATGTACGCGATCTGATCCAACTCTTTCAGACCTTTCATTACGAGATCGCCAACAATGCGGGAGGAAACTTCAGATTTGCCCATTTTCTGTAACTGCGATTCGACTTGTCCGATCATGCGCTCGATGTCTGCGGCGGAAACGGGTCGCTTGGCGCACGAGATGCGGACGCCGCGCGCCAGTTTCTCACGGTCAAATTCTTCGCGCGTGCCATCCTGTTTGAACAGAAGCGGCGTGGCAAGGATGGGACGCTCGTAGGTGCTGAAACGCTGTCCGCATTTGAAACATTCGCGGCGCCGGCGGATTCCTCCGTGGCTGTCATGGGAGGTATCGAGCACTTTAGAGTCGTGATGTTGGCAGTATGGGCACCGCATGAATGAAAAACTCTCCAATAATTAGAACATTTGTTGCCGCCAAATATGGGCGTTTTAGCTCTGCATCCCCGTACATTTGGTTATTTTCAAGCCGTATTCTAGCACAACCAATTTTTCAATTCAAGAGGGATTCACCTTAAAATATCGTTTCAATTCTTTGAACTCATCAATGGAGGCTCGCGCGAGTAATTAACTTACCTTACTGCGAAGCGTCTCGCCTGTGAGGCTCTTCTTGCGCAAGGGCGACATGAATGTCGCGTTACGGAAGCCAAGCTGACTTTATCTGCATAACAGTAACTGCTCAGCCTCGGAACATGTCGCTGCGAGGCGCTCTTGGTTTTGCCGAAGCAGTCTCCCAATACCGGGAGATTGCTTCCCTTCGACAGGCTCAGGACAGGCGTCGGGACCCCGAAAAAACATCGGGGCAGGCGAGCAAGAGCCCTCCTCGCAACGACATGCCTGAGCGGTTACGCATATTCGTGAAGAGCTCGCTCTCTTACGCGCCCGTAGTCGTCAAGGAACACCGACTACGCGTGATTTGGATTGAGACTTGCTAGAAAATCCAACACCATCGAGTTGAACTCATCCGCGTTGGATTGATGCGGCACATGCCCGGCATGAATTGATTTTCCAACAGCGCGCGGCATTGCCTCGACCAATTTCGGGAAGGACGATGGCGAAAGCGTTAGATCGCGGTCGCCCCACACAACCAGCGTTGGGACAGTGGTGAGAAGCGACAAAATTTCTGCGCCATCGGCAATCTCATTGGGGATGTGATATACGCCGGGCGCGGTGCGCGTGTAATCCAGCGCGGTCTGCGCGCGGATATGTTCCGGCAAAGAATGTAACGCGCCCGAACTGTGACCCATTGCCACGCTCGTCATATCCACGATGAGGCGGAAGAGCCACGCAGGCGTCCGCTTGACGATGAGTTGCCGCAAGCCGATACTGCTGTATGAGCGGCGCAGGAGGAGAGGAAGTTGGGAGCGTGAATAAAACGGACTAACGAGGACCAAGCCGCGCGTCCGAGTTGGGAAGCGGCGCGCGTACTCCAGCGCGATGTATCCGCCGAGCGAATGTCCGATGAGGATCGCGGGTTCGGTCAGATGAAGCGACGCCATCCACTTTGAAAAATGTTCAAAGAGCCAATCAACATGATACGAGCGCGAATCGGGTTTGGGGCTGTCGCCGTGACCAAGCAGATCGAGCGCGTACGAGGCGTATCCGTGCTTTGTGAGCTCGGGAGTCAACTCGTCCCAATCGTGAAGCGACGCGGCGACGCCGTGAATCAAAATGACCGGCGAGCCGCTCCCCTTCCGAACATAATTTGCAGTTGTGGGAATTTCGATGTCAG
>Ga0073902_10002118_pt1 | contig 10517 bp, 9 predicted proteins | sample KloWWTmeKNB19Kit_FD_66667 | JGI IMG/M metagenome (GOLD analysis project Ga0073902, IMG submission 66667) | Active sludge microbial communities from Klosterneuburg, Austria, studying microevolution and ecology of nitrifiers - Klosterneuburg... | ecosystem: Engineered > WWTP > Aerobic digester >...
AATTTTATGAGAAACGAATTAAATTTATTTTACACGACACCCGCCAACTTTGTTGGGGGAGGCGACATGCATCAACTTTGTTGATTTTGGGCATGCAAGACAATTTCAATTTATATGGGGTGAATTCTTTAGCTTATTTAAGAAAAAAGCCTATTATTCAGTATTTATTTTATTTATGTTTGGAATTGGAATGAACGATTGCGTTGGGCAAGAAGATCCGGATTGCTCCTTTTTATTTACAAAAGCCCTATGTGTGGATGATGGGTTTCAAATTTAATGCCACTAATAGTGATTTTTCTCAAAGTCAATGGGATGTTGAGTGGACTTTTTCTGATGGCACTAAGAACACAAATTGGATTTTTTCTAAACAATTTTCAAGTAGAGTAACAGTGACTTTATGTTACATAAATAAAATTTCGAAAACAAGATGTTGCGGTTCAAAATTTCTTGTATCTACTTCTTGTGATTGCGGTATAAAGAAAACTAGAAATGTAGAATTAAAAAAGGAAGTCAATGGCCAAAAATGGAAAATTTAAGCTAGTATATGGGTAAAAGCAAGTGAAGTAGGCTGTGAAATGAAATATTTAAGAAAATTTTGGGTAGGTTGGTTACCCGCAAGTAATGATGGTGTTGTTACTGATTTATCTGGTACTAATAAAAGACAATTAGCGGATAAATCTTGTTTGGACGTGTTAGCTTTTGGAATTAAAGCCCTTGGAAAAGGAACCTACCCAACTTCAATATCTTTTACACAATCAGATATTCAAAATATTTTTAGAGAATCGAATAAACTTACTTCAGGTCATAGAGTAAATGTAAAAGGTACTTGGTTTGGATTTGGTATTAGCGGAGTTTCTAGATTGATTCTTGATTAAATTAACCCTGAAATGAAAGCGTTTAACTAAGAACGATTTTATTTTCATTCTAAATAATTTAGCAATGTGGAATAGAAAATTATCTATAACAATCTGCATAATATTTATAACAAATATTATATTAAATAGCCAATCAATAAATATTGGATTTGGACCTATTTATACCTTGACAAATCAATCAACACGCATGATTAATAGCACTGATGATTTTCAGAATACCGCTTCACAAAGTAAAATTACCTATGAGCAATATTTTAGGGGAAGAAAATATTCCATATTTAGTTCACTTTCAAAATTTGAAGGACATACTTGGATTAAATTTAGCAATGGAAGTGTAGTAACTAAAGATGGATTACCTACTCTTGGGGTAGGTTATAGTGGGGTGGATCTTTTTAGATTGGACTTTGGATTAAGTTACAACCTAATTAATAAATTTAAAAAATATTATTTTAAGCCTCAAATTGCAATTGGTATTCTTAAGTCGCTTAGTAATGGTGAAGATATTTATAGTGAATTAATTGTAATAAATGGCCCTGATTACTATCAACTAGAGTTAATAACAGCTGAGTCATATAATAATCTTCAGCTCATGCCAATATTAGGCTTTTCAACGGGTTTTCTGTTTTGGAATAAACTTGACATAAACTTAAATATCCAAGGAGTTATTGGCTTTAATGCTTTTCAAAAAATGTTTTTCAAATATACTTATAAAGGGGTGCCTCAGGAAACAGCCGTATTTGAAGGTCGAGGCACAGGAATATACACTTCCATTGGAGTTGGATATCGCTTCTTTAATAAAAAATAAAATGCAAAGTAAATTAATTTTAACATTAAGTACATTTTTTGGTATCCAATTCGCTTTAGTTGGACAAACTTTAAATATTGGATTTGGACCCATTTACACCCTTACAAATCAATCTGTTCGAATGATCAATAGCAAAGAGGATTTCCAAAATACTGATTATCATTTTGTTTTTTCGTATGAACAGTATTTAAAAATTAAAAAAATATCAATTATGGCTCAATTTTCCCAATATGAAGGTCATACATGGATTAAATTTAATAAAGGTTCAGTTATTGCACCTGATGGTTTTCCAACTTTAGGTGTCGGATATTCAGGAGTTAATATTTCAAGATTTGACATTTTATTGTGTTATAATTTAATAAATCCTTATAAATATTTCTATTTAAAACCTACTTTAGGAATTGGACTCCAAACTTCAAAAGAAAATGGATCAGAATATGGAGCGTTTGAACGACAAAATGGGCCAGACTATGTAGAACTTGAACCAATTACTGCAATAACAATGAATGTTACTCAAATTGTACCACTTCTTGGAATCAAAACAGGTTTTACGTTATTTCATAATTTAGAAGTAACTCTATCAATAAATGGCTTGTATGGCTTTAAATCCTTTCAAAAAATGTTTTTCAAATATACATACAAAGGCATAGAACAGCCCACCGCAATTTTTGAAGCTAGAGGTACAGGAATATACACATCAATTGGAGTTGGATATCGCTTCTTTAATAAAAAAGTAAAATAAACTGATGATAACAAAGTATTGACGATCATGCAACCAAAATGCTATCTTTTTAGGCTTGCAATAAAGAAAGATATTTTTCACTCTTGGCTTCAAGCTGGAAGTGGCACGTCGTCAATACTCAAAGATGGCTAGAGATCCTGACGGCTACTGGCACGGCTGTTAAGTCATTACTGATAGGTAAAGGATCTACATCCACTACCATCGATGGTCACGACTGGCCTACCGAAGTTTATTTTGTTAGGTATCGCGATATGGAAGGTAGGAGTAGTATGGAGCGGGTGGTGGTGGAGTAGAGGAATTACATTGGAATTCTAAATTTTAGCAAATGAACATTAAATGTGTATTATAATTGTATTGAAATGCAGCACACCATCAATATTTCCTACGTCCACTTCAAAAGTATTTGTTCTGATTCAAGTTCCAACAGTTTCATCAAAATGAATTTTAATCTCAGTTGTTATTTCAATTGGTGGCTTTTCTCAAATTGAGTTTATTGAAATTTCCATTTAGGATCAATAGAATTTCAAATTTTAATATTCAATATAATTTCTGAATCAATTTTATTTTTTTTCTATCAATGGAATAAATTTAACTAAGGTGTCCTGGTTAAATACAGCATGGTCTGTTAGTTGATTTGAAGTGTCAAATCGAAATTGATCTCCTTGGATTTTTCCATTCTCATATTTGCTGATCAGTTGGAAGGCTCCATTTTCATGGTAGGTGCTATCCCAATTTATTCTTTTTCCTTTTTCATAGTATTGCACTTCTTTGATTTTGCCTGAGGGATAATAGTATTCAGTTTTTCCAGTTTGTTGATCGTTTTCAAAGAAAAGTTTTCCTTTTAATTTACCGGACGCATAATAAACTTCACACAATCCTTCTTTTTTACCCTCCTTGAGGGTGTATCTCTTTTCTACATTCCCGTTCTCATGATAAGTGATTAATTCATTGGGTTGTTTTTGTGTACAACTAAATTGAAACACGAAGTTTAAAATCGTAATGATGTTAATTGCAATGATTAATTTTTTATTTATTTCCATTGATAAAGCTATTATTTATTCCAAAATTCAATGTTCTTCCTATATAAAAAAAACAAGCCACCTTAGAAGTGGCTTGTTGATTTATATTATTTGAATCTAAAGTATAATTTAACCTTTCCAAGGGATTCTTGAATTCATTTTGCGTGCTATTTCAGTACCAAATCTAACACCTTCATCGCAGTCCATTCTCCAGTGAACACCAAGTGGAACCCTTGACCAGGCATTTTCCTGAGCCATTTCAAAGAAACTGCCAAATGTACGAGGCGTACCGTTGAATTCCGCTCTGCCCTGATGACAATAATCCGTCATGCCATAGCTGTAACCAAAGATACTGGCCAAAGCTTCTGCACCGGCTGCACCCATGGTAGAGTGACCGGAAGGGTAAGCAGGAAATGGTGGTGTAAATCCATCCCATTTGTTTTCAGCATAAATCAATGATGAAATCCAGGTTGGGTCCAAGTATTTGTTGATGTACGTCTGTGGTCTTTCTACATTGTAAAAGTATTTGGAATACCAACATGCTACAGCAGACTCATGAAGTGCGATACCCACTTTGGCGCTCATGGCAATGGCGATTTCCAAATTGCTGTTTTCATTTTTCAATACCTGATCACCAATGGCAATCCATCTCGGGCCAGGAGAAAAAGTTTGATTCAACAAATCATCACTCCAGAATTCACCCACCCATTGGTCTTCTTCTGCTTCTAATGAATTATTACGGGTTAATATCTCATAAGCCTGGCCATAGTATGGGGAGTTTTTATCTGTACTGTATGGTAGGGGTTTTCTCGCAGTTTTTTCTGCATTCCCTTGTAGAACGAAAGTTCTGCATCGTCCATAAACACCACCCATTGGTTGGTTTGGTCCCGGAGGAGTAGGTTTCCAATCTCCTTCTTTTTTATAATTCGTCTGCCAGTCATACCCCTGGAATGGGTTTTTGTAATGATTGTATGCTACAGGATCAGAAGTAAACCATTTCCAAACGGCCTCGCCAACTTCCTGACCTCTTTTTCTGGATCTTTCGATCACTTCATCAGAAGCTTCATCCCGGTATTTTTTCAATAATCTTGCATCTAAGTTTGTCATCCATCCTTTGTGCTCCTGAGGCTGATCCACGAAAAACCTTGGCATCATGGTGCCATAAACAGCATTGACCACAGTTGGCCAATGGAATTCCTTTCCATCTTCAATTTTTGGAATGTTGATTTCCGGAAAGTTATTTTGGATGGATTTGTATTCTGAAAATCCTGGTGCAGTCGCCTCGTAAACCGCAAAACCCATATATCCTAACGCCGTAGGTGCAGGTCCCGGACGGTATCCGGCAGCATAACGCTCAATTTTAAGAAACAATTCATTCCATTCGTAAACAACTTCATTAGGGTAATCGCTCACCTTTTTGATAGAGGTGTCATTTCCTGTAGAGCCTGTGTCATTTTTACAGCCATTGTTTAAGATCACAAGGCCAAGCAATAAAAGGAAGGTACTAAATTTTGTTAATTTGGAAGTCATGATTAATTGTTTAATTTGTCCAATGAAAAAGTTAAACAAAATTACCATCTGTGTATAAATATTGGGCGTAAATCGTATTAAAAAGTAATTAAAATTTGAATTTAACTCCAGGATATTTTTCAAATTTGGTTTTGATGTTTGATTTTTTGAAATCTTATTTGTCCCGGTTACAGTTTTGGTGTACTAAGAGAAGAACATTCAACTTGCTTGATAATCAGCAAATTATTTTAATATAAAAAAAAGAAAGCCTCTAACAGAGGCTTTCTTTTTTTTATATTTAATAAGTCTAATCTAAAACTTAAAATTACTTTTTCCAAGGCATGGCTGCGACTCTTGAGCCAATTTCCCTTCCAAGGCGAACGCCTTCTACACAATCGATTCTGATGTGAACACCCAATGGAATTCTGGACAATGCATCCTCTAATCCAAGGTCACTGAAATTATAGAACGTCCTAGGAGTTCCAATAAACTCAGTTCTGTTTTCGTGACATCGGTCGGTAAGGGTGTAATGGTCTCCCCAGATTGCAGCTAAAGCAAAAGCACCACCACCACCGAAAGTAGAGTGACCGGAAGGGTACGCTGGAAACGCCGGTGTAACACCTCTGGTTCCGGTATAAGGATGATCCAACTGAGATTCCCAGGTAGGATCTATCACGTCTTTAATAAAATGTTCTGGTCTTTCTGTATTGTAATGCCATTTGGAATTCCAACAAACTACGGCGCAATCATTTAAGGTGATGCCCATGACTGCAGCAGCATAAACAGCTTCTTCAAGAGTAGATTTTTCATTTGCAAATACCTGGTCCATGATGGCAACCATTCTTGGAGGAGGCGCAAAGGTTAATCCAAATAAATCATCTGACCAAAATTCAGCTATCCACTCATCTTCATAACTTGCTTTAGGCGTTGTAGCTGAATAAACTTCCAAATTGTTGGCATACCATTGTGAAGTTTTAGATTCGCTGTAAGGCAAAGGAGGTCTGGAAATTTTTTGTGAGTTGTTGGTTGCAAAAGCTCTTACCCGTCCCCAGAATGGAAACATGCCACCATCCGGATTGTCGTTGGTAGGGGCCCATTTACCAGGAATTCTCTTGCCATTGGCATCTAAACTTGCTTCTTTCCAATTGTGGTAAGGGGTTTTTAGTGGATCGTTGTTGAGTGGATTCAAGTAAGCTTCATGACCATAGGTATCTGTTTTTGACCATTCCCAAATGGCTGATGCTACTCTTTCTCCCCATTCTTTGGAAGCATTGTATTTAGAATTGCCTGCCTCAGCTTTGTATTTACTTTCAAGGCTGATTCGCAAATCTTCAATTAACTTCAACCCAGCCTCAGTATTCGCAATGTGACTGCCTCTTGCAGATTGAAAATAGCTTACTTTTTCAAACAACTTGCTCATCAAATAGGCATAAGCTGCATTGACTGCAGAAGGGTAGTGTATCTCATTTGCATTTGTCAGTTCAGGAATATTTGAACCCTGAAAGCTTGGCAAATTTTTTAAGGAATTAAAATTTGGCATTCCAGGAACACAAACTTCGTAAGCCGCAATCCCCAGGTAACCAAGAGCACGTGGTCCAGGTCCTGGCCTGAAGCCTAATGCATCTTTGTCCAAAGCAAGGAATAACTCATTCCATTCCCACACAACATTGTATGGATGGGATGAAACTAAATTTGTGTTTGAATTTCCATTGCTGGTATCGTTGTCCTTCTTACAACCATTGGTAAATAAGGCCATCCCGAACACAAAAATCAGGGCAGTGATTTTGTTAATTCTGTAAAGCATAAATTTGATTTGATAATTAAAATAGGCTAAATCCGGGCAAATGTAGCCTTCAGGGCTCTAAAAGGCCTTAAAATCAGCTTAAAAAGTTATTAAAATTTAGAGAGAAATATTAAAAAAAGAAAACCTATAACTGAGCTAAGTCCTTTATTAGCAATGAGTTCGCGATTAATAAAAGTGCCAGTTAGAAATCGCAATAGTCTGGATAAAGTAAATTTTCAATGTTTTTTTAGTATTTTTGACCATTCCTTATTAATTAATTTCGACCACAATGCTTAAAGTTCTTCTCATTGAAGATGAAGTGAAGTTATTGAATTCTCTGAAGCAAGGGCTGGAAGAAAATCAAATCGAAGTAGAGACTGCCAGAGATGGTGAAATCGGAATGTCGCTACTGGACAAGAATGATTATCACGTAGTGGTATCTGATGTCCTCATGCCAGGGATATCAGGAATTCAGGTTTTAAAAAAGTTAAGAGCCAGTGGAAAACATACCCCTTTTATTTTTCTATCCGCGCTGAACCATACAGATGATAAAATTGAAGGGCTGGAAGCAGGTGCAGACGATTATCTGCCTAAACCTTTCGAATTTAAGGAACTGCTTCTGAGAATCAAGGCTTTGGCCAGGAGGCCTGCTGAAATAAAGCAAACCGTTAGTGAAATTCTTACTTTCGGAGACTTGGAACTTCGTTACAAAACCAAGGAGGCTTTTAGAAAGTCAGCAAACCTCAGAATTCCACTGACTCCTAAAGAATTTGCACTACTTGAGTACTTCATCCTTAATCCGGAGAGGGTCATTTCAAAAAATGAACTGTCTGAAAAAGTTTGGAACATGAACTTTGATACCGGAACTAACATAGTGGAAGTATATGTCAATTTTTTAAGAAAGAAGATTGACCGGCCCGATCAACAAAAGTTGATTCATACTGTTTTTAAAACCGGCTATATACTTAAATCAGAATAGCATGCAAATTAGAACCAGGTTGACCTTACAATTTATACTGCTGGCTGCAGGGATACTTGGTTTTTCATTATTGTTCTTTTATTCCAAGTACAGTCAATTGGTCATGAAGGAACATTTTTACTCATTAAAAACAAGATCATCCAACATTGCCGAAAGGGTGTTGAGAGACCAGAATGCTGCTATTACAGGACAGCTTAATAAGAATGACAGTTTCGCTTTGGTTGTAAATTCCAATGTAGAGATATACAACAGTCGTTTCCAAAAAGTGTATGCATTAAATTCAGGATCGATCAGTTTGAATTCTGAAGAAATGGTCACCCTGATGGAAGATAAAGAAATTTGTTTTACGGATAAACAGGATGTAAACAAAATTGGCTATGTGTTTATTGCATCCAATGGTGATAAGTATTACGTGCTTGCGCAGAAAAAGATGAATATGGAAGAATTGGTAAGTATTCAATACATACTTTTGCTAACCATGTTAATTGGGCTTTTTATTGCTGCAGCTGGTGGCTGGTGGTATACCAAGCAAGCTTTGAGTCCCGTAAAGACTGTGGTGGCACAAGTAGAATCCATGTTGCCCTCGAATTTAAATGTAAGAATCGTAAACAGTGGATCAAAGGATGAAATCAATCATCTGATCACGACCTTCAACCGTTTGTTGGACAGGATTGAAGAAGCATTTGCCATGCAAAGGAATTTTATTTCCAATGTTTCCCATGAATTAAAAAATCCCATTTCCGTAATTACCTCTCAATTAGAAGTCTTACTGCAACAAAAAAGTCGAACAGAAGAAGAATACAAGCGCTCCGTTCAATCAGTGTTAGAGGATGCCTTCCGTTTGTCCGACATCACAGATAATTTGTTACAAATGGCCAGGCTTCATTCTGAACAAGGCTCCGTAAATTTTTCGACCGTCAGAATTGATGACTTGCTTTTAGAATCACGTACCCTTTTATTAAAATCCAACTCAGAGTATAAGATAGATATAGACATAGTGGGGGATCCTATTTCAGAAGAAGATTTTTGTGTGACCGGGAATAAGTCATTGCTCAGATCTGCCTTTATGAATATCATGGATAATTGTTGTAAATATTCTCAGGATAAATATGTGGACGTGAAGATCTATTTTGAAAAAAATGGAAATAGAAGACTTGAAATGGCAGATGATGGTCCTGGAATCAAAACTGAGGACATTCCATTGGTCTTTAAGCCATTTTACCGGGACCCAAAAGCAAAACATAAAAAGGGATCAGGGATTGGATTGTCACTGGTTGATTCTGTAATGAAAATTCACCAATTTTCCATTGACATTGATTCTAAAAAAGGTCAAGGCACGATATTTAAAGTTCAATTTCCATTGTACTCCCCAAACTAATTTTATGAAGCAGTATATAAATAGTTTTTCAATCCTAAAATACTTTTCCATTCTGTTGGTGTTGATGATTTTTAATTCATGTTCTGACTCAACCCACCTGGATGTTTCAAGAAGAGAGACGATCAGGGATTGGAACAAATTATTAATTGAATTAGAACGTTTTACCCCTGGTTACAGGGGACCTGTCAGTGCCCGAATGTTTGCGTACATAGAATTAGCGGCATACTTGTCTTCTGTAGAAGAATGCAATTATGTAAATACCTCAGAGTTGCTTAGTAATTTAGATTTATATCATGGGGTGGAGGAATCAGGAATTGAACCGGGTATTGCGATCAATAGTTGTTTTGCTGATTTGGCTGAAATGTTTTTTCCGACCATTTCAGAGGAGTATAAGAATCGAATCAGTGCACTCAATATCAAAAATAAAAAAAGATTTTTCAATAATTTGAGTCCTGAAACCTATAACAGATCACTGGTTTATGGAAAGGAAGTGGCACATAAAATCTGGGAATATTCTAAGACAGATCGGGTAGGCCATGACGGCTTTTTATTTAATTATGACAACAACTACATCCCACCTTCTTGTCCTGGTTGCTGGCAACAAATGGGTGAAAGACCAATGCCGGCTTTGTTGCCTCATTGGGGTAAAATCAGAACCTTTTTGATTAAACCGGGAGATATTGAAATCAATCCACCAATCCCTTTTGATACTGCAGTCTTTTCTGAGTATTTCAGGCAAGCGCAGGAATTGGTGTACATCAGTGAAAATAATTCAAAGGAAGATAAATGGATCGCAGAATTCTGGAGTGATGACAAAGCCGGGCTTACCATGACACCCGTGGGAAGATGGTTTTCAATAGCCAGCCAGGCTGCAGAAAAATCTGATCTTAGTTTTAGAAAATTATTAGAATTAAATATGGTACTTGGATTGGCCATGAATGATGCGAGTGCCATTACCTGGGCAGGCAAATATCATTTCAACGTTCAACGACCTGAAGCTTTTATCCAAAAGTATATTCAGCCAACCTGGGTATCGATGATACCGGCACCTTCCTTTCCAGCTTATCCTTCCGGTCATTCAGTTTTTGGAGCTACTGCCGCTCAAGTATTAAGCAATTACTTTGGAAGTAATTTCAATTTAACAGACTATTCTCACGAAGGCCGCAAGGAATTTTTGGGTAAGCCCAGGAGTTTTAACTCCTTCTTCGAAATGGCCAATGAAAATGCCAGATCAAGAATGCATTTGGGGGTTCATTTTAGAATGGACTGTGAGGAAGGAATGCGCCTCGGTAACAGGATAGGAAAAATATATACCGCCAAAAAAGGATTCTTAAGCATTAACGATTAGTAGAATTTCCCTCTTGAATTTTATAGATTTCAGGTGTCAGATCACTTGAATGATCAATTTAAAAATTCAGTGTTATTAC
>Ga0073902_10002119_pt1 | contig 10516 bp, 10 predicted proteins | sample KloWWTmeKNB19Kit_FD_66667 | JGI IMG/M metagenome (GOLD analysis project Ga0073902, IMG submission 66667) | Active sludge microbial communities from Klosterneuburg, Austria, studying microevolution and ecology of nitrifiers - Klosterneuburg... | ecosystem: Engineered > WWTP > Aerobic digester >...
CCCTTGTTCTGCAGGTGCTCCATCAGGATCAGCGAGGTGGCGATGCTGCGCACCGTGCCGAAGCCGAGGATCATCACGGCGCGCGAGATGGTGCTGATGGTGCCGCCGCCGGCCTGTTTGTAGAACGCCGAGTTGACCAGGCGCATCAGCTTGTTGGTGAGTGCGACGTCCTTCAGGATCGTATTCGAAAGGGAGGAGACGCTTTCCTGGTCCGAGGCGGCGAGCCGGTTGATGGTCGAGATCGCCTCGGAGAGGGCCGGGAAGTCGCTCTTGTGGCGCATGCGGCGCAGGAGGAAATCCAGCGTGGACTGCTTGCTGCCCTCGGCCGTCCTGGCGGGGGCGTCTTCCTCGGGCGTCAACCAGGCCTTGAGGGCGGCGCGCAGGGACGGGATGTCGGCGTAGCGCACCGCGGTGTCCATGGCGGTGGCCTTCAGGATGATGTCGCCGAGCCGGTCGTCCACCATCCCGGCGGCCTCCGGCGGCAGGCGGATCGGCTCGGTGGACATGCGATGCAGCACGGTTAGCACGCTCTTGCCGCTGACCACCGGCCTGCCGGTGAGCAGTTCGCACAGGATCAGGCCGGCGGAAAAGATGTCCGATTGAACGCTGGCCCGGCCCTCGTTGATGCATTCGGGCGCCAGGTAGGCCGGCGTGCCGAGGATGCCGTCGCTGATGCCGGGCGTGCTGTCCTGGTTGACGCGCACGGCGATGCCGAAGTCCATCACCCGCGGCACGCCGTCGGCGTTGAGCAGGATGTTGGAGGGTTTCAGGTCGCGGTGGATGATGCCGTGGCGATGGGCATTCTCGACGGCGTCGAGGATCTGCAGCATCAACTCGATGGCGCGCGGCGCCGGCATGCCCCCCGTCTCGCGCAGGTGCTCGGCCAGGTTGCGGCCCTCGACGTACTCGAACACCAGGTAGGGGTCGCCATCCTGCTCGCCGGCATCGTAGATCGGCACGATGTTGGGGTGGCGCAGCTTGCCGACGGTGCGCGCCTCGTCCATCAGGGCCTGCCTGCGCGACTCGTCCCGGCTGTCCAGGTGCAGCGACTTGATGGCCACTTCGCGTTGCAGCTGCGGATCATGGGCGAGAAAGACCACGCTCTGCGCGCCCGTGCCGAGGACGCGGAGGATGTCGAATTTGCCGATTTTCTTCGGCATGGGCGCGGGATTTCTCATTTTTTCGCAAAAGCGGTCCTGCAATAGGCACTGCAGAGTGTAATAACGCCGCGTCCGGGCCGGACTTGAGATTAAAATGCGGAGACTTTTACCGGCACCATTCGCCTGCTTCGCAAAAACACCATGAAAACAAAGAATATTCTCCTGATCGGCGGCTCCGGCTTTTTGGGCGGCCACGTGGCGCGCCGGCTCGCTGCGCAAGGCCATCGCCTGACCGTGCCGACGCGGCACCGCGAGCGCGCCCGGCACCTGATCGTCCTGCCCACCGTCGAGGTGGTCGAAACCGATGTGCACGACGATGCCTGCCTGGCCGGGCTGGTGGCCGGACAGGACGCGGTGATCAACCTGGTCGGCATCCTGCACAGCCGCTACGGCCTGCCTTACGGGCCGGACTTCGCCCGGGCGCATGTCGAGCTGCCCCGGCGGATTGCGGCCGCCTGCCGTGCCGCCGGCGTGCGCCGGGTCGTCCATGTTTCCGCCCTCAACGCCGACGTGAACGGCCCCAGCCAGTACCTGCGCTCCAAGGGCGAGGGCGAGGCCGCCCTGGGCGCGGCGGGGGGGGCGCTCGACCTGACGATCTTCCGGCCCTCGGTGATCTTCGGCGCGGACGATTCCTTCCTCAATCTTTTCGCCGGCCTGCAGCGCATCTTTCCGCTGATGCCGCTGGGCAACACGCAGGCGCGTTTCCAGCCGGTGCATGTGGAGGACGTGGCGCAGGCGATCGTCGCCAGCCTCGGTCGTTGCGATGCCTACGGCGAGGCGTATTGCTGCTGCGGCCCGCGCGTTTACACGCTGGCCGAACTGGTGCGCTATGTCGGCGAACAGATCGGCAGGCCGCGGCCGATCCTCGCGCTGCCCGAGGCGCTGGCCCGCCTTCAGGCCGGCCTGCTCGAACTCCTGCCGAACCCGCCGATGTCGGTCGACAATCTCGATTCGATGGACGTCGACAGCGTCTGCAGCGGCACGGAGCTGCTGCCCTTCGGCGCCACGCCGGCCGCGCTCGAGGCGGTGGCGCCGGAGTACCTGGCGGCCAGCACGCCGCGCTACCGTTTCTACGGCTTTCGCGTGAAGGCGCGCCGCTGAACAAATGAAAATCTACGTCGTCGGCGGCGCGGTGCGGGATCGGCTGCTCGGCCTGCCTGTGCAGGACCACGACCATGTCGTCGTCGGCGCCACGCCGGAGGACATGCTGGCGCGCGGCTTCAGGCCGGTCGGCAAGGACTTCCCCGTCTTCCTGCATCCCGAGACGCATGAGGAATACGCCCTGGCGCGCACCGAAAGGAAGACCGCGCCCGGCTACAAGGGCTTCGTCTTCCACGCCGCGGCGGACGTGACGCTGGAGGAGGACCTCGCCCGGCGCGACCTCACCATCAACGCCATCGCCTGCGCCGAGGACGGCGCGCTGGTCGATCCCTTCAACGGCCAGGCCGACCTCGCGGCGCGCGTGCTGCGCCACGTCGGGCCGGCCTTCGCCGAGGACCCCGTGCGCGTGCTGCGCGTGGCGCGCTTCGCCGCGCGCTTCGCCGACTTCCACGTGGCGGAGGAGACCCTGGCCCTGATGCGCCTGATGGCGGACAACGGCGAGGTCGACCATCTCGTGCCGGAGCGCGTCTGGCAGGAGCTGTCGCGCGGCCTGATGGAGGCGCGGCCCTCGCGCATGTTCGAGGTGCTGCGCGCCTGCGGCGCGCTGGCCAAGATCCTGCCGGAACTCGACCGCCTGTTCGGCGTGCCGCAGCCGGCCGAGCACCACCCCGAGGTGGATACCGGCGCGCACATCCTGCGCGTCGTCGACCAGGCGGCGGCGCGGCATTTTCCGCTGCCGGTGCGTTACGCCGCCCTGCTGCACGACCTCGGCAAGGGCGCCACGCCGCACGCGGAATGGCCGCACCATCACGGCCACGAGGCGACGGGCGCGGCGCTGGCCGAAACCGCCAGCGAACGCCTGCGCGCGCCGGCCGACTGCCGCGACCTGGCCGTGCTGGCGGCGCGCGAGCACGGCATCATCCACGATGCCGCCAGCCTGCGCCCGGCGACCGTCGTCAAGCTGCTCGAGCGGGCTGACGCCCTGCGCCGCCCCGAGCGTTTCGGCCAGTTGCTGGAAGCCTGCGAGTGCGATTTCCGCGGCCGGCCCGGCTGGGAGGACCGGCCGTGGGCGGCGGGCGATATCCTGCGCCGGGCGCTCGCCGCCGTGCAGGCGGTGGACGCCGGCGCCATCGCCGCCGCCACGGACGACAAAGCCCAGATTCCACAGCGCATCCACGAGGCGCGCGTGGCCGCCGTGAAAAGGACGCCGTCTTGCGCAGACTGACTTTTGCGGGACTCTTGCTGATTGCGTTGCCGATGGCCTTGCGGGCCGAGGATGCGCCGGCAGCGCCGGAGCAAGCGGCTGAAGCCGCGCCGGTCCGCAGCGCCGAGGAGCAAATGGCCGCCCTGCGGCCGGTGCTGATCGGCAAGCGCTACCTGGAGCAGGCGCGCAAGCGCCTCGCCGTGCAACTGGCGCGCGTGGCGCGCAAGCTTGACGACCCCGGCCCGTGGGTCGAGGACAACGCCCTGGTGGTGCGTGATTTCCTCGCCGACGTGCAGATCATGTATGCGCTCGAATTCAAGGAAGGGGCGCAAATCGTCTCGCACGGCGTGATGAAGTCCTGGGGCATGGATCCGGAGCGCCTGCACCAGCGCGCCCTGGCCAATCTCGACCGTGCGCACGGCGAGATCGCCATCAAGCAGGTCGCCAGACTGCCCTGGCTGAACGTCATCGAAACCACGGACGGCTATGCCGCCAGCCGCGCCCTGCTGCACTGGCGCTGGGCGGAACTGACGCTGACGCTGGGCGATCTGCTCATCCTCGGCATGCCGACGCGCGACGTGGTGGTGTTCACCTCGACCCAGGAGCCGGAGAAGATCGAGCAGTTGCGTGAAACCGTGGAGACCGTGGAGCGCCACCAGGGCCGTCCCGTCTCTCGCAAGCTGTTCCAGTGGACGCCGCAGGGCTGGCAGGAATACGAGGGCCAACCCCTCGCTCCCCTTCCCAGGGAAGGGGATGGCTGCGGCTCGCTTCGCTCGCAGACCAAAGACTGTCCCGCCTTGGGGCGGTCCGGCGGCGGGACGGCGCTAGACCAACCGGTACAGCAGCGTGGCGAGCAGGGACAGCAGCAGGGTGGTGCCGAAGGGAAAGTGGTAGAGGCGCCCGCGAAAGCGGAAGCTGACGTCGCCCGGCAGGCGGCCGATGCGCAGGAAGGCGGCCAGCCGCGGCAGGAAGACGCCGGCAATCAGCACCGTGATCAGCAGGGCGATCAGCCACTTCAACATCGACAATGAGGAGAGCTACGCGATGATCGAACTATACACATGGGGCACGCCCAACGGCCGCAAGGTCTCCATCATGCTGGAAGAATGCGGCCTGCCCTACCGGGTGCACACGGTCGATATCATGCAGGGCGAGCAGTTCGCCCCGGCCTATCTCGCCATCAACCCGAACGGAAAAATCCCCTCCATCGTCGACCCGGACGGGCCCGATGGCAAGTCAATCAAGATGATGGAATCCGGCGCCATCCTCGTCTATCTCGCCGGCAAGACAGGCCGTTTCCTGCCGGCGTCCGACCGCGGCAAGTACGAGGCCCTGCAATGGCTGATGTTCCAGATGGGCGGCGTCGGCCCGATGTTCGGCCAGACCCATCACTTCCTGCGCTTTGCGCCGGAGAAGCTGGACTACGCCATTGGCCGCTACACGAAGGAGACGGCAAGGCTCTACGGCGTACTCAATGCCCGACTCGGACAGCACGAATACCTCGCCGACGAATACTCGATCGCCGACGTGGCGACCTTCCCGTGGGTGGCGCGCCATGAATGGCAAGACGTCGCCCTCGCCAGCTACCCGAACGTCCTGCGCTGGTTCAAGGCCATCGCCAACCGCCCGGCCGTGCAGCGCGGCATGGCCGTACCGAAGTGAGCGGAGCCGGATTCGGCGGGCTGGAGGTCATCAGCCGCCAGCCTCCGGCAAAACGCTCCGGCGTTACGCCGGAGCCGAAAGTCAGCTTCCGCAACACGCCACTGCTTTTTCTCCACGGCGCCTATGCCGCCGCCTGGTGCTGGGACGAGCATTTCCTGGCATATTTCGCCGAACGCGGCCATGCCTGCTACGCCCTGAGCTTCTCCGGCCACGGCGGCTCGCCCGGCCGCGAGCGGCTGGACAGTTTCGGCATCGACCATTACGTGCGCGATGTCGCCACCGTCGCCGAACAACTGCCGGCGCCGCCGGTGCTGATCGGCCATTCGATGGGCGGCATGGTGGCGCAGAAATATCTGGAAAGCCACGAGGCGGCCGGCCTGGTGCTGATGGCCTCGGTGCCGCCGCAGGGTTTGTGGGCGGCGGCGCTGGGCCTGGCCTTCCAAAAGCCCGGCCTGATGAACGACCTCAACCGCCTGCTCGACGGCGGGCAGGTGGCGCTCGACACCTTGCGCACGGCCATGTTCTCCCAGCCGGTGGAAACCGCCGACCTGCTCCGCTGGTACAAACGCATGCAGCCGGAGTCGCACCGCGCCATCTGGGACATGACCCTGTTCAACCTGCCGCTGAAGAGCCGCATGAACCTGCCGCCCCTGCTGGTGCTGGGCGCCGAGCACGACACCCTGATCCCGGCCTCCCAGGTCGAGATGACCGCCCGCCACTACGGCATCGAGGCGGAGATCTTCCCCGGCATGGGCCACGGCCTCATGCTGGAGCGCGACTGGGAGAAGGTGGCCGGTCGCATCCTCGGCTGGCTCGAAGCCGAGGGCTTGTAGAGACCCTGCCCCGCGAAGGGGGAAGCGCCGCGGAAAAAAACCCCACCGCCGTTCAACTTTTTCCGATTCCCGCCGTTATCCAAGTTGACGTCCCGATGCGCCCCGCAGGAAGTACCCTTGGGGTACACGAGACGCGTTGCGCGGAGGTCATCATGCTCATTTATACGGATATGGACACGGGGAAAAAAGTCATCGAACTGCGCGAGGAGTATGGCGAGGAGGTCCTCCTCTCCAACTGGCTGCCGCAGCCCGAAGTCGGCCTGGCCCTGCAGGAAGCGGTCCCGGCGCGGCACGACCATGCGGCAGCCGAACGGGATGCCGAGGCCTTCCTGCGCAACGTCTACCTCTACCAGGAGTAGCAGCGTTACCTCCCTCTTCCGCTGGCGGGGCGAAGGCGGGGTTTCGCGAAACATGCTTCGCGCCGATCGAGCCGGCCGGCTGTGCAAAGCCGGCCGTGGGGCGCGGAGCGGGGCCGGGGAGAGGGTGGCACGCGGCGCCGACCGCTACAATGCGGGCATGACTTCATCCCTCGAACGCCGTTCCGCCTACCCGCATTTCCTCGCCATTCCCACCCGCTGGATGGACAACGACGTCTACGGCCACGTCAACAACATCGTCTACTACGCCTACTTCGACACTGTCATCAACGAGTACCTGATCCGCGAAGGCGGGCTGGACATCCACGACGGCGCGGTGGTCGGCTACTGCGTCGAGTCCAACTGCCGCTACCACCGTCCGGTGGCCTTTCCGGAAACCCTCGATGCCGGCCTGCGCGTGGCGCACCTCGGCAACTCCTCGGTGCGCTACGAGATCGGCCTGTTCCGCCGGGGCGAGGACAAGCCGGCGGCGCAGGGACATTTCGTGCATGTCTTCGTCGATCGCGCCAAGGACAAGCCGACCGCCATCCCGCAAGGAATTCGCGCCTGCCTGGAAAAACTGATCCTCAAGTAGGACGGGCTCCTACAAGAGAATCAGTTCAACCCAAATCCCCCTGGGCCGTTAATTCATTCAAGCAGCGAGGAAGTCGGGAGGATGCAAGGAGTTGTGGCAGGCAAGCGGGCGGGTGTCCCGGCAGCCTGATCGCTGACGGTTGTGATTGCCGCGACAAACCCTTGCGTCTTCCCTCGTTGCATTTTTACAGCGCGTGGCAGCGATCGCCGCTCGCAAAGCCGAGCAGCGGCTCGGCAATCCCCCTCCCCATCGCCAGCACCTTGAACAGCTCGCCCATCTCGGCGGGGCTGATGAGCTTCTGCGCGCCCGAGGCGAGCGCGGCGTAGGGCGCCGCGCCGTCGGTCTGGTGCGCCTCGAACAGTTGCGCCAGGCCGCAGTTGAGGAGGAACTGGCCTTGGCTGGTGTAGCCAAGCACGTCCAGTCCGGCATCGTGGCCGGCTTCCGCGATGGCGGTGAAGTCGACGTGCGCCGTGATGTCGTTCAGGCCGGGCAGCCAGAGCGGGTCGCCGTGGGCGTGGTGGCGGTAGTGGCACATCAGCGTGCCCTCGGCGCGCTGCGGGTGGTAGTACTCGCGCTGCGGGAAGCCGTAGTCGATCAGCAGCAACGCGCCCTGCTTGAGGATGCGTCCCCACTCGCTCATCCAGGCGCGGGCGGCGAGGTTGATCTCCGAAACGTAGGGCGGTGAAACAAAAGTCAGTCCCTGTGACACGGTGAGCAGTGCGCCGGCGGCAGGGTGGTCCCGCCAAACGAAGGCGCTGTCCTCCAGCGTCACGCCGCGTTCGAAAATGCCGTTCTCGCGCCAGGAGACGAGGTTTACCGGCAGGGCATCGAGCAGCTCGTTGGCGAGGACCACGCCGCTGAAGGTGTCCGGCAGGGTGTCCAGCCAGGCGACGCGGTCGGCCAGGTGCGGGGCGCCGCGGGCGACGGCTTCCTGCTGGCGCACGCGCAGCTCGCCGGAGAGTTCGAGGATGTCGTAGCGCTCGGGCAGCGTCCCGCGCCGCTCGAGTTCCAGCAGCAGGCCGACGGCGAGGGCGCCGCTGCCGGCGCCCGCTTCGAGGATGCGCGGCGCGCTGGCCGCCATGAGCTGCGCCACCTGGGCGGCCAGGGTTTGGGCGAAGAGGGGCGAGAGCTCCGGCGCGGTGACGAAATCGCCGGCACCGCCGAATTTTCGTGCGCCGCCGCTGTAGTAGCCGAGGCCGGGCGCGTAAAGGGCCAGCTCCATGAAGCGGGAGAAGGGGATCCAGCCGCCGGCTGCCTCGATTTCCGCAGCGATGCGCGCTACGAGGCGGGCGCTGCTTTCGGCGGCTTCGGGTTCAGGAGTCGGCATGGCCATGGCGGGGCCGAATGTGCCCGATTCCGTTAAAATTCGCAAACATCAAAGGACTTTGTTATGGCTTCCAGCCTGCAGGACAAAACGGTGCTCGTCACCGGTGCCGCGCGCCGCGTCGGCGCCGAGATCGCGCGTGTCTTGCATGCCGAGGGGGCGAATCTGGCCCTGCACTACCGCAGCGCAACCGCCGAGGCGCAATCGCTCGTCGCCGAGTTCAACGCCGCCCGGCCCGGCTCGGCGCTGGCCTTCCAGGCCGACCTGCTGGAGACCGACCATCTGGCCAGACTGGTCACGGACGTCGCCGAGCATTTCGGCCGGCTCGATGCCCTGGTGAACAACGCCTCCAGCTTCTTCGCCACGCCCATCGGCAGCATCGGCGAGCGCGAATGGGACGATCTCCTCGGCACCAATCTGAAGGCTCCCCTGTTCCTGGCGCAGGCGGCCGCCACCCATCTCGCCGTCGCCCGCGGCGCCATCGTGAACATCACCGACATCCACGCCGAGCGGCCGCTGAAGAACTACGCGCTCTACTGCGCGGCCAAGGCCGGCCTGGCGGGGCTCACCCGCGCCCTCGCCTTGGAACTGGCGCCGCACGTGCGGGTGAACGCCATTGCCCCCGGGCCGATCCTCTGGCCGGAGGACGGCGCCTTCGATGCCGCCGCCCAGGTGAACGTGATTTCCCGCACCCTGCTCAAGCGCGGCGGCGATCCAACCGACATCGCCCGCACCGTGTGTTTCCTGCTGGCCGACGCGCCCTATGTCACCGGCCAGATCATCGCCGTGGACGGGGGCAGGAGCGTGGTGTTGTGAGCGCGTACCTGGAAGCCCTGCTGCCCGAGGCGCTGGGGGAGAAGGAACGCCACGAGGCCAACAAGCTGGCCAAGCGCCTGCGCCGCAACGTCGGCCAGGCCATCGCCGACTTCAACATGATCGAGGATGGCGACCGCGTCATGGTCTGCCTCTCCGGCGGCAAGGACAGCCATGCGCTCCTCGACATCCTGTTGCAGCTGCGCGAGATCGCGCCGGTGCGCTTCGAGCTCGTCGCCGTAAACCTCGACCAGAAGCAGCCGGGCTTTCCCGCCGGGGTGCTGCCCGAGTACCTCAAGGGGCTGGGCGTGCCCTTCCACATCGAGGAGCAGGACACCTACTCGGTGGTCAAAAGAGTGATCCCCGAGGGCAAGACCACCTGCTCGCTCTGCTCGCGGCTGCGTCGCGGCGTGCTTTATCGCGTCGCCGGCGAGCTCGGCGCCACCAAGATCGCCCTCGGCCACCACCGCGACGACATCATCGAAACGCTGTTCCTCAACCTGTTCTACGGCGGCAAGCTGAAGGCCATGCCGCCGAAGCTGGTTTCGGACGACGGCCGCCACATCGTCATCCGCCCGCTCGCCTATTGCCGCGAGCGCGACCTGGAAGCCTGGGCGGCGCTGCGACGCTTCCCGATCATCCCCTGCGACCTGTGCGGCTCGCAGGAACAGTTGAAGCGCAAGGAAACCAAGGCGCTGCTGCGCGAGTGGGACAGGCGCTTCCCCGGCCGGGTGGAGAAGATCTTCGCGGCGCTGGGCAACGTCGCGCCTTCGCACCTGGCCGACCCGAAGCTCTACGATTTCCGCAACCTGAAAGTCACCGGCCGGCCCGATCCGGCGGGCGACCGCGCCTTCGACCCCGAAGATTTCGATGATCCCGCCATCATTTCGCTTCGCGGGGAAGGGGGGGTTTGATATGATTCGCCGTCAAAGGGAGACGGGGATCGCCAAATCGGTATGAACGCCAAAGTGAGCAGCAAAGTCGAGCGCAACCTCTGCGTGCTTTTTGCCGACGTTTCCGGCAGCACTCGCCTGTACGAGAAGCTGGGCGACAAGGAAGCGCTGCATGCCGTCGAGCGCTGCATCAACCGCATGACACGGGCCACCGAGCAGTTCCATGGGCGCGTCATCAAGACCATCGGCGACGAAGTGATGGCGGTGTTCGACAGCGCGGAAGCCGGCATGGACGCCGCCAGCTCCATGCAGCAGAAGGTGGACGACCTGCCGCCGGTGCGCGGCATCAAGCTTTCCATCCGCATCGGCTTTCACTTCGGACCCGCCATCGAGGATGCCAAGGACGTATTTGGCGACACGGTCAACACGGCGGCGCGCATGGCCGGGCTGGCCAAGGCCGGCCAGATCATTACCACTGGCGAGACGGTCGGCATCCTGCCGGCGCTGCTGCAGCAATCCACGCGGGAGATCGATGCCCTGTCGGTCAAGGGCAAGGCGGAAGACGTGCGGGTCAG
>Ga0073902_10002124_pt1 | contig 10509 bp, 11 predicted proteins | sample KloWWTmeKNB19Kit_FD_66667 | JGI IMG/M metagenome (GOLD analysis project Ga0073902, IMG submission 66667) | Active sludge microbial communities from Klosterneuburg, Austria, studying microevolution and ecology of nitrifiers - Klosterneuburg... | ecosystem: Engineered > WWTP > Aerobic digester >...
CGCGTGGTGGCGTCTGAAGGCGACCGGGCTCTGATTACGGTGTCGAATTGACGCCTTCATCCAATTCAACCGCCGTTTTCTGTCGGATCACGGCTTGAATCCCTCATCGACGAGCAACTCGCCGCGTGCACCGTCGGCGGCCTCGGTGGCGAGGGTGTCGCAGCGTTCGTTCATGTCGTGACCATCGTGGCCTTTGACCCATTGCCAGGTGATTCGATGTCCGTCGGCGGCCCGTTCGAGGCGCATCCAGAGATCGACGTTTTTCACCGCCGACTTGTCCTTCTTTCGCCATCCGTGGGCCTTCCATCCGTCGATCCAGCCTTTTGTCTGGGTGTCGACGAGATAGCGGGAATCGGAGAAAACAGTGACCCGGCACGGCTCTTTCAGAATTTCCAGCCCTGCGATAGCGGCGAGGATTTCCATGCGGTTGTTGGTTGTTTTGACGAACCCCTGAGCCAGTTCGCGGGTGTGGCCACCGTAGCGCACCACGGTTCCGTATCCGCCCGGTCCGGGGTTGCCGCGTGAGGAACCGTCGGTGTAGATGAAGACTTCTTTCATCCGGGAGAGGTCGCGCTCAGTCGGTCCTGCAAAAAAGCCGTGATAGCGACGAGGTCGGCGTGGTTCAGGAGACGTTCTTGAGCGCCAAAGTGGCGTTGCAAATCGCGGCGTTCGGGGAACTCGTTGGGTTTGAGATCGCGCACTTGCACTATTCTCGATTCCCGCCACACCCACGCATCGGCACGCCAGGGACCGACCATGGCGGGATTCGACCAGGTGTGCAGGGAAAGGACGCGATCTGTCAGGCCGGCGGCGAGATGCATGGGGCCGCTGTCGACGCTCACGGTCCAGGCGGCAAGGCGAATGAGTCCGATCAGTCCGGGGAGCGAGGTTTTCCCGAGGAGATCAACAACGTTTTCCGGCCAGTTCACCGTGACGGTTTTTTCCGGGACCCCGACGAGAAGGACGGGGTAGGGGGCGAGACGTTCGCAGAGGTCGATCACTTCGGGGACGGAGAGTGATTTGCCGATTCCCCGGGAGAAGGGATGGAGAAGAATAGGGGGGAGCGACAGAGCGGGGAGGTCTTGCGTGGGGCCGCCCGGAGGAAAAACAAAAACCGGATTTGAGATATCGGCACCGAGTGTGGCCGCGAGGGCGAGGTTCCGATCCACCGCGTGGCGACGGTTCCAGTCAGGGACTTCCGCTCGATGGTGATAAAAAAGAGAAGCCCCTTCACGGGAATTACGGAATCCGGCGAGGGTGGAGGCACCGGTGAGCTTTGCGAGGAAGGCGCTGCGCAGCAGTCCCTGGAAATCGATGGCGATATCGTAGCCTCGCGGCCTCAGTTCCTTCCCCGCCCAGCGGGTGCCGCGAAACAGTCCGGTGATGCCTTTCAACTCGCGACGGGGGAAAGGGACGAGCCGGTTCAAAAAGGGGACTCCTTCGAGAATCGGGCACCACTCGGTGTTCACGAGCCAGTCGATCTTTGCCTGGGGTGCCGCGCGATGAAGCGCCTCGGCGGCCGGGAGGGTGTGGACGATGTCTCCGAGCGAACTCGGTTTGACAATGAGGATTCGCTCGCAGGCGGAGAGATTCACGGGATTGCCCTATTTGCCGAGTGAGAGCCGGTGCGCCAGCATTTCGGGGAGACCCGCATCGATGATTTTGTCCTGAGCGGTTTGGATGTCGTATTCGATGCGGCGGATGGTGACGTTCTGATTTGCCGCATCGTAGATCGCGTAAGCGGCATGCCAGTCGCCATCTCGAGGTTGGCCGGTGCTGCCGATGTTGATGAAGTATTTCCGGCCCATTTCGAGGTGGACGTTCATTCCCTCCACCGGCTCCACGGTGTCGCCCTTCATGTAAATACGGGGTGTGTGGGTGTGCCCGTAGAAGCAGAGTTGGGTGAACTGGTAGCTGAAACTTGCCATCGCATCGAACTTATTTGTCACGTAAGTCCAACTCCCGGGGGTATCGAGCGTCGCATGCACGATTGTAAAATCGCGGACCTGACGAACGAGTTTGAGGCTTTTCAGGAAATCGCGATCTTCCTGGGTGAGTTGAGCCCGGGTCCATTCCATGGCCTGACGGGCGAGGGGGTTGAGGCCCTCCAACGAAGTAGTTTGCACCGCCTCTTCGTCGTGATTGCCTTTGACGACGGGACAACCCATTTGCCGGACCATGTCGAGGCATTCGCGGGGATTTGCGCCGTAACCGACGATGTCACCAACGCAGACGCGTTCTGTACATCCCTGCGCGGCGGCGTCTTCCAGGACGGCCTGAAAGGCTTCGAGATTGGCGTGGATGTCTCCGAAGATGGCGTATTTCATTGACTGAAAACCACTGGGGCGCGGTAAGGCTCCAGTTGGGGAAGCCGGAACTAAACATAGATAAAGGTTTTCGCAATGAAGGGAAAGCAAAAGGACGGGATTCAGCAGGGCTTACGCAGGAAAACGCAAGATGTGAAGGGTGGATCGCCAGCGGCAGCCGAACTCGCCATCGAAGGTTGGTCTTATGGCACCACAATCCCGCCCGGAAGGACATTCGTCCGCGGTTTGGGGGCCTTTTTGGGGCGGTCCGGGTCGGCGTCGGGGATGCGCTGGGGGGTGGGAATGCGAAGTTTTTCCTCAAGTTTTTGGATTTCTTTGATTAGAGTGGGCAAATGCTGCCGCTCACCCTCGCGGTAAAGTGCCATCAAATAGGCGTAGGCCTCCTTCTCCCTGCCGGGGCAGCGGGCCATGAAATACCCGTGAAAACGTCTCGCATAGGCAGGCTCTCCCGGCAATCCGATGATATCGCCATAGACCCGCGAGGTGGCGCAGTCATCTTTTAGTTTTTCGCGGTAGACTTCGGCGAGTTGAAGTCGAATCGCTGCCGATTCGGGGAGTTGGGCGAGCCCCCGTTCCGCAAGGGTAATGGCCTGGAAGGCATATTCCTTGAACCGCCGGTCCCTCTCAAACTGAGGCAGCTTCGTGTCGAGCTCCATGTTCGCTGTCGCATTGATCCCGATGTGCCAGATCACGGAGACCCAGTGGGACTCATCGCGAGGTTCCAGACTGGTGATGATCTGATAGGTCTGGCGTAGCGCGTCCCAGGATTTGGTGCTGAAATGATCATAGGCCTCAAGGGTGAGAAAGGTCGCAACGAGAGAGCGCAATCCACCAAGGGTTCCCATCAGGGCTGACTGGCTCATTTGCTCGAAGGCTCCTTGTCCGGGCGGGGGAAGGAGCAGGTTCGCCGCGACGAGTTGATCCCTGAGGCGGTTCTCGACCGGTGCGCGTACGACACCGAACAACGCCAGGGCGAGTATCACAAGGATCAGTCGGGGGACTCTATGGAGGAGCGGCTTCACAACGGTCAGAATTCCTTGTCGACAAAAACGAGTAGCGAGAGCAGGAGAAAAACGACCAGGTATCCCGCAGTGAGGCCACCCATCTGCCAGACGAGCGCTGAGACAACAGCCTCGCCCTGGACGATACCTTCGCTGAAGGAAAAGAGCTGGTAGTTGGGAATGAGAATCTTAATGACCTTCACCAGCATTTGGACAAAAATGCTGTTGCCGGACTCATCGAGCCAGAAATTCGCGGCCATATTGTGGGCATGGCCGATGAGGAAGAGCAGGATGCTGACAATGATCGTGAAGAGAGAACTCGAGGCAAAGGTTGAGATAAAAATCGTAACCGCCGCGACAACGGAGGCTTTGAAAAAAGAAGCCAGCACTGCGATGCCAAGTTCGGCGCGCAGTCCCTGCTGCCGGATTAAGTCAAGCTGCTCCTGAATTTCGGCCCCGGTGTATTGGCCGCTCGCGGTCATCGCATCATGCTCGGCGGTCAGGTAGAGGCTCTCCCGGGCAAAGATCATGATCGCGCAGATCGCATACATCGCGACCAGCGAGGTGCCGACGACGACGAGCACCCCGGTGAGTTTGCCGAAAAGATATTCAATACGCCGAACCGGTTTGGACAGAATCGTATAAAGAGTTCTATCCTCGATATCCCGCGGAATGAGAAGGGCCGTCGCGACGATCGCGAAGAGCCAGGCGAACAGGTCCATCGTTCCGAAGGAGACCTTTTTGATCATCGAAAGCTCCTTCACCGGCGTCGCGGGGATATTAAAATTGCCCACAGCGACGACGACGAGGGCGAAGGCGAGCAGGAAATAGAAGGTCTTCATCCGCACCAGCTGTGTCACCGTGCTGGTCGCGATGGTCCAGACGCGGCCGAGGGAGAAAAGCGGGACGGCTTTCCCCGCCGCACGCGGGACAGTCTGTTCGATGCTCATGGCTTCTCCTCCCGGCTGCGTTCTGCGATCTGGATGAAGAGGTGTTCAAGACTGGTGCGGGGGTGCCTCTCCTCGACGAGGCGGGCACCCTCTTTTGTCCCGATAAGGGCATGAATCTCGGCGATCAGCTCGGGGGAGGCATTTTCGATGGTCATTGTCGTCTGGTTTTCGATTTCAATCAGCTCATCCAGGGTTCCCTCCCGCCGCATCCGGCCTTTGAAGAGGATACCGACGCGGTCACAAACTTCCTGGACTTGTTCGAGGAGATGCGAACAGAGAAAAACGGTGTAGCCGTCGTCCCGCAGTTTCATGATGAGATCCCGGATCTGTCGCGAGCCGATCGGATCGACCCCGGCGGTGGGCTCGTCGAGAATGACGAGCCGTGGATTCTGGATGAGTGACTGCGCGAGGCCGATGCGCTGCAGCATGCCCTTCGAATAGCCGGCGAGGCGCCGGTCCGCCGCGCCTTCAAGATCAACGAGCTTGAGGAGTTCGGCGATGCGGTCCTTTAGATTGCTCCCTTTCATACCGCAGAGTTTCCCGTAAAAGCGCAGGGTTTCCGCTCCGGAAAGGTGCTTGTAAAAATAGGGGTTTTCGGGGAGGAAGCCGATCTCATTGCGCGCCCGGATGTCACCCGAGTCGAGCCCGAAGACTTTCGCCGATCCCTTGCTCGCGGCCATCAGCCCGAGGACGACCTTCATCGTCGTCGATTTTCCTGACCCGTTCGGCCCGATCAGCCCGTAGACTTCGCCCGCATTGACTTCAAAGGAAAGGTTGTCGATAGCCACGACGTATTCCTTCTTCAGCCCGAGACTGAAGATTTTGGTCAAATTTTTTACCTCGACCGCTTTTTCGCTCATGCAGAATCCCTTATTGAAAATCCTCTTACCTCATCAAGAAGCGGCACGGTGCGTTCCCTTTGCTCCTGAATATGATGCCCGAGCGGGCTGTCGTGCAACTCACGGATGAAGTCGTCGAGTTCCTCCTCCTCCCCCATGACCTGCAACTCGACCCGGCCGTCGTCACAATTGCGTACCCAACCGAGAACATCAAAGCCTTTTGCGATCTGCTTGGTGGCATAGCGGAAACCGACGCCCTGGACCCTCCCTGCAAAAAAATACTGCCTCGCTGTCATGTTGGAATGTAAGGAGGGATTTCGCTGATGCGCCAGCAGAAAGCACTAATCCCACCCCAAAATCCCAAGGATTCAGTTGCGGATGAGCCTGCTTGATTCAGGGTTGTCATTTTACTGCGCCTGCCATGACGACCGGCTTTTCTTCCCTCTGTGTTTTCTGCGGATCCCAGTCCGGGACCCACCCTGCCTACGTCGCATCGGCACGCGAGACCGGGCGGCTTCTTGCAGAGCGCGGTATTCGTCTTGTCTACGGGGGCGGCAGCATCGGCATGATGGGAGCGGTCGCGGATGCCTGCCTCGAATCGGGTGGTGAGGTCATCGGGGTCATCCCCGCCTTTTTGATGGATCTGGAACTCGGGCATCCCGGCGTGACCTGTCTCGAAGTCGTGCCGACAATGCTGGAGCGCAAACTCCGCATGGCGGAACTCTCCGATGCCTTCATTACTCTGCCGGGCGGAATAGGCACCCTCGATGAACTTTTTGAAATGCTGACCTGGGTTCGCCTCGCCGTGCATTCAAAGCCGAGTGGCCTGCTTAATGTGGCCGGATTTTACGACGAACTGATCGCCTTTTGCGGTAAAACGCAGGTGGACGGCGGCTTCATCAGCGCTCAGGATGCGGCAAATCTCGTGGTCGACGATTCGATTGCCTTCCTTCTGGAAAAAATGGAAGAAGCAGCCCGTCGCGGTCCGAGTTCCTTCTATCGGTCATGAAAGCCTATCTCGATCTCCTCGAACATGTTCTGACTCACGGCACCGAGCGCGAGGATCGCACCGGCACCGGCACCATCGGAGTCTTCGGAGCGCAGGCGCGATTTGATTTGCGGGAGAGCTTTCCCTGTCTCACCACCAAAAAGCTGCATCTGCGCTCCATCATTCACGAATTGCTCTGGTTCCTCAAAGGCGAGACCAACATCCGGTATCTGAAGGACAACGGGGTCAGCATCTGGGATGAATGGGCCGATGAAGAGGGCAATCTCGGACCCGTTTACGGAAAACAGTGGCGCTCCTGGTCGTCCGGCAATGCCGGTGACACGATCGATCAGATCGCCCGCGTCGTGGAATCCATCCGGAAGAATCCGACGAGCCGCCGCCACATCGTGAGCGCATGGAATCCCTCCGACGTCGATGAGATGGCCCTGCCGCCCTGTCACGCTCTTTTCCAGTTTTACGTGAACACCTCGACGAACGAACTGAGCTGCCAGCTTTATCAGCGCAGCGCCGATCTTTTTCTCGGGGTGCCCTTCAACATCGCCTCCTACGCACTCCTGACCCTCATGATGGCGCAGGTCTGTGACTTGAAGCCGGGCGAGTTTGTCCACACCTTCGGAGACTTGCATCTCTACAGGAATCATCTTGATCAAGCCCGCGAGCAGCTCGGCCGCGAACCGCGTCCTCTTCCCGTCATGAAATTGAATCCGGCAATCAGGGCGATCGACGGGTTCTCTTTCGATGATTTTGAACTGATCGGCTACGACCCGCATCCCGCGATCAGAGCCCCCATCGCGATATGAGTGAACTGAGCCGCCCCCGTCTCAAAGCCGTCGTCGCGATGGCCTCGAATCGTATCATCGGTAAAGACGGGGATCTTCCCTGGCGTTTGTCCGAGGATCTGAAATGGTTCAAGAAAATGACCCTCGGTTTCCCCATCGTTATGGGAAGAAAAACGATGGAGTCTATCGGGCGTCCTTTGCCAAAACGGCGGAATATCGTGATTTCCCGAAATCTGGAGAGTGTAACCGAAGGATTCGAGATCGTTCGCAGTTGTGAGGAGGCAATCAATCTGCTCAGTGGTGAAGCGGAAGCTTCCGTCATCGGCGGTGCTCAGATCTACCGCGAGATGCTCCCGCTTTGCGACGAGGTGCTGCTCAGCTACGTGTTTCATCCCTACGAAGGCGACACGACTTTGCCGGCATTTGAGAGTGAGTTTGATCTGACCGAAGTGCTGTATCGCGATACGGACTTTGAGCTACGTAGATACTTGCGACGGTGAGAGAGTGAAAGATCCTTCAGACAGGAGTCACCCGCCCAAACTCTGAACCAATTGTTGCAGTTGCGGATTCTCCGGCTCGATCTTGAGAGCCTCCCTGGCATACTTAAGGGCGAGGTCTGTTTTTCCCGCATCCCGACAGACGGTGGCGAGGCCGGTGAGGTACTCGAGATGGTAGGGGGCGAGTTGATGCGCTTTTTCCAGATAGGGCAGCGCTTCAGGGAAGCGGCCAAGCGAGTTCAAGGCCACGCCGTAAAAATATTGCGTTTGGGGATTTTCGGGGAGCAGTTCGGTGGCCACCTTGAGCTCGGCGACGCCTTCGTCGTAGCGTTTCAGACGAATGAGGAAGCGGGCAAGGGAATCGTGGGCGAGACCGCGGTCATTGTTCGTCATGGAGGCGGTGATGGCGTTGCGGAACTCCGTTTCCGCCTCGGCGGGACGATTCTGATCGTAGAGCATCTCGGCGAAATTCAGGCGAACGGGAGCGAACTCGGGCTCGACTTTCTGGGCAAGGCGGTAGGAGGCCTCGGCTTTTACCGGATCTCCCAGGTCGAGATAAAAGGCGGCGAGCCCCATGTGTCCTCCGGCCCGCTCCGCAATGGCGTTCTGCCTCTCAACGTATTCTTCAGCGGCTTTGGAAAAAGCGACTTTCTGGGTTTCGTTAAATCCGGCATGAGCAGCGGCGAGGACTCTCGCTGCCTCCGTGCGTACGCCACGTGACTCGTCCTCCAGCGCTCTGCCCGCGATGGCGAGACGCTGGTTGGCCGGGTAGGGAAGGATGGCAACGAGAGCCTCGATGCGCACGGAGGGATCGGGGTCGGAGAGTCGACCCGCTATCGCCCGGGTCGTCTCGGGAGTGGTGGCCTGTTCACCAAGCGTTTCGACAGCGGCGGCGCGGGCAATCCCGGGACGGTCGAGGTCGCCGGCGAGAGCGATCAGTTGGTCGAGGGAGCCCGGTTCGCTGCGACGGGCCGCGGCGAGAATCTCCCCGTAATGAGCATTACGCGGGCCGCCGCCCCACCACTGTTTAAAGAAGTCGGCTGCCCAGTCCCGGGTTTTGTCTGTGTGGCATTGCGTGCAGGCGTCCGGAGCACCGATGGATTTGGCAATGTCAGGACGCGGAGTGCGGATGCTGTGGTCGCGCCTCGCGTCGACACCCATGTAGGTCCGGGTCGGCATGTGGCAGTCGACGCAGCTCGCACCGGTGCTGCCGACGGGATGAAAATGGTGGGCCGGAGTGTTGTAGGGTTCGTTCTGGTGGCAGCGTACGCAGAGGGCGTTGCCCGGTGCCACGAGCTTCATCGAATGCGGGTTGTGGCAGTCGGTGCAGCGGACCCCGGCATGATACATTTTGCTCTGGACGAAGGACCCGTATTCGTAGACCTCCTCCTTGATCTGTCCGTCGTGATGATAGAGGCGCTCGCTGATGACCGAGGGAAGGTGGGTGTCATGATAGGGTTGCCCCTGCTCCAGTTTCTTATCAAGAAGGGTGCGGTGCGAATGGCAGGGCGCGCAGGTCTCGAGCTGAACGGTGGATTGGAGCGGCACGGTGCGCTTTGGCATCTTTGTTTCCGGATTGATCACCCAGGGGAACTCCGTGGCTTTTTCGCCGGGCTCTTTCAAGGTGACGATGAGCCCTTTCGAGACCACATAATCCGTGAGCGCGGCGAGTTCCGCTGCCGCCGCTTGATCATTGGGATTTGCCTCCGTTTTCGCAATCGCGCCGGCCCATTTCACATGCTCCGACCCGGGGCCGTGACACGCTTCACAGCTCACATTCATTTCTGTCCAGGTGGTGTGGTAGGAGAGTGTTTCCGGGTCGAATCCTTTATCGAGATTCGTCGCATGGCAGTCGGCGCACATGTAGTTCCAGTTAAAATAACGCCTCGTCCAATGGAGGATGTCGTCCGGTGGAACGGGTTCATCGGGATAAAGGTGATACCAGCGCTGGCCACCCTTTTCCTTCGGACGGGAATCCCAGCAAACCTGAAGAGCCTGATAACGTCCGTCAGGGAAGGGGATGAGGTATTGCTGCAGAGGGTAATGGCCGAAGGTGTAATCGATCTTCATGTCCTTGCGTTCCCCGTTTTCGTCGGGGGCGTTGACCCAGTATTCCTTCCCTTTCCGGAAAAAGCGGAAGACCTGACCGAAGTGTTCGAACTCCGCGTTGTTAAAATCCCCGAGGACAAATTCCGCTGTCGCCGGGTTCATCGCCTTGTGGTGATCACTCAGAAGCCACTCTTTGTACTGATCATCGTGGCACGATTTGCAGCTCTCGAGCCCGGTGAAGGTCGCCTCCGGGTTCGGGTGGTAGGGGCTGTAGTCGGTCGAATCCGACGCAGTATCCGTCGCTTTCTCGGGCCCGCAGGAGGCGAGGGCCAGGAGGCAAAAAAGGAGAGGGAGAAAAGCACTAAAACGCGGCATGGAATGTCGGGGCGGAGAGAGAATACGTCGTAATCACTTTTAAGGCTATCACTGAACCCTCTTGAATGCGGGAGTAAACCCTGTTTACTCGACCGAAACATGCCGGATCTTCGACTATTCCTCCAACAAACTTTTGAGAATTCCGGAGGGGAATTGTCCTTCGACGAGTTCATGGGGATGGCGCTTTACGATCCGATTTTCGGCTATTACACGACGGGAATCTCCGATGTCGGGGGACGGAGCGGGGATTTTGCGACGGCGGCGACCCTTTCGAACGCGCTCGGGAGAGCGGTGGCGTCATGGATCAGGGAGGAGATCCGGCACCACAGGTGGAGGGGGACCGTCCACCTCATCGAAGTGGGCGGGGGAAACGGTGCTCTTGCTGCCTCTGTCCTGAGATCTCTGGGTTGGTGGGGACGGCGACGGGCGCGGTATCAGGTGGTGGAGATTTCGCCGCTGCTGCGGGAAAAGCAGCAAAAGCAACTGGCCCGATTTGGCGTCACCTGGCACGATGAGATCGCGTCCGCCCTTCGAGAGTCGCAGGGACAGGCCCTGATTTTCTCGAATGAAGTGGTCGACGCCTTTCCCGCCAAGTGGCTGCGATGGAATGCGGGCAAAGGCCTCTGGCAGGAGATCTTTGTGCGATACGAGCCTGCGACGGGATTGAAAGAGGTCTTTCATGA
>Ga0073902_10002125_pt1 | contig 10507 bp, 7 predicted proteins | sample KloWWTmeKNB19Kit_FD_66667 | JGI IMG/M metagenome (GOLD analysis project Ga0073902, IMG submission 66667) | Active sludge microbial communities from Klosterneuburg, Austria, studying microevolution and ecology of nitrifiers - Klosterneuburg... | ecosystem: Engineered > WWTP > Aerobic digester >...
GAGACGATTTTGCCGCAACTGGAAGCCAACGCCAACGATTTGCTGGGGCGCATGACCAACGGGCGGATGAATGTGCGGTTCGAGACCCAGCGCGTGGCGCAAACCGGCAACGTGAGCGAAACGCTGGAACTGCGCATCAGCGATGAGCTGGGCGAACGCGCTTACGAAATGTTCAGCGGCGGCGAGGCATTCCGCATTAATTTTGCGGTGCGCATTGCGTTGAGCAAGTTGCTGGCTCACCGCGCCGGGGCGCAACTGCAAACGCTGTTTATTGACGAGGGCTTTGGCACTCAGGACGCGCTGGGCCGCGAGCGGTTGATTGAGGCCATCCGCCTGATTGAGGATGACTTTACCCGCGTGTTTATCATCACGCACATAGACGAGCTAAAAGACGCGTTTCCTTCGCGGATTGAGGTGTTCAAGACCGCGCGGGGCAGCGTGGCGCGCGTGGTGTGATGCGGTTGGCGGGCGAGGCGGCTCAGGAATCAAGCACATCAAGGATGGCGTAACCCAGACCGTGCAACCCATCCAATAGCTCAACCTCTGTCTCATGCACTTGCGCCCGCGCCGCGCTAAGGTCGTTGCCGCCGCAAGACAAAACCACCGTGAGCCGCTGGCCGTATTGGGCCAAGATCTGCCCGCGCGATTTGATATACACCGCGCTGTGCCGCGCCTGAACCGTCTGAAGCACATCCGCGATGCGCGATTCATCACCCCTGTCCAGCACCATATTGCGCTCCACATAGCCGCCCGCGCCAATCGTTCTTTCCAGAATGGGCTGCAGGGAAGAAGCAAAAATTTCTTTCATTTCCGAGGGGACGCCGGGCAAAAGCACCAACACGGTTTCGCCAAGCGCCAGCGCAACCGCGGGCGCTGCGCCATTTGGGTTTTTCAGGGGGATGGCCCCCGCAGGCATCAGCGCCATTTTGCGGCGGGCTTCGTTTAGCTCCGCGCTGTAATTCTCTCGGATGGAGGCGATATACGCATAGCGGGCGCGCACCATCTCCAGGGCGATGGGATCCTCGCTGAGCGGCAGGTTGAACGCCTGCGAAATAGCGCGGACGGTCAGGTCGTCATCGGTTGGGCCAAGGCCGCCAGTGGTGAGGATGAGGCGCGGCTTGCGGCGCACCGCCGCTTTGATCTCATCGCCAATGGTCTTGATCTCATCGCGCAACATGGCAGCGCGAACAACTTTTGCGCCCGTGCTGGTGATGTTGCGAATAATCCAATGCGAGTTCGTATCTTGCACCTGCCCCACTAAAAGCTCATTGCCAATGGCGAATAATTCAACGTTTCGGTTGGAAGTCATAATGAATTCAAAATACGAAAAATGCTGCGCGTGTCTCGCCCTTGCCCTTTTCGATCCAGACTATACCGCACCAGAAGCAAGCCCTCTAACTTGAAATGCGTTTGCAATCCGTTATCATTCCAGCCAATGAAAGTCACAACCGGCGCGGCGAAAGGTCGCGCGCTCAAAGCCGTTCCTGGCGAGACCACTCGCCCAGTCACCGACCGCGTGAAACAGGCCGTGTTCAATATTTTGATGGACGACGTGCGCGACTCGCGCTGGCTGGATTTGTTCGCTGGCACTGGCGCCATTGGCATTGAGGCGCTCAGCCGCGGCGCAGAGAGCGCGGTTTTTCTTGATGTCGTCCCAGAGGCGATTCAGGTGATCAAAGACAATTTGAAAGCCACCGGGCAACTGCCCAAAGCGCGGGTGATCAAGCAGGATGCCTTTCGCTATCTGGCATTGCCTGCCATCGCCGCGTTTGATTTCATCTACATCGCCCCACCCCAGAACAAAGATTTGTGGTCGCGCGCGCTGGAAGCGGTGGACAAAAACCCCGATATTCTGGATGGCACCGGCACCGTCATCGTTCAGATTGACCCGCGCGAGTACCGCGAGCTAAAACTGGAGCATTTGGAGCTGGTGGACGAGCGCAAGTATGGCCGCACGCTTTTGCTGTTTTTTGACCGCCTGCCCACCGAGATTGACGAGTGAGAGCAAATGTGATGGCTGATGATTTCGCGGGTCAATGCGTCCGCGAATCATCAGCCATCCCTGGTTCCATCTTTACCAACCCGCCGAGTAGGCCCGCTGAGTGTTGGGCGCATACACCATGCGCGGCGGTTGCGTCATTTGAATCAACACATCGTATCGGCCAATTAGGGCAGATGTGTTTCTGGCCCGCACAAAATACACGCCCGGGGCAAAGGTGTGCGCCGGGATGCTGTTCACCCCGGTCGCCAGCACCGTCACCCCATCCGGCGCAATCAAGTCAAACGTGGCCGTGATGCCAAATCCGGCGATGCTGTATTTAGCCCCGCCCTGCGCGGTGAACTTGACCCAGTCCACATCACTTGGCAAACAAAAAGCATTGGTCTGAGAGATGCCAATGGTTGCGCCCGCGGCCTGCGCCGAGCCATTGTTTGGCTCGTGGGCGTCCACGCACGTGCTGGCGTCGTAATCCGGGCTGATGGGATATGCCTCCGCGTTGCCCGCGTTATCTATTGCGCTGCTGCGGAAGTAATACGTTGTGCCCACATCCCCCACAAAATCCGTGCTGGTGATCGCGGCGCAGCTCTGCCAGGTTGTCCACGCGCCTGCCAGCCCCGCGCGAGATTGCACGTCGTAGCACTTCACGCCGCTCATCTCCGTGCCATACCACGCCCATGAAACCGCAAACGGCGTGGCAACCACCGCAGGCAATGACAACACGGTGGATGATGGCGTAACGGTATCCAAAATAATCATGTCAAATACCGCCGGATTAACGATGTTTCCCGCCGCATCCCTGAATGAGACGTTGGCGACCTTGGCTCCATCACCCGCTGCAAACACAACCGTTTTTGTGGGCGCGTATGTTTCCCAACCCAGCCACGTTACGCCATCCAGCGAGATGTTCATCATCGTCAACGAGATGTTGTCGGTGGCGGTGAGATACAACGTCATGGTGGGCTGGTTGGTGTAGGTCGCGCCCAGGTTGATGGATACCGTGCCGGTGGGCGGCGTGGTGTCCAGAATAATCGTGTCGGTGTAGAGAACGCTGATATTCCCAGCCCCATCACGCACACGCAAGGTGACCGTGTGCACGCCATCGCCGGTGAATGGGATGTTTTTTGAGCCAGCGGCTGGCTCCCAGGCCTGCCAAACGCCGTCATACGCCAGTTGCATGGCATCCAGCGCAATGTTGTCGCTTGCGCCAATGCTCGCAATCACCGGCGATGTGGTGGCGTAGACCGCGCCGCCACCCAACAAAATGCTGCCGGTGGGCGGCGTCATGTCAATGATGATGCCATCAAAAATGGCGGTGACGCTGCCATTCCCAGCCCCATCCACAAACTGCACATTGATGGCCGGAGACGTGTTGCCGCTGGTGACAACAATCGTGGCGGTTGTGGCGTAGGGTTGCAGATCGTGCCAAAAGCCATCGTAATAAAACCGCATTTGTGCAACCGTGTAGTTATCGGTTGCGGAGAGCGTGAGTGTGAGCGTGGTGGTGTTGGCAAATGTCGCGCCATTGTTCACCAAAATTGTGCCATCGGGCGGCGTGGTGTCCACGATGATCGTATCGGTATACCACGCGCTGACATTCCCCGCCCCATCACGGATTTGAACTGTGGCGGTATGAACGCCCTCACCCGCAAAAGAATTTTGCTTGATGGTGTTTACCGGCTCCCAGCCCTGCAATACGCCATCATAGGCCAGTTGCATCGCATCCAGCGAGGTGTTGTCTGCGGCGGTGATGATCGCCGTGACGAGCGAAAGGTTGGTATAGGCCGCGCCGCCGTTCAAGACAATGCTGCCCGTGGGTGGCATCATGTCAATGATGATCGCGTCATACACCGAGGCGCTGCCATTCCCGGCCTCATCCACAAACTGCGCATTTACGGTGGGATACGTATTGCCATCGGTAATGACAATGGTGGCGCTGGTTGTGTATGGCACAAGCGCGTGCCAAAAACCATTGTAATAAAAACGCATTTGCGTCACCGTGTAGTTATCTGTTGCCGAGAGCGTGAGCGTGAGCGTGGTGGAAGTGGCATACGTCGCGCCATCGTTGATGGAGATTGTGCCGGTGGGCGGCGTGGTGTCCAACAAAATCATATCCGTCACCAGAACGCTCATATTCCCCGCCGCATCTCTAAACATCGCGTTGACGGTCTGGTTGCCATCTGCGGTTGGGGCCAAAATTTTCTCGGCGCGGTTTGGCGCGGCGGCAGCGGCCATCAGCACGGTTGGGCCGCCGGTAAGCGTGATGGATTTGGAGGCAGCGTATGGCGCCCACCCCTGCCACGCGCCGTTTATGCCAATGTTCACAGAAGTCAGCGAGTAGTTGTCGGTGGCGTTCAAAGTTAGCATCATCGCCGGCGCGCTGGCAGTCACCGCGCCCCCGGCGATGGTGATGCCGGTGGTGCTGGGCGGCGCAAAATCCGCGATGACTGAATCGCTATAACTTCCGCCGATATTCCCCGCAGCATCCATAAACCGCACATATACCCAGTTTGTCCCAAACGCCGCAAAAGTGATGGGTCTCGTGGCGGAATACGGCTCCCATCCTTGATATACGCCGTTGACCGACACATTCATCTGGGTGAGCGAGTAATTATCAAACGCGGTGAGATTAACCTGAGTGGAAGACATGGCGTATACCGCGCCATTGTTCACCAAAATTGTGCCGGTGGGCGCGGTGGTATCCAGAATGATTGTGTCGGTATACCAGTCGCTCATGTTTCCCGCCGCATCGCGATATTGCACCGAAAGGGATTTTTGTCCCTGGGTTGCGCCAAAATTCATCCAATTGGAGGGGTAATACGTTTGCCAGTCCGACATCGTATCGGTATAAAACCGCATCTGGGTCACCCCGCGATAATCAAAAGTGGGAAAAGACACCAGCATGGTTGCGCTGCCCGCGTACTCCGCGCCATTAGCAATGGTGATGCCGCCCGTTGGGGCGATGATGTCATCGTTAAAAATAACCACCGTGTAGGTAAAGTTTTTTGAGACACCCCCAATGATGGCATTGCTAATCATGACGGTGATGGTCATATCCTGACCCGCAGGCGGAGGGGGCCATGAGCCAGAGCCATCTGTGTTGTAACCCGCCGGCGCCCAAGAGATGGTCTCTTCGCCAACATACGACCCACCGCCATACACAGGATAGACGCTATAAAGATAAGTCGTTATCGGCACGGTCTCGGAGATCATTGAAACGGTGGCCGACATGAAATTGGCGTTTGGATAGGAAAAAGACCAGCGCGGATACACCACGCGAAACGGCACATAGCCCGGCGGCGGCCACGCCACAAATTCCTCGCGCGTGGGCGGGCGGCTGCCGCTAAAGTTATCGGTCCAAAGCGCATTTGCGGCTGGGTAACCACTTCCAGCGGGCACATCGCCCGTGCCCATCACCTGTTGCTGCGGATACAAAACCCATCGGCGATGCCCCACGTAATAGTTGTTCGTGCCCCAATCCGACATGTAGCCGTTAATGGCGTTCCAACCATACCCAAGACCGCCTGTGCCTTTCGCAAGGTTAGAGTTGCCCGCTGCGGTATAGCCGTTGGTCGTATAACATGTCCATGTAATTGGCGGCGTGTGACTCAGAGAATTATTCACACTCATAATCAAGGCGGCTTCCTGATCCAGCGCGCTCAGCGTGTCGGAGAAGGTGATTGTGGCGGGTACGCCAGCCATCGCCCGGAAATAGTTAATGCGCTGCGCCACCGCCTCTTTGAATTCAGAAGATGTAGCGCCAGGGTTGCACGGGCTGTATGTGCCCGTCCAACTGATAGGCGGCGTGGTGGTCATCTCATACTGCGACCAAAAAAAGTCAAACGATTCCTGTCTGTTTGCAGGCGAGACCACGTTTGTAACCGCCAGCGCGGTTTCCATGCGCATGGCCGATGCGCCCGTCGCATTTTCAGCCTGCATCAATGGCGGCTCATTCAACACAATTTCCGGCAAAGGGTTGGGATCGGAAGGGGGTTCCTGAGCCTGAATTGGCTTTGCGAAAAACAAAACACCAACACAAACGCTCATAAAAATTGCAATATAAAACCACCGAGGACGAATCGGCAACGCCATATTTTTTCTCTCCTTCTACCAGGTTACGCAAACGCAGCAAACTCACCCCCAACAAACCCTGCGCCCGAATATACCTCATGGGTTGCCGCGCTATTTTTATTGCTTTAACGTCACCACAATCACCGAGGGCACCGGGTCAAATGAATCCATCAGCAGGGCGTCGCTCACACCGTTCACCCACAAACCAGTGGAACCGCCGCCATCCAGATTGAGCGCGGAGTCCAGCGCAAACAACGGCTCATTATCCAAATACTGCGCCAAATCGGTGAGCGTCCAAAGCGGCACAATGGCCGTGCCAAGGATGACCCGCCCTTGCTTATCCATCCCCACAAACGTGCGAAAACTGCGCCGCCCCGCGTCCTCAATCGTGTCAATTTTTTTGCCGCCCCAAACCAGCATCGGGTAACTTTGCGTGGCCTGGGTGATCTTTTTATCCGCCGCGTAGGGCTGTTTTGCCAGCCATTGCAGTGCGGGTTTGCCATCGCGCACACTAAACATGCCGCCAAACCCGCGATACGTTTGCCCGGTCAAAACCCCATCGCTAATGAGCAACCCCAGCGGTGTGTTTTGTGGCGTGTAAAACCCGCCGTTGATGGCAACTGCGCCGCCCGAAACCGCCAGCCAATCCTTCACACCTTTTGGCGCATTTGGCGCATATGTCACTTTAAATTGCGCGTTGGCCGGGTTGATGCGCACCGCCACGACCACGTTATCCTGCTCATTCACCCGCACGGGCGAGCGGTAAAACTCCAGCCCGGGGCGCACCACTTGCCATGCCGTCGTCATTGGCGTGGGGGATGGAATTGCGGTGGGCGTTTGTTTTGGCGCGGCAGATGAGGTGACGGCGGGCGTGGTTTTCTTTGCGGGTGATGGCGTTGGCGCAGGCGCGCTTGTTGGCGCGGCCAATGGCGTTTGCGGCGCGCAGGCGGCGCACATCAAACCCATCGCCAATGCCAGCGCCAGCTTTAATATCTCTCCATTTTTCATCCGTCTATCAATCGTTCTCCCTTGCATTTTGTGCGCCAGTCTATCAGCAAAGATATCCTTGCCCCGCGCAGCCGTTCAGCCAACCCCTCAAAAGTTAACGCCTGTTAATTTCAACTTCAACTTTTGGTAAAACTGCAAAAAACCTGCTTGCTTGCCTTCGCAGAAAAATATCGTAAGCTTGGCCGATATGTTGAAAGCACACGCGAGTGAACGCCGGCTGAGCGAGCTGCCCGCTGGCGGTGAGCACACCATCTTGGCCATGCCAGAACAGCAAGGTGAACATCGCGCAGATATCATCCGCGCCCAGGCGATGGGGCTGCAAATTGGCAAACGCGTGCACATTTTGCGCCGCAGCGGGCGCCTCATGCTCCTGCAAATTGGGGCCACCTGTCTGGCGGTTAGCTGCGAGCTTGCCCACGTCATAAAAGTTCAATGAGCGAAGAAGAAACATCTGGCTCCTCGGCCTCCTCTTCTCAAAATTCTCCAACCCCCGCCCTTACCCCATCCACCCTGACCGTTGCGATTGCCGGAAACCCAAACACCGGCAAAACCACCCTGCTCAATACGCTGGTGGGCGCAAACTTTAGCGTGGGCAACTGGCCGGGCGTGACGGTTGAAAAAAAAGAAGGGACGGCGGTTTTCCAAAACACCACGTTTCATTTTGTAGACCTGCCCGGCATTTACACGCTGGAGCCGCTCTCCGAGGATGAACGCGTCGCGGCCAATTACCTGACCACCGAAAAGCCAGATGTGATTTTGAACGTGGTGGAAACCCCCAACCTGGCCCGCAATTTGGGTCTGACGCTGGAGCTGGCCCGGTTCAACACGCCCATGGTTGTGGCGCTGAACATGGCCGATGAAGCCCGCCGCGCCGGGCTGAGCGTGAACCTGCCCGCGCTGGAGGACAACCTGGGCGTAAAAGCCCTGCCCACCATTGGCCGCACCGGCGCGGGGGTAAAAGAATTGCTCCCCGCGATTTTGCAGGCGCACGCGCAAAACCGCCCGCCAAAAGCCATCGGCCAAAACACCCGCGAAGAACGCCAGCGCGCCGCCGATGCGCTTTACGAAACCATTGTCCTCAAGCGAGAGGCGCAGGGCGGCCAGCTCACCCAAAAGCTGGATGCGGTTTTGCTGCATCCCGTGTTTGGCCTGCTGGCTTACCTGGGCATCATGTATTTGTTCTTCAAAATTTCGTTCGACTTTTCTGCGCCATACATGGGCTGGCTGGATGGGTTTGTGAACGGATTTTTGGCCCCGCTGGCCCAGCAGGCGCTGCTGGCGGTAAACGCGCCGCCCATTTTGGCGCAGTTTATGGCCGAGGCGGTTCTGGGCGGGTTTGCCTTTGTGCTCACCTTTTTGCCGCTCATCGCGGTCATGTTCTTTTTGCTCACCCTGCTGGGCATGAGCGGGTACATGGCCCGCCTGCCCTTTGTGCTGGACCGTTTTATGAGCCGCATTGGGCTGAACGGCAAAGCCATCATCCCGCTTTTGCTGGGGCTGGGGTGCAACGTGCCTGCCATCATGGCTACCCGCGCCCTGGAAAGCACCCGCGACAAAATGATCGTGTGTTTGATGATCCCGTTTATGAGCTGCCCGGCGCGGCTGGTGGTGTTCTCGTTTTTTGCCGTGCTGTTCTTCCCCAACCCGGCGCTGGTCATCATGGGGTTATATGTGATGGGTGTTGTGGTCGCCATCGGCACCTCGCTCTTCATCAAACAGCGCCTGTTCAAAAACAGCCCGTCTTTGCTGGTGATGGAATTGCCGCCCTACCGAATGCCGCGCCTGCGCACGGTTGGCGCAATTGTGTGGAGCCACACCCGCGAATTTTTAGACCGCGCGGGCAAGGTTATTTTCACGGTCTCGGTTGTGGTGTGGCTGCTCATTCATGTGCCGTTTGGGGCCAAACCCGCCGATAGTTTGGTGGCGAGCGCCGGAAAAGCCATCACCCCTATTTTTGCGCCCATTGGCCTGACCGATTGGCGGGCCACCACTTCGCTCATCCCGGCGTTCCTCGCCCGCGAGGTGGCCCTCAGCTTTATGGCCACAATTTACGCCGCCGAGCAAGAAGCCGCGCCGCCCGCCCAGCCCATGAACGTGGGCGCAGCTTTGCAAGAACAAGGCGTTGGTTTGGCCGAGGCGGTTAAGAACAGCGTGGCTTCTTTGTTTAGCCTGGGCTTCAGCACGTTGGAGGCAACCGACAACGGGAACAACGCTCTGAAAGATGCGGTGAAATCCACCTTCACCCCGCTGTCCTCGCTGTCTTTTATGATTTTGCTTTTGCTTTACAACTCGTGTTTGGCGGTGTATAGCGTGATGGCAAAAGAGCTTGGCCGCAAGTTCGCCAACTGGTTCATGATTTATAGCTTCATCATTGGGTGGGGTGTGGCGTTTGTGGTGTATCAGGGCGGCAAGTTGCTGGGCGGGAGTTAGGCGAGGGTGAAAAGAAATGAGAAATAAGAAATTTTGCCGCTTGAGCTTTTCTTATTTCTTATTTCTCCTCTGCGCCTCCGCGCCTCTGCGGTGAAAAAAACGGCTTTACTCCGCCTTCAAATCCGCCACCACCGCGCGGGTGAGCCGCGCCAAATCTGCCGGGGCAAGCAGCATTTGCAGCCCGCGCTGGCCCGCGCTCACGCTAATGCGCTCGTGCGCCATCGCGCCCGCATCCAAATACACCGGGAAGGCCTTACGCGCGCCCAGCGGTGAGCATCCGCCCTTGAGGTAACCGGTGAGGCGAAACAAATCCTCCACGTCAATCATCTCGGCGCTTTTATCGCCCATGGCTTTGGCCAGCTTGCGCAGGCTCAGCTCGTGGTCACCCGGCACAACCGCCATCACCAGACCCTTCTTCTCGCCCTTGACCACCAGCGTTTTGTGCAGCATGTTCAGCGGCAAAGCCAGCTTGGCCGCCGTCTCCTCGGTGGTGAACTCGCTCGCCTCAAACTCGCGCAGCTCGTAGCGCACCTTGTTTTGGTCAAGAATTTCAATCGCTTTTGTTTTTTTCATTTTCTAATTTAGAGCCTAAAGGTCTGTGAGACTTAGGTCCTTTTACTTGTGGATTATATTTGCCCCATGCAATTCACGCCCGAACAACGCAAACAAAAAATTGAATCTTACGGGCAGGCGCACGCGCTGCTTGTGGATGCGCTCTCGCGTTTCCCGCGCGAGATGTGGCAATTTCGCCCCGCGCCCGGCAAGTGGTCCATCCACGAAATTGTGGTGCACATTGCAGACAGCGAAGCGAGCAGTTTCTTTCGCTGCCGCCGCTTTTTGGCCGAGCCGGGCAGCGGCGTGCCGGGCTACGATGAGGCGCTTTGGGCGCGCAAACTGAATTACCACGCGCAAAGCATGGATGCCGCGCTGGAGCTGTTCAAGTATCTGCGCGGCAACACCCACGCGCTCATCAAAGACCTGCCAGAAAACGCGTGGGCCAAT
>Ga0073902_10002135_pt1 | contig 10478 bp, 4 predicted proteins | sample KloWWTmeKNB19Kit_FD_66667 | JGI IMG/M metagenome (GOLD analysis project Ga0073902, IMG submission 66667) | Active sludge microbial communities from Klosterneuburg, Austria, studying microevolution and ecology of nitrifiers - Klosterneuburg... | ecosystem: Engineered > WWTP > Aerobic digester >...
GCCGGGGCATATCGCTTCAGGAAGACCGTTTGCCTAGCGTTTGCGCGCAATACCGATGGCGCTGATCCCGGGCCAGGGCAGGACGCGGTCCAGCCCGCGCACCAGCGGCATGATCACCTCGAGGATCTTGAGCTGCAGCCGGGCGAAGTTGCGGCGGCGCAAAATCCGGGCATTCCAGAACCAGGCCGGCACGGAGATCCGATTGAAATCGAAGACGCGCTCAACCTCGAATCCGGCGGTCTCGAGCGAGCGGCGCAACCCGGCTGATGTATAACGCTCGCGGTGCTCCAGCACTTCGTCGAGCGAGCCGTACAGCCGGGGGTGCTGCGGGACCAGGATGACGACCCGACCGCCCGGCGCCAGCGCCGCGCGCAGATTCCGCAGGGAGAGCTGCTCATCGGGCACGTGCTCGAGCACGTTGATCATGATGGCGGTGTCGAAGGCGCCTTGAATATCGGCAAAATCGTCCGCCGCGCCCGCATCGACCCGCATCACCCGCAGGTAGGGCTTGCCGATGGCGTACGAGCGCATGTATTCCAGGTAATGCGGATTGATGTCGCTGGCCACATACAGCTCGCGCGGGATGAACTGATTTGTCAGATTCCCGATCCCGGCCCCGATCTCGAGGATGCGGTCGCCGAGGTAGGGCCGGAGCGTGTCGCCCATCCACTGATTGAAGCGGCGGGCCGATTGCAGATCGTTCAGGATGTTCGAGCCGTATTCATCCTCGCGATAGATATCGTCGACGATGGAATACTTGAGCATGGCCAGAACGGCGAGAACACCATCCCTGGCCCGAATCTTCTTGCCCTCTTCATAGCTGCGCGGGGAATAGCGGATGGGCACTTCGTAGATCCTGGCGCGGCGCTTGGCGAGCTTCATCGCCAGCTCCACCTCGAAGCGGAAATCGTTCGAGCGCAGGGGGATGGATTTGAACAGCGAGGTCTTGACCGCCTTGTAGCAGGTCTCGACATCCGTCAGGTCGAGGTCGGTCAACCAGTTCGAAAACGTGGTCAGGATGTTGTTAATCTGAGTGTGGCGATACATCAGGGCCCGGCGGTATTCGGCCGAGATATAGCGCGAGCCAAAGACGGCATCCGCGCCTTCGCGGATGAAGGGCAGCATCAGGCGGGCCAGGTCCTCTGGGTTGTATTCCATGTCCGCGTCATGGATGACGCACACATCGCCGGTGGCGTGATCGCGGGCGGTCCGGATGGCCGCGCCCTTGCCCTGATTGCGCGCGTGGCGGATAAGGCGGATGCGCGCGTCCTGGGCGGCCAGGCGCTCCAGCACCTCGCGGCTGCCGTCGGTGCTGCAATCGTCGACGATGATGACTTCGAGGCGCGAGATGAGTTCGCTCGTCAGCCCAAGCAGCCGTCCCACGCTGGTGGCGACCAGGTGCCGCTCGTTGTAGACCGGGACGATGACGGTGAGGGACAGGGACAGGGCGCGGGATTGCTCGGGGGTGGGGAGCGCGGAGAGCAGGTGGGAAGGGGGAGGTTGCCCAAGAAGGGAAGAGACGGCTGGCGACGACATCGAAAAGGTATTGTAGCGACCGGATCGCCGATCCATGCTAACCGCAATCCGCTACGGCGCCATGTCGATCGGCGCGTCAACTGGCTGCGCACCCAACTGCTCGGGTTTTACGGGCGCATCGACCCCGGCCCCGGGCGGCGGCCGCAGCGCGGAAGGCGGGATGATGGAGCGCTCTCCCTGAGGTGGCGTCCAGGCGAGCTCCAACGTTCCCCCGCCTTGCGGCGAGCGGTACACCAGATCGATGGCTTGCGCGCCCGCCAACAACGCGACCGATACCGAGCGAGCGTCGCCATTTGCTGGCACATCGAGGACGACGCGATCGCCGATCGTCAGCGTCGCGGCGCCTTCAGACAAGAGGCTAATCTCGTATACGCCTGCTCGCGGGGCGATCAGGCTGCCCTGCCAGTGCGCGACGTAGGGCCTGCCTTGCGCGCGCATCTGGTCGCTGAAACAGCATGTGGCAAGCGCGTTGTCAATGCGCAACTGCCGCCCCGCAGGCGCGCCGCCAAAGACAACGGTAGAGAACAACCCGCGAGACGCCGTCATCGTGGCATCCAGCAGGCGGGCGGGAATGGGCTCTGTTTGGGCGGGCTGAGTGAGGTCGGCCACTCGCGCCCACTCCAGCAGCGGGGGTTTCGACGAATCGGCAATGACCCCCTCCAGTTCGACGAAATGATCGCCGCGGGCCAGCGACACGATTGCCGTTGCCCCGTCCTCGCCCTCGCCTGCCGCGAGGATTTCGCGCCCGTCGATCCGCAGACGCGCGGGCCCCACACCGAGTTTGAAGGCGTAATTCCAGTACTGCCCGACTCGCAGGCCTGCCGTCCAGGTCATCGCCGCTGGAATGCGCTTCCAGCCTCGGGGCGCGGCGCCCAGCGTATCAACACGCTGCGGCTGGCCGCCTGCGGGTGTGACCAGCGCGCCATGGCTGGTCTGCAGGGCCTGCATTGGCACGCGATAGAGCGTAAAGAGCAGCCGATCGGACTGCGGCTGCGAGGTGTCGGTCACTCGGGCCGAACTGCCGAGGGGATAGATGTCCCGCAGATAGGGCAGATATTGGCTTTCCTGGGGATAAACGATGAACGTGAGATTCTTGTCAGGTTCTTGCGCCAGGGGCAGGGATGCGCCGGGCGCCTTGATCCCGCCTTTGGGCGTATCCAGCGCCAGAAGTTGCACCCAGCCTGAATTGATCATATGGAAGGATCGGCTGAGCGTTGAAACTTGAGTTGACGGGCCTTCGTTCCGAGTGGCGTCGGCTTCCGCGTTCCAAGGACGCCAAAGATCCATCTTCGCGTAATCCACAAAGTAGAAGCGGCCTTCGGCGAGCATCACCAGCCCGGCAAACACAAATACGCCGAGGGTGGCTGCCACTTTGACCCAGGGGCGTGATTGTGTTGTCGGCCCGTCCGTCGACGTAAGCGCCTGGCCAGCGAGCTCGATGCGTCGGGCGACGCTGTCAATGACCAGCGCTGCAATCAGGGCAAGCGCTGGGATGGCAGTGCCCATCCGTTGTACATTTGGAGTCTCAACCGTCGTAATCATCCCCACCACGCCCGCCCAAAACCAAAACGTGAGCGCGACGGCGCGCGGATCGCGCCAACGGAACAATCCCCATCCCAGACCGAGCAGGATGGGCAGCGCCAGCACGGGCTGGGTAATGGGTTTCAAATGCGGCCACAATCCGCCGCCATCCGGATAGGCGTTGAAAACAAAGACCGAGTGCCGGAGTTGCTCCAGTATGAACTGGGGCATCGACCACTGCGGGTTGTAATAGATCAGCCTGCGCGCATTGTCGAGATTGAGCGCCGAGGTCTGGTCGAAGCGCAGGGTCAACTCGGCCATCTTGCTCCAGATGTTGCCGAAGTACGGCGCAACGGCGACAAGCGAACCGACCGCCGCCAGCGCGACACCCAACGCAACGCGGCCGCGATGGGGGCCCCGAACGAGGAGATACAGGCTCCAGCCAACCGCGAAGAGTGCCCACATTCGCCCGGTCGGATAGAAGTAGATTGACAGGCCGCCCAGGATGCCTGCGGCCGCCCACGCCCAGAGCTTCCCACTTCTGGCTGCTTCATAGAAACAGGCCAGGCTGGCCGTCCAGCACAGCGCGGTTACGGTGGCCTCGGTCGTCACGCGCGAAAACTGCAGCGCGATCCCCATCAGACTGAGCAGCGCCCCCGCCAGCAACCCAATCCGCCAGCCGAAATTCCGCATACCGATGAGGGTGACCAGCCCCGCGGTGGCGATACCGCACAGGGCGTGGAAAAGGCGAGCCTGGGCAAACCCGAGCCCTACGATTTTCATGAAACCGGCCAGCAGGGTGAAATACACCATGCTGATGTAGTACCACCCGCTCTCAAATAGACCCTGCGTATTGCTTCCGCGCGCGATGTTCACCGCCATGCGGCCAGCCCGATCGCCTTCGTCGGGATTGATCCCGATCGGGAGACGGTCCAGCCACAGCACACGGGCCAGCACCGTGATCAAGAAGAGGATCAACAACGCGTAGCGCAACAGGGCGCGAGCCGCGTATGAACCCGGCAGGATCTCGACGCCCCAGCGGGCGGGCCAGGTCTGGGAGCGAGTGGAAAGCGCCGTCGCGGCAATCAGCACGGCCATTGCGCCAAGCCACAGCCCAAGCGCCAAGGGATCCTTGATGTTATTGCGCAACGCTTCAAAACAAGCCAGGGCCAGGCCGGCCGCAATGAGGATCGCCGCGATCGGGAGCGCCCAGGCGATGATGCGCGCGCGCCGGGACGGGATCGCCTGGGCGATGCTCGACGGCGTATCACTGGCCCCCGGGGGAAGCGCCATCGCGCTTGCGGCGAAGAGGATGGCAGCGGTCACATAGAGCGCGATGTTGAGCGCGGTCGTTCCGCTCTGCCGTATTTGCGTTTCCGCCGCAGCCGCAAGCGCCAGCGCGACAACACCGCCCAGAAGCGGCGCAAGGCGATATGGCCACAGGTTCAACCTGCGGCCTGCGACCGCTATCTCAACAACGACGTGATTCGATTCGCGATTGCGCGGTTGGCCGGCCGCGGCCGCGCTCAGGTCGTGCGGGTCACTCATCGCTGACCCTCAATCCGATACGACTTGAACACCAGATTCCCGCGCTGATCCAATTGGATATGTTCAACGCCGCCAGGGAGTTTTGCCTTCACCTTCTGGTACTCAGCTTCATTGTTGGAAGAGGCGATCACGATGGTGCCGCGGCCATCCGTGGCGGGCACCGCTTCATCCGCGCGAAGAATGGTATCTGCGCCGATTTTGTAGGCCAGGAACCTAACGGGCGCGTAGTTGCCATACATGCCGGGCAACGTCATCGCGTAGGCTTTCCACTCCTTGCCGTCGTAGGGGGTCAGCTCGCGACCGACCAGGATCGGCAACATGTTCTCCGCCACTTTCGGCGCCTCGACGAAAACCGTTTTTAGATTCTGCGGATATACCAGAGCGGTCACAAGCGCAATCGACGCGCTCCCCGCCAACACAACCACGGCTTGTTTGGTCCGCGCAGCGAAGGACCCGGCCAGGGCGCCCATGCCGTCCACGAGACGCTGCAAGGCGATCCCGCCGAAGACAAATACGGGCGGCATCGCCGCCAGCAGACGGTTGCCACTGGGCGCGTCAATGGTCAACAAGCCGCCGATCAACACGCCAAACCCAAACCAGGTCAGCACAGTCTGCTCGGCAAACCGACGCGTCCGGGTGAAGGCCAGGGCAATTCCAAGCCACATGAGGACAATCGTCGTGGCGTCAAATCCTGGGAAGTTGATCAGGTACTTGCCGCCGGCATCGCCTTTATTGGTGAAGTAGCCAAAGATGCGCTCGAACTGCAGCGCTGCAAGCCGACCGAAATCTTTGGCCAGGGTCGCATCCGCGCCAAGCGTGTGGCGGATGCTGCTGTTGGTCAGGATGAAAACCTCGTCCATGCGTCCGCCGAAGGTGGATGGATTTGCGGCGTACCATGCCAGCAATGGCGCAAGGCTGATCACAGCCGCGATACCTGCAACAAGGATGTGCTTGAAGTCTAGCTGTTTCCTTCTCCACAGGATCAGCAGGAGGGGCGCGGCGACAACGGGCAGGAGCCTGGCGGAGGCGTACATGTACTGGGCAAGTCCCATTACCAGACCCATGCCGACAAAGACCAGCATGCGCCGGCCGCCCCGCGCCGCGATGATGATCAGCAACGCGGTCAGCGCCATCATGAATGAGGGGTGGATGAAACCGCCGCCCATGCGGCTGTACTGGATATGCGTATGGCTGGCTGTGAGGAGAAGCGCCGACCCGAAACCGGCGATGCGCCCCCAACCCAGGCGGGCGAAGACATACAGAACCGGAATAGTGCCTGCGCCGAAGACGGCCGCCGACCAGCGCATCCCGATTTCATTCTTGCCAAAGATCGCCATGAAGAAGGCGTCGATATAGTGATACAACGTGGGAAGTTGATACCAGTCGTACGACGTGATGAAGGGCGGCAGCGGCTCCGGCCCGATCAGGATGCGCAGACCGCGCAAGGCGGATTCGGCTTCGTCGCCATGCATATTCGCCGGGAAATGCGCGTTGTCATACACCCGCAGGAACAGCGCCACGAGCGAGATGAGCGCCACTGCGCCGATCTCCAGGAGAATTGCGCGCCGGTTCAGCGCCTGTCGCATCACGGTTGGCAGCTTAACCAGGTCGGTTCGCGTGTCGCGCAGGAAAGCGGCGGCGATCATCGTCAGAATGCCGAGGCCCCACAGCGCCACTGGAACCCACCCAATCGGGGCGCCCAACGCCAGCACCGCGCCCGCCGCCGCGAACAACAGCGCCATGCCACCCAGAGCGTGGATGGGGTGGCTTACGATCAGGTCTCTGGCGGCCTCCAGGTTCTGGCGAAGCGGGGGATTGGGCAGATTTCGGGTCAGGTCGCCGATCCTGAAGAACGCGACGAGCGCCAGCAGCGCCGCAAGGGCCATTCCAGCCACTTGTTTGTCGTTGTAGGAGCGAATCGCAACACCCAGCGCGACGGTCAATACCGCGAGCCGAATCAGCCGTATAACCATAGTGCGGCGGGAACCCGATGCGGAAACGTTGTTCATGGGGCGGGAGGTATGCGATACGTTGAGAACAGCAACTGGCCCCGCAGCACATACGAAGACGATAATCCACCGGGATGCGCGTTCTTGTAGGCCGCAAGTTCGGGCGCTGACTTGGCCATCGCAACCACGACAATGCCGCGGCCATCTTTTCCGGGCGGAGGCAGCTCGCTGGCCTTCTCCGCCGCCGCGATCCTCGCCTTGCTGGCCATAAAGCGGGTGACCGAGAATCCGACCCAGGTGGGATTGCCCATGACGTACGCGTCGTAGTTTCCCTGATCCTTTGCAAGCTCGCGCACGATTCGGATTCCATCGCTGTAGTCGGCCCGGGAGGCGTATGTGACAAAGTACGTGTTCAGGTTCGTCAGGCAGATAAAGGCCAGAGCCGCGGCGATGAGCGGCGCGGCGAGCCAGCGCAGAATCGGGCCGCTCAGCGCCGAGATCAGCAACCAGATTTGCCACAGCCCATACGCGGCCATGATCGCCATGGCGGCATGGGCGATCACCAGGCGCGGCCCGCCGGGCGCGTCCACATTCAAAATGCCGCCAATAACGACCGTCGAGACGAGCCAGGTCACCGTCATGAATTCTCCGGTTCGCTTCAGGCGAAAGAGCATGATCCCGAAGCCGACCCAGAACAAGGCGGAGGATACGACATCGAGCGGCGGGATCTCCGACGAATAGAAGCCGGATGTGTCGCCCCTAAACACGAAGAACTCGAGCATGTGTTGGGTCTGCTTCCCAAGCAGCAATCCCAAATCGCGCGGCAGCTCCGCATTGGGGCCAAGTGTGTGCTTGTAGATCGGCTCGTTGAAGATGCTGACTCCCTGGGCCCGGCTGAAGACCATCTCGGGGCGCGCCAGGTATTCAATGGCGAGCGGAGCGCCGATCACAAACAGACCCAGCGCGACCGCGCCCAGATGCTTCCAGGACAGCGACTTCATCAGCGCCATGCGCGCGAGCCACAGGATGAGCAGAACAGCGACCAGGCGTCCTGCCGCATAGAAATACTGCGCGAGTCCGGTCGCCAATCCCGCCACGAGAAACGGCAGGAGTGGGCTGGTCTTTGCGGAGTCGGGCTTGCGCTCAGCCATTGCAAGCGCCGCCATGACGACGGGCACCCAGGCAGCGGCTTCAATCGTCGGCATCGCCATGCGGCTGTAGTGCACGTTGACATGAAGGGTTGTCAGGATCACCGCCGCGCACACGCCGAGGAATCGGCTCCGAAATGCCAGGCGGGCGGCGGCATAGGTCATTGCAACCGTCAGCGCCCCAAAGAGGGGCGAAGCGGCCCGCAGGCCGATCTCGTTTGCGCCAAACAAACGCACAAAGACCGCCTGAATATAGATAAACAGTTGGGCAAATCCAAAGGTTGTCTGCACATTGGCGAAGGACGGCGTTGCCCCAGCGACCAAACGCAATACATCAAGCCCTTGCGAGCCTTCGTCGCCGTGCATAAAGGGTGGGTAGCTGGCAAGATCGTAGCCGCGCGCCAACAGGGCCATTAGGCCGATCCCAACCATGGCCGCAATGTCGATTCGATCCAGCCCCGCGAGCGGCGGGGAACCGGTCTTCCTGTCTGCATCCAGCAACCGAATGCCGGCGATCGCAACGCCTATCCCGGTTATCCACAGCGCTGCGCTGACAAGCGTCATCGACGCTTCGGGCACGAGGACGGCTGACGCGCAGGCAAACAACACCGCAACGCCAGGCAGAACCGCATTGCGATTCGACGACAGGATGCTTGACAGTGCGCGCGCTGAAGTGGCGAACGATTCCCTCGGGCTCTCGACTGGCGCCTCAACGGCATCACCCGCCTCGGACAAGATCCCTTCGGTGTTCGCCCGCCGCGGGAGTTGCGACAAGTCGATGGGGCGAAGCGCGAGCACGGCCGCGACAAGCGCGCCGATGAGCGGCAGCGGACTCCTGGTGTTGAGCGCAACTACGCCAAGGCCAATCGCAGCGCCAAACAGAGCCAGGCGCAACGCCAGCCGCGCAAGCAGGGGATTTCTCAGTCGTTTCATGGGTCGTCCGCCAGGCGATTATCCGGCACACCGCCCGCCTGAGCTCAGGGCGAAAACTCGAACTTTTGGATGCGGTTGTTTCCGGATTCGGCCACCCACAGGTTGCTTCCTTTCAACGAGATTCCCGTTGGCAGGCGCAAGCCACCCAATGCCTCGCCGAATCCCCCATAGTCGCTCAGGAGGTTGCCGTTCGCGGAGTAACGCTGAATCTTGTGGGGTTCCGGCGCCGTCATGAGCAGTGAACCATCCCCCGCAAAAGCTATGTACGGACCCGTCGCCGGTCCGGCTTGCGGAATCGCGAATTCGCCGATATAAGTCAGATCCGGCGCCAGGCGTTGGACCCGGCGGTTGGGCAGGTCCGTGACATAGATCTCGCCGTTGGGGGCCACGCCCACCTCGCTGGGCTCGATGAACTGGAGTGGGCCGCTGCCCCTGACGCCCACCTCAAGCAGGGATTCGCCGGAGGGCGCGAGCTTGACCAGGCGCGAGCGGCCCGTATCGGCAATGTAAAGATTGCCCTGACTGTCAACGCCGAATCCGCGCGGCTTGTAAAAGCGCAGATCCAGTCCGCCCATGCGCCCAAGCGGCTTGCCTGCGGGGTCAAAGCGGTAGATCCAACCGGCTTCGGAATCGAGAACCAGGAGCTCTCCATTGGGCGATAACAAGAGGTCATACGGCTCGGAGAATGCTTCTTCGACGCCACCTTTGATCTCGAACAGGAATTTGCCGTCCGCGTCAAACGCCTGCACGCGTTTGTTGCCGGTGTCGGCCACGTAGACCCGGCCATCATTTCCGACGGCGATGCCGTGCGGCGCGTTGAACTCCCCGCTTCCGGTTCCGGCCTTCCCAACGACGCGGACAGGGGTGACCTTGAGCGCGGGCACAACCGCTGGTTGCGGGGGAGCGCTCGATCCAGGGCTTCCTTGCGGCGTTGCGGGCGCCCCGCCCGGCTGCGCCGGAACAGCGGTTGCGCTGGGATTTGGGGGCCGGATGGCCCCGATTTGCGGCAGCTGAATCTGCGGCAACTGAAAAGACGGCAGCGACAAGACCGGCGCAGGGATGACGACACCCGCGGCCGTCACCGGAGTCTCGCCCTGCCCGGGTATCTGGGCGATCGCGTTCGTGACGAGAGCGGGCTCGGGCAAGGCGGCGATCGCGTCCAGATCCGGGTAGTTGCCCATGGGCGGCGCCAGATATCGGAAGGGGATGATCTCGCGCTTTCCCCCGGGTGGCGTCCAGTACAGATACATGTTTGTGCCGCCGGTCCGATCAGAAAAACGAAGACGGATGTCATGCCAGCCCTGGGTCAGGGTCAATGCCGCATTGACGGGCGCGCCGTCAGATCGGTTCTCAATCGTGAGCTTCTCATCGATAAACAGGAAAGACTCATCCCGCGACTCAGTGGACAGGACATACGGGCCGGCCTTTGGCGCGTACAGCTTGCCGATCCACTCGATCGAGTACGGTCGCGGCAAGGACAAAATGTGATAGTAGAAACTGATCTCAGGTTCGATCTGGGTGAACGCCGGCGCGCCTTCCCATTGCGCGCTCCGATAGTAGCGCGCCAACAGGCCGCTGGCCGACGCCGGCGGCTTGAACAGGGCCGCGCCAGGGATCGACGACATCGTCGCGCCGGGGGGCTGCCACATTAGCTCCATGTTGCCCGCCGCGTCGGGGATCTTCACCCGGACGTTGTGCGTGCCGCGGGCCAGGGCGATCGGCTCAGACCGGACCGGGAACTCGTCAACAAACAACTCGGCATTGGCGGAACCGCGAACTGAGAAGCCATACAGGCCGTCGCGGGTGATGTTCAGCGCGCCGCGCATCTCGGCGCCAAACGTTG
>Ga0073902_10002139_pt1 | contig 10459 bp, 12 predicted proteins | sample KloWWTmeKNB19Kit_FD_66667 | JGI IMG/M metagenome (GOLD analysis project Ga0073902, IMG submission 66667) | Active sludge microbial communities from Klosterneuburg, Austria, studying microevolution and ecology of nitrifiers - Klosterneuburg... | ecosystem: Engineered > WWTP > Aerobic digester >...
AATTTCATCTCCGGCCCCTCGCGAACTGGCGATATCGAACAAACCATCGTCCTCGGCGCCCACGGGCCCTGCGCCGTGCATCTTGTGCTGCTTGAATCGCTTTAATGGCAAGGCTTTCCGGCGGATTTCGCCATTACGAAAGCCGTATTTCCTGAGATGCAAAAAACATGGGGAGCGCAAGGCTCCCCGTGTTTGTCTGCCATTGTTGGCGCTAGCATCGGAGGTTGTGTGTGGCCAGTGTTGAGTTGAGAGCCGACGTTGGGGGTAACGACCAACACTAGAATCACCTTATAGAAAACTTGGCAAATCTCCAGCATCACATCACGCAGGGCGCCTAAAGTTGCGGACTTGATTACAGGTGCCGAAAAGTCCTTGGCAATCTCAACATCTAAAAAATCGTAGGGCCGCCATCTGGGCTGGCAAATCGCCTGTCAGCTTTCCTCCGGCGTGACCATGCGCATCGGGCGAGTCCCGATCTTGGCCCCGGTGACTTCATCGACGGCCACCGCTTTGATTTCTGTGCCTGTCTCAGCGTCGAAGAAACGAACCAACTTGCCGTCGCCCCGGTATTGGCGTCCCCATGCGCCAATCATGAAAAGCACCGGCAGAAAATCGCGACCAGCCGCGGTCAAAATATATTCCTCACGCGGTGGGTGCTCCGAGTAGCGCTGCTTCTCCAGCAATCCCTCCTCGGTTAATACCGCCAGCCGCCGGGTCAGGATCGTCGGGGCGATACCCAGGTTTTTCCGGAATTGGTCAAAGCGCGTCAGGCCGGCATGGGCATCCCGCAGGATCAATATGCTCCACGCGTCGCCCGCGAAAGCCAGGCTGCGCGCTATCGGGCAAGGGTCATTGCAACTATTTTCGTTGTCCATATCGTTTAAGTAGTGACTTGCTTTCAAATTGATAGTATTGTTCGTTTCGAATCGATAGTAACACTTTGGTGGCAGGCAATCCACCTCACACGGAGATTTGATTGATGAGTAAAAGCAATAGAGGTGTCGCCCTGGTGGCAGGGGCATCTTCAGGCATTGGCGAAACCACGGCGAAGCAGCGACATGAACCCAGAACGATGTTCGAGGAACGACCGATGAGTAATTTGCAGTGGAAAAATGTACCGACCCGGACGATAGAGGTTGGCGGGGTGCCTTTCGCCTATCGGGAACTCGGCCCCAATTCTGGCGTGCCGGTTATCTTCCTCCACCATCTGATGGCAGTGCTCGATGACTGGGATCCGCGGGTTATCGACGGCATCGCCGCGCAGCGTCGGGTAATCGCCTTCGATAACCGCGGGGTAGGTGCGTCCGGCGGATCGGTACCGCACACCGTTGAGGCGATGGGGCGAGATGCCATCGCCTTCATTCGGGCCTTGGGACTCAAGAAGGTCGACCTGCTCGGCTTCTCGTTGGGCGGCGGCGTCGCGCAAATGGTGGCTTTGCAGGCCCCCGACCTCGTGCGTCGGATGATCCTTGCCGGAACGGGGCCCAGGGGCGGCGGCGGGATCGACGAGATCAACAGAATCGCGGTCATTGCTTACCTCAAAGCGGCGCTCACGCTAAGCGATCCGAGGAATTTCCTGTTCTTCCCCCGCACCCCGGAGGGCAAGCGCGCCGCGAAAGACTATTTCTCTCGGCTGAAGGAACGCACTGAGGACCGTGACAAGGGGATTTCACTGCAGGCTCGGCGGGCCCAACTGAACGCCATCAGAGCGGCGGGAATGAGCGCACCCGACGACCTATCGGTCATTACGCAACCGGTTTTCGTCGCCAACGGCGACCGTGACCTCATGGTCGACAGCAGCCATTCAGCCGACATGGCTCGCCGTCTGCCGAATGCCAAGCTCACGATCTATCCGGATTCCGGGCACGGTGGCGTCTTTCAGCACCACCGTGCCTTTGTGCCGGCGGTTCTGGATTTCCTCGCTGATTGATTTGGAGAACGCAATGAAAGCATTCATTCTCGAACGCTATGGCAAAAAGAGCGGTGTGCGCCTTGGCGAAATGCCGGAGCCGGAACTGCGCGATGACGAAGTATTGGTCCAGGTGCATGCAGCAGGTGTGAATCTGCTGGATACCAAGATCAAGAGCGGCGAGTTCAAACTGATCCTGCCCTACCGTTTGCCGCTTATCCTGGGCCACGACGTGGCCGGGGTCGTGGTTCGGGTCGGGCCGCTGGTGAAGCGATTCAAGCCGGGCGATGAGGTCTATTCCCGGCCCGATGATTTTCGGATCTGCGCTTTCGCCGAACGCATTGCGATCAAGGAAGATTCGCTGGCGATCAAACCCAACGCACTCACCATGGAAGAGGCTGCCTCAATCCCATTGGTTGGCTTGACCGCCTGGCAAGCGCTGATCGAAAAAGCGCAGCTCAAGAAGGGGCAAAAGGTTTTCATTCAGGCCGGTTCCGGTGGCGTCGGTACTTTTGCGATCCAGTTGGCAAAGCATCTCGGTGCCTTCGTCGCGACGACGACAAGCACGGCGAACGTCGACTGGGTGAAGGGGCTCGGCGCCGATCTCGTCATTGACTACAAGAAGGATGATTTCGAGAACATCCTGCACGGCTACGACGTCGTCTTGAACAGCCAGGACGGCAAGACGCTGGAGAAATCCCTGAGCGTACTGAAACCCGGCGGAAAACTGATCTCGATCTCCGGTCCGCCTGATCCTGCTTTTGCCGAAGAAATCGGAACGCCGTGGTTTGTAAAACAGATCATGCGACTTTTGAGTGCTGGCATCAGGAGAAAGGCCAAACACCACAAGGTCAGCTTTTCATTCCTCTTCATGAAAGCCAACGGTAGCCAGTTGCGCGAGATCACCACACTCATCGATTCCGGGGCCATCCGTCCAGTCGTGGACCGGGTATTCCCGTTCGCATCAACCCCGGAGGCAATGAATTACGTCGAAACCGGGCGCGCCAAAGGCAAGGTCGTCGTCAAGATGTGATGAAACTGGCCTTGCCTGGAGAGCGAGCAGCGACTCCCGGCAGGGCAGCTAACTTTAAGGAAAAAGCCATGAACCCATCTAAAAAAATTGCTGTTGTAACCGGCGCTTCTTCCGGTATTGGATCCGTCTACGCCGATCGTCTTGCCCGGCGCGGCTATGATCTCTTGCTCGTCGCTCGGCGTCACGACCGTCTGCAAAGTCTTGCTGCAAAGCTTGAGCAGGCTTACGGCATCAAGGCAGAAACACTCGTAGCCGACCTCGAGAAGGAAGACGATCTCGCACGTCTGGAAACTATCCTCGCTGACAATCCCGCCATACGGGTATTGGTGAACAACGCCGGCATGGCAAGGCTGAGCCCTGTTGCCGAGACGCCAGCGAAAAATTCGCTGTCACAGATCGCCTTGAACATCACTGCATTGACGCGTTTGACGCATGCCGTACTGCCCGCTTTCAAGGAGCGCAACGATGGCGTCATCATCAATATCGCCTCGGTATTGGCGGTTCATGTATTGCCAGTGAGCGCCGTCTACAGCGGTACGAAGGCTTTCGTGCTCAATTTCAGTCGCGGCCTGCAACAGGAACTCGCGAATACCAGCATCAGAGTTCAAGTAGTGCTGCCGGCCGCCACAGCAACCGATCTTTGGGACATCTCAGGGGTGCCGCTGGCGGCGCTGCCGCAAGAAACGGTGATGTCTGCCGAGCATCTGGTCGATGCCGCACTGGCCGGTTTCGACCAGGGCGAGTCGATCACCTGGCCATCGATGGCTGATGCCGGCCTGTGGGAGCGCTACGACGCAGCACGCTCTGCTCTCTTCGCCGCGACGCAAACCGGCAAGCCGGCACCACGACTCCTTGCACTTTGACCGAAAGAATGGCAAAGAGCCTCCTTCATTCAATCCCCGGCAAGCGCAAGACGCGGCCCTGAAGCACAAATTTCTGCAAGCCCCCACGACGACTTGATCTGAACTTAACACCCAGGAGAATTTTTATGAGCAGCACGCTATTCACACCCACCCAGTTCGGCTGTTTGTCGCTGAAGAACCGCATCGTCATGGCGCCGCTGACCCGTAGCCGTGCCATCGGGAATCTGCCCAACGCCCTGATGGAACAGTATTACCGCTGGCGCGCCGAGGCCGGACTGATCATTACCGAAGGCACTTCGCCTTCCCCCAACGGCCTTGGCTATGCGCGCATTCCCGGACTGTTCAGCGATGAACAGGTGCAGGGCTGGCGACGCGTGACCGATGGCGTCCATCAGGACGGGGGCAGGATTTTCGTGCAACTGATGCATACCGGACGGGTCAGCCATCCCGCCAACCTGCCGGTCGGCGCCGAAATCATTGCGCCTTCGGCAGTCGCCGCGCCGGGCGAGATGTGGACCGACAGCACCGGCATGCAGCCGCATCCCGTGCCCCGCGCCATGAGCGAGGCGGATATCGCGCAGAGCATCGCCGAATATGCCGCCTCGGCCAAACTGGCCATGCAGGCCGGCTTCGATGGCGTCGAGCTGCATGGCGCAAATGGCTATCTGATCGACCAATTTCTCAACACCGCCTCCAATCAGCGCACCGACCGCTGGGGCGGTACCGTCGACAATCGCATCCGCTTCGCCGTCGAAGTCGCCAAGGCGACCGTCGCCGCCATCGGCGCCGAGCGGGTTGGCATGCGGATCTCGCCATACGGCGTATTCAACGGCCAGGTGCCGGATGCCGAAATGGATGCGCTGTACTTGCATCTGATCGACGCGTTGAATGCGCTCGACCTGCTCTACATCCACATCGTCGATCACAGCGCCATGGGCGCGCCGGCAGTCAGTCCGCAACTGAAAACCGCGATCCGAGGCGCGTTCAAGGGAAAATACATTCTCTCCGGCGGCTACGATGCGGTGCGCGCCGATGCAGACCTCGACGCGCAACGGGGTGACCTGGTGGCTTTCGGTCGCCCATTCATTTCCAACCCGGATCTGGTATCCAAGCTTCAGTCGGGTCAGGAGCAGGTCGCGCCCGATTTCTCTACCTTCTACACACCGGGAGAAAAGGGCTACACCGATTATTGAAGAAAGCCTGAGCCTGGCTGCTTATTCAACACACTTTGATTCAAAGCTCAATGAAGGGTTGCTCAGGCCGATTGGCTGCCTGTAAAGGCCGAGAAATATCAATAAAAAGGGAGCTTTTAGCTCCCTTTGGTTTTCCAGCAATTTAATCTCATGTGACGAATTTTTTATTCGATTTACGAGTTTTCTTATCCTGAAACAGCGAAATTCTGCAACTCAGGCGAAATTGGCTTCGGCGAAGGACCAGTTGGCCAGATTATTCAGGAAGGTTTCGACGAATTTCGGACGCATGTTGCGGTAGTCGATGTAGTAGGCGTGTTCCCAGACGTCGACGCAGAGCAGCGCCTTGTCGCCAGTGGTCAGCGGGGTGCCGGCGGCGCCCATGTTGACGATGTCGACGGAGCCGTCGGCCTTCTTGACCAGCCAGGTCCAGCCGGAGCCGAAGTTGCCGACGGCGGAGGTCTGGAAGGCGGCCTTGAAGGCATCCAGCGAACCCCACTTGGCGTTGATCGCATCCGCCAGTGCACCGGTGGGGGCGCCGCCGCCGTTCGGCTTCAGACAGTTCCAGAAGAAGGTGTGGTTCCAGACCTGGGCCGAGTTGTTATAGACGCCGCCGGCCGGGGCCTTCTTGACGATGGCTTCGAGATCAAGGTTCTCGTACTCGGTGCCCTTGATCAGGTTGTTCAGGTTGGTGACATAGGCCTGATGGTGCTTGCTGTAGTGGTAGTCAAAGGTCTCGGCCGACATGTGCGGGGCGAGGGCGTCTTTGGCAAAGGGCAGCGGGGGTAGTTGATGTTCCATTTAGTATTCTCCGTTGTATTGAGGGGTAAAACGAAAATTCTAGTCAGCTTCGCTCCTGACCACAACCTGATCGACGGTGACAGCCGCCGAGCCACGGGCAAAGCTGAGTTTTAGTGCGTTTCCGGGATTGAGCGATGCAGCATCGCGAACGGCCCGTCCATCCGGTCCAATGGCCAGGGCATAACCCCGGGCAAGTACCGCTTTTGGATCAAGTTGATTCAGACCACTGGCCAGCGAATTTAGTTTCGCTGCCTGTTGAGAAATATACCAGCGGGCCTGGCTGTGCAGTCGGTAATGCAGGTGGGCCAGATTTTCGGTTTGCTGGCCCGGTTGCGGCCGGCTGGCTTGAAGGCGTTGGCGGGCGTTGCTTAATTGCGACTGTACTGCCGTACTTTGCTGTTGCCGGGCACGTTGCAGGCGATGGCCAAGTGCCTGCAGGTCTGTGCGGCGTTGGCGGAGTCGCTCGGCCGGATGCAGCAGGCGGCTGGCCAGCCAGTCAATGCGTTGTTGCTGTTCGGCCAGGGCGCGTTCCATGCGTTGGGCGAACTGACGTTGCAGTGCGGCCAGACGGGCGAGCAGGGCATCGCGGTCGGGGCTGACGAGTTCAGCCGCCGCGGTCGGGGTTGGGGCGCGCAAGTCAGCGGCGAAATCGGCGATGGTGAAATCGGTTTCGTGGCCAATGCCGGCAATGACCGGAATGGCCGAGGCGCGAATGGCGCGGGCAACGCATTCTTCGTTGAAGGCCCAAAGGTCTTCAATGCTGCCGCCGCCGCGGCAGAGAATGATCGCATCGCAATTTGTGCCATTTGCGGCGTTGACCGCAGCAGCGATCTTTTCGCTGGCGCCTTCGCCCTGGACTGGCGTGGGAAACAGCGTGATGCGCAGATGCGGGGCGCGCCGGTGCAAGGTCGTCAGCACGTCGCGCAGGGCGGCGGCTTGCGGGCTGGTGACAATGGCCAGATGGCGCGGAAAGGCGGGGAGCGGACGCTTGGCTTCGGCAGTAAAGACGCCCTCGCTCTCGAGTTTGGCCTTGAGGCGCAGAAAGCGCTCGAAAAGGTCGCCCTGGCCGGCGCGGCGAATGGCTTCGACATTGAGCTGAAATTCGCCACGGGGTTCGTAGAACGAAATGAGCACCCGGGCTTCAATTTTCTGCCCGTTTTCGAGCCGCCAGCCGAGCAACTGGGCCCGGGTGCGCCACATGACGCAGCGCACCTGGGCACTCTCGTCTTTCAGCGAGAAATAGACATGGCCCGAGGCGGCGTAAGTCAGGTTGGAAATTTCGCCGCCGACCCAGGTTAGCGGGAAGTTGGATTCCAGGCATTCGCGGACCAAGTGGTTAAGGCGGGCAACCGAGATGATTGGGTTGCTACTGGCGGGGGTAGGGCTGAGCATCCTCGAATTGTAACCCGCACGGTCTTTGTTTTTTCAGGTGTTGACAGCGAATAATTTAGTTAAGTTATTGATTTATTGATAATTAAATTATGTGCCTTGTTTTGTGGCAGAGCAGGAAAAGTCCTTTGCTGGAGTGGGTTTAGGGTATTTGATGACAGGTCATTCACAGACTTATCCACAGCTTTTGGGGATAAGCGTCTTTTGCCCTGATTTTTAGGGCTTGCCCGGGCGCTGGGGGAGAGGCAAAATCGCAGGCTAAATTTCCAACGAGGATCTCTTACGTGGTTGAAATTATTAAAGCTGCTGGTTGGCCCATCTGGCCCTTGCTTCTGGCATCCATCATCTCCGTGGCGCTGATTATCGAACGCCTGGTTGCATTGCGCCGCTCCAGTGTCGTGCCGCAGGGTTTGCTGCAGCGGGCGGTTGGCGAGTTCAAGCGCGGCGCCAATAATGACAAACTGCTTGATGAGCTGGATCGGCATTCACCGCTGGGGCGTGTGCTGTCGGCCGGTTTGCGCAACGTCAATAACTCGCGTGAAGTGATGAAGGAATCGATCGAAGAAGCCGGTTCGGCGGTGACGCATGAACTCAGCCGTTACCTGACGACACTCGGCACCATCGCCTCGATCAGTCCGCTGATGGGGCTGTTCGGCACGGTGATCGGGATGATCGAAATTTTTGGCGCCCAGGCGCCGAGCGGTACCAATCCCTTGCAACTGGCGCATGGCATATCGATTGCGCTCTACAACACCGGCGCCGGTATCTTCATCGCCATCCCCAGCATGATCTTCTGGCGGCATTTCCGGGCGCAGGTCGATGGTTTTGTGGTCGAGATGGAGCAGCAAGCGGTCCGCCTCGTCGAATACATGCATGGCGATCGGAAGTAAGCGATGAATTTTCACCGCGGTCGCGACCGGGATGAGCCGGAAATCAATCTGATTCCGATGATTGATGTACTGCTGGTCATCATCATATTTTTGATGCTGACAACCACATATGCCAAATTCTCCGGGCTGGAAATCAACCTGCCAACAGCGGACAGCAGCAAGCAGGTCGAACAGCCCAACGAGATTGACGTAGCAGTGACGGCCAGTGGCCAGGTTTTGATCAATAAATCACCGTTGACCGCAGCCGACGTGAAAAGCATCGCCGAGGCGCTGCAACGGGCCGCCGGCCAGCGGCCAGATCCCGTTATTGTGATCAATGCCGATGCCAAGGCAACCCACCAGAGCGTCGTCGATATCATGCAGGCGGCGCAGACGGCCGGCTACCCGCACATTTCCTTCGCGACGCAAACTCCGCGCTGATGCTGGCCGGCTGGTTGCAGCGGCAATGGTTCGCACAACGCCGGCTTTCGCCGGCGTTGTGGCTTTTGCTGCCACTATCATGGCTATTCTCGATGCTGGCCTGGTTGAACCGGCGCCATGCCAAGCCCGAGCGTTTGCCGGTGCCGGTTATCGTGGTTGGCAACATCACCGTTGGCGGCGCCGGCAAGACGCCGCTGACCATCTGGCTGGCCCGGCAGTTGGGTGAGCGGGGTTGGCGGCCGGGTATCGTCAGCCGCGGCTATGGCGGAAATGGCACGGCGCCGCGCCCGGTCGGGCCATCGGCAATGCCGGCTGACGTGGGCGATGAACCGATCCTTCTTGCCCGTCGCGGCCAGGTGCCGGTCTGGGTTGGGCGCAGCCGGGCTGCGGCGGGACAGGCCTTGCTGGCGGCGCATCCGGAGGTCAATCTCATCCTCTGTGACGATGGTTTGCAGCATTATCGACTGGCGCGGGATGTCGAACTGGCGGTGTTCGATGGTCGCGGCGCCGGCAACGGCTGGCGGCTGCCGCTCGGGCCACTGCGTGAACCCCTGAGCCGCCTTGCTGCGGTCGACGCGGTTATTTGCAATGGTTTGCCGGACAAGCGTATTCCACCTGACGTGCCGCAATTCGCCATGCGCCTGCAGGTGGCCGATTTTTACCGCCTCGATGCTGCACGGCAGACCTGTGGCGCGGCGAACTTCAAGGGTGGCAAGTTGTACGCGCTGGCCGGTATCGGCGATCCCGGAAGGTTTTTCCGGACGCTGGAAGCCCTCGGTCTGGTTTTTGAAGCGCATCCATTTCCGGATCATCACGCCTATAGCGCTGCAGATCTGGCTTTTGCCCAAGATGGGATCCTGCTGATGACCGAGAAGGATGCAGTAAAATGCGCCGGTCTGACGGCGGGAGAAACCTGGGTTTTACCCGTCGAGGCCGAGCTTTCGCCGGCCCTTATTGATCTTATTCTGGAGAAACTCCGTGGACGCCAGGCTGCTTGATATCCTCGTTTGCCCGATTTGCAAGGGCAATCTCGAACACCGAAAAACAGAAAAAGAACTGGTTTGCAAACCCTGCAAGCTGGCTTTTCCGATTCGCGACGACATCCCCATCATGCTTGAGGACGAAGCACGCCAGATCACCGTGGAAGAGGAAAAATGACCGGCCTGGTGTTCAAGGTCGTCATTCCGGCGCGTTATGCGTCGACACGCCTGCCGGCCAAGCCGCTGCTCAATCTCGGCGGCAAACCGATGGTGGTACGCGTCGCCGAACGCGCCCGCCTGTCGGGGGCGGACGAAATCTGGGTGGCGACCGATCATCTGGCCGTCCGCGATGCCGCCGAGGCGCATGAAGTCGCGGCGCTGATGACGCGCCGCGACCACGCTACCGGCACTGACCGTCTGGCTGAAGTTGTCGAGCAACTGGGGTGGGCTAGCGATACGATCATCGTCAATGTCCAGGGCGACGAACCTTTGATCGATCCGGCGTTGATCATGCAGACCGCCCGCCAACTGGCGGCCAGTGGTGCTGATATTGCAACTGTGGCGCACCCGATTACCGAGGCGGCCGATTTCTTCAATCCGAATGTCGTCAAGGTGGTTTGCCGGGCTGATGGTGATGCAGTTTATTTTTCGCGCGCCCCCATTCCTTACGCCCGCGATCATTTCGCTCAGGAGCAGGGCGGCGAGACCTTGCCGGCGAACTTCCCGGCTTATCGTCATGTCGGTCTTTACGCTTACCGAGCCAGCTTTTTGAAGGCTTTTTCCGGGTTGACCGTAGCACCTACCGAACAATTCGAGTTGCTTGAGCAACTACGCGCCTTGTGGCACGGCTACCGGATCAGCGTAGCGCTGATCGATGCTGCGCCGGCGGCAGGTGTCGATACCCCCGAAGATGCCGAACGAATGCGCAAACTGTTTGACCGGGCCTGAAATAGCGAGTAATTTTTCGCTCCTAGAGAATGGCTG
>Ga0073902_10002143_pt1 | contig 10452 bp, 5 predicted proteins | sample KloWWTmeKNB19Kit_FD_66667 | JGI IMG/M metagenome (GOLD analysis project Ga0073902, IMG submission 66667) | Active sludge microbial communities from Klosterneuburg, Austria, studying microevolution and ecology of nitrifiers - Klosterneuburg... | ecosystem: Engineered > WWTP > Aerobic digester >...
AGCATCGAATCACTGGCCTTCTCCCCCGATGGGGCGGCCCTCTACTTTGGCGGGCGCTTCGATGGCGTTGGTGGTGAGCCGCGCCGGAACGCGGCCGCCGTCGACGCCGTGACCGGCGCGCCGCTGGCCTGGGATCCGCGCCCGTCGTCAAAAGTCTATGATATTGCCGTGTCGGGTGATGGCGCCACCGCCTACATCGCGGGCAGTTTTGGCCTCGTCGCGCATCAGGCTGCTGGCCCTGGCGCGCAGATCTCTGGCTTTGCGCCCCAGATCAAGACGATGTCGGACACGGTCGCCTCGGTCCGGGCTCTGGCCCTCAGCGCTGACGGCGCAACGCTTTACTTTGGCGGCGGCGGCGGCCGAAGCAACCCCATCACCAGCACGCCCGCCATCACCAGTGGCTTCGCCCTGGTCAACGGCGCCTGGCGCGCCGGCGCGGCCGCCATCGACACGGTCACCGGCACAACCACCCGCGCCTTCGCGCCGCGCATCGAAGATCAGAAGGACACCGACCTGGTTGCGCAGATCTACGATATCGTTGTTCGCGACAGCGTGGTCTATTTGTGCGGCGACTGGTGGCTGACCAATGGCGGCGCAGCGCTGGGCGGATGGGGCGAGCCCGATCCCAACGGGCGGCAGTCCAATCTCGGGCGTTTCAACGCCGTCAGCGGTGCCTGGGACGCCTCTTGGAAGCCCTGGACCGATGGCGGCGCGCAGGGCTGTGATCTTGACGCCGCCAACAGCGCCCTCGTCGTTGGCGGGCATTTCGTCAAACATGGCGGCCCGGCCCAGTTGACATCGACTGTGCCCTCGCAAAAGGGACTGGCGGTCTTTGACCTGATCACGGCGGAGCCCGTCACCTGGAGCGCGGCCCTGTCCGGCGGGACGAACCCCGAGGCCTTCGCCGTCCGGGTGCGGGACAACCAGTACGTTGTTGGGGGCGCGTTTCCAGGGGTCAACGCCGTCGCCCAGCAGAACCTCGCCGCGTTCACGCTCCGTCCAGCAGTCATGACCTACGTCATCCAGATCAGCGTGGATGGCCTCGGCTCGGCCTATGTTCAGTCGCTGCTCGCCGCCAATCAAATCCCGAGCCTTGCCCGTCTCCTGAACGAAGGCGCCGGCACGCTCAATGCCCGGACCGACTTCGACTTCAGCATCACCCTGCCCAATCACACCGCGATGCTGACCGGCCGGCCGGTCTATGACAAGTTCGGCGACAACACCACTGGCCACCAATGGACGGGCAACGGCGATCCATTGCCGGGTCAAACCCTCCACACCAATCGGGGCTTCTACGTCGCCAGCGTTTTCGATGTCGCCCACGACAACGGCCTGACCACCGGCGCGTATGCGAGCAAGAGCAAGTTCTCGCTTTACGACACGTCATACAACAGCGCGAACGGCGCCCCAGACACGAACGGCGCCAACAACGGCCCGGACAAGATCGACACGAATGTCGTCGCGGCCGGCAATTCGCCGGCCATGATGAGCGCGCTTTTGGATAGCCTGCGCGCGAATCCGACCCAGTACACCTTCGTTCACTTCCATGATCCCGACAGCGCCGGGCACGCCAGCGGCTGGGGGAGCGCAAATTACAGCGCGGCGGTGATCGCGGTGGATGGCCATCTAGGCCAATTGCTTGCCGCCATCGAGCAATCACCCGCGCTCGCGGGGCGCACGACCGTCATCCTCACCGCCGACCATGGCGGCTCGGGGACCGGTCACAGCGACGCGAGCCAACCCATCCACTACACCATCCCCTTCGTAGTCTGGGGTCCGGGCATCCCCCATGTTGATCTGTATGCGCTGAACGGGTTCGCGACCACCGACCCGGGTGGGACACGTCCGGACTTCGCGCTCACCGGTATGCCGATCCGGAATGGTGACGCCGGAAACTGCGCATTGCGCCGGCTTGGTCTGCCCCAGATCCCCGGCTCGCGCATCGCCAATCTGAACAACCCGTGCAGTCCCGTCGTCGCGCCCGTCGCGCCGCCCAGCACGACGTCCCCGCTCACCCAGACGGTCACCCTGATCCTGCCCAACGGTGCCTGGCGCTATCGCGATGATGGCATCGACCAGGGGACAGCCTGGCGTGGCGCTGCCTTCGACGACTTGGGCTGGAGCAGCGGTAGCGCCGAGCTGGGCTATGGCGATGGCGACGAAGCGACGGCTGTTGGCTTTGGAGCCAACCCGAACGGCAAGTTCATTACCACCTGGTTCCGCCGCGCGTTCACCATCACCAACCCTGCTTCGGTCATGTCTCTCACCCTCGAGCTCGTTCGCGACGACGGTGCGGTGGTCTACCTGAACGACGCCGAGGTCTTTCGCAGCAACATGCCGGCAGGGGTGATCACCCACACCACCCTCGCGGGCGGCAATACCGGGGTTGAGAGCGCCTGGCATGTCACCTCGGTGTCACCCAGCCTGCTGGTCAATGGCCCCAACGTGCTGGCCGTCGAGATACACCAGGGTCTCCCGACCAGCTCGGACATCAGTTTCAATGCCTCGCTCAGCGCCATCCTCCCGTTACGCAGGGCGTTCGTGCCCGTGATGATTCGGTAATCCGCATACCTCGCTGGGCATGGGCCGAGGCAACCGCCGGGGTTTGGCCGTTTACAGAAGAACGGAAGAAGGGAAGCTGCCAGTATTCCTTCTTTCTTCCTTTCTTCTGTTGCCTTTTCGTCTCGCAGGGGCGTCGGGCGGCCGTGCACGGGGATGTTGCCCGCTTGGGATGCGACTTTACGGGATCCTTGCCGGAAATCCGACCGGTGATCCGACCGGTGATCCGACTGCGCCCTTCCGCCGCTACAATACGCCGCCATGAAGTACATCACCGTCGTTGGCGATAAATCCTTCACCATCGACATCAATCGGGAAGGGACGGTCCTGATCGACGGTGTGCCGCGCGCCCTCGATTTCCAATCGATCGACAATGGCGGACTGTATTCGATTTTGCTCGACAACAAGTCATTTGAAGCCCTCGTCGAGCAAAGCGAAGGCGAATACCAGGTCCTGATCAGCGGCACGCTCTATCACGTCAATGTCGTCGATGAGCGCGCCAAGCGCCTGGCTGAGGCCGGCGGTGCCTTTGCCCCGACCACGGGCGAGCTCAATATCAAGTCACCCATGCCCGGGCTCATTGTCGCCATCCCGGTGAAAGAAGGCGATCACATCAAGAAGGGCCAGGTTCTGGTCGTGCTCGAGTCCATGAAGATGGAGAACGAGCTCAAAGCGCCGCGCGACGGCCACGTTTCGAGCATCAAGGTCGCCCCGCATCAGGCCGTCGAGCACGGCCAGGTCCTGCTGGTACTCACGTGATGGCATGAGCGCGCCGGCTGCATTTGCCGCCGCGATTGGCGGGCATCCTCTGATCGCCGATGTGCTGTGGTCGCGCGGCCATCGCGACCCGCAGGCCGCCCGCGCGTTTCTCGACCCCCATCTCTACACACCAGCGCCTCCGCTGGCTTTGCCGGGGATGGCGGAAGCGGTTGCCCGCCTGCGCGCCGCGATTCTGCGGTCCGAGCCCATCCGAGTGTGGGGCGATTTCGACGTCGATGGCCAGACTTCCACCAGCACCCTCGTGCTGGGATTGCGGGCCCTGGGCGCCCAGGTCGACTACACCATCCCCAATCGGGTCACCCATAGCCACGGCCTCAATCGCGATGGGATCGCCCGCGCCCGCGCGGACGGCATCGCGCTTCTGGTGACATGCGATTGCGGCGTCACTGATTTCGCCGATATCGCGTATGCGGGAGAACTTGGACTCGATCTGATCGTCACCGATCATCACGATCTGGCGCTTGACGCCGTCGGCGCGCCGCGCCTCCCGCTCGAGGCGCTGGCCGTGGTCAACCCCAAGCGCCTGCCCCCGGAGCACCCGCTTGCCAACCTGCCCGGCGTCGGCGTCGCGTACAAGGTGATCGAGGCTCTGACGGCCGCAGTCAACCCAATGATCTGGCCCGATCCGCTCCTCGATCTGGTCGCGCTCGGCATCGTCGCCGATGTCGCTCACCAGGCGGCTGACACCCGTTACCTGCTCCAGCGTGGGCTGGGCCGCATCCACGATAACCCCCGCCCTGGCCTGCGCGCGCTGCTTCAGATGTCCGGCCTCGACTCAGCTCAGGTCACCGCCGACGACATCGGCTTTCAGATTGGCCCGCGCTTGAATGCGGCAGGCCGGCTCGACACCGCCGAACTCGCGGTCGCGCTCCTGACCGCCGCGACGGACGCGGAGGCCCGGCCCATCGCCGAGAAGATCGAGGCCCTGAATCTCGAGCGCCGCAAATTGCAGCGATCGGTTGAGGAGAGTTCCGAACGGTTGCTCGCGGAGCACCCCGAATGGCTCGATCGGGCCGCCCTCATCATGGCCTCTCCCGAATGGCATCCCAGCGTGCTGGGTGTCGTCGCCTCGGGCTACGCCGAACGGCTGCATCGCCCGGCCATGCTCATCGCCGGCGATGAAAACGGCCCGCCCGCCGTTGTGCGGGGCTCTGCGCGTGGCGTGCATGGGTTCGATATCAACGCCGCCATCCTGGCCCAGGGCCACATGCTGTTGGCGAGCGGCGGCCACCCGCTCGCGGCCGGCTTTGCCATCCCTACCGATCGGATTGCCGAGTTTCGAGAGGGGATTGACGTCTGGCTGCGCGCCCATGCCCAGGCCGATCCAGCCGACGCCGAAGCGATCGGCGAGTCTTATCCCATCGCCCTGACGGATGCGGCTGAAACGTTGTGCGCCCAGATCGAGCGCCTGGCGCCATTTGGCCCTGGAAACGAGCGGCCAATTCTGCGGGCCGCGCCGGTGCGGGTGGCCCGGATCGAGCCGCTTGGCCGCGACGGGCGCCATCAGCGGGTGTGGCTGCGCGACGAGGCTGGCGCCCTGCGGGAAATGGTGTGGTGGCGCAGCGCCGGCCAGTCTGCAATCGATGGCCCGTGCGCCGTCTACTTCACCCTGCGCCGGCACGTGTATCGCGGCCAGGAGCGCGCCCAGATGCAGTTGGAACGCCTTGTTGCGGCGCCGGCGCTCGAACTTGCTCCGCCGGTGGACCCGCCGCCCATGTGGATGGCACCCAAATTGCCTGACTCGGCGCCAGCGGAAACCCTTGCCCTTGCGCCCGCGATTACCTCCCGCTTCTATGCCATCGATCTGCGATCGGTCGCCGATCGGTCAGTTGCTTTGGAAAATGCGCTTGCCGAATATGGCTCGGGAGACAGTTTCATCCATGGCTTCCTGCCAGGCCGCGAGCGTGGCTCGCTTGATCCCGGACCGCACGCAGTGCTGATCGTCCTTGATGCGCCTCCGGGGCTCGCCGAGTGGGAACGCCTGGTTACTGCCGTTAAGCCTCAGCGGGTGCTGCTGCTGACCGCGCCGCCGGATGCCCTGATCGATGCGCCCGAGACCCTCGTCCGCCAGGCGCAGGGTTTTCTTAAGACCGCCCGCCTGCGCGGTGATGACTTTGATGACCCGGCCCTGCTTGCCCGGATGGCAAAGCGGAGCAACCAACGCGTCGACACAATCAAGGCCGCAATCGATGTCGCCCTGGATCGCGATCCGGCCGCGCGCGGGCGGCTGGCCTACGCGCTCGAGGAAACGCTCGCATTTCGGCGTTATTTCCACGCGGTGCCCGGCGCTGAACTGTAGTCGCGCGTGATTGGCAATCTGGGCGTATCTCCCGCGCGAAGCGCGGGAGATACGCCCAGATTGCCTCAAGCTTCCAAAGCCAGGTCGACGTATTCCTGGCGCACGATCTGATCGTCGCTGATCCCAAACTTCGCCAGCGCGTCGGAGATGACCCCGGCCTTGCGTTCGGCATCGCGCCGGCTCCAGGTGCGGCTTTTGAGCTCGATGTAGTAGCCATCGCGCTTCGGGTTGGTGACCCGATCGACGTTAAGAAAGAGCTCCTCGTCCTGGAAGATCAGTTCCCAGCGCAGGCGATCCTTCTCAATGGCCACCTCGCGCGCGGGTTTGAAATACTCGCGGTAGAAGCGCAGGCTGCGGTCGGCCGGCGCGATAAAGCGCGAACGCGACAGCAGGATCGAATGTGAGAACTCGCGATCCTTCTTGCCGCCCACCAAGGTCAGCCGATAGCGGTTGCTCATCGGTTTGCCGTTCTCGTCCATTCGCTCGTCTTCGCGATAGCGCAGGCGGCTCTCATCGTCGTCAAAATAGAAGTAGGTGTCGTACTGCTGATACCGCACATGCCGGACGATGGTGAAATCGGCCGTCTTGAGCGAGGCGATGATCGAAGCCGGATCGGCCACGTGGGCCTTGACTTGCACCTCAAAGCTCTCCTCCTGTTGCACGCCGCCGATCGCCGCCAGTTTGCGCAGCACATCGCCCTCGCGCTCGCCCAGGAACGTGGCGATGCGCGCGCCCATCGCGTTCGCCTCGGCCCGGATCCGCCCTTCATCCAGGGTCAGCAGGGCCCGCTCGCGCATGATGGCCTTGCCATTCACAAATACGTCGCGCACATCGGTCGACTTGGTCGCGTAGACGAGCTGGGTGTAGACCGCCTCTGGGTTGGCCGGGCCGGCATACAGCGGCGAATTGTGCAGGCGCTGAAAATCAACGACGATGACATCAGCGCGTTTACCGGTCTCGAGCGAGCCGGTGAGATCCCCGATGTGGCAGGTTTGCGCGCCGCCCAGCGTCGCCATCTGCACCGCGGTTCGAGCTGGCACGCTCACCGGGTTGCGCGTGCTGCCCTTGGCCAGCAGCGCCACCAGCCGCATCTCCTCGAAGTGATCGAGGTCGTTGTTGCTGGCCGGCCCGTCCGTGCCAATTCCGACCGTTACCCCGATCTCGAGCATCTTGTCCACGTTGGCGATTCCGCTCGCCAGCTTGAGGTTGGCTGACGGGTTGTGGCTGATCGTCGCGCCGGCATTCTTCAGCGTCCGCATTTCGCCGGCGTCGATCCACACGCAATGCGCGCAGATCACCTTGGCCTCGAGCACGCCGTTCTTCTTGATCCAGTTCACCACCGGCATGCCATGGTCGCGCCGGCAATCGATGACTTCCTGTTCGGTCTCGCTGATGTGAATGTGCAGCGGCACATCGTGCTTCTCGGCGATCTCGGCGCACTGCCGCATCAGCGGTCCGCTGCATGTGTAGGGCGCGTGCGGGGCGATCACCGGCACGATCAGGGGGTGGCCCTTCCACTTCTCGATAAAGCGCTCCGCCCGTTCCAGGCCATCGTCGGGCGATGGGCTGTCCGGCGTTGGGAATTGCATGACCGACTGGCTGCACAACGCTCGCATGCCCGCATTGGCGAGGGTATCCGCGATGTCGTCCTCGAAATAGTACATGTCGTTGACGCAGGTCACGCCGCTGCGGATCATTTCGGCCGCGGCGAGCTGCGCGCCCAGGCGGACAAACTCGGGCGACACGAATTTTTGCTCGGCTGGCAGCATGTAGCCATACAGCCACACGTCGAGACGCAGATCGTCGGCCAGGCCGCGCAGCAGGGTCATGGGCACATGCGTATGGCAGTTGATCAGGCCGGGCATGATCACGCATCCGGCGCAGTCGACGGTTTCGGCGGCGGCGTAGCGGGACTGAATGTCGGCGCTCGCGCCCACGGCTACGATGCGATCGCCTGAAATGGCGACGGCGCCGTCCGGGTATTGCGAAAAGGCGCCGTCAATGGTGATGACGAGTCCGTGGGTGAGGATGAGGTCTGCGCGTTCCATGGCAGATTTATAGCACACCCGTTCCTCAAATTTCGACCAAACCCGCGTTTGGGAGGGTTTTGGCGTTGACTTTCCATCAAGCCGCCATACAATCCCGACTCATATGTCCTAACAAAACCAATCTTCGGAGGCGACATCCCCCGCCCCGGCGGACGCCAGGGCGGGGGATGTCGCCTTCGAAGAAGGTTCTGTTGGTGGCTCTTGGCATACACACTGCAATCATGGCATTCAAACGTACTTTCAAAGTCGCTCTGCTCGTCAACCTCGCCCGGAATGCGCCTGAATCTATCCGCGCCCGGGAAAATGCCCCCGCGGACGCGCTGGCCGATCTGGACTCGGAAAAGACCGGGCAGTCGTATGCCGACGCGCTGCGCTCGCGCGGGCACGAGGTCCTCGTCAAGGAGGGCGGTCCCGATCTCGCCGCCTGGCTGGCCGAGCACAAGCCCGACATTTGCCTGAACACCTGCGAAGGATTCGTCGGCGACAGCCGCGAAGCCCAGGTGCCCGCCCTGCTCGAGATGATCGGTAATATCCGCTATACAGGCCCGGGTCCGCTCTCCGCCGCCCTTACGCAGGACAAGCCGCTGACCAAGCAGGTCCTGCACTATCACGGTCTGCCCACCCCGATCTTTCAGGTGTTCAAAACACCGGGCGATGCCATCCGCGCCGATTTCCGCTATCCGCTGTTTGTCAAGCCAAAGCACGAGGGCACGGGCATGGGAGTCAAGGCCGACAGCGTCGTCCACAACCGCAAGCAGTTGCGCGAGCGCGTGGAATGGGTACTCAAGGCCTACGATCAGCCCGCCCTCGTTGAGACCTTTGTCGATGGCAAGGACATCACCTGCGGGCTCACCGGCAACGCCGAGGATGTCCATTTCTTTCCCATCACCGAGGTCGATTTCAGCGGCTACCCGCCCGAGCTTGGCGCCGTCTACGGCAGCCTGCACAAGGTTGAATACGACGATGACTACCGGAACAAGTGCCCGGCTCCGCTCGACAACTATCGCCCCGGGCTGAGCGATCAAATCCGTGAACTCACCCACGAGGTGTTTCTGTGCACGGGCAGCCGCGACTACGCCCGGGTTGATTTCCGCCTTGACGCCAATCACAACCCGTTCATCCTCGAGATCAATGGACTGCCCGGGATCGCGCCGAACAGCGATCTCACCCTCATGGCAAAAGCCGAGGGGCTCACCCATGTCGATCTCGTCAATATGGTCCTTGACGCCGGCCTCAAACGTTACGGGATGATCTGACATCGTGAATCGCCTCCCCGTCCTCATCCTCTACGGCATTGACACCAGGATTCACCCCTGGGAGGTCACCGATACCCACGCCCTGGTCGCCCGCGCGGAAGCGGCGCTGATCGAATTGGGCTGGAACGTGCTGCGGGTCGAAGTCAATCATGACCTCGAGTCCGCTCTGAAGCCTTACCTGCCCGGTGAATGGGTGGTCTTGAACCTGTGCGAGGGTTCCCCTGGCCAGCCCTTCTACTACGCGGCGGCGGCAGATTACCTCGAGACGCGCGGTTACATCTATACGGGTTCGACCAGTCAGGCCCTCGATGAGACGCAGTACAAGGATTCGATGAAGCGCCTGTTTGATGCGCATCAGGTCCCGACGCCCCAATGGAAGGAAGTCGAGCGCGCCGAGGATGCCGCCTTTAGCGTCTATCCCGCGATCATCAAGCCCGCCGCCGAGCACTGCTCGTATGGCATCACCCGCCACTCGGTGGTTCTCAATGACGCCGAGGCGCGCGCGCAGGCCGCGAATGTAATCGCCGAGTTCAAGGAACCCATCGTCATCGAGGAATTTCTCGACAGCGCCGAGTACAACGTGTCGGTCTGGGGAAATGGCGAGGCGCATGTGCTGGGTATCTCGACCATGACCTACGATGCGTTCCCGGATATTCATGACCGGCTGTGCACCTTTGATGCCAAATGGACACCCGGTTCGGCGGCGTATCGCAAGATCCCCGCCATCTGCCCCGCGCCGGTGTCGGCTGAGCTCAAGGCCGAGATCGAGCGCGTCGCCATCGCCGCATACAAGGCGGGCGGCGCGCGCGACTACGGGCGGGTGGATATGCGCCTGAATCGGGTGGGCCAGCCGCTGGCCTATGACGTCAACGCCAATTGCGACGTCAGTGATTCCGGCGGGTTCGCCATCGCCGCATATGCCGCTGGTCTGAGCTATGGCGAGATGCTCGAGCGCATTCTCTTGTTTGCGCTGCGCCGGCATGCCGGCGTCGAAGCAAGCCCGGTGGCCGGACGGGTTGTGGTGCGCCCCAGTGTTGAAGGCGATCGCGCGCGCATCGGCGAGATCCTGCTCAACTCGGGACTTTTTCACGAGATTGATGTTGTCACGGTCGATGAGATGTTCGCCCAGACCTATGCCAAGCCGTTAACCCGCGACAGCTATCGTTTTCTTTCGTGCTGGGAGCACCTGGAAAACAGCGCGCCGGCGCGCATGGTCGGCTTCGCCTGCTTTGGGTTGGAGTCGCTCACCCAGGACACCTGGGATCTCTTCTGGGTGTGCGCGCTGCCATCGTCGCGTGGCCGTGGTGTTGGCGCGGCGCTGTTGCGCGAGGCTGTTGACGTCGCAACGCGTGAAGAAGGGCGGTTGATGGTGATCTACACCTCATCGACCGCGCCATACGCGCCCGCGCGACGGCTGTATGAGTCGCAAGGCTTCACTCGCGCCGCCGTCATCGAGGGCTACTACGCCGATGGCGACGACCTCAACATTTTTTCGCGCCGCCTTCGCTGA
>Ga0073902_10002146_pt1 | contig 10445 bp, 8 predicted proteins | sample KloWWTmeKNB19Kit_FD_66667 | JGI IMG/M metagenome (GOLD analysis project Ga0073902, IMG submission 66667) | Active sludge microbial communities from Klosterneuburg, Austria, studying microevolution and ecology of nitrifiers - Klosterneuburg... | ecosystem: Engineered > WWTP > Aerobic digester >...
CCTCAGAAAGATGCTTTCTGGGAAATTTACGATGCCTATGAACTGGAGCGCAAAGTATTGGGACAGAGAAGAGTTAATCTCCTGTCTACGTATGCTGAATTCTACAGTTCATTGAACGATGATGCTACAGACATCCTGATCAAGGAGATGAATGACATCACCATCACCAATGATAAGCTGATCGCCAAATATTATGGCAAGCTGAAAAAGAAAGCAGGTGTAAAAGCTGCGGCTCAATTCGTGCAGATTGAATCATACCTCTTGAGCGACATGCGTGCGACTGTACTGGAAGAGATTCCTTTTATCGGGGAATTGGACTAGTCCTGCGTTACATGACATAATAAAAAAGCCATTCCCCCACGGAATGGCTTTTTTTATTATCAGGCCTGACCGAGTCCCTGTAGTTAAATTACTACTTTACAAAAAGCCTTTAGTTCAATAATTATCTTGCCGTACAAGCCGCTATTATGAATACTCTTTGGAATGCCATCTCCTTCACCATCATCGTCTGCTTGTTTGTGTCTCCGGCATATGCACAGGACAACCACTATGCCTGGATGCAATTTGGATCAAGAAACGGTATTCTCAACAATGCCAACCTCAGTCAGTTTGAAGATCAGTCAGCCGTGATTGTCAATCCCGCGACCTTGTCTGAAGCGACCCAATCCAGTTTCAATTTCAGTACCAATGCCGTTGGGTTCAACAATATAAAGTTTGAGAACGGCCTCGGGCAGGGCTTTACCGTCAAGAACAGTAACCTGACCATCCTGCCTTCCCTGGCAGCCGGTGTTATCAAGCCCAGGAAAAGCGAAAAGGATCTCGTGATTGGGTATGCATTACATACGAACAATACAGACCTGCTCAATTTTTCAGACAGGGTAGAAACTAAGATTGATCTGATCAATGAAACGGAAAGTCCCGGTGAGGAAAATTATCTGGCGCAATACAATATCACGACCAACCTGGATGAGATTGCTATCATTGGCGGTATTGGTTGGAATCTTACCCCCAATCTCTCGTTAGGTATTTCCCAGAACTTTTTATACCGCACACAAGAGTATGCACAAAAGTTTTCAGCCTATGCTATTCCTGACAAGGGAAGTGGTGCAAGTGTGGATCTGACAGGGACTAACTATGATTATTATACTCGTTACTCGAAACTTATCACGTACACCAAAATCGGACTGCATACCAAACTGAAGGAATGGGATCTTGGCCTGGCCATCTCAACACCAACGCTTGGGATCATGGGCACAGGTTATATCCTTGCAGATCTAAGCTTGTCGAATATTCGTCTCGATGAGGACCTGAATGTGCCACGAAAAAATTACCTGGCCAATGGTGAATTTGACAAGATCAAGGCGCAATACAAATACCCCGTCAATGCGGCTTTCGGCATCTCACGTCCATTTGGAAAAGTGCGCATGTACGGCAGTGTCTCCTGGTTTGGCAAGATCAAGACCTACAACATACTGGACCCGGGGGATGCCGCTTTCCTGCAACCACCAAGCGATGAAAATGTCTTGTATACCAACAAAGTCCTAAGACTATGGTCAACGAATCAAACGGTCATCAATTGGTCAGTAGCAGCAGATTGGACGATTCGGGACGACTACCATCTTCTATTTTCTTTCAGGACGGATGAATACTTCAGTGATTTCATTCCTGAACAGGATGGATTTAATCCGGCTATAAAGCAATGGGACAATTATCATTTCACCATTGGCACACAAAGGAAATTTGGCTGGAGTGAATGGATCGTGGGGTTACGCTACAACTATGCAAAACGTGATGATTATCCTCAACCGATCAGCTTTAGTGATCCATCGGAGGATAATTTTTTCCGCGGTGAAACTGCTACAGGAACAATCAAATCAACGGGCTTTCAATTGATGCTGAGCTATACGTTTACCTTTGGGAACACGCCCAAAGAAAATTAGCAGCTACGCTATAATTTCCAACCAACGGAAATACCATACACGTAATCCATTTCATTTCCTGCGATCGCGGGTCTGTTGTCATAGTTGAGCGTGAGATTAAACTTGATATAAAAATCACTGACAAACTCATATCGCGTATCCACTTTGAAATCCGAACGAAACCTACCGGACTCTGTCAGACTCGGATAGAGGTAAAGCGTTGAAAGGAGACTGAGGTCACCTGTATCAAAAAGGTTTAACTCTGTTCCACCATATACTTCCGCACTGCTACGAGAAGCCGTTCCATTGGTAAAACTTTCTTTGTTAAGTGATAGACCTCCACCGACTCCCCAATAGGAATGATTGGAGTGTATCAGGAAATTTCCTGCCCCAAGTTTGCCGGTATAACGCGCTTTGAGAGCTTGTTCGGTATTGGACAAATAATTGATATCCGTCATCAGATACCAATCATGTTGCAGGTAGAATTTATAATTAATGCCTCCTTCATTACGCCTTGTTGGAGCAATGCTATCCTGCACAGAACGAAAGACATTAAAAAAGAGATCCGTGGACCAGGTATCACCGAGATAACCGGCGCCTATTTGGGTGGTTCCTTGCCGGATATGATTGGCCCTGGTAAAGCTGAACCCAAGATCAACACTGGCATTGACCCTGCTCCAGAATTCAGACTTCAGGCCGATGAGATTGACCAAATCTTCCTTCGTAGCCGTGGTCGTTGAACCATCTTCGAGTAGCAGTAAGATTTCTCCTTTGGCATTCGATTTCAATGTCGTATTGATCCGTCGGCCATCCTGGAGTGTGACGAGAAAGCGGGTCGTGGAATAGACTTCCTTGATTTCAATCCACTTGACATTAAAGTCCTTGTCGGAATAGGGGGTCTCTATAAAGAGTACTCCTTTGTCCATAGATTTTATTTCACCGACCATCACGTCGCCATTGGTCATGATGAGGGAGTCTTTTTGTCCGTAGGCAACTACAGGTAACAAGTAAAGACACACTATTCGGAGGCAATGTTTAAAAAGTTTTCCCATATTCAGTTCACGCTGTCGCTAAGTTATCAAAGCGCTTTCGAAGTTTAAACTTTGTGCTTTAGAAATAAATATTGGCTAAAATAAAAAGCTCCACACCATAGGCGGGTGTGGAGCTTAAATTGAATTGAATCCGTTTCATCTTTTTCAAGACAAACGAACATGTCTTACTGTCTTACATCAAAAGCAACCCTACGATTCTGAGCTCTTCCTGCTGAAGTCTTATTATCTGCCATTGGCATGGTCTCGCCAAAGCCTACAGCAGTGATACGGGATGAGGCTACACCATTCTTAACTAATTCAGCCATGACTGCATTAGCTCTGTTCTGGCTTAGTTTCATGTTGGATTCATCTTTTCCGACATCGTCTGTGTGGCCGCGAACTTCCACTTTAAGGTTTTTGAAATCCTCGCTGTTCAGCAGTTTGGCTCCTTCCTTGATCATTGTTTTTGAAGCAGCTGTCAGGGTAGCACTACCGGTGACAAACTGAATGCGTTGGGTATTGAATTTCGCATTTTCAATCTTTGGACATCCGCCATTATCAACAGGGCCTTTGATATCCGGACACTTGTCATCAGGATCGAGTACACCATCCATATCTCTGTCCGGAATCGGGCAGCCATTATAGGCGGCGACACCTGCTTGTGTAGGACATTTGTCGTTGTCATCTGTGATACCATCACCATCTGTATCGGCACAGCCGTTATATTTCGCTATACCTGCCTGGTTTGGACACTTATCCACTTCATCGTTGATACCATCACCATCTGTATCCGGAATCGGACATCCATTGTATTTAGCTAAACCCGCAACCTTCACACATTTGTCAACCTCATCATTGATGCCGTCATTATCAGTATCAGGAATTGGGCAACCTTCGTATTTAGCTAAACCAGCTACGGTCACACATTTATCCACTTCGTCGTTAAATCCATCATGGTCCGTATCCGGGATCGGGCAACCAGCATATCGTTCAAAGCCAGCCTCTGCAGGGCAGCTGTCACTCTTATCTGGAATACCATCTGCATCCGTATCTGCCGGAATAAACTTGCCAAACAATCTGAGTTTGACACCTATCTGAAAGTTATCATTCTTAAATTCAGTCTCAGCATCCGGCACTTCCCTATTGTCCATGTTATCGAGTCCATACATGTAGCGACCGAAGATAACTGCTCTACCGTGAGGGAATATTTCAATGCCTCCGTTCACCGCAAAACTTGGACTGGTAAAATCGCCACTTTCAGTAGTGCCGATTTTATCTTCAGCATCCATCACCAGATCCAGTTGTGGTCCTGCTGTGATGGCTAGTGCTTTTCCAAGGTGTAGTTTCAGGGAAAGGGGAATGGAGATATAGCTGATATTACCATTGCCCAGCAATGCAGCTGGATATTCAGCCCGATAGGTATAGTAGGAGTACATGACTTGTGGCTCCAGGGAAAGAGACTTGCCTAAAGGTAGATTTACCCAACCTCCTGCCGACCAGCCGACCTTAGCATCATAGCTGATATTTGCCGGGTTTTGTCCGTCCAACCTGAACTTGCTGAAATTCATCGCACCCAATACGCCTCCGGAAACCGTGTACCGGTCATGGGCAGTTTTTTGAGCATAAGAGGTCACAGCAATAGTCAACATCAAAAGATGAAGAATAAATTTTTTCATGAGTATTGTATTTATGGTTTGCAAACTAAAGATTAAGCCGGTTTCGGCTTTTGTTTTGAAATTCAGTCACAATTTATCGGTATTATTTAGGATACACTAATATATGCTGATACTTTTTTGAGCCAGAGGTACGTGTTTGAACTATCATCAGCCAGAGATAGGGGGCCAAAAGGATTCAACTTGGTCCTCTCTCTCTTTGTTGAGTGTGCAATCATCGAAAAAGCTCAGCCTCGTTCACACACATGATGACGGAAGCTGGTTTCGAAGTTTGTAGTAATTCGTCTACATTTGAACCTGGCTATAATACGTGCAGTGCTCGCAGGCCATGCTTAGGGATAACAAAACCCCCTTTTACCGTATATTCAGGTTTATTCTGACCTAAATAAACTTTACCTTTACAACCTTAAACTAAAATCCAAATGAAATCATTTCTACTTTGTACTGCATTCCTTGCAGTCACTTTAAGCGCAGCAGCACAGACATCATCTGTTACGCTGTTAACTTTTGCAGGGTATACCTTTGCCGACAAGTTTCAGACCTATTATGGATATGGCAAGATCCAGGATGCCTTTCAGTGGGGTGCAGGTCTTGAGTTTGGCATCCAGCCAGGTGCCGCGATGGAATTGATATATCTCCGCTCAGATCCGGAAGCCTATTACGATGAAAGTTTTAGCTCCCAGCTCAGCGGGAAAATAGGCCTCAATTATATCATGCTGGGCGCCACGAGATATGCACCCATCAATGATGTGGTCAGTGGGTTTGGTACGTTCGACATGGGCGTCGGATTTACTTCTAATATTGCTGAAACATTATACTCCAGTAATGTCACAAAGTTTGCGATCGGTGGTAGATTGGGTTTGAAAGTTGCCCCCAATGATAAAGTAAGCCTGCGGATCCATGCACAGATATTGTCTCCTGTTCAATGGATAGGAGGTGGTGTTTATTTGGGTACCGGAGGCAGTGGTGCCAGCGTTTCTACCGGATCTACGATCTGGCAGTTCAACCTGGGAGGTAGTTTAAATTACCGTATCAAATAACACAAAGCCTTTACTGATCTTTGCTGTTGAAGTAAAGTTCATTAAAAGATAAGGTCCAGTCAGGGGTTCAAAATTTTGAACCCCTGACTGGACCTTATCTTTTAATACCTGATGACTAATAGGAGTCTTTAATAAACTTAGCGGATACCGCCAGGATAAGAATACACGCAGGAAACAGCAAGGTAGTCCAGGTGAGGTCCGGCTGCTGTGAGAAAACTACGGCAAAAGGAGCCCAGGCGACAAAGAGTGCCACAAGGATGGCGGAGACCAGCAAGGACTTCAATTGGTGAAACTCAGTGATCTTTAACCAAGGCAATTCATAATTCTTCAGAAAGGCGGTTTCGGCCAGGAATAATCTGGACAGTCCTACTGAAAAAATGATGAAAACAAAACCAAATAGAAACCTGTCGCGGGATTCAACGAGGACGATACCCGGATGCTTCTCCCAATGTCCATGGACGATATCAATGTAGGCCAGGACACTATGATAAATGCCCAGCCCGAAAAAGACCATGGCATTGATAAACGTAAAAAATACGACGAGGAGGATGGAGATATTGAGTAGGCGTTGCATATGTGAAGAACAAGATATAAACTTCCCCGAATAGACTTTACCCCTGGTGAAAAATCTATTCTCCGCTTGATTCCCTTTACCAAGTGATCCTGAACCTTATTCCAATATGTTGTTAGTTTATTCTGTTGCTGATTCAGCCTTCTTTCCCTTAAAGTTCAATTTCACAAAGGGCGGGGTAAAGAGCATGGCTCCAATCTCGAGACCGGCTCCATTGTTATCCCCAAATTCCTGCCCGTACGTAATTGCAAAGGTGGCATACTGGCTGAGGTCATATCGCAAGCCGGCTTTGAATTCCGGGAGGGTTCCGGTTTCCCCTTCAGAGCCAAATACTTCTCCTACGAATGAAAACTTGGGTCCCCATGGATTATACGCCAGGCGGGTGGAATATGTGAAAGACCAGGCGGTAGTCTCTTCAACACCATAATTTCTCGTCATATTAAACCCGGGCATGATATCCCAGGAAAGTTTGTTTTCAAGGAATGGAATCGTAGCCGGCATATTCATCCAATAGGTCTTAAATGCATCTTTTTCCCTGACTTCAGAATTAATGGTTCCTGGAAAAGTACCAGTGCCCGCTTTGACAGCAAAGCCCCCGGTCCTTGCCTTGTTCTCATAAATCATATACTTGGCATAATACGATGTAGAATAACCATCATCCGTGGTATTGTCCTTATCCACATTGTAGAGATAGGCCGCCATCGTAAACTCCCACCTGGGAATCAGGGAAAATGTATTCATCAACATGGAACTTCGTTCTCCAAACGTTGGAATGATCGTCATCACCCCATGCTGCTTGGATAGCCAGCTGTCTGAGTTAAATTGTTGGGCGTGGAGGCTTTTAACTGATAAGCATAACATCAACACAGGGATTCCAATCATCAACATCCGATTGGACAACTTTTTGGAAAATGACTTTCTCATTGTGGGGTATTTTTAATCAAACCACCTGAATATACCTAAAAATATAATTTTTAATCCTCCTGCCTGAACAGAAAACCATCTGCATTCATCTACAGAGGCTATTGACCCGCAGGACAGCGGGATTATCAACAATAAAAGTAGACTGAAATGATCCGGAGGCTTATGACACTTGTCATCTCCATGAATGATCTTTGCGTCGGAAAAACACCGGGTAAATCAGATTAAATGTGTTATTGCGAAGAAAAAGGTGAATCCGTCAAAATGATTACAGACTCCTAATTAGTCTTTCCTACGTAACACCACTAAACACCAAATTCCCATGGTGAAGTGAATGATGGTAACGGGCCATAAACCAATAGCAGACATGCTTAATCCCAGGAGGGCATACAGCAGGATCAGTGTGCCTGCCACATTATAGAATAAAACAGACTTTACGATAGCCAAAGCGGATGCACCACTATTTCTGAGCGACCAACAGACCATACCTATTGAAATCAAAGCTGCGCCTGTGATACCACTGATGACGTGAAGGCTGTCATCTTCAAAAGGAATCCCTAACAGCATCGGTATGATGGTGGAGGGTATAGCGATCAGGGCTATCCCGGTCAGACACTCAAAGACTGCAGTAATGGAGAGTAAGGTTTTCATGATTCCAAATTTTATAAAAATCTGTTAGATTCTAAAAGTACATAAAATAAAAAAAGTGAACAGGTCATGCCATTTCCATGCGCCCTGTTCACTCTTGCTTTTTCGGTGGTGTGCTCGCTACTTACCTGGAAATGTTTCCACGGTCACCTTATTAATCTTCCCTGTAAAATTTTCTTTTCCATGATACGCAGGAAGTACAGGTGTATTTTGGTCAGTACCTACATCTGCCGACTCATCTATTCCAAACGTATTACTATTCGTTTTAGGGATATTGCCTTCCACTACTTTAGTACCGTCCACGGAAAGGGTTCCATTTCCACCTGCACCTCGACCTCCTTCATAGGCGAAATCAAATTTGATCGTATGCTTTCCCGGGGGCACTTTTTGAGTAGACGCAATCGTATAGGTTTCCAATCCTACCCAATTATAGCTGTAGTGCGGCTTACCATCTAGCATATAAAAAGTCCACCCCCCGAAATCTCCACCCTGGCATAGAATCACTCCGGAAGCATTAGCCCCAACTTCGACGTCTGCAGTAAAACTCAGGGAGGAGTTTTTGACATTGATAAAGGCATTTTCCGTAATCCCGGTTGCACCTTCATACAAATCGAGCCTGGTGCGACCATTCATTAGATCTGGTCGGCCAGCGATAATGGGATCGAAACGTTCGATGGATCGATCATCAATAGGCAGCACATTATATTTGACTGCTTCATCCATAAATTTCTGCTTCAGTTCTTCCAGTTTTTCCGGATTCTTTTCTGCCAGGTTATTAGCCTGACTGAAATCCTCATTTACGTTGTAGAGTTCCCAAACATCTTCAGCAAGCGGTCTGCGGGGAGCCGCCTCCCAGGGAGCTTTATGGATAGTGCCGGCATACCATCCTTCATGATAGATAGCCCGGTTTCCGATCATCTCAAAGTATTGGGTGGTGCGTGCATCTGCGGCATTGGCATTGTCAAATGAATAATTCATGGCGATACCTTCCATTGGGCGCTGCTGAATGCCGTAGACCATCTTAGGAGCGGGCACGCCAACGGCCTGGTAGATCGTAGGCGCTACATCGATGACATGATGAAACTGCGAGCGTACTTCATTCTTGGATTTAATACCGGCAGGCCAGTGCATCACCATACCATTTCGTGTTCCTCCGAAATTAGAGGCCACTTGTTTTGTCCAGGTAAATGGCGTGTTTCCGGCGACCGCCCATCCGGCTGCAAAATGGTTGTAAGTTGCTTCTGTACCTAGTTTATCGATTCGACTCAACTGCATATCAAGAGTTTCTTGTATTCCGTTGAAATAGGTGTTTTCATTGTACATACCGATCATACCTCCTTCGGCACTCGAACCGTTGTCACCAACGATGTAAAAGAAAAGGGTATTGTCCATTTCACCTCTTGCTTCCAGTGCTTCCACAAGGCGGCCTACTTCATAGTCTGTGTGCTCTGCAAAGCCTGCAAAAATTTCCATTTGGCGCTCGAATAATCGCTTTTCATCAGGGGTAAGTTTATCCCAATCCTTTATGTCTGTTGGTTTAGGCGCAAGGACTGCATTTTCAGGCACGACGCCAAGTTGCTTCTGCCTGGCCAATGTCTCTTCACGTACCTTATCCCATCCCTGAGAAAACTTTCCTTTGTACTTTTCAGTATACGATTTTGGTGCGTGGTGAGGAGCGTGGGTAGCCCCCGTAGCAAAATACACGTAGAAAGGTTTGTCCGGTGTGAGGGATTGCTGGGTATTGATCCAGCCTAAGGCCTGGTCAGTCATATCGGTAGTAAAGTGATATCCCGGATCATCCACTTTTGGAAATACCCGTGTTGTACCGTCATAGACCATCGGGTGCCATTGATTAGTCTCTCCGCCTATAAATCCATAAAACTTATCAAATCCGGATCCGGTAGGCCAGCGGTCATAAGGACCTGATACGGATCCTTCCCAAGGTGGTGTCTCGTGGTATTTTCCAAAAGCAGCCGTACTGTATCCATTGAGGCGAAGCACTTCGGCAATCGTCGTAATACTTTGTGGCCTGATACCGGTATTGCCTGGAAATGCAGTTGCCACTTCCATGATGGCACCTGCATTATTAGAGTGATGATTATAACCTGTCAACAATGCCGTCCGCGTAGGTGAGCAAAGTGCTGTCGTATGAAATCTATTATACTTTAATCCATTCGCAGCCAGCTTTTCAAGGGTTGGCATGTTGATCGGGCCTCCAAATGCACTGGAATGTCCAAAACCGATATCATCTATCAGTACGATCACGATGTTAGGAGCTTTTTCAGGAGCTTTTACTTCAAAGCGTGCCGGCGCTTTTGCATTTCTTGCATCCAGTTCGGTGGAAGCCGGATAGGTAGGCTCTTTAATCGGTAGAATGGTACGATCAAGGCCAGTATCAACTGTATTGCTGGTAGTTTCCTTTTCCTCAGATGGCTTACAGCTCAGAAAAGATAAAAGGATGAATACGCTAATTAATTTCTTCATGATTTTGGTGGTAGTTTAGATTCAAATATAACTTGGTGTGAAAATTACTTCTTTACCGGATAGGGTATAATGCATTGTATTATTTTGTCCAGATATAGCAGATTCTGTTGATAAATGACAAATATAAGAAACCATCAAAAATTAAAGCCAAGGCGTAC
>Ga0073902_10002151_pt1 | contig 10432 bp, 10 predicted proteins | sample KloWWTmeKNB19Kit_FD_66667 | JGI IMG/M metagenome (GOLD analysis project Ga0073902, IMG submission 66667) | Active sludge microbial communities from Klosterneuburg, Austria, studying microevolution and ecology of nitrifiers - Klosterneuburg... | ecosystem: Engineered > WWTP > Aerobic digester >...
TTGACTGAAAGAGAGGATACACTACCTACGCAAGTCGGGGTTGCAGAGTTAATACTAAAAACTGCATAAACTGATTTGAACTTCCCAACTGTAATTGTTCCAAGTATCAAAAAAACGAATGTTAGTAGTATTTTGGATAAAATTCGTGTGTAACGAGTACAGAACATGCGAACTATTAATTCGTTGTTGTATGTTGATGAATTGAGTTTGATATTCTTCATAATTTTTATTTTTATCGGATTACAATTTCTGATGCAATTTCTTGTTCTTCTGAATCAGTTGCGGTTAGGTGTACGGTATAAATTGTATCGTGAGTATCGGTGTGCGGAATACTAACCGCCCATGTGTCTCTGTAAATTTGATTACTTATTGTAGAAGATGTTTGTGTGAGGGTAAAAGTTTCAGTAATCGAATTATCTAACTCGATATAAGCTGTTACTTGAGCGATTGGGTGTTCGGACCAAACTTTGGCGGTGACTAATTGTGTCTGGCCAACCCCTACATCAAGAGGGTCAAAATCAACTTGAATTACTTTTGGATAGGTTATCGATGATCCAAAATATGAAACCTTCCCTTGTATTAATTCGGCTGGAGGCGGTGTTGGGGTTGGGCTTGGTGTTGGGGTTGGTATGAGATAAATTGACGCTAAAGAACTATTTGCACTTGCCAGTCCAGCATTATATTCACCGAATGGGCCACATTTGCCGTTGCACGAAAACTCATTCGGCACTAGGTTCTCAAACTTGGCATATAGTTGATATTCGGTTCCGAATTGGGAGACATATGCATATTTTTGGTTTTTGAGTGGTTCAGATGGTAGTTGCATATAGGTACTCCAATTGCTTCCCCAAGGGGCAGTAGATATTTCAAAGTTATCATTTGAGAGTGGATAAATATTATTTGCAACACGATATGCTTCAATGGCAGTTTGAACTGCTTTGAGATCGGAAGCTCGCTGAAGGTCTCTAGTTCTTCTTAGCTGGATAACAGGATTGACGGCAATTATCACTAAAGAAATCAGTACACCTAAAATTCCGATGACAACAATAATTTCTATGGTTGTAAATCCAAAATTAAGCGTGTTGCGCTTACTACACATATTTTGATTGTTATAAAAATGATTAACCACCAAAAATAAGATGGCCTACAATGATATTAAGAATCAATACTTAAGAATCGCTGAATTATTTGCTATTCCTTTTGTTGCGGACCCCAACTGAATAATTAAGTGCGCCAATTCCTCCGATTAAAAATACGACAACTCCGACAGCCATTAAAAAATATCCGATTTTTATTGAAGTGTTACCTTTTATCATTTTATTTAACTAACTCATTGTAGCGAAAACAGGTGACTAAATGATCGTTAACCATGCCTGTTGCTTGTAGGTGTGCGTATATAATTGTTGTGCCAACAAAACTAAATCTCCTATTTTTTAAGTCTTTTGAAATCTGGTCAGATAGGGGAGACGATGGGGGAATATCTGAGTCTTTTTTGAACTTGTTATTTACTGGTTCATAGCCTGTAAAGGCCCAAATGTATCTGTCAAAACTTCCGAACTCTTTTTGAACTTCGAGGAATCTACACGCATTATTAATGGCGGATTTTATTTTTAGTTTGTTTCTGATTATGCCTGCGTCTGTGACTAATCTTTCAAAATCTTTGTCAGAATACTTGGCAATTTTTGAAACATTGTAGTTTTCAAAAGCTTTCCTGTACCCTTCTCTTCTAGTAAGAATAGTGTTCCAACTAAGACCTGCTTGAGCGCCCTCGAGCACCAAAAACTCAAAGAGTTTGTTGTCATCATGGAGAGGAGTTCCCCATTCGGTATCGTGATATTTGGTCATTAGGTCCGAGCTAAGACACCAGTTGCAGCGAGTAATACTTTGCATCAATATATCTTACCAAAACTCTATTAAACCTATAGTTTATTTTATTGACAAAATATTATAAAATTCGCGCTTAAGCACATTAAGCTTGGAGGCGACAACAGTTGTTGTGGATTTTGCGAACCCTTATGTTCATGGCAATTCTGATCACAATCGGGTCAGTGATAATACCAGCAATTGTTGCAGTGTCTGTGGCGCTTGCTTGGTATATGAGAACTGGCATGGGACCAAAAATGATGGGTAGAATTCTTATGTTCTACCCTATCGTTCACTCGCTCATCTTTGTACTTTCGAAGAATGGCATCCAAAGTCGGACAGGAGAAGACTACTTGTTGGTCGTTATTCTGGCTGTATTTATGATGTCAAACACGAAAGTGCTGGTTCGCCCAACAAAACAAACCCTCTTTGAGGCGTTGGAGGTAAAAAATCTGATTCTTGGACTTGTGATTGTGACCACAATTTACATTCGTGGGACAGAGCTTGATCCAAGTATCTACTTGATCGTGTTCATACTAATGGTGGTGACTTCAGTTCTACTGAACACGGTCGAATTCCGCCACAGAATAAGACCTACCGAAACACTTGATAGTGTCTCGTTAGCTTTCGTTCATGTCCATCCGACCGATCCGATAATCGAAAGATTGATTCTTAGTTTCGCGATGGGGACCATGATCTTCATCTCTATGGTTTTTGCCAAAGAGGTGTTGACCATTTTCGGAAGCGGGTCGGTAAGTCTTATGGTCATCTGTTTTATGGGTGCAGTATCCATATTCATGATGCTTATGGATTTTTCTGGAGGAAAAACAAAGAGGTTCGGCGTCGCAATCAAGGAATTAATCAGATCGACTAGGCGACTAATTCCCTCGCCAACATCCTAAGGAAGAATGGAGGTGTCTGCTTACAGCCCAAGAGAATCAAAAACTCTTGGGCTTTTTTATGCAAAAATTGCGATCGTTTGAGCGACTTCTTCTGGAATACCTTTAATGCAAGTTAGCTCGTTAACTTCCTTGCTGTTAACCCATTTGTAGTCTGTGAATCCTCCCTTTTCTAAAACTACTTCCCCGCTGTCGTAAACTGCGGCAAATTTAAGTAGAATTACAGGTATTCCGTCAGGCCTGATAAAAGCTACATTATTAATATATCTAAGTCCTTTTTTGATTTTTATCCCCGCCTCTTCAAAAACTTCCCTGTCTAGTAATGTTTGAATTGCATCTTCATAATCTAAAACATCTCCATTAACTCGAGTAGGATTATCGATATCTAAATCTTTCCATTCTAATTTGCCCCCGCAAACTGCATATTTATTGGGATGAACTTTTTCTCTCGAATCGCGTTTTAGGACTAAACACCTCTGGTCTGATTCTCTATAAGCAACCACATTGGCAACAACATAGAATAATTCATCTTCTTTGGCTTCTTGGATTGAAATTTTTTCGGCTGGCATATATCTATTTTAGCAAGAAAAAGCCCCCGTCCATTTCCGTGGACGGGGGCGAAGCGGGAGGCTGGGACTGCAAGCAGTCCCAACCTTGTGGATCGTTGACCTTGGGCCGCAAGTAGTGCTGGCTAGGTCCGGAGGAAGGACGGGACGAGGCGGTAGTGCTCGAGGAGCTTGATGATCCCGACCCAAACGGCCGAGAAGAGAAGCATCGGGAACACCATGACCGCGCCGATGAAGAAGAACATGACGGCATCGAACCAACCGAGGCCTGCGCCTCCCGAGTTGACCGATTCGTAGCCGACGACGAAGCTGAGCAGCATCACGAACGAGAAGATCGTGCATAGCACGACTTGCGTGCGGATCTTGCGCTTGGCTTCGTTGGCGAAGGGCAGAAGCATCAGCGGTACGGTGCCGAAGCCGAGCCAGAGGGCGACATTGCCGGCGGTCGAGTTGTCGGGAGCTTGCCCGGCGATGGACGCCGACCAGATCGCGATGAACAGGGTTGCGATGAAGAAGAGCATCTTGACGGACTTACTGGGATTCCTGAACAACTTGTTGAGACCTTCCTTTTTAAATGATCTAACTTCCATTGTAACATACTATGGGCTATTTGTCAAGACAAATATCCCCTTTTCGAGCCTAATTAATAATTGAAATAGACCAGACTGCATTAAATTTGGCTGCTACAAGAAGGACATAAGTCAAATTTGACATATGTCCTCACGACGCGGTTTGTTGTCGCATTTTTGCAATTTTAATGCTCTCTCAACCGCTCTGTGCAGGCCTTTTGTAAAGTCATTCTAGTCTCAAATAGCTTTGATTTAAAAGAATATTGGTTTCGGGTATAATTGCCGAGCCTGAGTTATAGCTCGGTATTTTGCGGGATCGTCTAATGGTAAGAACCAAATACAATTTGAACCTTGCCATCATCCGACCCACATTAAAATGCGGGATCGTCTAATGGTAAGAACCTGACTAAAGTCAGAACCTTCCCACTAGACAGATTTTATTTAGATTTTTTGCGGGATCGTCTAATGGTAGGACACGCCCCTCTGGAGGGTGGTATTGGGGTTCGAATCCCTGTCCCGCAGCAATTATCTGCTTGACGCAACAAGCGTCTAGGCAGAGAATTATCGCGACAGGATAAGAACCGTCAGGTTCGCTCTTTTTGAGTTGAACTATTGAAAAAACTATTTCAATAGTTAGTTTCAAAAATCTATGATTTTGTTCAAAATCATACATCCCTGTCCCGCAGCATAGTTTGGCAATTCACTTTTGTGAATTTGTCGAAATATACCGGACAGGATAAGAACCGTGAGGTTCGCTCTTATTGAGTTGCGACGAGAATTGAAGCAGAATAACTTGACTAAGACAAAGGAAATATTCAATTAGACTGCGGCTAATTACAGACTTAGTGAGTTAGTAACAAATGAAGTATATCAAAGTATTTTGCAATCGATTGGAATTAATCTTCGATACGAAAAAAAACACAAAACAGATAAATAAAATTTTTAATTAATTTTGACTGATGATCAAACGTTGGACGCGGCGAACATTACGGGCGCGGAGGTACTTTAAAAATATGTATAAAAATGATTAATCTTGTTGTTTTTGTTAGTTTGAGTTTTGACTCCTAATGTATTACTCCACTCGCCTGTTTTGCATCCATTTCCGGCGCGTATTCTAAAATAGTATTTTGTTTTCGGTTCGAGTGATTGGATTGTGTAACTTAATACACCACCTGATTCTCCTTGTTTGAATTCTACCCCAAACCGTTCGTCGTTTTCGGAAAATCCGTAACTAATAAAATATTTATCAGTATTACTGTTAACTGGAGTAAAAAAAACTGTTGCAGAATTATACGATACGTCTATTTGAAACAGATCTGGGGATGATGACGGCTTAAAGTCAGTACAGACTGGCGCTGAAGCAGAACTACTTGTGTTAGTATTTACTGATACTGAAATCGAAGGATCGTTTGAAGCTGGCTCTGCCAAATACTTGCTCAAAAAACTAGTATAGCTGTTTGATTCTCGAATATATTCTCCAAATGGATTTAAATTCACTTTTCCATTATATATTCCAGATATTAAAACATTGTTATCAGAATCAGTCTTTATACCACTTGGGTAAAAATCATACCCGTTATCATTTTGTACACCTACAATATTTATATATGTGTAGTTGTAAGAGCCATCAGAGTCAATACGGGTGAAGAATGTTGCAAAATCATCACTGTCAGGTGTTCCAGGTGCAGTATAATTATCTACCCCTAGGGTTGGATCAAAATCGATCTCCCCAGTGAACATGCCTTGTAGGTAAATATTGTCTTCAAAATCTACAGTAATGCCATATGAAGAATCCCAACCAGTTCCACCATAAGTATAGGTATATTGATATGAACCACTGGAATTAATTTTTGTTAGAAATATGTCAGCGTTTCCGGATGTGCTAAAATTATCTACTCCGCTGGTCGGGTCAAGATCAATATTTGCGGAACTAAATTCTCCAAAAATATACATATTATCTTGACTATCGGAAACAATTGAGTAAACTATTTCATAATTTGCTCCCCCAAACGTGTAAGTATATCCGTATGTACCATCAGAATTGATTTTGGTGAAATAACCATCACCCGTTCCACCAACGAGAGAGTGATTGTCTGCACCACTGGTCGGATCAAAATCAACAGTAGATGAAAATCTACCGACTAAGTACACATTATTCTGACTATCCGTTGTAAGATCTTCGGCGTATTCGAGCCCAGTACTCCCAAACGTGTAAGTATATCCGTATGTACCATCAGAATTGATTTTGGTTAGAGATACATCCTGAACTACATAACCATTACTTGTGTGATTGTCTGTACCACCGGTCGGATCGAAGTCGCTTTCGCCAATAAATTCACCCAATATATAGATATTATTAATATTATCAATTTTAATCCTGAACATATCCGTAAATACTGTCCCCCCAAACGTGTAAGTATATCCGTATGTACCATCAGAATTGATTTTGGTTAGAAATGAATCATTGTAAGCACTGGCTGGTGATCGATTATCCGTTCCGCTAGTTGGATCAAAGTCTACTGCTGATGAGAAAAAAAGACCCACAATGTATATGTTGTTTTGATTATCGACATCAACCGAATAAGCAGCATCTTCTAGATTACCTCCAAACGTGTAAGTATATCCGTATGTACCATCAGAATTGATTTTGGTTAGAAATGAATCACTACCGCCGTTGGAATTATGATTATCCGTACCACCAGTAAGGTCAAAGTTAACCGTATTACTGAATACACCTGTATAATAGATATTGTTTTGACTATCTAAAACCATACCCTGGATTTCTACAACACTGCCCTCTTCAAAAGAATTGGTATAACTATAACTAAGCGTTGAGGCGGACGCTTCCTGAGGGTTGAGGTAATTAGGAAATATAAATAAAAATGAAATTACCAGAATTGATATGCGGCGGAATATATTTTTTGCACGCACCAAGTTTTGATACATTCTTCTTAAGCTAGTATTATTGACTTAATTTATGCTTAACTAATCTTTTTTAAGAAAAAAATTATACGGCCGACAAATAAGGTACTCTGGCGATTGAGTAAGAACTAGAACTTGGCTCCATAAGGATAACTGGAGAACCAACAAACGCTCGACTTCCCTTATCATCGGCTCTTACTCTTCTAGCAACAGGTTTATCTTTAATTACAACTAGAGAACGGTTGATTTGAACCATTAACTCTTGAGGAGTTACAACTCTTTTTTCTGTAGCGACAATGCTTTTCCTTTGTATACTCTCGAATCCAGCGTCGCGGCAAGCGCTTGCTAGCAACTCTTGAAAAAGATCAATGCGAAAGGTACCGAGCATTATCTGCAAAAACCTATGTGTTGTATCCATACCAATATAAATGCCTGCTTCGCGCGGACGATTAGCTAGATACTCTTTGAATATAGTTTTTTGTTTTTCAGTTTGAAGCTCGACATGATTAAGGAGAAGTGAGGCTTGGGCAGGAAGACTCCTAAGACCAGCAGTGGAAGGAAGTTTGGTTTTTTCGAACGGGTAAGCAATTTGTTCAAGTACTTCAACAATATTAACGTTAAACCTTGCCCCAATAAGTTTTTCGACATATTTTTGTAACTCTTGTAACATCTTTTGAGGCTCATCCAGTGTTGATTGAATACCTAAAGTGCTCAATCGATCTTCTAAATCTTGTTGTTGCGAGCTTGTAACATCTTCTATTCCCGTGCCGCCAATTGCATGACCAGCGCCTTGCCATGATGAGCCATAAAATTCTGGATCAGGACTGTATGTTTGGACAGCAACGAGCTTATCAGTCTTTTTTTTGATTTGAGCAACTAACTCGGGTAGATTTTTGGGGGGAATACAGTCAAGTGCTTCTTGGGTAAGAGTTGTTGGTATGAAATCGACCGAGCCAATAACATCCTCCATTTTTCCCCGAATAAAACGGGCTCTGGGAAGTCGTGTTTTGGCTTTATCTAATAGTGATTGATTAAAATCAATCGCAGTGATTTTGGCAGAATCCAATCCCATCATTTCTTCAACTTTACCTGTTCCAATACCGAGACAAAGAAGATCTGTGCTTTGTAGATGCTCTGAGGTGACTAGATGTCGATAAGCGTGAGCAAGTGGGCGAATATGAATATTTCGAGATCGCTCAAAATTGTGTGCGAACTCGTCGGCGGTTCTTGGTTCTCTAACCCATTTTGAAACGTATTGAGTTTTTTCTTGTTCTAGTGTCATTTTGGTGATTATAACAACACAAATGGCAATAATGAATTTAGATTAATTTAGATACTTAAAAAATCTAGATGTATAATCAATTTAGTTTTTAAGAATATGATTTTACGAATTATTTACACACTATTTATTGGCGTATTTTTGGCAGTATTTGTAGGAGTTGGGGTTTCTGCATTTTATTCTGGACCTAAATATCCGGAGATGCCGGCAATGTTGAAATATTGTTCAATCGATTTGAAAGAATCGGACCAGTGCGCCGATTATAAAAAATCAGCCGAAGAGTTCGACAAGGCTGAAAAAATATATCGAACTCAATCTCAAAATTACAATCGAAATGTTTCGATGATTGCTGTCATTGCGGCAGTGATTCTTGTTACTACAAGTTTAACTTTGTTTAAAAAAATATTACTCATTGCTGATGGAATATTGCTTGGAGGAGTACTGACACTGCTTTATGGTACTGTTCGGGGATTTAGTGCAGAAAATCTAAAGTTTTTGTTCTTGGTCGTTTCGGTTGGACTGACTGTGTCACTGGTACTTGGATACCTTAAATTCATTAGACCTATCGAAACGGGTAATAAAAAGAAGTAGTCTGAGTTGAAGTTGATAGTCTAGATGTATTACGTTTATATAGTTAAGTGCGCCGACGGGACATATTACACAGGCAGAACAAACGATTTAGATCGAAGGTTAAATAATCACAATCACTCAAAAAGCGGCGCCCACTACACAAAAATCAGAAGACCTGTTGAGCTTATATATAAGGAAGAGTGTATAAGTTTAAGTGATTCCTTAAAGCGAGAGTTAGTTATTAAAAAATTAACCAGAAAGCAAAAGGAAGAACTCGTGGGCGCTAAAAGAATTTCATTGTAGCGATTATTTTGTTAACGGTTTCGATATTTTGTGCTTGGTTAGCATCATTGTTAATTGTGAAGTTAATCTTAAATATTCTGCGAGCAAAAATAGAATTAATATTTATGGTTTGGGAATTATTGTTAAGAGATTTTTCGATATTAACTGGATGAGTATTATTAATTACAGACTCACAAATTATATTTGGTGTATTTTCACAACTAGGAACTTGATTAATCTCGGTGTCGTATTGTTGTGATATTTCAATACTTGCTTGTATATCTCCATTAGGTGAAGACAAGTTGATTGCTTGAATAATATCTGGATTGTTTTGCGCTGGAATATTCTCCACCTGCCAAACGGTTGGATAAATCATCTGGAGCTTGCTATCTTTTGTAGTTAGGACGCTCTGGTCATCAAGATCAACAACAATTGGTGTTGGGGTAGGTGAGGGTTGAGACGCATCAACAATTTCGCCTGAGTCTTGGGAGGTTTTGAATAATATCCCTTGTTTGGTAAGGAAAAATATTAAACTTGTTACCAGCAATAAAATAATACTTATTACAATAATTATTTTTTTGACCATATAAATATTATATTTGAAAAAACTGAATATAGTTCTTATCCATTTTTTGGGAACCTGACCTTAGGCCAATGCAGCTTAAGATGAGATAGTAGGAAATCCCCAGACACTTGTTCGGGCAAAATTACATAATCTGCTCCAAGCTCAGCTAGAATTGCAGCGTGCTCTTTGTCACTGGCTCGAACTACAATTGTCGCTTGAGACTTTCTCTTTTTTGCCTCCAAAATAATCATTTCATTGTCGGTCAAATCGTTGGCTGTCGAAATAATTAGTTTGGACTTACCCAACTGGAGACCTTCTAGTATTTCTGGATCGCCGGCGTCGCCATAAATAATGTTGACTCCCCTGTTGCGGTATTCTTGTACGATGTGCGGATTAAAATCCAAAACTATGACTGGAATTTTTTCTCTGTGTAAATAGTTCACAACTGGCCCCCCTACTTGGTGAGCTCCAATTACAATCACATGATCATCTAGATCTTCAATTTGTTGAGTTTCAAAAAGGTGAATTTTGGAATGGTGTTCAAAAATAACAACAAATTCTTTGAAAATATTATAGATTCTCTTTGAATTAGAAATAAAAATTGAAGAGAGAATAATTGAACAAATAGCGACAGCCGCCATGACAGATAATGATTCTTGAGACGCAAGCCCTGCTTGGACACCAACCAGAAGCACAACCAAGGAAAACTCAGATACTTGGGAGAGATTAAGTCCTGTTTGAAAAATAGTGTGCTTACGAAAACCAAATGTCCCCAACAGAAACATATACAACAGTGGCTTAATTACAATTGCAAAAACCGTAAAGGCGAGAATTATCGGCCAGTAACCTAAAACGTCTAAAATATTGGCTTGAAGTCCGAGATAAACAAAAAATAAAGTGAGAAAAAAATCTCTTAA
>Ga0073902_10002153_pt1 | contig 10431 bp, 12 predicted proteins | sample KloWWTmeKNB19Kit_FD_66667 | JGI IMG/M metagenome (GOLD analysis project Ga0073902, IMG submission 66667) | Active sludge microbial communities from Klosterneuburg, Austria, studying microevolution and ecology of nitrifiers - Klosterneuburg... | ecosystem: Engineered > WWTP > Aerobic digester >...
CTTCAATTCCAGGTATGTAATTTTTTACAAAAATGATTTTGACCTGATAGCCGATTTAAAATCAGGGTTCATGCCGCTGCAGCACCCCGACCCTGTGCTAAGGGAATTTCCGGAATAGGGTAAACTTCAAAAGCATTTCCAGGAAAAGAAATGCCAAAGCTGCAATTACAAAAGGAAAGAATTTTTGGGTATACCGTGTCCGGCTTGTGATCTCCACCTTCGATTTTTCCAGGCTGTTTATTTCATCATAAATACCGGTAAGCCCTTCGTTATCTTTTGCCCTGAAATATTTACCACCGGTTTCATTGGCAATTTGAGTCAGCAATTTTTCATCAATCGAAACTTTCGCATTTTGCATAACCACTCCCATGGGCGTATTTTGCGGCTGCGGCGCATAACCATCTGTACCTACACCAATGGTATACACTTTTACCTGGAATGCTTTGGCAATCTCTTTGGCGGTTTGCGGATCGATCAGCCCGCCATTATTTTCTCCGTCGGTTAACAGCAAAATGACCTTACTTTTTGATTTGCTGGTACGTAAACGGTCAACACTGGTACCCAGCCCCGATCCAATGGCTGTACCATCCTCCAGCAAACCGTTCCGTATATTTTCAATGGCCGAAATCAATACCCGGTGATCGGTGGTTAGCGGGCATTGGGTAAAACTTTCGCCCGAAAAAATAACAACGGCAATGCGGTCAGTCAGTCTTTTGTTCACAAAATCAATGGCTACCTGTTTTGCTGCTTCCAGCCGGTTGGGCTGCAGGTCCTGTGCTGTCATACTGCCGCTTACATCAATACACAAAACAATATCCACGCCTTCACCTTCGACATACTGTTCTTCATACATGGTTTGTGGCCGGGCAATGGCAGCTATGATAAAAATAACAGCCAGCAATCTTAATACAAAAGGTAAATGCCTGAACCAGGTTTTCCAGGATGTTAAGCCAGGAGCAGATGCATCTGAAATAATCATGGAACCCTGTCGTTTGCTGTTCTTTGCTGCATACCACCATATCCCTGCAGGTACTACCATCAGCAGCAGTAAATACCAGGGTTGGCCAAAGGTTATATTTTTAAAATAGTCGAACAGCAAAATCAGATTAAAAGTTTAGGGTTTAGAAGTATGAATTAAATTGATCGTTTCTTTTATTTTTTGCAGGCATTCATTACTCTCGTTTGTCAAAGGCAAATACTTTGCAAATTTAACGGCATCGTTACAACGCAAAGTGTTCGCAATGTTTGAAATGTTCTCAGCAGGCAGATCAATTTCTTTCATACTGATCAAAAGATCGCCTGTTGTTTTACCCAACAGATCTTTTTGTTGCCTGCGCCCGAGGTAATTTTTGAAAATGGCTGACAGTTTTGTATGATACATTTTTATACCGGCTGCATCCTGCAAATTATATTGCGATAGTTTTTTCAATTCCTTCATTGCTTCATCAAAAGATGAAAGGCCCGAATTGTTTACAGCAGGCTTTAATTCCGGTTTCTTTTTAAAATACCTGTAGAGCAAATAAACGATCAGCAATAACAATATAACTCCACCTGCAATATAATACCAGGAATAATCGGTTACCGTCACTATAATAATGGGCTTAATATCACGCAGCTGGTTGGTAGTATCTGCAGGCGAATAAGAAACATTCACAAAAAAAGAATCGGTCATTACAATCCGGGCAGGTTGCCCGCCCGCAGGGCCCTGTGGGTTGTTTTCAGAAAACTCCACCGGCAGTGCCGGGAATACCCACCTGCCAGAATCAAAACTGGTAATGGTGATGGTTTGTTCTATAGCTTTGGAATTGTCCTTAAAATTGATGGTATCTGTTTTGCCTGTTTCAACAATTTCAAAATGTGCGATTGAATCAGGAATGACAAGCCATTTGTTTAAACCGGCGCTGTTGAGAGGCAAGGGCAGTTTTATGGTAAGCCTGATCTGCTCGCCGATCAGGATATCTTTTTTATCAGTAATGGTCTGCAATGACTGGCCAAATCCCATTTGCATACAAAACGAAAAACAGGCTGTTAACCCGGCACACAAAATATTCCAGTAAATTTTTCTGCTCGCCATGTATTCAATTAAATCGTTTTTCGAGGGCGTTGCCCGTTTTTCGCAAGCAAGGCCCTGCGGGTTGTCCGGGTCATTACAAAATCAATTTCATAATCCGCAAGCCCACCCGTTCCTGCAGACGATCAACCGCTGTTTTATATTCTGTTGATGAAAAATTTCTGCAATATTTTCACATAATCATCATCCGTGCGCACATGCAATAACTCTGCGCCCGCTTTCCTGAAATAATTTTTGCCCGATTCGCTTTGCTGCATAAAATGCTGCTGGTAATTGTACCGTACCATTTCGTCACTGCTGTCGATCCACCTGGCTTTATCAGTTTCTGCATCCTGCACCTGAAGCAGTCCTGCATCAGGAAGTTGCATATCCATTTTATCATACACCCTGATACCGATCACATCATGTTTATTCCCGATCACCTTCAGGCCATCATCATAACCCGTAGCCAGGAAATCACTTAAAATAAAAGCAATGCTGCGTTGCTTTACTGCCCGGCTGAAAAATTTAATCGCATCATCAAGGTTGGTGCCCTGCTTTTTTGCTTCCACGGTCAGCAATTCACGAACAATATACAAAGCATGCTGGCGGCCTTTTTTGGGGGCAATGTATTTTTCTATTTTATCACTGAAGAAAATAACTCCAACTTTATCATTGTTGCTTACCGCACTGAATGTAAGTACAGCACCCATTTCCACGATAAGGTCTTTTTTCTGTTTGGCAACGGTACCAAATAAATTACTGGCGCTGGTATCTATCAGCAGCATCACCGTCAATTCCCGTTCCTCCTCAAAAACTTTGGTAAAAGGGTGACTGAACCGGGCACTCACATTCCAGTCAATAAAACGCACATCATCACCGGCATAATATTCCCGTACTTCTCTAAAGCTCATTCCTTTTCCCTTAAATGCAGAATGGTATTCACCCGTAAATAAATGCGTGGTGATCTTCTTGCTTTTAATTTCAAGCTCACGGACTTTGCGTAATATTTCTTCGGTTGTTAACATCATAAGTCGTTGGCCGTTGTTCGTTGTTCGTTGGCTTCTTTTATTTCAGCTCAGCTTTTTGATTATAATTGATAAAGCCATTTAGAACCTGCAATTATTTTTCCAATGCTGGTATGATATTATTAAATTCTTTTTCTGAAATAATTTCAACCATCACAGCAATATTCAATAGGGTTTCCAGTTCATATAACGAGCCCCGGGAAATATTTAAAAACTGCAAAGTATCCTTTTTGTATTGACGCCCAAGCCCTTCGGCAATATTTGAAGGTATAGAAACGGCAGCCCTTTTTGTTTGCGATGTTAATGCATACATTTCCTCTTTAGGGAATGTTTTTGTCAGCAAATAAACTTCTTTTACCAGCTGCATGGCATTTTTCCAGGCATCTAAATCTTTATAATTTCTCATAAAATATGATTTAGTATAAAATAATCTTTGCAAATCAACATGATCTTGCAGACGGTCAACGATCAACGGTCAACGGGTTACGTGCTTTACGGCACATTTACAACCCTTAAAATCTCATTAATGATCTGTTCTACATTTACATTTTCTGCTTCGGCTTCATAGGTCAATCCTATACGGTGACGTAAAACATCTTTGCTGATGCTTCTTACATCTTCCGGAATTACAAAGGCCCTGTTATTTAAAAAAGCATATGCTTTTGATGCAAGGGCTAAATTGATACTGGCCCTGGGTGATCCCCCAAAACCGATCAGTGGCTTAAGCTTCGGCAGGTTGTATTTATCGGGGAAACGGGTTGCAAAAACAATATCCAGGATATAATTCTCCACTTTTTCATCCAGGTACACCTGGCGCACCAGTTCTTTGGCAGTTAATATTTCGCTGGTTGATGCTACCGGGTTTATTGGCGGAAAACTCAACCCCAGTGTATTTTGCCTGATGATCAGTTGTTCTTCCGGTTTACTTGGATAATCCACAACCACCTTCAGCATAAAACGGTCAACCTGTGCTTCGGGCAAAGGATAGGTTCCTTCCTGCTCGATCGGGTTTTGCGTGGCCAGCACCAAAAATGGTTCGGGCAATTTATACGTTGTATCACCAATGGTTACCTGCCGTTCCTGCATGGCTTCCAGCAGGGCGCTTTGCACTTTTGCTGGTGCCCGGTTGATCTCATCGGCAAGGATGAAATTGGAAAAGATGGGACCCTTGCGCACCATAAATTCGTTTTTGGCCTGGTTGTAGATCATGGTACCCACCACATCGGCCGGTAACAGGTCGGGTGTAAACTGGATACGGCTGAATTCTGCATGTACAGCCTGCGCCAGCGATTTGATGGCCAGCGTTTTTGCCAGGCCGGGTACCCCTTCCAGTAAAACATGGCCATTACTTAACAGGCCGATCAGTAAGCGTTCTATCATACCATGCTGGCCTACGATCACTTTTCCTAACTCATCATTGATACGTGTAACAAAACCGGATGCATGCGTGATCTTTTCATTCAGCAAACGGATGTCTTCAGATGTTTGAACCATAGATATATAATTATGATGCTGTAATACAGGTTTATCTTGCAAATTACGAACTATGCCTAACAAATATTTGGCCGTTTTTACCTGCCGGGCAAAACATTGTTAAAATCAATCTAACTTTAATAAAAATACCAGATATGTTAGATCAACATTTAATAACTACTTCAAACACACTGGAAGGATACCGGATCATCAAACACCTGGGCATCATAAGAGGGATCACCGTACGCAGCAGGAGCATTTTTGGCAATATCGCCGGGGGTTTTCAAACATTGATCGGGGGAAAGATCTCTATTTATGCGGAACTATGTGAAAAGACCCGTGAGGAAGCTTACCAACTGATGATACAGCATGCTAATGAACGTGGTGCCAATGCCATCATCAATATGCGCTATGATGCCAATGAAGTGATGAATGGGGTAACAGAAGTTTTATCTTATGGAACGGCAGTAGTCGTAGAGAAAATATGACCACTTATTTTCAACTCAGGTATTTCCCCACGATCGGCATCCTTCTCCCCACTCCAAAGGCTTTTGGGGAAATACGGATAATGGGGCAAAACTGGTTGCGTTTATATTCATTGATGTTTACCATCTTCAATACCCGGTCAACCAATGCTGCATCAAAACCCTGTGCTTTAATGGCTGCCGGACCCTGTGTGCGTTCAATATATTGATATAAGATCTTATCCAGTATTTCATAATCGGGTAAAGAATCAGCATCTTTTTGACCATGCCGCAGTTCTGCACTCGGTGCTTTTGTTATGATGTTGTTTGGGATGACCGCTGCATCCCTGTTGATATATTTTGCCAGCGCATACACCTGTAATTTATAACAGTCGCCCAATACAGCAAGGCCGCCGGCCATATCACCATACAGCGTTCCGTAGCCGGTTGCCAATTCACTTTTGTTGGATGTGTTCAATAAGATATAGCCAAACTTATTGGCAATGGCCATTAATAAATTCCCCCTGCTGCGGCTTTGAATATTTTCTTCAGCCACACTGAATGGCAGATCTTTAAAAATGGGTTTCAGTTCATTTAAAAAACTGTGATAAATATTTTCAATTGGAATGATGTCATAAGGGTTTGCCAGGTTCAAACTCAATTGTTCAGCATCATTCACAGAATGTGCGGTTGAAAACTGGGAAGGCATCAATACAGCCCGTACATTTTCCTTTCCCAGGGCAGTGCAGGCAAGCGCTAAGGTAACAGCACTGTCAATACCTCCGCTGCTGCCCAGGATCGCTTTGGCAAATCCCATCTTCGAAAAATAATCACTGATACCTGAAACGAGTGCATCATGCATCTGTTTTATATTTAAATGCTCATCCAGGGCTTTTGGCTCCAGTTCCTTATCAGGCATGCGGCCGGCAGCTTCAATCACCGGAGCATCAATGGTTCCGTCATCGTGTACAATAAAAGACTGAAGCGCTTCCTCAAACATGGGTAACTGTCCGCACAGGTTTGCTGCCGCATCAAAAACCAGTGAAGCTCCGTCAAAAACAATTTCGGTCTGGCTGCCTGTTGCATTGCAATAAAACATGGGCAGCTTGTACTTGGTCACATTCGATTTGATGGTTGCTTTACGATCCTCATCATGGGTATAATCAAAAGGTGATGCTGATAAATTGATCATCAGGTCGGGTTGCTGCTTCATCAATTCATCCATCGGGCAGTAGCGGTACAGGGGATTATCGCCCAGGTTCCAGATGTCTTCGCAAATGGTTACTGCCAGCCTCTTTCCTTTAAATTCCAGGATGTTCCATTCATAGGCCGGTTCAAAATACCGGTACTCATCAAACACATCATAATTGGGCAGGCATGTTTTGTGTGCAATGCCTTTGATTTCTTTTTCGTACAACAAAAAGGCAGCGTTGAACAGATCTTTTCCTTCTCTCACCGGGTTACGGTCCGGTGCGCCGATCAATACCCCAATGGTATCGGCATGTTGTTTAATAATATCAATGGCTGCATAACCCTGATCAATAAAACCGGTGAACTCCAAAAAATCACGGGGTGCATATCCGCAAACACTCAACTCGCTGAAAACAACCAGGTCGCCACCCTGCAGTTTGGCTTGTTCAATGGCATGGATAATTTTTTTTGTGTTGCTTTCAAAATTTCCGATGTGATAGTTCTGCTGTGCTAAAAATATTTTCATGCCCCAAACCCTTAATCGGGCTTAACTTTATGTTTAGAAATGATTTTATATCCTTGTAAAGTTAAATTAAGAAAATGAGATTAGTATTTGTATTTATATTAATGGGTTATACCTTTTTTTCGTGCAATAACGGAGACAAAGCGCCTGATGTTTCCGGTATAAAAGTTGAATTAAAAAGCATGCGGTTTGAAAAAGACCTGTTTTCGCTTGATACAGCAGGCTTTACCGTTAAGCTTGATAAGTTGCTGGCTGCTTACCCTTCGTTTGGAGAGAATTTTTTAGCGACCATCCTGAATGCTGATCCCAAATGGTCGGCCGACAGCGCTGCCAATTATGTACTGGGTTTTACATCGGCTTACAAACAGGTATATGATACAGTACAGGTCGTTTTCAGGGATTTTGATCCTTACGAAAAAGAAATTAAAAAGGCACTGCAATATGTGAAATATTATTTCCCCCAATTTAAAGACCGCAGTCAGCTCATAACCTATATCGGGCCAATGGACGGGTATGGAGATATACTCAGCGACGATGCCATCATCATTGGATTGCAGCATCATTTGGGAAAAAACTTCTCCCTGTATAAATCCAGGTTTGTACAGGAAACCTATCCCGAATATATCAGCAACCGGTTTGAGCCGGATTATATTGCAGTAAACTGCATGAAGAATATTTTAAATGAATTATATCCCGAAAAGTATGATGACTTGCGGCTTATTCAGCAAATGATTGAAAAAGGAAAACGTTTATACGTGCTCAGCAGGCTGCTGCCAAATAAAGAAGAGTATAAACTGATCGGTTATACCAACGACCAGTTAAAAGCGGTTTATGGACACGAGCGGACTGTATGGGACCTGTTTGTTCAAAACAATTTTTTACAAACCATTGATCATAATATCATCAAAAACTATATCGGCGAAGGGCCAAAAACGCAGGAACTGGGAGAAGCATCACCCGGTAATATCGGCAGCTTTGCCGGATGGCAGATCGTTAAAAAATATATGCAGAAAAATCCAAACACCGGCCTGGCTGATCTGATGAAAGCAGATGCCGAAACAATTTTTCACCAGGCAAAATATAAACCTTAAATGATCAGGCGGCCTGTACCTGGTGCATTGACATGGCGGGTTTTTTACCCAGTTGTTTCATGACCCTGAAATGGGAAGCAATGGCGCCGGACATGGTATCGTATTTATTATAAGGCAGGTTAAACTCCCTGCACTTTTCCATTACAATTTTACTGATCGCCGGGTAATGAATATGACTCACCCTCGGGAACAGGTGATGCTCTACCTGGTAATTGAGCCCGCCAACGAACCAGGAGATCACTTTATTACCCATGGCAAAATTTGCGGTTGTCCTGATCTGGTGCTCGGCCCATGCAGATTCAATATGCTTTGTTGCATCCAGGGGCACGTGTTCAAATTCTGTATTTTCCACAACATGCGCCAGTTGAAATACAAGTGACAGGATCAGTCCCATCACAGCATTCAAAACCAGGTATCCCACCAGCCAGGGTAAAACACCCCAAACCATAATGGGCAGCACGATATAAAAAGTGATGTATAAAATTTTTGTTGCCCAAAAAATGAGGTGATTTTTTAAGGTCATCTTCCAGGCATCGGTGGTAAATATCTTATGCGAAAAATATTTTGTAAAATCCATGATATAGATCCAGAAAATAGTAGACAGGGCATACACCGGTAACAGGTACAGGTATTGCACTTTATGGGCAGGCACCCATTTTTGCGATTCGCAATGGCGGATGATGGGGCTTTTGGCAATATCATCATCTATGCCGTCAACATTCGTGTAGGTATGATGGATGATGTTGTGTTTTTGTTTCCAGAGATAAGAACTTGCGCCAAGCGCATTTAAACTCAATCCCAGGAAATCATTCAGCATGGGCCTGGTAGAATAACTGCCGTGGTTGGCATCGTGCATTACATTAAACCCGATGGAAGCCAGTGAGATACCAAAAACAACACAGATCAGCAGGGCCTGCCAGTTTTGTAAATCAGCAAACATCAATAATCCATACATGGTAAGGGCAGTAATAACTAAAATTATTGTTTTGCTGTAAAGCCTCCAGTCGCCTGTTTTTTTGATGTTGTTATTTGTAAAATAACTGTCAACTGAAGTTTTTAAACTTTGGTAAAAAGCGTTATTGCTGTTTGAAAAAGTAATTTTTGCCATTTTGCTGCACAGGTTTATTAGAATCTTAAAATATTAATCTTATTCCGTAAAAACTAAAGGGTACGATCTGGATTTTTTTACCGGAGCACAACTCCAGTTTAAACTGTTTTCAACTATTAAAGTTAAGCTAAAAAGCCGAACCATAAATGTTAATTAGTTCAATTTAAAAGGGGCACACATGTCAAAGGCCGGTATTAAAGCGTCAAATGTTTTATTGTTATTTATATTCTCCATCAGGTAAGTGCCGTACATCTTTCCGATCTCTGAACGAAGGTTACAACCGCTGACATATTGATAGGTTTCGCCTGGATTTATTTGTGGCTGAACCCCAACTACCCCCTCGCCTTCCACCTCACGTAAACTCCCGTTGCTGTCGCAAATATGCCAATGCCTGCGCAGGAGTTTTACCGGGAATGCATTATTATTTTCAATACTGATGCGGTAGGCAAATGTAAATTCGCTGTTCACCGGGTTACTGAAATCGGGCTGGTAATAAGTTTCCACGCTAACGGTTATTCCTTCTGATATCCTGGAGGTCATGTTTTTTGTTTATGGTAAACCGTGGAATAAAAATTGTTTATGTAAATTACAAAATACTTGTCTGCTAATCTAAAAATTTTATGGCGCAAAAAACACATCATTACAGCAATGGAGAAATTACAGTTACCTGGAAACCGGGTATCTGCATCCACTCCGGAATTTGTTTTAAAGGCCTTGCAGGCGTTTTTGACCCCCGCCGCAGGCCCTGGATCGATATGAGCCAGGCAACAACACAACAGATCATTGACCAGGTAAAAAAATGCCCCAGTGCTGCGCTCAGCATTGAAAGCAACACACCGGTTGATTGATCACATAGAGTTCATATTTTTTTGGCCAACCGGTAACCATTCTTTTGCATCCATTGCATTAGCTTATCGCGGTTATCACCCTGCACAATGATTTCGCCATCTTTAACCGAGCCCCCGGTACCGCAAAAAGTTTTTAGTTTTTTTCCCAGGTCTTCCCGGTCAGTGGTGCTGCCGGTAAAACCTTCTACCAGTGTAACGGCCTTGCCTGCCCGGTGTTTGGTATCTAACCGGATCTTTAATTTTTGCAGGGCCGGCTCAAGGGTTTCGGCATCATCTTCCGTTAAACCCGGCAGTTTAAAATCCGGGTCTGTTGAGTAAACCAATCCGCCTGCTGATCGTTCACCGGACGCTGTGCGTATTTTTTTCTTCGGCATAATTATTTAATTCCCCGTAATAATTGCTTTTAAACTCAGGTCAAGGCTCCTGGCCTGGTGAATAATGGCTCCGCTTGAAATATAATCAACCCCGGTAGCAGCATAGGCTTCGATATTGCTTACATTAATACCGCCACTGGCTTCGGTCTCATATTTGCCATCTATGATCTGTAATGCTTCCCTGATCTGTTCAGGTGTAAAATTATCCAGCATGATGCGGTTTACCTTACCGGTTAGCATTACCCTTTTTACGTCATCGATATTCCTTGTTTCCACTTCGA
>Ga0073902_10002154_pt1 | contig 10429 bp, 8 predicted proteins | sample KloWWTmeKNB19Kit_FD_66667 | JGI IMG/M metagenome (GOLD analysis project Ga0073902, IMG submission 66667) | Active sludge microbial communities from Klosterneuburg, Austria, studying microevolution and ecology of nitrifiers - Klosterneuburg... | ecosystem: Engineered > WWTP > Aerobic digester >...
GGTATAAATCAAGAAAAATTTAATGATGAGATGTATGAACATGCTGCCCGATTGACAACCTGGGATATGCCTTCTTTGAAAGATCTAGGCACAGATTATATTGTGAAACGACCTCAAGTCAAAATGACTAAAATGTCCGATGATTATTGGCAGATTGTACCTGACCAATGTATAGAAAACTATGGATATAATGCAATAAAGCTGAATGTTCCTGAACAAGAAACAGCTATAAAAGTTGACTTCAAAGGCCTTGCAGGTTTACCAGGGTTTAGAAGCATACATATAGATCAGGCTGGTTGGAAATTGGGATTTGTAGCTTTATTAAAAGATGGAAGTCGCGTCTATAGCGATGTAGGTACTGCAAAATATAATAATGGAACTAATCCAGACATATCACTACAATTTATTTGTCCAAATGATTGCGAAAAATTATGGCTTGTAGTATCAGGTGCACCGCAAATCCATTGGAGACATGCTTGGGATGATGATAATAGCAATGATGAACAATGGCCTTATCAGGTGAAATTTGAAAATACAAATTTACTAGGAAAGTCAACTGGTCCACTTTCGGATGTTGATTTGACTTATGATGTAATCATGGAACCAAGGTCTGATTACAATCCCAATATTGTTGAATTAAATATACCATCCATCAGTAAGGGATTTGCCCTTCCACAAGAGGAAATTGCACAATATTTGGGCACCGATATCAAATATTTTGCTATAAATCCAGATAACAGTTTGGATCCAAATTCGACCGCTTTTTATCCTGGACATTGGTTTGACAATACAGGTAAAGTCACCAATTGGGGCAATAATTCCTATATTTACTCCGAACTTGACATTAATAATTTTACAGTCAAAATAGGCCAATATCCTGATGTTTGCAAAATTGGAGATAAATACACTATAAAACAAGCACTTGAATATATCAGAAATGAAACAGATACAGCAAGGCTTACATTAGTTTTCAATATTTCTATAATGGAAATGACATCAGCCAATAGTGAAGTCAAATCTACAAGTGATCTGATACTTTTCCCAAATCCTACTTCATCAAAGGTAGATTGGGCAATCAAAGCACTATACACCTTGTTTGACATAAACGGTATAAAACTGAAAGGCGGATTTGGATCTGAGTTGGATTTATCTACTTTTATAAACGGCCTTTACTTCTTGAAAATAGGAGAAAAAACCTATAAAATTGTGAAGCAGTAAATTCTTAAAGAACATTAAATCCATATGTTTACATTCCCTGCGATTCCATTTTTTTTATTTTTTCTTGCCATTCATTTACTTGTTTATTGATATTGAGGATGTAATACATGATACTCAATACTACAACTATACCTAAGATGATGCTGTCAATTGAAAATATAAAATGGAGCAAAAATGTCAAGATTACAATACACAAACTCAGCATTGTTATGATAAAGGTTACCTTTCTCTGTCTGAATCCCATTTCCAAAAATAAATGATGTATATGACTTCTGTCTGCCTTAAATGGTGAATTTCCTTTTTTAATTCTTACAAAATATACCCGCAACGAATCTACTACTGGAATGACAAAAATCGCCATTATCAAAGGTAACAACCAGATAATTTCAGAACCAATCAAGTGCGTAGCTGAGATATTGATAAGATCAATCGCAATACCAATCATCAAAAAACTTAAAAACAACGATCCTGCATCTCCCATGAAAATCTTTCGTTCGCCACCAAATAAATTGTATCTAAGAAAACCAAAAAGACTGCCTACAATTATCAAGCTCACCATAGTGTAAAACTCGTGGCCTATGTAGTAACTAATTGCTGCAAGAATCAAAAATCCGATCAGCATCAAGCCGCCTGCCAGGCCATCGATACCATCCATAAGATTAAAAGCATTGATGACTCCTGTGACCAATAATATAGAAAACAGATACTGCATAGATACCGGAAGTTCATAAAATCCCAAAATTCCATACATAGATGTAAGTTTATAACCTGCCATCGCAATGATGGTGGCACAAATCAATTGTATGATGAGCTTGGTCAATGCCTTGACGTCGTATTTGTCATCGATGGCTCCGATTACCAATAAAACATAACTTCCACCCATTAACTTTAAAGCAGAACCTGAAATATGCTCCATTCCTATCAAAAGAAAAATCAACAATAACAATGTAAATCCAATAGCTAATCCTCCGACCAAAGGAATGTGATTCTGATGTTTTTTGCGGTGATCGGGTTTGTCCACCAGTCCGATTTTGATAGCTGTCATACCGAAGACTGGCATAAAAATCAGAGATAAAACAAATGACAATATTGTGCCCAGTAAATAGAATATAAAGGTGTGAGGCATGATGGTTTATTTTTATTTTTCGAAAAACAATTTTTGAAAATGTAGGTGATTAATGTGATGTTTTAGTAATGTCTCTGTTGGTAGCAACGTGACAGAAGGCACAATTGCCGGTTTGGTTTTGCTGACTAAGACTTCTGATACTAGTGCTTTGTATTTGTCAGATATTACTTCCCATGTGTATCGGCGATTTGCTATCTCTTTCATCTTTCTACCCACGTTATTGACCTCAGATATTTCAGTCTCATTTATAAGTTGAATGAGTTGTGCTTCGTTATTGAAATATTTCGCCTTATTTTCAGTAGTGGTTCTATTGTAAGATACGCCAAAAGAAAAAACAGGCAATCCCAAGTACATCGCTTCTACCAATGATGGATTTGTACCTCCAGCAGCATGACCATGAATATACAAGAATGCATTGCCTCTTATCATATCCAGTGTAGCCTGATTATATATTGGATCCAAGAGATATATGTGATCATACACACTATATTTTTCCTTGAGGTTTCTTCCATATAGGCTATTATTCCAGTTGCCAACGATTACAAGCCGATGTTTAGGCAATTTTTCAAAGGCACGCAGTATCATGTCCACATTGTTTTCTGGTTCTATTCTACAGACTTTAAATGCATAAGGTAAGCCAATGAAAGGATATTTGGATTTCAAACTGGTATTGATACGGACGGACATTGTGTGATCAGCCCCATATTCTATTATCCTGCTGAGTGTACCATACCGAATCGCTGTATAATCCTGTATAGATTCATTATCAGAAATATCGATATGCGAATATTTTACTGCCATTTTTTCTGCCCACCAAAGATACCATTTCGCTGGTCTACTCCATTTGTCTCGTTTCCATTCGATGCCATCGATAGATATGATGATTTTTTTATTGGTAAATAATCTGATGAAAGGTAGGATCCAAGCTCCAGCCACACCCAAAATAAGGAGCACATCAGCATAAAATAAGGCGTGAATAATCGACCAAGAATCATATGGAATGCTCTGTATCCCATTAGCTTCCAAAGGAATATACACCAATCTCGCATTTTTATACTTTGCTTGTCGCTCTGATTTATAATATTTTTTTGATGAACAATAGACTGTGATGTCATAATCATCACTCATGTGATCTACGAGATGCTCAGCAAGTGTTTCAAAACCGCCGTATTTGGCTGGAAGGCCAACAGTGCCAATGATTGCTATTTTTTGTTTTTTGGAAGACATTTAGAACATTTTCACAGTATAGATTCATAATTATGCCAAATTACATTACGCTGATTATCTGCAATTTACATTTTGACCGTTAATCTATTTTTCCACAATATGGAAAATATTTCCAAGAGAAAAATCTTAAGAAATATTGTCAATCTTCTTGCTAATTCAGGTTTAACACATCCATGCTCTGCTTGACAAAACCATCTTCGTCATACTTTTTCACCAATTTTATCGCTTGTAGTTGCATATAGTTATAAAGCGCATTTTCATCTAGTATTTCTTTGAGTAGATGTGACACATGATTGACATTTCTACTATCAGCCTTATATCCATTAATGCCGTTTTCTACTAGTTCAGCAATACCGCCTACAGGTGGCACGATTACAGGAATGCCATAAGCCATCGCTTCGATCACAGTAAGTCCGAATGTCTCTACCCAAGCATCCGGTCTGGACAAATTGAGTACCACATCAGCCCATTGGTATTGTTGATGTACATCTTTTTGTGTAGGGAAAATCGTAATATTAGCTGGTAGATTTTGACCTGAAAAATATTGATCTATATCGCTTACTGAAGCATTGACCACAAGCCGAAAATTGTATTCAGCATGTTTTTTTGCCAATTGTACAAATTCATTTACACCTTTGTAAGCCTTTAAAGAGCAGATCATCAACACATTTTTATAATCAGGCAAGGTTTTTCTATTTGCAACTGCGGTATTCAAAAAAGATGATTCCAAGGCATTATACACGACATGGCTAGGTCTTTTCATTGCCTCCTGGTCGGCAAGATATTGAGAGACATAAACTACTTCGGTTGCTGTAAAATCAGCCATTCCAAATAGAAATTTTTTCAATATCCAGGGCTTCATACTCGTCTCATGGATGTGATAAATGACCTTACATCCTTTTATCTTTCCCAATATTCCTGCGCCAAATGGCAAGACCGTATTGACATATATCACATCATTTTTCTTCACAATAGCAAACATTTTTATGATCAATAGCAACTGGCTGCACATTAAAAATATCAACCTTAGTAGCGGATTTTGGGCGAATTTGTACCAGTAGTGATGATACGTTGCGCCTTCGATTTCAGACAAAAATCCTTCTCTGCCACCACATGTCACAATGTGGCATTCTAAGCCGTTTTGGATCCATCCTTTAGCCAATTGCCGCAATACTTTCGGGCTGCCGCTGTAATCGTTCAATAAGTGAAATGCGTATATTTTCATAGTTATACTTTATAAAGATTTATAAATTTTGGCTAATTGCTCGCCACGTCGATCCCAATGAAATACCTTTTCGAATTGTACTCTGGCTTCATGGCGCATATTGGCATAAAGGGTTTTATCTTTGTATAGATTCTTGATGGCTTGCGACAAATTAATTACTGTGCATTGATAATCATCTTCTAAAATTTTGATACCACACCGATTGGTAATAAAGCTACCTGGACCACAATTGTCTAAGCACACAACTGGCAAACCGAAGGATAATGCCTCAGGAACGACCATACCTGCACCTTCGTGTGATGGAAATAGAAATACTTGTGCTTGCTTGAATATTTTCATAAGCTCCGCTCTTTCCATCCATATGATGAATTGAACATTTTCACTGATCTTTAAGTCAGCGGCCATCTTGATCAATCTTTTTTCTTCTGGTCCACTACCGACGATCAACAGCTCAGTATTGGCTTTTTCGATCTCGCTCAAGGTATGATAAAAGACTGCAAAAGCCTGTAATGTAAGATCAAAACCTTTCAAAGGGACCAAGCGACCAACAGAGATGAATGTGAATTTATTGGAATGCTCATATGGTAAATAACCAAAATCTTGTGATGCAACAGATGGAATAATTTCATACTGTGACGGCTTTAAATGAAGTCTTTCTGGTACGGATTCATTCATGCACCACACAAAGTCAGCATTTTTAGTTGTGTTCCTCAATGATGTTGAATATTTCCAAAAATAATTTTTCACCAACCAAGTAAATCTGTCCTTCAATAAATGCTTGATGAAATATTTGCTTAGATACTGTGCTGGTATCAATGGATGATGCCCAACTGGTCCCCATACAAATGGTTTGCCCAATTTCCATAAATAACTAGGTGTCCAGTCATTGTGAAAGTTGAGATTATGGGCAATATCAAATGTCAAATTTTGTTTAGTGACAAATCCTATCACGCCTTTTTGCCACATCCAGTAATACAACATAGCGCCACGGCCACCTTTTTTCCACCATCGCATCCAATATGGAAGGTCAAAGTAAAGAAAGGTTATATTTTTATAAAGTACATTCGGGTGCTCATCCATATATTTTTCGATGGCGTTTTGATTGTTTTCTCGTGTGATGGCTATGACCTTATTGTTTTTTGCTATCTGAAGGACATAATTCCATCCCATACCATCTTCTGATCCCTTATAAGGATTGACTGCGTATGTGGTGGCTAAGATTGTTTTCATATTATGATTAATTAGGGTTTTAATTAAATTTAAGACGCAATTCTTTGTCCCAGAACTTTGGCAGGTACGCCTCCGATGACAACATTTGATGGGAATGACTGATGAACAACTGCACCTGCGGCTATCACACAACCATCACCTATGGTCACACCATCTAGGATTGTAACTTTGCTTCCTATCCAACAATTTTTTCCGATCTCGATGCCTTTGCGGTGTACGCCTTGATGTCTTATAAGTTGGTCTGCATCGCTAAAATAATGGTTTTCAGGGTGACAACTAAAATACTGTCCTATGATACAATCATCTCCAATAGACAATCCGCCAGCGCCACCCAAATACCCAAATTCTCCCATGCCAACGTTATTTCCTATCTTGATACCGAGTCCGATGTCTTGCAATGTAGTAGCTACGATGACTTGACTATAATCTCCTATACTTACATTATCACCCAGTGTAATACCTTCTTTTCCTAAGCCACTGAGTTTTACATTTTTGCCTATTTTGGTAAATTTTCCCCATCTTATTTTTGACATACAAGTCATACTGACACCTGACGAAAGTATCATTCCTTTGGGATTTTTTCCAAAAAACAACATAGTACTGCCTCTTAAAACCTTCAACCCAAGGGACAAAATGAAACCTATTACAAACCAAGTACTTAAAGAAGTATCGATAGTAAAATTGGGATTGCGTTTACGAACAAAATGAATTAGGATATTTTTCATGCGCGTTTAATTTTTGATTTTATATTCTCAAAAATGTAAGAAATGGTATCCTGTAATTCTTCGTTGTTTATAGATTTATAAGAACTGGCTTTATATTTATTTTCGAAATCATCAAAAAGATCTCTATAATTTGTAGTCAATGTTTCAATGGTCTCTTTATTCAATTCTTGCTTACGCGAAAGAATGGTATGTGCATCTGCGTATAGAAAAAAATTTAATTCAGGTTTTAGCAAAAAATGATACCCAAATTTAATCAAAGAAGGTGGAAAATGAATATTTGATCTTCGGCCATCATTGATAAAATCAAAATAATATCTATCGTAGAGTACTACATTTCCTCGTTTAACATATCTAATATATACATAAAATTGACCCAAAATATAGTCAATATAATAATAACCAAATCGTAGCATAGAAGATAGGCTGCTTTTGTTATTACCTGTTCTAGGCAATTTACTGACAGAAATAGCTTCAGCCTTTTCCTTTCCGTGTTTCCATGCACTGATGATCGGAAGTATTGATGGCCTATGTCGGAGAACAATCACTTCTTTACGTAAGTTTTTTTCTATTTTATATTTTATATTTTCTATTATAGTTGACTTTCCAGCACCATCAACACCACTGAAAGTGATGACAATTCCATTATTTTGAAAGAATGATTTGGTAGTGTCTAAGTAGTAAAATATTTTGTTTTTCAAACCACTGAATGCCCTATTTCCATTTTTATTTTTGATGTGAGATTCGAGAATGGCTTGAGACGATTCATTCCCTTGATGGAACGCTAGCAATGCCTGATCTTCAAACTTAAATGACTCCAATAAATATTTTTTATATTCCTCATATTTAGTTGGAATCTTACTATTGTTTAACGCATAAAACCAAGCAATATAGCGTGCGTCATCAAGGTGACTTAGTATTTTTATACCATAAGGATTCACCATCGACCGCTTCAATAGTTTATCAGCATTTAGAAAGATATACTTCTTTCTTTTGAGCTGATGAATCATGTCAAGACTTAAAAAACTGCCATCATGGAAATAAATAGCTACATTTTTCATAAAAGACTTGGACGTGATTACTACATCAGAGGTCAATGGTGAGTTTTTGCAAAATTGGGTTATGCGAATGAAATTTTTCTTTTTTGTCAGGATGTCAATATCTGATTCTTCAGACCAAAAACTCGGGTGATTATCGCCTACTTTTAGACCCGCATATTCCATAGGATACAAGTGGTCAAAGAGTGAATTTATAAATGCTTGTCGATGCGAAGTCGTACCCGTCAAAGTATCCAAAGCAGCATTCCAAGTATCTATCATCCAGTATATTTGTGGATGCCATTGTTCTTGGGCCACATAATTTGTCATGGATCTTGCGATTTGCAACAACAAGTATAATTTTAAATAGCGTTGCATCTCTTTTTTAGAATCGAACAGATGATTCTCGTCAACCAAAATTCTAGTAAGGCTTTGCTCGATAACATTCCATGGATGCTTTTCTACCATGATACTCTGCTGGATGATAAAGTGAAAAGCATCAAATCCTTTTGGCATAAGATCTTGCGCTGCTTCCCAATCGTAAATAAATAAGTTTTGATTGTTAGCAAATATATTCCAAGGTGTAAAATCACCATGAGCAAATCCAAATTCAGTAAGTTTATTGGTTTGAATTTCGTTTTTCAGGAGAAACAATTTACCATATAATCCAAATGGCATTTTAGGATCATTTTCCAAGTTTTGAAGCAATGTCATACTGTGATTGAAAGTAATGCTTTGACTTAATGGCATTTTTGCACTGGAAGTGTGAAAAATTTCATCCAATGCCGATATTTGTATTTTTGTCAATTGGGCAGCTCTGTTTTGCGCCCCATCGAAGGCTGACTGACAAAATTCAAATCCTGTTACTTCTATATTTTGGGGATGACTAAAGGTTGAAAATGTGGATTTGGACAGTTCCACCAAGGAGTTTTTTTCATTTTCTAAACTTGAAATCGCATTTACGCCTACGGGAATTTTGATGATTGCGCCATGTTTGTACATAACCATTTTGCGGTTGACTCCTGGAGTTCCAGTAAATAAAACCCATTGGTTTCCGAGAGATGTTGGGATTGAAATTATTACCTTTTTAAAAATGAATGATTGGATACGTAGCAAAAAAACTAATCTGATTAGCGTAGCATAAATGCGTGCCTTTGTGGATCCTATATTATAAAATTTTAGGAATTTGGGCGCATTCATATCCGATGGCCATATCCATCTGGGACTACCATCAGGATTGGTGATGTATAAAAGGGTTTTTGAAATTTTATTTTCGCCTTGAATAAGTGCCATCAGCTGTTCTATGCCGTATGTCATATAAATCATTTGTCAAAGCAAATTCTAAAATAATGCCAAATCACAATCTATTGATATACAGACATATATATTTCATTCAGAATACATAATTTCCACATTTTGGAACATTTTTCCAATTTTTGTAATTATATTATACATCAATATGTAGTTCAAATTTTAAAAAATGTATGTTATAACCTATTAAAATCAAAACAGATAGCCAAAAAAATTGTTATGCCTTGATCCAATTAATCCATTTATGAACTGGAAATTAATTAATAAAGTGCTCAACATTCTTCTAGTACTGATCGTAGCTGGCTATATAGGCTGGTTTTTCTATAAGCAACCCAAATATGATAGTGGCGAGATAGCAAGCGAATTCTCTGCAACACTCAAAGATGGTAGCGCTTTCCACCTTCAAGATCTAAAGGGAAAATATGTTTTGTTAGACTTTTGGGGATCATGGTGCGGACCTTGTAGAAGAGAAAATCCCTCATTGGTCGCATTATACAACGAAACTCGAAATATGACCTTTAAAGCATCAGGTGGATTTGAGATCGTCAGCATCGCCATAGAAACCAAAAGAGAAAGCTGGGAAAAAGCCATTCAATCCGATGGTTTATCGTGGAAATATCAAATCGGTGAGTTCGAACGTTTCAAAAGTCCGATAGCTACGCTTTATGGCGTAAAAGAGATACCTACCAAATACTTCATAAGCCCTGATGGAAGAATCCTAATGGTAAATCCTTCAATACAAGAAATAAAATCATATCTGGACGAGCAAGTCGAATAAGGAATTTAATCCCTATCTGATGATCTTGTTATCACATAATATACGACATAAATCCAGCCCAATATGCCGTGAATTATTGCCCAAAGTACGGATTTGTTTCTGGACCAAGATGCTACAACTGCAATAGCCGCTCCGATACCGATACCATTGCTGACAGCCATCATATTGACGTTCGATCCTTGTGCAAAAAGCGTACAAGTGGTCATAATTAAAATTGCTACTAATGGGTATTTCATATTATTTTGATTGATTGTTTTGTAAATTAAATGTTGCAATGGCCGATCTGACAGAACCAGATTTTATAAGCAAGTCTTTGGCTGCTTGATAAGAAATTCCCGTTTTTTCGACTACCATTTTTGTGCCCCGATCTACTAGTTTTTCGTTGCTGAGCTGCATATCTACCATACGATTGTCCATCACTCTGCCCAATTTGATCATCACACTGGTAGAAATCATATTCAAAATGAGTTTTTGCGCAGTACCAGATTTCATACGTGTACTACCAGTCACGTATTCTGGGCCTACTACCACTTCGATCGGATACTTTGCAAAAGA
>Ga0073902_10002155_pt1 | contig 10429 bp, 9 predicted proteins | sample KloWWTmeKNB19Kit_FD_66667 | JGI IMG/M metagenome (GOLD analysis project Ga0073902, IMG submission 66667) | Active sludge microbial communities from Klosterneuburg, Austria, studying microevolution and ecology of nitrifiers - Klosterneuburg... | ecosystem: Engineered > WWTP > Aerobic digester >...
AGCTTGGGCGTCAGGATCAGCGTGCGCATGCCGCGCTCGTGGTAGTTGTGCGCCGACTGCAGCAAGGTCGTGGTCTTGCCGGCGTTCATCGCCGAATAGTAGAAATAGAGCTTGGCCATCGCTGCGTACTTGGGATCGGGCCGGCGATTTTAGCAGCGCGCGCCGTGCCCGCCCGGATAGAATCCGCGACCGCATTCCGGTTGTCCCGATGAGTCTCAATTCTGCCCAACGCGAAGCCGTCGCTCATTGCGACGGCCCCATGCTCGTGCTCGCCGGCGCGGGTTCGGGCAAGACCCGGGTGATCGTGGAGAAGATCGCGCACCTGCTGCGCAACGGCCATCGGGCCGAGGGCGTGGCCGCGATCACCTTCACCAACAAGGCGGCGAAGGAAATGCGCGAGCGCGTCGGCAAGCTGATCTCGCGCGAGGCTTCGGAAGCGCTGCAGGTCTCGACCTTTCATGCGCTCGGCCTGCGCATCCTGCAGCAGGAAGCGAACCATGTCGGCCTGCGTCGCGGCTTCTCGATCCTCGATGCCGAAGATGCGTTCGCGCTGGTCAAGGACTTGGCGCCGGCGGGATTGAAGCCGGACGCACTCGAATTGCTGCGCGGCCTGATCGGCAAGGCCAAGGACAACGGGCTCGATCCGGACGAAGCACTCGCCGCCGCGCGTTCGCCGCGCGAACTGGAGGCGGCCGAACTCTACGCCGCCTACACGCGCCGGCTGCGCAACTTCAATGCGCTCGACTTCGATGATCTGATTTTCCTGCCCGAGCGCCTGTTCGCGAACAACGACGAAGTGCGCACGCGCTGGCAGCAGAAGCTGAGTTACCTGCTGGTTGACGAATACCAGGACACCAATCGTGCCCAGTACCGCCTGCTCAAGCATCTGGTCGGCGAACGTGGCCGCTTTACCGCGGTCGGCGACGACGACCAGTCGATCTATGCCTGGCGCGGCGCCAATCCGGAGAACCTCAATGAACTGGCGCGTGACTACCCGCAGTTGAAGCTGGTCAAGCTGGAGCAAAACTACCGCTGCAGCGGCCGCATCCTGCGCGCGGCCAATGCGGTGATCGCGAACAATGCGCACCTGTTCAAGAAGAAGCTGTGGAGCGCGCATGGCGAGGGTGAGCCACTGCGCATCCTGCAATGCAAGGACGAGACCCACGAGGCCGAGCGCATCGCCGCCGAGATCGCGCACCTGCAGCAGACCCGCAAGACGCCATGGAGCGATTTTGCGATCCTGTACCGCGGCAACTTCCAGTCGCGCGCATTCGAGCAGGCCTTGCGCTTGCTGCGAGTGCCGTATCACGTGTCTGGCGGCACCGCGTTCTTCGATCGTGCGGAAGTGCGTGACCTGCTCGCCTACCTGCGCGTGCTGGTGAATCCCGACGACGACAGCGCGTTCCTGCGCATCGTGCAGACGCCGAAGCGCGACATCGGCACCGGCACGCTCGAGAAGCTGGCCCAACTCGCGGGCTCGCGCGGGCTGTCGCTGGCGCGTGCGGCCGAGTCGATGGAAATCCACAAGCAGCTTGCCGCACGACCGGCTGCCGCGCTGGCGAACTTCGCCGAGCAGATCAAGCGCTGGCGCATCAGCGCGACCAGCCTCGATGCGGCGGCGCTGTGCGAGAAGCTGATCCGCGAGTCCGGGTACGCCCAGCACCTGGAATCGACGGTCAAGGACCCGGCCGCGCGCGCGCGCCGCCACGCCAACCTGCAGGAGCTGATTGATTTCCTGAAGGCGAATGGCAAGGGTCGTGACGCGCTCGGCGATCTTGCGGCGCAACTGGCTCTGCTCGGCAATCTCGACCGCGACGACAGCGGCAACGCCGTGCGTCTCTCGACCTTGCACGCTTCCAAAGGATTGGAATTCCGTCACGTCTGGCTGGTCGGTCTCGAGGACGGCACGTTGCCGCACGAGGGCGCGATCAACGAAGGCCGGCTCGACGAGGAACGGCGTTTGTTCTACGTCGCGATCACCCGCGCCAAGGACACGCTGACGCTGAGCCACGCAGCGCACAAGCAGCGCTACGGCGAGCTGGTGGCGCAGAAGCCGAGCCGGTTCCTCGACGAACTTCCGGCTGCCGACGTGGTCCGTGAGGGCGACGATCCGGTCCGCGACCAGATCGAGAAGCGGGCTCGCGGCAGTGCGCATCTGGCGCGTCTGGCCGCCTTATTCGATGGCGCGTGAGGCGCCGCGGCGGCGGCCATCCCGCTACACTCAACAGTCCGTCTGAACAGGAGAAATGCATGCGATCGATGCTTCGTGGTGGCGCCCTGGGCGCGGTTCTGGCGCTCTCTGCCTGTGCCGGTGGTGGCGGCGGGACCAAGTCCACCGCAGCCGTGGACGACCTGTCCGATATTCCGCGCGTCGCCCCGCCGGGTGCGCTGAAAGACCCGACCAACGACGGTCTCAACGCCGTGCTGTGGACGCAGACCTCGGCGGAATACCGAGCGCTGGCGATGCAGGCGTTCAACCAGGCGGCGCGCACGCTCGCCATCGCCAAGGCCGACCCGACCTTCAACGCGCTGCCCGAAGCCGAGTTGGGCAAGATTGCGGTTGATGCGCCGTTGGCGATCATCACCGACATCGACGAGACCGTGCTCGACAATTCGGCGTTCAGCGTCGATCTGATCCAGAACCCCATCGACCTGGCGCTGCCGCCTGACGAGGCACGCAAGGTCTTCGAACAGCGCTGGAACGACTGGGTTGCTCAGCGCGAGGCATTTCCGATCCCGGGGGCGGTCGAGCTGCTCACGGCGGCAGACAAGGCCGGCATCACCGTGTTCTACATCACCAACCGCAAGGACCCGGAGAAGACCGAAACCTGCAACAACCTGGTGCAGGCCAAACTGCCGCTGAAGGACTGCGCGACGCAGGTGATCACCCGTAACGACGCCGAGGGCAGGACCAAGGACAAGGGCAGTCGCCGCAAGGCTGTGGCCGCTACCCATCGCGTGGTGTTGGTGATGGGCGACAACCTTGGCGACTTCGCCGACGGCGTGTACGCGCCGCGCGACGCACGCGAGCGCATCGTCGACACGCATGCCTCCTGGTGGGGCGAGCGCTGGATCGTGCTGCCGAATCCGATGTACGGCTCCTGGGAGGATGCGCTGGAAGCGGCGGCGACCGATGCAGTCAGCCCGACCCTCGGCGTCCAATTGCAGCGCCGCCGACTGGAGCGAGCACGCAGTCTGCGTGGCATCGATTGGTGGGCTGGCCCGGATTTGATCGAACAAAAATGATATATATCAATAGCATAAGCGGAGTTAATTAAAGTATTGCATAAGCTTGCGGCCTCAAGTTATTCTTCGTCCATCAGATTCCTCGAATAACGACGACAAACAACTCTAACTGCGCCCAAGCTTCCCCCTCCGGCGATCGCCGGTTCGATCAGATGGTTCGAAAGAACCATCTGATTTTTTTTGTGCCTTCGGGACTTGCCAACGCCAGTCGCGATGCCCAACATGGCCGCCCCCATCGGATCCGAGGACCTGCGATGAAACGCTCGATTGCCGTATTGCTGTTCGCCATCGTCGGCCTGTCTGCCTGCAACAAGGAAGAGTCAGCCCCCACCGCCAAGCTGGCTGCGGCGACAACGCCAACCGCGGCCGTGGAAGCCCAGATCTCGGCGCTGCGCAGCGGCGAGTTTTCGAGCGCGTTCCTGGCCTCAATGCCGCCGGACGTGGTGGAGCAGATGCGCGTCAAGTGGAAGGCCGAGATGGCCGAGCCGGCCTCGGACGAGGACCGCGCCAAGTACCAGGAAATGATGACCGAACTCACCGCTCCCGGCGCCGAGGACGCGATCTACGCCAAGATCGAACCGGATCTGCTCAAGTTCCAGGAGCAGGCGGCGATGCAGATGCCGATGTACGTCGGCATGGGCCGCGGCATCCTGGCTGCCGGCGTGCAGCAGCGCGAAGACTTGACCGCGGAACAGAAAACCCAGGCGATGGCGTCGATCGACGCCTTCGCGAAGTGGGCGGAAAGCGCGCAGTTCGCCGATCCGGCCAAGGCCAAGCAAGTCATCGGGCATGTTTGCAAGGCGGCGCGCGATCTCAAGCTCGGCAGCTTCGACGAAATGCGCGCGCTCAGTTTCGATGAGGCGATCCAGCGGGGCGACATCGTCTTCGTCGCGGTCAAGGACATCTTCTCGACCTACGGCTTCAAGATCGACGACGTGCTCGCCACGACCAAGGCCGAAGTGCTTTCGCAGGCCGGCGACACAGCGAAGGTGAAGGTGACCTACACCATGTTCGAGACGCCCCTGAGCTTCGAATCGGAGATGGTGCAGCTCGATGGGCGCTGGTATGGCAAGGACGCGCTCGAAAGCCTGCGCAAAGACCTGGCCAAACCGGAGGCCGAGGAGCCCGCGGTCGCGAAGGAAGGCGAAGCACCGGCACAGGGCTGATCCCGGCGCGTCGTCCCGACCGATGCACGCTGCAGCGATGCCCGATCGACCCGTTCCTGCCGGCCGGCTGCGCGGCCCATGGTTCTGGAAGCTGCTGGGGGCGCTGGTGCGTCCCTGGCTGATCCTGCGTACCGAACCACCGGCCGCGGGCGCGGTGATCAGCGCGGACCGACCGGTCGTTTACCTGCTGGAGCGCTACGGCGCGATCAATGCCGTGATTCTTGAGGAGGCCTGTCGCGCGCATGGCATGCCGGCGCCGTTGCTGCCGATGCCGGGCGGGCACCTGCCCAAGGCGCGCTCGCTGCTCGCGCTGTCGCGACGAGAGGGCCTGTTCCTGCGCCGGCCGCGCCAGCGCACGCATTCCGCCGGGCTGGCGCAGGTGGTGCGGGCGGTCGAGACCAATGTCGGACTCGACATCCAGGTGGTTCCGGTATCGATCTTTGTCGGACGCGCGCCACAGCGCGAATCCGGCTGGTTCCGGGTGCTGTTCTCCGAAAACTGGGCCGTGGTCGGGCGCTTTCGCCGCATGCTGTCGCTGCTGCTGAATGGCCGCGACACCATCGTGCATTTCAGTGCCGCGGTCAGCCTGCGCGACGTGGTGGCGGAGGGCCTCGACACCGAGCGTACGGTGCGCAAGGCCAGTCGGGTCATGCGTGCGCACTTCCGGCGCTTGCGTGCGGCGGTCATCGGCCCGGACCTTTCGCATCGCCGCACCGTGATCGATGCGGCGATGAACGCCGAGGGCGTGCGCGCTGCGACCCTGGCGCTGGCCAGCAAGGAACGCATCACGCTCGAGCAGGCCGAGGGCCGTGCCCGGTCCTTCGCCTGGGAGATTGCGGCCGACTACTCGCATTCGGCGGTGCGCTCGGCTTCGTTCCTGCTCACGACCTTCTGGAATCGTCTCTACGACGGCATCCGTACCCATCATTTCGACACCCTGAAGCAGGCCGCGCCGGGACACGAAGTCATCTATGTGCCCTGCCATCGCAGCCACATCGATTACTTGCTGCTGTCCTACCTGCTGTATTCGAACGGCATCGTGCCGCCGCACATCGCTGCCGGCGTGAATCTGAACCTGCCGCTGATCGGTTCGCTGCTGCGCAAGGGCGGCGCCTTCTTCCTGCGCCGCAGCTTCCGTGCAAACGCGCTGTACTCGGCGGTGTTCTCGGAATACGTCACCCAGCTGTTCCAGCGCGGCGTGTCGATGGAGTACTTCATCGAAGGCGGCCGCAGCCGCACCGGCCGCCTGCTCGAAGCGCGCGCCGGCATGCTGGCGATGACGGTCAAGAGCTTCCTGCGCGAATCGCGCCGTCCGGTCGTGTTCCAGCCGGTATACATCGGCTACGAGCGAGTGCTCGAGGGCAAGTCCTACATCGGCGAACTTTCCGGCAAGCAGAAGGAAAAGGAATCGGTATTCGGCTTGCTGAAATCGCTGAAGCTGCTGCGCGAACGCTACGGCAAGGTCACGGTCAGCTTCGGCGAGCCGGTGTACCTGACGCGGTTGCTCGACGAGGCGGTGGGCGATTGGCGCGCGAGCGCGAAGGACGAGCGCCCGGAATGGTTCGCAGGCGCGGTGGCGACGTTGGCCGAGCGCATTCTGATCAACATCAATCGCGCCGCGGACGTGAATCCGGTCAATCTGCTCGCGACTGCGCTGCTCGGCACGCCCAAGCACGCGATGGCCGAGGATGACCTGAAGCGCCAGATCGCGCTGAGCCAGCGGCTGATCGCGAGCGTGCCTTACTCCGATCGGGTGACCATGACCGAACTCGATGCCACCGGCGTGATTGCCTACGGCGAAAAACTCGGCGTGATCGAGCGCGTGAAGCACCCGCTCGGCGACGTCCTGCACAGCAGCGGTGACCAGGCGGTGTTGCTCAGCTACTTCCGCAACAACGTGCTGCACTTGTTCGCGACGCCGGCCTGGGTGGCATGCTGTTTCCTCAACAATCGCCGCCTGCAACGTGCCACCGTGCAGCGCCTCGGCCGATTCATCTATCCATTCATCCAGGGTGAGTTGTTCTTGCCCTGGAGCGAAGAGCAATGGGTGGCGCGCATCGACGCGATGATCGAACAGTTCGCGAAGGAAGGCCTGCTCGAGATCGAAGACGAAGGCAAGGCATTGCGTCGCCGCATCGGCCAGACCGACGAGGCCTATCAGTTGCGGGTGGTTGCCAACTCGCTGCTGCAGGCGTTCGAGCGTTACTACATCGCGCTGGCGCTGCTGGTGAAATCCGGGCCCGGCGTACTCTCTACCGGAGAGCTCGAGAGCCAGTGCCAGCTCACCGCGCAGCGTCTGTCGCTGCTGCACACGCAGGCGGCGCCGGAATTTTTCGACAAGACCCTGTTCAAGGGCTTCATCGCGACCATGCGCGAACGCGGCGTGTTGTCGCTCGACGGCAACGCAAAGCTCGCGTTTGGCGACGAGCTGGTCGCGATGGCGCAGGACTCCAAGCTGATCCTAAGCCGCGAGCTGCGCCATTCGATCCTGAAGCTCGCCGGCACCTCGCCGGACCGCAGCGAAATCACGCCGCCGCCGCAGGCGGCGTGAGCATGGGCGGCGGCGGTCGCGATTCCGATGCTGCGTTCCTGGTCGATCGGCACGATCTCGTCTTGGAGGGCCATGTCCGCCGGAAGATGATGCGTTGATGACAGCTTGATGCTACGGTGCGGCTCGCCAACAACCATTCGAGCTCATCGAAGGCCACGACCATGCGCACCACCCTGAATCTCTCGGAAGATGCCTTTCTCACCGCGCAGAGCCACGCGCGGAGGCTCAAGATCTCCTTGGGTGAGGCGGTCTCACGCCTGATTCGCGATGCGACGCTGCCGCATGCGGCGCGCAGCACCACAGCGGCTCCGTTGCGGGGTCGTTTCGCACTGGCGCCGATGCGCGATGAGGTGATCACGGTGGAACATGTGCGCGAGTTGATGGAACGCGAGGGCATTTGATGCGCCTCTTGCTTGACGTCAACGTCTGGATTGCGCTGTTTGATGACGCGCACGTACATTCGCACAGCGCCAATGCGTTGCTTGCGCAACCGGCGTTGAAGATCGCAACTTGTCCGATCATCGAAAATGCTGTCATCCGGGTGTTGAATCTGCCCGCCTATGGTCGCGTCGGACCGTTTGGGCTTGAGCGCGTGCGGCAACAACTGCAACGCTGCTGCAGCGAACTCGACCACGAGTTCTGGCCTGATGACATTTCGCTACGCGATCACACCCGTGCCGATCTGTCGCGCATCAGTGGTCACAATCAGCTCACCGACGTGTATCTGCTGGCGCTCGCAGCGGAGCATGATGGCTGCCTGGTCAGCTTCGACCAGGCGATCGCATTGAGCGCGGTTCCGGCGGCCGCCGCGAAACATCTGCGCTTGCTGTAGGCGACGCGCCGATCAGGCCGGTTCGTCCGGGATCAGCTTGTCGCTGTAGTAGGTGATCATGTCCTTGATGCGCAGCTTGCGCTTCTTCAGGCGCTTGAGCTGGATTTCATCGGCGGCGTTGTTCTCGGCGAGATTGGCGATGGCGACGTCGAGATCGCGGTGCTCGGTCCGCAGTTCCACGAGGCGACGGGCGATGAAGGCGGGATCGAGCGATTCGGTCATGGCGTCACGCGCGGCGAGTGTCCGAGTGTAGCCTCCTGCCTTGCGGGCGGGAACGCTTCGGCGCCGCTAGACTGCGCGGCCCTCCGGAGGCGTACCGATGAGCCTCGACCCGACCCGCAACGACCAGATCGAACCCCACAAGCTGCACCTGCGCCTGCGCCATCAGGTCGGTCAGGCAATCGCCGACTTCAACATGATCGAGGACGGCGACAAGGTCATGGTCTGCCTCTCGGGCGGCAAGGACAGCCACACCCTGCTCGACCTGCTGCTGCAGCTGCAGGCGAAGGCGCCGGTGCGCTTCGAGCTGGTCGTCGCGCACCTCGACCAGAAGCAGCCGGGCTATGCCCCCGAGGTGTTGCCGGCGTACCTGCGCGCCAGCGGTGTGCCGTTCACGATCCTGGAACAGGACACCTATTCGGTGGTCAAGCGGGTGGTGCCAGAGGGCAAGACCCTGTGTGGCCTGTGTTCGCGTTTGCGGCGCGGAGCCCTGTACACGTACGCGGCCGAGAGCGGTTGCACCAAGATCGCGCTCGGTCACCATCGCGACGACGTCGTCGAGACCCTGTTCCTGAATCTGTTCCACCAGGCCAAGCTCTCGGCGATGCCGCCGAAGCTGCGCTCGGATGACGGGCGCCACATCGTGATCCGCCCGCTCGCTTATTGCGCCGAGCGCGATATCGCCGCCTACGCCGCCGCGAAGCGGTTTCCGATCCTGCCCTGCAACCTCTGCGGCACGCAGGAAACCCTGCAGCGCAAGGCGATCAAGGCCATGCTCGCGGAGTGGGAACGCAAGACGCCAGGACGCGTCGAAAACACCTTCCGCGCGCTCGCCGCGGTGCATCCATCGCATCTCGCGGATCGCTCGCTCTACGACTTCGCCGCGCTCAGTGCGCGCGGCGCGGTTGCGGACGCCAGTGGCTGGCTGGGCGAGGATTCCTGCGGTCGCGACGCGATCCGCTCCGTGCACGCGGCGCCATGGTGCGGGCTGGAGATTCTCGAGGCCTGAATTGGCCACATCAAACCTCCCCGCCGCCAGTCGGTGGCGGGCATTTCCATTGCTGGAGCAACGCCGCATGTTTTTCCGAAACCTGACCCTGTTCCGCTTTCCCGAAGGCATCGAAAAGCGCTTCAAGCAGCTCGACGCACAACTTGGAGAGCACGAGCTTCGACCCTGCGGCCCGCTCGAACTGCAGACCCGGGGCTGGGTCTCGCCGTATGGGCGCGGCGAGTCGATGTTCGCGCTGGAGCAGGGAAAACTCGCCCTGATGGCCTTGGGTGGCGAGGACAAGTTGCTGCCAACGGCGGTAATCAACCAGCATATTGCTGAAAAAGTCGACGAAATCGAGAAGCAGCGCGGGCGCCCGGTCGGCACCCGGGAGCGGCGCAAGCTGAAGGACGATGCCCTCACCGAACTGCTGCCCCGTGCGCTGGCCCGTCCCAGCCGGCTCGCCGGCTACCTCGATATTGCCCAGGGCTGGCTGGTCGTCGACAGTAGCTCGCGCAAGGCGGCGGAGGGGTTCGTTTCGGCGCTGCGCAACGCCATCGGCAGTTTTCCTGCCGTTGGTCTGGAACCCGAGGAATCGCCGCGGGCGCTCATGACGGAGTGGATGATCGAGGGTAAGCTCCCGGCAGGATTCGCACTCGGCGACGAATGCGAGCTGAAGGACCCGGCGGACCGCGGTGCCATCGTGCGCTGTCGGCGCCAGGATCTGGCGGCCGACGAGATGCGTGAGCACCTCACCAGCGGTAAGCAGGTCACCCAGCTCGCGCTCACGTTCGAGGAGCGGATGCGCTTCGTGCTCGACGACACGCTGACCGTGCGCAAGTTCAAGTTGCTCGATATCGCGGTGGAACAGCTCGACAAGGGCGACCGCGATTCGGCCAAGGCCGAACTGGATGCACGCTTCGCGTTGATGAGTGGCGAGGTGGCGCGTCTGCTCGCCGCGATCGAAACCACGTTCGGCGTGCCACGGCCGCAGTCGCTCTGAGGCCAGGTTCGCCGACTCCGCGAGGTCGGCATGGCGCAGTTGTTGTCGGACATCGTCGAACTGGAAACGCCGAACGGGCGCACCGTGCGCGTGCGCGCGCAGACCAATCCGCGTGCGCGCCGTCTCTCGCTCACCATCGGCGCCGGCGGGCCGCGGGTGTCGGCACCTGAAGGCACACATCCGGCGACGGTGCGTGCCTTCCTGCGCGAACACGCCGGCTGGTTGCAGAAGAAGCTGCGCGAACTCGAACTGACCGGGCGCAAGCTGGCACCACCGGTGCCCGGGCGCGCCGAGACCTTCACCTGGCGCGGTGTGCAATTGCCGGTGTTGTGGCAGCACGATCGCTTCCCGCGCATCAGCATCGCGCCCGGACGACTCGACTTCGCGCTCGACCTCGAACACGACGACGCCCTGCGCATCAGCC